>Ga0137377_10001790_pt1 | contig 15394 bp, 14 predicted proteins | sample SagtaG_22_FD_104815 | JGI IMG/M metagenome (GOLD analysis project Ga0137377, IMG submission 104815) | Vadose zone soil microbial communities from Sagehorn Ranch, Mendocino, California, USA - Sage2_L_40_16 metaG | ecosystem: Environmental > Terrestrial > Soil > Vadose zone | place: USA... | reverse complement strand
CGCCAGATCATGGATACGCCGAAGGCATTCTCAAAATTTGCGAGCTGTACGGCGAAAACGGAACGTTTTGACATCCAAGCCCGCGCGCAGGGCGATCCAGGCAAAGATCAGATGCGCCTGATGATGCAGTCCTTACTCGCGGAGCGTTTCAAGCTCGCCATTCGTTACGAGAAGCGGAGGTTCCAGTGTTCGCCTTCGTCCTATCGCAGAGCGCAAAGACAGGGCCGCAGCTCCGGCAGCACTTGGACACCTCACCATGCCCAACCGAACCTCCGTCATCGACGGCGCCGGTGCTCGTGGACGGGATACCGGCTTTTTGCAATGGCATCTATCCGATGCCTGCCAGCGTTCCCGGCCGCCTGCGTTTTGGCGGACTAAATGTGACCATCGGATTCATCGCGGACACGTTCAGCGCGGGAACGAATCCAGGGCGCCCCTTGATCGATCAAACGGGGCTCAGCGGGAAGTTTGATTTTACGCTGGAGTGGGCGCCAGAGCGCCGCGACCCGGCGGGTCGCGAGGTCGATCACCGAGATGGAGCCCTCGCCGCGGTTGGACGCGAACAGCCTCCGCGAGGCCCGGTCGACGTACAGGCCGTGCACGCCCTTGCCGGTCGGCAGGAAGCCGATCACCCGCTCGGCGGCGCCGTCGATCTCGTAGACCCCGTTCGCCATCATGTCCGCGACGTAGAAGACACGCCCGTCCGGCGACAGCTTGACGTCCTGCGGCATCCCGCCGGCGACCCTGGTCAGCGGGATCATCCGCAGGTACGCCTGGCGGGCGACGTCGACGACGATCATCCGGTCGGCGAACTCGCAGCTCGCCAGCAACTCGCGCCCGCCCGCCGTGAAGTCGAGGTGGTCGACGCCCGCGCAGGCGGGCACCCGCAGGGAGTGCTGCAGCCGCCAGCTGTGCGGGTCGTAGAAGTCCAACCGCTTCAGCGCCTCGGCGACGACGATCGCGTGCCGGCCGTCCGGGGTGAAGTAGAGGTTGTACGGGTCGGCGACGTGGATGCGCCGTCCCGGCTTGCCCGTGCGCGGGTCGAAGGAGAGCAGCGAGTCGGACCGGTCCCCGGCCGCGTAGAGCGTCCTCAGGTCGTACGACGGCACGACGTGCTGGACCTCGACACCGGCGTTCCGGATGCGCTCGACCACCTTGTAGGTCCGCGGGTCGATCACCCACACGTCGTTGCTCTTGGTGTGCGGCACGTAGACCAGCGGGCGCGCCTGCCGGGCCACTGCGCTGAGCTCGCCGGGCCGGTCGGCGGCGTAGACGTCCGACTGGTCGAGCAGCGGCGGCATGCCCGGCAGCGCGTCGGCGGCGCGGGCCAGAGCCGGCGGGGCGGCGCCCGCGGCGGACGGAGCGGTCGCCGGGCGGGACGGCGACGGCGAGCCGCCGCTCGTGCACGCGACGACCGCCGCAGAAGCGGCGACCAGCGCAGCCAGCACCCGGACGGGGCGGCGTACCCGACGGAGAACGGCCACCGGTGCGAGGTTCGTCACGGGCGCAGGAGGGTCGTGGCGGTCACCGGGCGGAGGCCTTTCGCGTCGAGGTCGGCGAGCACGCCCGGCAGGGCTCGCAGCGTGCCGGCGTGCCCGAGGTGCAGGCTGACGATCGAGCCGGGGCGCACCTCGGCCGCGACCTTGCGCCGTACGGCCGTCGGCCCCGGATCGGTGTAGTCCAGCGAGTCCACGTCGTACGACAGGCAGACCGGGTAGCCGGCGGTCCCCGCGAGCCGCCGGATCAGCGGCGTGGAGTGGGCGCCGCCGGACTGCCGGAAGTGCGCGCCGGGCGTGCCGGTGAGCCGAAGCAGGAGGTCCCGGCAGCGCTCGATCTGCACCTTGGCGGCCGGCTCGCCGAGGTTCGCGAGCACCGGGTGGGTCCAGGTGTGGTTGCCCAGCTCGTGCCCCGCGCCGACGATCCGGCGGGCGAGCTCCGAATGCTGGTCGAGCCAGGTGCCGACAGCGAGCACGGTCACGTGGGCGCGCGCCGCCGCGAGCGCGGAGAGCACGCCGACGGCCAGCGCGGGATCACCGGCGCCGTGGAACGTGAGCGCGACCTCGCGGCGGTCGCGGGAGCCGAAGGCGACCTCGCGGGACGGTCCGGACACGGCCCTCGCGGCGTGCCCGGGCAGACCGGGTGCCGGGCTGGGTGCCGGAGTCGTCGCGCGGGCACGGGCCTGGGCCGGCGGCGGCACCTCGTTCTTCGTGCACGCGGCCGTCATTGCCCCGAGTGCGGCAGCGAGAACGGCGCGCCGGGACAGTCCGTCCCGAGGCTCGGTCACCGGATCACGCTAACGCCATCGCGCTTCACCTCCGCGGGCAGGTGGCCCCGCACCGCCAGCCCGCAGCGGCAGGTCGGCCGATGACAGACTCGGCCGCGTGCTGGGGATCGAGGACGTGCGCGCGGCGGCCGAGCGGCTGGCCGGGGTGGCGCACCGGACGCCGGTGCTGACCTCGCGCACCGTGGACGAGCTGACCGGCGCGCGGCTGTTCGCCAAGGCGGAGTGCTTCCAGCGCAGTGGAGCGTTCAAGTTCCGCGGGGCCTACAACGCGGTCGCCTCGCTGGACCCCGAGGTCCGCGCTCCCGGGGTGCTGACGTTCTCCTCGGGTAACCACGCCCAAGCGCTGGCGCTGGCTGCCCGGTTGCACCAGGTGCCGGCGGTCATCGTCATGCCGCACGACGCGCCGGCGGCGAAGGTCGCCGCCACCCGCGGGTACGGCGCCGAGGTCGTCGGCTACGACCGGTATGGGGCCGACCGCGAGCAGATCGGCCGGGCGCTGGCGGCCGAGCGAGGGCTGACGGTGATCCCGCCCTACGACCACCTCGACGTGATGGCCGGGCAGGGCACCGTGGCGCTCGAGCTGGTCGAGCAGGTCGGCGCGCTGGACGTGCTGGTCGTCTGCGTCGGAGGCGGCGGTCTGATCTCCGGCTGCGCGACAGCGGCGACCGTGCTCAGCCCTGGCGTGCGGGTGGTCGGGGTGGAGCCGGTCGCGGGAGACGACGTACGCCGCTCGCTCGCCGCCGGCCACCGGGTCAGCGTGCCGGTCCCGCGCACGATCGCGGACGGCCAGCAGACCACCTCGCCGGGCGAGCTGCCGTTCCGGGTCATCCAGCGGCTGGTCTCCGACATCGTGCTCGTCTCGGACCAGGAGATCGTGGCCGCCATGGTGCTCGCGTTCGAACGGATGAAGGTGGTGCTGGAGCCGAGCGGGGCGAGCGCGCTGGCGGCCCTGCTGGCCGGCCGCGTGTCCGACGTCGCCGGCCGCCGGGTCGGCGTCACCCTGTCCGGCGGCAACATCGGCGCGGCCCGCTTCGCGGACCTGGTCGGACGCGGGTGAACGCCGGGTGGACAAGGCCACTTCCGGCCGGGAGATCACCCTTGGCGGTTGCCGGCCCAACCTCCGCTGAGCGGGACGGATGTGGATGTTGCGCTGATTGGCTCCTGGTCGCACAGCGATACGCCTGATATGAACGCTGGGTACCTGTTGATGCGCGCGGGGGTCCCGCGGCGAGTCGGCGCCGGAAGGAAGCGCCCGCCGTCAGCGATCGCGCCTCGACAGGAGGGGGGCCGCTCGTGATGTCTACGTTCCGCAACGCCGGCCAGCCACCACGCACTGAATGGTCGTAGTCCATTCGTGACGAGGTAGGCAACGCCGACCGGATCCGGTTCGCGGCCGCTGTGTGCGGCCTCACCACTGAAGGCGCCAGCCGGGCGCGCGAGTCTTTGCGGCCGTCGAGAGGCGGGCTCGCGGCACTCGGCTGCTCCAGCCTCTTCCGACCGGAAGGGGCCGTCGGGAAGGAGCAAGTATGAGCAGATCAGCTCGAACTGTCGTACCGGCGGCGATCGCCGCCCTCATCACCGTCTTCGCCTTCGCCCTGGCAGGGCCGGCGTGGGCGGACGCGCCGAAGTTCCACTCGGCGACGTCCTCCGTCAACAACGCCGGCGCTCTCGTCGTCAGCTTCGACGAGCGCGGCCTGGGCAACGAGAACATCGACTACAGCCTCACCGCGGATGCGAGCGCGGTGTATGCCTGCATCAACGGCGGCGGCAACCACCCGCAGGCGGCGAACAAGGAGACCGTCAACGCCGAGGTCAGTGGGGCTGCCTCCTTCGAGCCGAAGAACGGCCGCGTGATCGGCAGCATCTCGGCCGGACCCCCGTCGGCCGGGTCGTTCAGCTGCCCGCCGGGCCAGCGCCTCGTGCTGGCAAGCGTGTCGTACACCAACATCGTCCTCACCGACACCACCAACAACGTCTCGACCTCGGTGCCGGACGCGTCGAGGACCTTCCTCAACCTCTGACGCTCCATCCGGAGGAAGACAACTCCAGCTGAGTCCGCGAGCCGGGGAAGCCGCAGCCCCGGCTCGCGGCGTGCCTGCCGTGCCGCCGCCCGACCGCCCCAGGATCGCTCGGTGCAGCCCCACTAGGCTGCGTCCATGAGCGACGAGGCACCGGGCATCGGCGACATCGCCGCACTCGCCATCGACTGCGCGGACCCGCCGGCGCTCGCCCGGTGGTGGGCGCGGTTGCTCGGCGGCACCGTGCAGGACGACCCGGGCGGCCACGCCACCCTGCACACTCCCGGCGGGCTCGCGATCGACTTCCTCCGCGTGCCGGAGCCGAAGACGGTCAAGAACCGCCTGCACCTGGACCTGCGCAGCACGGTGGATCTCGCGGTGGCGACCGACCAGGCGCTCGCCCTCGGGGCCGTCCGCGCGGACGACGTCTACGACGGCGGCCAGTGGCAGGTGCTGCGCGACCCGGAGGGCAACGAGTTCTGCCTCCTCCGTACACGGGCGTGACGGCCGGCAGGAGTGCGCTCTCCAGTGCCGGCGGCAGGCTCAGGAGCGGCAGGCTCAGGATGGGCTGGTGTGCCGGGACCGGGTGATCCACAGGATGCCGAGGTTGGCCACCGCCATCAGCCCCGCGATGACGACCACGAACCAGACCTCGCGGGTGGCGGCGGCCACCGCCACCGCCACCGCCAGCACGGTCAGCACGACGAAGGTCAGCCGCAGGCCCCGAGGGACCTGTCCGGACGAGGCGCTCACGGGGCAGATGGTGCCAGTCCCGCCGCACCGCTCCGCACCCGCCGCCAGCTCGAGATCGTCTGTGGCGCACCCCGAACCGGCCACCAGCTGGCACCCTTACCGGCATGACCACGCGGCGCACCGCATTCGCTGTTGCCCCATCACCACCCATACCTGAGCACGCCCAGTGCGCCTGTCATCCCTGTGGGGACTTGCGACCGCAGGCCCGGTGCTGTTTGGTTAGGCTCACCTAAGTCCGTCGGCCGGTGAGGAACCAGTCATGTCCCTGTCCAGAACGTTGCTGCTCGGCTTCATCGCCGGGGTGACCATCCTGCTCGGGTTGCCGCTGGGCCGCCTGCGCCGCCCGGCTCCTGGCCTTCGGGTGTTCCTGAACGCCGTCGCGGTCGGCGTCCTGGTGTTCCTGGTCTGGGACGTGTTCTCCGCGGCGTGGGAGCCGCTCGACGAGGCGCTCGCGGCGGTGCACGAGGGCACCGGTGGGCTGGGGCAAGTCGCCGGCTACGGCGCCCTGTTCGCCGGCGGCCTCAGTGCGGGGTTGCTCGGGCTGGTCGGATACGAGGCGTGGATGCGCAGGCGGACCGCCGCTGCCGGCCGGCAGTTCGGCCCGGGAGCGATGACCGTCGGCGAGCTCGCCGCCAGCCGGCCCGGGATCGCCGGCTGGACCGTGGCCCGGCGGCTCGCCCTGCTCATCGCGGTCGGGATCGGGCTCCACAACTTCGCCGAGGGTCTCGCGATCGGCCACTCCGCCGCCGCCGGGGAGATCGCCCTCGCCACCCTGCTCGTGATCGGGTTCGCCCTGCACAACGCCACCGAAGGGTTCGGCATCGTCGCGCCGCTCGCCGCCGACACCGCCCCGCCGAGCTGGGGGTTCCTCGCCCTGCTCGGGCTGATCGGCGGCGGCCCGACCTTCCTCGGCGCCGCGGTCGGACACGGGTTCACCAGCGAGCCGGTCAGCGTCGCCGTCATGACCCTGGCCGCAGGCTCGATCCTCTACGTCATCACGCAACTCATCACCGTCGCGGCCAAAGCCAAGCGGGCCGACCTGCTCGCCTACGGCGTCCTCGCCGGCCTGCTCGCCGGCTTCGCCACCGACGCCGTCATCACCGCCGCCGGCGTGTAGGTCGGGCGCTAGTCGGCCTTGAGCTGCTGGATGCGATCCTTGAACAAGGTCGTGGCGATCGCCGCTCGGTGCGGTTCCCCGCGACGGAATGCCTGGGCGAAATACCCGCACCGCGCCGGCCGAATCGCGTCACGACCCGGAAACCGCTGGTAGAGGCAGGCTCCCGTCCAGTCGATGCACGGGCGCCGACGCCAGCGGTACCGTGGCCGGGAGGGCAGAGATGAGCGACGACGTCTCGCTGGACGACCCGCACACGGTGCCGACCCGGTTCTGGCATCGGGTCGAGGACGGTCGCGTCCAGTGCGACGCCTGCCCCCGGGCGTGCCGGCTGCACGAGGGGCAGCGCGGCCTGTGCTTCGTCCGGGCGCGGGTGGCGGACCAGATCGTGCTCACCTCATACGGACGGTCGAGCGGGTTCTGCCTGGACCCGGTGGAGAAGAAGCCGCTGAACCACTTCCTGCCCGGTTCGTCGGTGCTCTCGTTCGGCACGGCCGGGTGCAACCTTGCCTGCAAGTTCTGCCAGAACTGGGACATCAGCAAGTCGCGCGAGATCGACACCCTCGCCGACGCCGCCTCACCCGAGCAGCTCGCCCGCACCGCCGAGGCCCTCGGCGCCCGAAGCGTCGCGTTCACCTACAACGATCCGACGATCTTCCTCGAGTACGCCGCCGATGTCGCGGACGCGTGCCACGAGCGCGGCATCAGCGCCATCGCCGTGTCCGCGGGATACATCGCGCCGCCGGCCCGGCGGGAGTTGTACGCGCATGTGGACGCGGCCAACATCGACCTCAAGGCGTTCACCGAGGACTTCTACCACCGGGTCTGCTCCGCCCACCTCGGCCCGGTGCTGGACACACTCGAGTACCTGCGGCACGAGACGAGCGTGTGGTTCGAGATCACCACGCTGCTGATCCCGGGGCGCAACGACAGCGATGAGGAGATCGACGCCGAGACACGGTGGATCGCCGAACGGCTGGGCGTGGACGTCCCGCTGCATTTCACCGCGTTCCATCCCGACTACAAGATGCGCGACGTCCCGCCGACCCCGCCGGCGACGTTGCGCCGCGCGCGGCGGATCGCGCTGGGCAACGGCCTGCGGCACGTCTACACGGGCAATGTGCACGACGAGGACGGCGGCACGACGAGGTGCCCATCCTGTGGACGGGCAGTCGTCGTCCGGGACTGGTACGTCATCCGCTCCTACCGGGTCACCGACGACGGCCGGTGCGGTGAGTGTGGCGCGAGCCTCCCGGGAAGGTACGACGGCCCGTGCGGGAACTGGGGTGCGCGCCGGCTGCCGGTGGTCCTGACCAGCAGGCGGTGACCCGCGCCGTGCCCGCGGCACCGGATCCTGGGACCCGGGAGCCAGCCGTGGCCGGCACCTTCTACCCGCGCGACGCCCGGACGCTGGCCGAAACGGTCGACGCGTTGCTCCGGCACGCCCGGACCGAGGCGACCGGCGCGACCCGCGCGCGTCCCCCGCGGGCACTGGTCGTGCCGCACGCGGGCTACCGCTACTCCGGTCTGGTTGCCGCGCTGGCCTACGCCACGTTGTCCGGCCCAGCGGTGCGCCGGGCCGTCGTCATCGGCCCCGCGCACTTCGTGCCGCTGGCCGGCTGGGCGGTGCCGCTGACCGCGTACTGGCGAACGCCCCTGGGTGTGATGCCGATCGACGTCGACCTGCGCGACCGGGCGCTCGAGGTCACGGGGGTGCGGGCCGACGACAGACCGCACGCATCAGAGCACTCCCTGGAGGTCCAGCTGCCGTTCCTGCAACGCTGCGTGACCTCGGACCTGCCGGTGCTCCCGGTGGCCGTCCATGGGCCGCCCGAGGCGACCGCCGACCTGCTCGACGCGGTGGCCGGCGACGCCGGAACGACGGTGGTCGCGAGCACCGACCTCAGCCACCACCTTCCGCGGGCCGCCGCCGGTCAGCGCGACAGACGAACCGCGGCGGCCGTCCTCGACCTCCGACCGCAGCTGGTCGACGACCGCTCCGCCTGTGGAGCGCACGCCCTGCGCGGCCTGCTCACCTGGGCGCGCAGGCACGATCTCAGGGCGCAGCTGCTCGGGCTCGCCACCTCGGCCGACGCCGGTGGCAATCCCACCCGGGTCGTCGGGTACGGAGCCTTCGCACTCGCCTAGTAGACGAGGACATTGCTGCGGACCTCCTCCGCGTGCGGGTAGTCCGCGAGGTCGGTGGTCGCGGCGACGACGGCGACGAAGTCCTCCAGCCGGACGTCCTGCCCGGTCAGCCATCCCGTCCGGTCGACCCTCGCGGGTGTCGTCCTCATGGCCTCGTCCTTCCCTGGCGGAGCCGGTCGTAATGCACGCCCGGCCCATCGTGATGCAAGCCCACGGCACCCTTCCGGAGGCGGGCAGTCCTGGTCGTCGCGGAACCTACCTGCGATGGCGGCCCAGCACCTGCCGCCGAGTGAACACCATGGCACCCGCGCCGGCGGCGAGGAGGCCGGCCCCGAGCAGGGCGGTCGTGCCGGCGGGGACCTCCGGGCCGGTCTCGGCCAGCCGCGTCCCCGTGCCGCCGGTGTCCGCGGACCCGGCGGGGGCGGTCCCGTTCCCGCTGCCGCCGGTTGCCTCACAGGCGATTCCATCCCGGTCCCTATCCAGTCCGATCCGGTAGCCGGGCTCCCCCCGGTGAATGGGTGCCACGCCGGCCGCGCGAGCGGCGTCGCAGTTCGGGTAGAACGGGGCCGCCGCCGCCGCGGCCGGTATGCCGAGGGCGAGGCCGGCTCCGGCGGCGAGCGTGACGAGAGTCCTGCTGCTGTTCCTCATCATTCGTCCTTCCGTGGAGGGACGCGAACAGTACGCCGCTGCTTTGGCCGGCTGCGGCTGATTCCGCACACCAGATCCGGAATCACGCGTTTGGGTGACCGATCCGTCTCACGTCCAGAACCAGCTGACTACCCTCGTCCGGACGGGCGGGAGTTCCGGATAGGACCGGTTGGTCGAGCTGATCTTGCGTTGCAGCGGCATGCCCGCTTCCGCTGGCCGGCAAGGTGCCTGCCGCCCGTGCCGCGAGGCAGGTAAGCAGGGCAAGGTAGACCGGCGCGGCCGCATCGGGTCCGGCAGACGTACGGCGACCAACAGGAGCGGCGATGATCAGCGGTAAGACCACCTTGATCGCGCATCTGGGTTACCCCACGCACGCCTTCAAGGCGCCTCTCATCTACAACCCGTGGTTCGAGAAGAACGACATCGATGCCGTCGTCGTGCCGATGGGCGTCAAGGGCGACGACTACCCGGATTTCCTGAAGTACCTGTTCAAGCTGACGAACATCCGCGGCGCGCTCGTGACCATGCCACACAAGATCACCACGATTCAGCTCGTGGACGAGGTGACCCCGATCGCCGAGATTGCCGGCGCCGCCAACGCGATCCTGCTGCGCGAGGACGGCAGCCTGGTCGGCGACCAGTTCGACGGTGCCGGATTCGTGCGCGGCGTCACCCGGAAGGGCTTTCAGCTCGACGGCAAGCGCGCCTTGGTGGTCGGCAGCGGCGGCGTCGGGTCCGCGATCGCGGCGTCGCTCGCCGACGCCGGCGTGGCCGCGCTCGGCCTGTTCGACGCTGCCACCGCCACCTCCGACGCACTCGCCGGACGCATCAACCAGCACTACCCGCAGATCGACGTCAGCACCGGCTCGAAGGATGCCGCCGGCTACGACCTGGTGGTCAACGCGACTCCACTCGGCATGAACGACGGGGACCCGCTACCGATGGATGCCGACCGCATCGCGCCGACCGCGTTCGTCGGCGAGGTCGTGATGAAACAGGAGATCACGCCGTTCTTGGCGGCGGCGAAGCAGCGGGGATGCCAGATCCAGGTGGGCACAGACATGCTGTTCGAGCAGATCCCGGCATACCTGGAGTTCTTCGGTTTCGGCACCGCGACGCCTGACGAGCTGCGCGGCGTCTCCCAGATCAAGAACTGACGCGCAGACCGGCGAGTCAGCAGCTACCGGCCCCGGACATCGTCTACCAGCCCCCAACGCCCTGTGTAGGCTTCACGGTGCTGTGCGGGTACGCCGCCGCTCGCCCTGCGCTCGGCCGTCTTCCTGCTTCGCCGGAGGGACTCGTGAGGCTGCTCTGTACGCGGGGTTGACCACCATGCGGGAAGCAGTGCCTGACTGGGATCGAGTTCGGCCAGGCGCCCGCTTCGCTCCTGGCCCGCGGGCTGCTGCTGCGCGACGCGTGAGCAGGGCCGGACGATGACATCCTCGCCCCCAAGCTGCCGGACGCGTACACAGGGTCGCCGCCCGGGTACCCCGGTCGGCTCGCCGGCGGCTCCCCGCGCCGGCGTCGGTGAGGTCGTGCCGGTCTCCGGGCCCATGCCGTGGCTTGTCAGGAGGCTCTTTCCGCTGCTCGCCACGGCCGGTCTGATCGCCATCGGGATGGCCGCCACGACGTGGTGGGGACCCCATCTGGTCGGGAAGTCTGCCTGGTCGCTTCCGGACGACCTGTGGGGGACGCTGGTCGCGGCCCGGCGACTCGTGCACCTGGACCTGAGCGGCCTCTACACGCAACCGACTGGTCTGGTCACTTTTCCCGGCGCGGCCGTGATCCTTGTCCCGTTGGTTGCGATCATCGACGCGGCCGGACTCTCGGTGCGGGTGCAGGGCGCGCAGATCCCCCACCCTGGCGCGTGGCTGCTCGCCGGGCCCTACGAGATCGTCCTGTCGGCAGTGGCGCTGTTCGCCGCCGACGCGATCGCCGAACGCCTGGGCTTAGCCCGGTCCAAGCGCGCGCTGCTCGCGGCCGCGGGCGCAGTCGCCCTGTGGAACGTCTCGGTGGAATGGGGTCACCCAGAGGACGCCGTGGCGGTGGGACTGTTCCTGTTCGGCATCCTGGCGCTGTCCGACTCAAGAGCCGAGCGATCCGGATGGCTTGTCGGGGCGGCGATCGCCGTACAACCGCTCGTGCTGCTGGCGCTGCCGATCGCCGGAGCGGTCATCGAGCCGAGGCGGCTGGCCCGATTTCTCACCGGGGCAGCCGCCCCCGGTGTGTTCGCGCTGGGTGCCGCGGCCTTGGCGAATTGGAGAGCCACCCTCCGCGCGGTGACCAGCCAGCCCAACTGGCCGGCTGTCAACCACCCCACTCCGTGGACTTCCTTCGCCCCCCATACGAGCAACGGAGGCGTTGCGGCGGGACCCGCCAGAGTCCTCGCCATCCTCGTGGCCTGCGGATGTGCGTTCGTCGTCGGGCGCCGATGGCGTGCGGCGGGACAGACGGCCGGCTGGAGCTCGGAAACCCTGCAAAAGCTGCTGTGGTGGGTTGCCGTGGCACTGGCGCTTCGCTCCCTGTTCGAGCCGGTGATGGTCGCTTATTACCTGTGGCCGGTGCTGGCGGTGGCGCTCATAGCGGCGTCGAGGAGCTGGCCACGCCTCGCCGCGACCTCCGTCGCCGCCACGACGCTCACCTTCGTCTCACAAGTCCCGTGGCGGGGCTCGTGGACCTGGTGGCCACTGATGGTCGCGGGACTGGTCCTCACCCTCTTCTTCGCGCGCGTCCCGCCGAGCCGACCAGGGAGAGAAGGCTCCCCGCGCCCGACGCCATCCGGAGCCGTTCCTGGCGCTGCAACATGGCGAGCAGCGAGGTGGCCGGCGGCACCCGAACGAGCAGAATCTGACTGAGCCCGGACAGCACCCGGGCGAGCCGGCCACACTTCCTCTCCGTGCCCGGTGTTTGGCCGAGCAGCGACTCCAGTGGCAGCGCTGTGTGTGCGATGCCATGCGCTCGTCCCCCTCACCCGTGGTTCCGCGTGCCGCTCAGGTTCACTCGGTAAGTCTCGATGCGGCTGATGCTCTCAGCGGTGCTCGCTCGCGCGAAGCGCGACTACTCGGCCGGCGCCGGCTGCTTTCCTGGCTCGTCCTCGACCAACGTTGCGAGGTCGACCACCGTGCCCAGTTCCTCCGGAGTCGTGTACTCCCAACGAAGACGTCGATGGCCTCGACGTCGAGCCGAGTCTGGAGCTTCACCTCGGCGGCGCGGTCGCGGGTGAGCGGTCAGGACGGCAAGGTCGCAAACCTAGGGCGACCCGCCCCGACACGGGGGGATCGGGAGGGGTCGCTGCCGAGCGAGGCTACCCGCAGGGACAGCCGTGACTGCGAGCCGGGGCGGCCCCGCTCCCCCCCGGCGAGCGGGGCCGCTGGACGATTCTGACCGTAGTGGGGCCGGTCCGCATGGTGATCATGTGAACGAGTTGAGGGAACTCTCACGACAGCCGCAGCGCGACCGGTCATCGGGCCGGACCTGGCGCAGCGACCGGGTGCGCAGCGCGACGACGGCGACCGAGTGCGCGTCGGTGGCATCGGTCTTGCCGCCCGGCCCGGTCGAGAACACCCGCGCCCGCGCCGACAGCTTCGCCGGCACGTCCACGACCGGCTCCCCGTCGGCGACCAGCCGCTGGGCGAGGTGGCGGCCCACGGCCTCGCAGCCCTCGACCGCCCACAACCGCTCCGGGAACTGCCGGCCCGCCGCGAGCAGCAGCCGGTAGCCCTCGCTGTCGGTGTCGAACCGGCCTGCCATCAGCGGCTGCTCGGCCTCGTCGAGCACCTCGATCGTCGCGGACCGCCTATGCGGGTCCATCCCGATCACGACCCTGCTCATCAGCACGCTCCCCCTCGCCCTCGTCGGAACCTGCGATCGACCGAGGAGGGCAGCAGCTATCTCGAGCTGGTCAGACCCCTCTTGAACCACTCCTCGTCACGGTGCCCGACGAGGCGCACGCCATGTGAGAGCCACGCCAACCCACCGCGGGCAGCCGATGTGAGAGCCACCCCGCCGGGCACCTCGACCCCGGCCTGGCCAGACCGGAACCGTGCGTCGAGTCTGAGATAGCCGATGAGCGGATGAGGGAGGTCAGTGGATCGGGGCGGTGCACCGCGTGAAACCTGCTGCTCGGCGCCCCTCAGGCTGGGGCGCGCAGTCGCTCGTGGTGGTCACTCTGGGCTGCCCCAGCACCTCCACCTCGGCACCGGCCGCGGCGCTGACCGCCTGCCCCGGATCGAGGAACCGCGACAGCGAGCTCACCAGCCGAGCCAGCGCGGCCCGGTCCACCTTCCCCGCCCGGCCGAAGTTGTGGATCACCCTCGCGGTCGACACCCCGGTACCGGGTGCCGCTCGTTGTGCGCCAGCTGCAGGTAGCGCACCACCGAGCCATCCCGGTTGCTCCGGCGCGTCTCCCGCAGGTACACGCCGGCCAGTCAACGACAACCCGGCACCCGGTGTCGAGCGACACCCCAAAAGTCGTGTGCCTACAGGAATCCACCTCCCGCCAGTCCCCGCGAGCCGCTGACCAGCCAAGACGCTCTCGATCACAGCCTCATGTGCCCGTGATCTTCGTAAGTCCGGTCAGGAGCTCGTGAGGATGACGAGTTGCTGGGTCGCTCGGGTCATCGCGACGTAGCGGTCGACCGCTCCTTCGATGCCCTTGCCGAACGCCGCTGGGTCGATGAGGACGACCAGGTCGAACTCGAGCCCCTTGGCCAGTTCCGGGGTCAGCGACCGGACGCGGGGCGTCGCCCGGAACGTGGGATCGCCGATGACGCAGGCGATCCCGTCGGCGTGCGCGGCGAGCCAGGTGTCGAGGATCGAGCGCAGATCCGAGGCGGATCCGTGTACGACGGGGACGTCGCTGCTGCGGATGGAGGTCGGCAGGTTGGCGTCCGGGAGCACGGCCCGGATGACCGGCTCGGCTTCGGCCATGACCTGTTCCGGCGTCCGGTAGTTGATGCTCAGGGTGGCCAGGTTGATCCGGTCGAGCCCGATCCGCTCGAGCCGTTCCTGCCACGACTCGGTGAACCCGTGCCTGGCCTGGGCACGGTCCCCGACGACGGTGAAGCTCCGGGACGGGCAGCGGCGCAGCAGCATCTGCCACTCCGCGTCGGTCAGTTCCTGGGCCTCGTCCACGACGACGTGCGCGAACGGGCCGGCGAGCAGGTCCGGGTCGGTGCCGGGCGGCGCGGTCTGGTCGACCAGGGCGTCCCGGAGGTCCTGTCCGCGCAGCATCGACATCACGAGCAGGTCGGAGTCGTCGGCCGCGATCAACTCGTCGACGACCCTGGTCATGTGCTCGCGTTCGGCGGCGACAGAGGCGTTATGCCGACGCTTACGCCGTGACGCCTCCGGGTCGCCGAGCCGCTGCCGTGCCGCGTCCAGCAGCGGCAGGTCGGACACCGTCCACGCCCGGGGATCCCGGCGCTGCAGCTTCCGGACGTCGTCGGGGCTGAGCCAGGCAGCGCACTTGCGCAGGTAGGCGGGCACCGACCACAGGTCTGCGACGAGGTCGGCCGCGTCGAGCAGCGGCCACGCGCGGTTGAAGGTGGTGCGCAGCGCCCTGTCCTGCAGCAGCGACCTGCGGAGCAGGTCGGGCGAGGCGTCGACGTCGTGCTTGTCCATCAGGATCGTGAGCAGCTCCTCCCAGACCTGCTCGCGCGCCTCGTTGTGCGGAGTACCGGGTTCCGGTGCTTCGAACGCCTCGGCCCAATCCTCGGCGCTCAGCCGGATCTCGGACCAGTGGGTGGTGACCGTCATCCCCTTTCCGGGCGGCTGTTCGTAGAACCTGACGGCCGTCTCGATCGCCTTCACCAGGTCCGCGGAGGACTTCAGGAGGGCCACGTCCGGGTCGGTCTCGATCGCCGCCGCGGCTCCCTCGGCGACGAGGTCCCGCAGGGTGCAGGTCTGCACGCCCTCCTCGCCGAGGCTGGGCAGGACGTCGGCGACGTAGGCCAGGTAGGGCTGGTGCGGGCCGACGAACAGCACGCCGCCCCGGCGGTGACCGAGGCGAGGGTCGGCGTAGAGGAGGTAGGCGGCGCGGTGCAGGGCGACGACGGTCTTCCCCGTACCCGGACCGCCGTCGACGACGAGAGCGCCGCCGGATCCCGCGCGGATGATGGCGTCCTGGTCGGCCTGGATGGTGCCGAGCACGTCCCGCATCCGGCCCGACCGGTGGCCGCCCAGGCTCGCGATGAACGCGGACTGGTCGTCGAGCGACGCGGCGTGCCCGACGAGCCCGTCCGAGGTGAACACCTCGTCCCAGTAGTCGCTGACCCGGCCGCGGGTCCAGCGATACCTGCGCCGGCTCGCCAGACCCATCGGGTTGGCGTGGGTCGCCCCGAAGAACGGCTCAGCCGCGGGGGAACGCCAGTCGAGCAGCAGCCGACGACCCGCGCTGTCGGTGAGGCCAAGCCGTCCGACGTACACGGG
>Ga0137377_10001787_pt1 | contig 15400 bp, 15 predicted proteins | sample SagtaG_22_FD_104815 | JGI IMG/M metagenome (GOLD analysis project Ga0137377, IMG submission 104815) | Vadose zone soil microbial communities from Sagehorn Ranch, Mendocino, California, USA - Sage2_L_40_16 metaG | ecosystem: Environmental > Terrestrial > Soil > Vadose zone | place: USA... | reverse complement strand
GCGTCAGGAGCCATATATCCCCGGGGCCTTATCGATCCTTTAGGGAACTGTCCCTGGCCGGGTCCGTGGATCCGGACATATGGTGCCCACCTACTTTCGTAGGGAACTCCGGGATCGAGTGCTCCAACGGCTATCGCGGCTTCGCGCCTTTGGTTTTTGTACCTTCCAGTCGTCATACTCCGCCATCGGGTCTCGCCTTTGGCGAGCCCGATGCCGGGCTCCGGCGGAATTTCAGTGCAGATTTTTGGCGTGAGCACATACTGGATCGCTCGCTTTCGCGGGTGACGGTCACGGAACGCAGCGCTGCATGCCGGCTCGCAAATCCAATCTGTCGAAACAACAACTCCGGGCCATAGCGCTTGCCGCGCGCGACGCGCTCACGGGCGAGCAGCGCTCGGCCGCGGCCGAAGCGATTGCCGCGCGCGGACTGCCGTTTGAGTTGCCGCAAGGCGCGGTGGTTACCGGCTATGCGCCGATCCGCAGCGAGATCGATCCATTGCCGCTGATGCGAAAACTCGCCGCCGGCGGCGCAAAGCTTGCGCTGCCTTCGGTCACCGCGCGCGGCCAGTCGCTGATCTTTCGTGCGTGGTCCCCAAATGACAGGCTGCTGCTCGGGCCGCTCGGTATCCCCGAGCCGTCGCCGGCGGCGGCGGAAGTCGTTCCCGACGTCATGCTGGTGCCGCTGGCCGCGTTCGACCGCCTGGGCCATCGCATCGGCTATGGCGCCGGGTATTATGACCACACGTTCTCGCATTTGCGCAAAATCAAGGCCATTGCGGGCATCGGGCTTGCTTTTGCGGTGCAGGAAATCGAGGCCGTGCCGGCGTTGTCGCACGACGTCGCGCTGGATTATGTGCTAACGGAGACCGAGATGTTCGATTTCCGGAGCAGCTAAGTTGCGCATTCTCTTCGTTGGCGACGTCGTTGGCAGGGCGGGCCGTACCGCCGTCTTGGAGCACCTGCCCGGCATGATCCGCGACTGGGCGCTCGATCTCGTCGTCGTCAATGGCGAGAACGCGGCCGGTGGATTCGGCATCACCGAAGCGATCTATCAGGAGCTGTTGGACGTCGGCGCCGATGCCATCACGCTGGGCAACCATGCCTGGGACCAGCGCGAGGCGCTGGTGTTCATCGAGCGCGCGCCAAAACTCATCCGCCCGGCGAATTTTCCGAGAGGCACGCCGGGCCGCGGCGCTGCTTTGGTCGAGACCAAGAACGGCAAACGCGCGCTCGTCATCAACGCCATCGGCCGCGTCTTCATGACGCCGTTCGACGATCCGTTCGCCGTGCTGAGCCGTGAACTCGAAGCCTGCCCCCTGCGGCAAGCGGCCGACGCCATCGTGATTGATTTCCATTGCGAGGCGACCAGCGAAAAGCAGGGCATCGGTTTCTTCTGCGACGGCCGCGCCAGCCTGGTCGTCGGCACCCACACCCACGTGCCGACCGCCGATCATCAGATCTTGTCCGGAGGCACCGCCTATATGACCGACGCCGGCATGACCGGCGATTACGATTCGATCATCGGCATGCAGAAGGAGGAGCCGCTGCGGCGGTTCACGACAGGCATTCCGTCAGGCCGGTTCGAACCGGCGAGCGGCGGGGCCACGCTGAGCGGGGTCGCGGTCGAGACCGACGATGCGACCGGGCTCGCGCGCAGAATCGCGCCGGTGCGGATCGGCGGCCGGCTGGAGCCGACGCTGCCGGCGTTTTGGGCGCATTGAGGACTTTCCGTGGGAGCATCGCGCAAGCTACTCCCAAGCTACTCCGAGGCCTGCAGGCGCAACGCCGCCACGTCGCTTGCGGCGAGCTTCGATCCTTGGCTGCCGAACCGCGCGGTGACGTAATTGGCGACCGCGGCGATCTCTTCGTCGGAATAGGCTTTGCCGAAGGCGGGCATCGACAGCATGCCGTCCGGCGTGCGCCGTTTGGTCCCGGAGATCACGATCTGTGCGACATTGGTGGCGCCGGGATCGTTGACGGCCCCGGCGCCGGTCAGCGTCGCGAAGGGCGAGACCGGGCTTTGGCCGCTCCAGTCGTGGCAACTGACGCAGGCGCCCTCGAACACCATCTTGCCGCGCGCCTCAGCCGCGCTCGCCTCTTTGGCGCCGTCCTTGTGCGAGGCCGGCGCGGGCGGCGCCAGCGTCGCCGGCAGGTCGGTCGAGGCGATCGCCGGCACGCTGCGCAAGTAAGCGACGATGGCGCGGATGTCTTCCGGCGCGAACTGGCTCAAGCTGTGATCGACGGCTTCGCCCATCGGGCCTGACGCCGTGCCGTGGCCCGCGGCATGCCCGGTCGAGAGATAGGTGATCAGATCGTCGTCACGCCAAGCGCCGACGCCGGTCGCCTTGTCGGAGCTGATATTGAAGGCGCGCCAGCCTGCGGTCACGGCGCCGGCGAATTTCTGGCGGTTGTTCAGCGCGAAGGCGAGGTTGCGCGGCGTATGGCATTCGCCGCAATGGGCGAGCGCCTCGGCGAGATAGGCGCCCCTGTTCCATTCCGGGCTGTTCGAGAAATCCGGCTCGAACCGCGTGTCCGGGTTGAACAGCGCCGACCAGACCATCATTGCCCAGCGTTGGTTGAACGGAAAAAAAAGTGTATTCGCAGGCGCCGTTGCGTGCGCGGCCGGCAGGCTAAACAGATAGGCCTTGATGGCGAGCGCGTCCTCGTCGCTGATGTAGGTGTAGGACGTGTACGGCATCGCCGGATAAAGCCGCGCACCGTCGCGGCGGATGCCACGATGCAGCGCGTTCAGAAAATCCCGATCGCTGTAATTTCCGATGCCGGTATCCTTGTCGGGCGTGATGTTGGTCGAATAGAGCGTGCCAAATGGCAGCTTGAATCCCAGGCCGCCGGCGTATTCCTTGCCGCCCGGCGCGGTGTGGCAGACCATGCAGTCCGCGGCCTTCGCCAGATACGCGCCGCGCTCGACAAGGCTTGCTTGTGCAAGCGTCGCGGGAACGCCCGTTGGATTGCCGCCGTGCTGATCCTTGAGCGCCGAAAACGCCATCGGTCCGGGGCCGCGGATGGCCCAGGCCGCGATCGCCAGCGTCACCAACACGATCGCTGCAACGCTTGCAAAAATACGTGCCGCGCCGCTCATGCTTTCTTCCCCGCTGCGATCTGTGTCCGGTCGATCGGCAACCGGTGCAAGGCGATGCCGGTTGCGGCATAAATCGCATTGCGCAGCGCGGGCGGACCGGCCGTGACGCCGGTCTCGCCGATGCCGCCCGGCGCCTCGCCGCTTTTCATCACATGGACCTCGATCTTCGGCGTCTGGTCGATGCGCAGCATCCGGTAGTCATGGAAGTTGGACTGCTGGACGCGTCCCCTGTCGATCGTGATCTCGCCATAGAGCGCGGCCGTCAGGCCGAAGATCAGCCCGCCTTCGAGCTGCGCCGTGATCGTGTCGGGGTTGACTGCGATCCCGGTATCGACCGCGGTGGTGACGCGGCGCAGATGTACCTCGCCCTGCTCGTCGACTTCGGCTTCCACCACGGTCGAGATGAAACTGCCGAACGAGGGCTGAAGGCTGACGCCGCGGCCGACGCGCGGTGGAAGCGGCTGGCCCCAGCCGGATTTTTCGGCCGCAAGATTGAGCGCTGCCAAGGCGCGCGGATTCTTGCCAAGCATCGCGCGGCGAAACTCGATCGGGTCCTTGCCGGCCTTGCGCGCCAGTTCGTCCATCGCGCACTCGACCGCGAACACGTTATTGTTGGGGCCGACGCCGCGCCAGAAGCCGGTCGGCACCGCCGGCGGCTCGGCATGGACATATTCGACATGAAAGTTCGGAATGTCGTAGGGCATGTCGACGGCGCTATCGATGGCGTCGATATCGATGCCCTTCTGGAAGGCCGGTGGCAGCCAGCGCGCCAGGATCGCGGAGCCCGAGACCTTGTATTTCCAGGCGGCGATCTTGCCGTCGGACAAGGTCGCCACGATCGTGTCGCGGTAGACCGGCCGATAGACGTCGTGCTGAATGTCTTCCTCGCGCGTCCACACGACTTTCACCGGTCCGTCGACTTCCTTGGCGACGCGGACGGCCGCAACGACCATATCGGGCTCGAGCTTGCGGCCGAAGCCGCCGCCGAGCAGATGGTTGTTGACGATGACTTTGTCGACCGGGAGCCCGGCGGCTTTTGCGGCTTCCGACTGCACCCGGGTCATGATTTGAGTGCCGGTCCAGATTTCGCAGGAATCCGGCTTGACGTGAACGGTCGCGTTCAACGGTTCCATCGTGGCGTGCGCGAGGAATGGCAGTTCGTATATCGCCGCGAACCTCTCGCCGGTCGCCAGTCCCTTGGCGATATCGCCGACCGATCTGGCGACCGCGCCGTCCTTTTCGCTCGCCGCGCGCAAATCCCGCCAGATGTCGTTTGAGCTGACGCGCGCGTTGGGGCCTTCATCCCAGTCGATCTTGAGCGCTTCAAGGCCTTTCTTGGCGGCCCACATGTGGTCGCCGACGACGGCGACCAGGTCGTCCAGCACGACGATCTTGCTGACGCCTTGGATTTTCTTGGCGGCGCTGTCGTCGACCTTGCCGACCTTGCCGCCGAACACCGGACAGGTCGCCAAAGTTGCGAACTTCATGCCGGGAAGCATCGCATCGATGCCGTAGATGGCCTTGCCGTTGACCTTGTCGGGCGTGTCGAAGCGTTTCAGCGACTGGCCGATATAGACGAAATCCTTGGGGTCCTTGAGTGGGACGTCCTTCGGCGGGGTCTCGCTGCTCGCAGCGGTGGCGAGTTCACCGTAGGAAAGGTTCCGGCCGCTCTCGGTGTGCGTCACTTGACCCTTCGACGTCGTGCAGCTTGCCGGTTCGACCTTCCATTCCGTGGCCGCGGCCTGCACCAGCATGGCGCGCGCGCTCGCGCCGGCGTTACGCAGCGGCTTCCAGAACGCCCGGATCGAGTTGGAATTGCCGGTGACCTGCAGGCCGAAGGTCGGATTGCCGTACAGCTTGTCGTTGGGCGGCGCGTGCTCCAGCGCCAGCTGCGACAAATCCGCGTCGAGCTCTTCGGCCAGAATCATCGCAACCGCGGTGTAGACGCCCTGACCCATCTCGACCTGAGGCATGACCAGCGTGGTATGTCCGGTCTCATCGATGCGGATGAAAGCGTTCGGCGCGAATTTGCGCTCGGTTGCATCGGGCGGCTGCACCGGCTCGTCGTCCGCGCGAAGTGGAAGGCGGAAGGCGAACAGGAATCCGCTCGCCAAGCCACCTTTCAACAGGCCGCGGCGTGAAACCGTGCGTGAGATTGCTTCGGCGACGGTCTTTTCAGCGATGGTCACGGGCTTGCCTCCTATGACTGGCGGTCGGACGCCGCCTGCTTGATTGCGGCGCGAATGCGTACATAGGTGCCGCAGCGGCAGATATTTCCCGCCATTGCCGCATCGATGTCGGAATCATCGGGGTTGGGCGTCGCCGCCAGCAGCGCCGCCGCCGACATGATCTGGCCCGACTGGCAATAGCCGCATTGGACCACCTCGAGGTGGAGCCAGGCCTTCTGCACTTTCGCGCCGGTCTGGGTGGCGCCGACCCCTTCGATGGTGGTGACGGCGCGATCGCGCACCGCGCTGACCGGCAGCACGCAGGAGCGCACCGGCTTGCCGTCGATATGCACGGTGCAGGCGCCGCATTGGGCGATGCCGCAGCCGAACTTTGTTCCGGTCATGCCGAGGATATCGCGCAACACCCACAGCAGCGGCATCTCGGGAGGCGCGTCGAAGGATTTTTCCTCGCCGTTGATCGTCAGCGTCGTTGCCATAATACCCCTCCAGTTCAACGGCCGCGGCAGCGGACACATTGGCGAAGTGACAAACGACTATATTGTGCGGCGGTCGGTTACGAAGCGAAAAATTCTTTCGCAATGCAGCTTTGCATTGTCGGATGATAAGACAACACCCATCACGCGATCGTGCGCAGCGGCTTCCTATAGCTGACCCAAGCCCTTTATGGCTGGAGCGTGATGACTTTTCGTCGAACCGTCATCTCGCTCTATCTTTTTTTTGAGCATGATCTCCGCGCAAACGCGTTCCGCGTTTGTTAGCTAAGGGAAAACCGGTACCCACCCATCGGGTCGTTGCCCAGGGGCGTATTTTGGGGCGTGCTTTCCGGATCATGCTCCGGCTGTGCGGCCGAGACGTTCCGTGAAATCAAAACCCGAAAAACTTCTCGCGCAGCGCGTCTTCGTATTTCGCCTTCGCCGCCTTGACGTTGCTGCGCATCTCGTCCTCGTCGAAATGCGCCTGCTCCCACGTATCGACTTCGGCAATGGTGTGGTTGACCGAGGCGAGCGCCTCTTCCTTTCGAATCGCGGCAATCCACGTTTCCACGGCGCTCTTGTAGTTCGTCTGCAACTCGTCGAGTTCGGGATATTCACTGCTCATCTGATCCCCCGTGATTGCCTGATCTCAGCGGAGGCGATTTATAGAGCTCCGAAATGAACAAACGACGACGCCGGGATAACGGTGGTCGTCTCCAGGCGGCTCACGATTGCCGAAAGCCCATGCGGAACGCGCCCCAATGCCGGCCGCGGACCAAGATCGGCGACGACAGGTCCTTCATCAGCACGAAATTGCCGCCGCCCATGTCGCGCCGGTAGGTCTGCAATAGAAATGGCTTGGTATTGGCCGCAATCTTCTTTACGGCGCGGTCATTGAACAATCGCCGATTGCGGCAATTGGCGTTGTTCCAGACCGGGTCGGGCCCCTGAGGCAGGCGGTAATTCGGGTTGTGGGTCGGGAGATAGCCGGCTCTCGCCCAGGCGACGCAAAACACGATGCGCGCATCGGATTTCTGGATGGGATCTTGGATCGGCGGCAGGACCCGGTCGGTGAATTCGACATAGTTGGTCAGGTACTGCTTGGGATCGGTGCCGGGAATTTCACGGTAGTTCTCGTCCATCAATTGATCGAGACGAATCTCGCCGCGTTCGATCGCGGACTCGAACGTCGCGGAAATCCGCTTGGCGGTGTCGACGACGACCCGGATCAGTGGCGCGTCCGACGTCTCCACGCCACTATCGGCGATCATCGCAATCAACGTCTCGGAGAGGTCGAGGAGGCGGGTTACCCTTTCGTCGGCGTGCTTTAGATCCGTCGAGGACAGATCGACGCCCTTGGCGAGGTTATTCAGCTCCTCGATCACCTGGTCGCAATGGCCGAGGTTCGAGGTGGCCGCCTTGGCAACGCCGTCGATCTCGTGGCCGACTTTGGTAAAGCCATCCTGCACGCGGGCGATGATGCCCTGGATGTGCGCTGCGCCTTCGCCGGCATTTTTGGCCCGGACCGAGGCTTCGCCGCTTTCGCCGATCAGATTGCCGACCTGACCATCCAGGCCGCGAACGGTATCGTCGATTTGATGCGTCGCCTGACGCGTGGCTTCGGCGAGGCTCTTCACTTCATTCGCAACGACCGCGAAACCTCTTCCGGCGGTGCCGGCGCGGGCGGCCTCGATCGTCGCGTTCAGTGCCAGGAGGTTCGTCTGCTTGGCAATCGCCTCGATCGCCTTCGACACTTTTGTCACCTCCGAGAGCGCGGAGGAGACCGAACTGAGCCGGTCTTCGATACGGCCAACGGCCTCGATCAGTTCGGCGATATGCTTGACCGCGGTTTCCACCACGGCGCGCGATTGCGTGATTTCGCCGACCGCGGCCGAACTCGCCGATTGCACCGAGCGCGATGCGCCGGCGATATCGTGATTGGCCAAGACCATGGTCTCGGCGGTCTTCTGCAGATGACCGAACCGCTCGGATTGGATGGATACGCGGCTTGCGACGTCCTGCACGCTCCCGGCGACATCGGCGAGTTCGACCCCGAGCCCGCCGATCTTGTTTGCGAGCTGATCGACCAGACGCTCGCTTGGCGACGCGGTGGTGGCAACGTTTTCCAATTTTGCGATTTGCGCGACCGGCATCGCTGCGGTTCTCCAGGAAGGTGAATTGACGAGTTTTTCGTCATTTCCAAATGCGGACAGGTTGTTCAAAGCTTGTAGGCCGTTCGGAATCCGCCCCAGTGTCGTCCCCTGACGCGGAGCGGCACGTCGATCTCGCGCATCATCACCGTGTTGCCGTTGCCCATGTCGCGCGCGTAACTCTGGATCAGATAAGAGCGCTGGTTGCGGCCGGCGGCGAGACCGGCGGGATCGTTGAAGATGCGGCGGTTGCGGCTGTTGGCGGTGTTCCAGGCGACGTCGCCGGGGCGCTGCGGGTACGAATAGATATTGTTGTGCACCGGCAGGTAGCCGTTGCGGTCGATCATGACGCAGAACACCATGCGTGGGTCCTTGGCCAGGAAAGCTTCCTGGAACGGTGGCAGCGCGCGGTCGGCCCAGCCGAGGACCTTGGTGCGGTATTGGATCGGATTGGTGCCTGATATTTCGACGTAGTCGGTATCGAACATGTCGTCGATCGAAATGGCGCCCGTTGCGACCGCATCTTCGAATATCTTGGTCAGCGCTGTTCCGGCTTCCATGGCGCGGGCCACGAACTCGGTATTTTCCTCGTGGATCGACCACAATGCGTCTTCGATCTTCTCAGCGAGTTCGGCATTCATCGCTTCGAACCGGGCTCTCGCGCCGGTCTTGGGATGCTCGTGCACGCGAATCCGGCAGGCGCCGATGTCCTGCAGCGTGGCGTTGAAACTTTCGTTCGGCGGCAGTCTGGCGGCATCCACTCCCGAGATCAGGATGCCGGCCATGGAGATTTCATGGACCGGCGCCTCGATCGTTCCGCGTGAGGTCTGGATATCGATCTTGAGATGGCAGGGCAGCCGTTCGTGCTTGCGCCGGTCTTCGCGTTCGCCGTCTCGTTCTCCCTGGCGCAACAGCACCGCGCAGCGCGACTTGAGCTTCTGCGCGAACTGGGTGACGGCCTTGCCGGCGCTTGCGACGTTCTCGCCATGCGCTTCGGCGGCCTTGGCCGCATGATCGATCTCGGTCGCGCTGTCGCCGACCGCGACGATGAAATGTGAGGCCTGCGCCGCGTTGTCGGACATCTCGCGGGTGGTTTGATTTTGCTCCGCCACCGCGCCGTTGACGTTTTCGAACACCGGCCGGATCGCCTCGATCGCCTGCGAAATGCGAAGCACGGCGTCCGCCGAGCCCGCGGCGTCCTTCTGCAGCGCCTCGATCTTCCTGGTGATTTCCTCCGTTGCGCCTTGCGTCTGCACCGCGAGCGCCTTGACCTCGGTCGCGACCACCGCAAAGCCGCGCCCGGCCTCGCCGGCGCGTGCGGCTTCGATGGTCGAGTTCAGCGCCAGCAGCGTGGTTTGCCGCGCGATTTGCGCGATCAGGTTCACCACAGTACCGATCGCGTCCGACGACTCCCGCAACCGATCGACATTGGCGCGGGCTTCCCCTGCGGCGGCGCCAGCCAAGTCAGCGAGCTTGCCGGCGTCGTGCACTTGCGCGACGATCCCTTCCGCCGATCGGGTGAATTTCTCGGCCGCCTGCGCAAATGTGGTGGCCGTGCCCTGTGCGGCACTGCTCTGTCCGGTCAGCGCGTCGGTACGCTGGCGGATGGTGGCAAGCGTCGCCGCCGCGGCTTCGGCACCGCCGGCCACCGAATCGGCGGCGCGCTCCAGCCGGCGGATCATACCGTCGAGCTCGAGCTCGAGCAGTTCCAGGATTTCCTTGGCAGAATCGGCTTCACCGGAAGTGACGGCATCGGCCGGTTCCATCCGCTCCGGCCCGACGGCAGGCATCGCCGGTTCCGGCACGCGCTTCTTGAACAAACCGAACGCCATCGGTCTCTCTTGGACAATTGTGAGTTGAGGACCCCACCCTTGCACTTACGCGTGAAGTCGTGGTTAAGAATTGCCTCCTGTTTCGGCAGCGCCATACCGACGGACCGGAAAAGATTACCGAATCTTTGATTTTGCGCGTGACGCGGCCTATAACGCCGCGCTTTCCGCTTCCCCCGTTCCGGACGAATTCAAAGAGACCCGCATGGCTGGCCATTCCCAGTACAAGAACATCATGCACCGCAAGGGCCGGCAGGATGCCCAGAAGTCGAAACTATTCGGCAAGCTGGCCCGGGAAATTACGGTCGCGGCGAAATTGGGAACTCCGGACCCCGCAATGAACCCCCGGCTGCGCGCGGCCGTGGTCGCGGCGCGGCAGGAGAACATGCCGAAGGACAATATCGAGCGCGCGATCAAGAAGGCGCTCGGGGGCGAAGGCGATAATTACGACGAAATCCGCTACGAAGGGTATGGTCCGGGCGGCGTCGCCATCATCGTCGAGGCGCTGACCGACAACCGCAACCGCGCGGCGTCCGACATCCGCTCCTACTTCACCAAGGCGGGCGGCAATCTCGGTGAGACCGGCTCGGTCGCCTTCTTGTTCGATCGCATCGGCATCATTGAATACGATGCGAGCGTCGCCTCCGACGACGCGATGCTGGACGCGGCGATCGAGGCCGGTGCGGACGACGTCATTTCAAGCGACAGCGGCCACGAGATCTATGCGTCGCAGGAAAGCTTGCGTGAGGTCGCGAAGGCGTTGGAAGCCAAATTCGGCGAACCACGCAAGGCGGCGCTGACCTGGAAGCCGCAGAACACCGTGACGGTGGACGACGAGACCGGCGAGAAGCTGTTGAAACTGATGGACATCTTGAACGAGCACGACGACGTGCAGAACGTGTTCGCCAATTTCGAGATCTCGGACGCGCTGGTCGCGAAGATGGGCGGATAGGCTTTCTTCCGGCGTCACACTGTGCCGTCATCGCCCGCCACCGGGTCGGCGCGTTGCGCCGCCCGATGACAGGCTCCAGCGGGCGATCCAGTAATCCGTGAAATCGAGATTTTCACAGCCGCAGCGGCGTACTGGATCCCCGCTTTCGCGGGGATGACGTCCCGTTTGTGTTTCGTTCTCGGTGCGCAGGCGTTATCACTGACCCATGTCGTCTGCACCGATTCGCACCGCCTGTCGCATCCTCGGCATCGATCCCGGCCTGCGCCGCACCGGCTGGGGCGTGATCGAAAGTGATGGCAACCGCCTCGTCTTTGTAAGCTGCGGTTCGGTGGAGCCGCCGGAAGGTCTGCCGCTGGCAAGCCGGCTGTTGGCAATTCATGAGGGGCTCGCCGTCGTGCTCGGCGACTTCAGGCCCGTTGAGGCTGCCGTCGAGCAGACCTTTGTCAACAAGGACGGCGTCGCCACGCTCAAGCTCGGGCAGGCGCGCGGCGTTGCGATGCTGGCACCGGCCATGTTCGGCATTTCGGTGTCGGAATACGCGCCGAACCAGGTGAAGAAGACGGTGGTCGGCGCCGGGCACGCCGACAAAAATCAAGTTTTGATGATGCTGAAAATTCTGCTGCCGAAGGCCGAGCCGAAGTCGCCTGACGCCGCCGACGCGCTTGCGATCGCCATTACCCACGCGCATCATCGCCAGAGCGGCACGCTGCGGCTGAGGGTCGTCGGGATATGATCGGCAAGCTCAAGGGTCTCATCGACTCCTATGGCGAGGATTTCGTGATCCTCGACGTCGGCGGCGTCGGCTACCAGGTGCATTGCTCGGCGCGTACCTTGCAGGCGCTGCCTTCGCCCGGCGCGGCCGCGGTGCTGTCGATCGAGACCTATGTGCGCGAGGATCAGATCAAACTGTTCGGCTTCAGGAGCGACATCGAGCGCGAATGGTTTCGCCTGCTGCAGACGGTGCAGGGCGTCGGCGCCAAGGTCGCGCTCGCGGTGCTTGGCACGCTGCCGCCGGCCGAGCTTGCCAACGCGATTGCGCTCCGCGACAAGGCCTCCGTCGCGCGTACGCCCGGGGTCGGCCCGAAGGTTGCCGAGCGCATCGTCACCGAATTGAAGGACAGGGCGCCTCAATTCGCCAATGTCGATCCGGCGGTCGTCAGCCTCTCCGGTGCCATCGATGATCAGCGCGCGCCGCGTCCGGTGACGGATGCGATCTCCGCGCTGGTCAATCTCGGCTATGGCCAGCCGCAGGCAGCCGCCGCGATCGCCTCGGCCTCGCGCAGCGCCGGTGAAAAGGCGGAAACGGCGCAGTTGATCCGGCTGGGCTTGAAGGAGCTGGCGAAGTGAGATGGCGGGCTACGACGTTTCGCATCGCTCCTGGCGCAAGCGATGCTATTCTCCGCGCATGAACCCGCCCTCCCGCATCGTCACGCCCGAGCGCCGCAGCGAGGATGCGCCCGACACCGCGCTGCGCCCGCAAGTTCTTTCCGAGTTCGTGGGCCAGGCACAGGCGCGCGCCAATCTCTCGATCTTCATCGAGGCTGCGCGCAAGCGCGGCGAGGCGCTCGATCACGTGCTGTTCGTCGGCCCTCCGGGCCTCGGCAAGACCACGCTGGCGCAGATCGTCGCGCGGGAGCTCGGCGTCGGCTTCCGCGCCACCTCGGGGCCGGTGATCGCGAAAGCCGGCGATCTCGCCGCGCTCTTGACCAATCTCGAAGAGCGCGATGTCTTGTTCATCGACGAGATCCATCGCCTGAGTCCGGCGGTGGAGGAAGTGCTCTATCCCGCGATGGAGGATTTCCAGCTCGACCTCATCATCGGCGAGGGGCCGGCGGCGCGCTCGGTCAAGATCGAACTCGCCAAATTCACCCTCGTCGGCGCCACGACGCGCGCCGGACTTCTGACCAATCCGCTGCGCGACCGGTTCGGCATTCCGGTGCGGCTCAATTTCTACACCGAGGAAGAACTGGAAAAAATCGTCACCCGCGGCGCCCGCGTGCTGAAGATCGGCGTGACGCCGGACGGCGCCAACGAGATCGCGCGCCGTGCCCGCGGCACGCCGCGCATTGCCGGCCGGCTGTTGCGGCGCGTGCGCGATTTTGCGTCGGCAGCGGATGCCGCCTCGATCGATCGCAAGATCGCCGACCACGCGCTGAGTGCGCTGGAGGTCGATGCCGCCGGTCTCGACGCCATGGACCGCCGTTATCTGACGACGATCGCGATGAACTATGGTGGCGGCCCGGTTGGCGTAGAGACGATGGCCGCGGCGCTGTCGGAACCGCGCGACGCGATCGAAGACATCATCGAGCCGTTCCTGATCCAATGCGGCTATCTGCAGCGCACCCCGCGCGGACGTCTCCTGACCTCGCACGCCTTCCGCCATCTCGGCCTCGCCGAACCGACGCGCGATCCCGCGCAGTTCGGGCTGTTCGGAAGCGAGGACGAGTAATGGATACCGGTACGATCAAAGTCGTCGCCGCGCTGATATGCGATGATGCGGGCCGAGTTCTGCTGGTACGCAAGCGCGGGACGACTGCATTCATGCAGCCGGGCGGCAAACGCGACCCCGGCGAGGACGACATCGCAGCCCTCTCACGCGAAATCGCGGAGGAATTGGGTTGCCGCGCGGTCCGTGCCTCGATCCGGCTTCTCGGCGAGTTCGACGCCATCGCCGCGAACGAACCCGGCCGGCGGGTGCAAGCCTGCCTTTATGGAATCGATGTGACCGGCGATATCACGCCGAGCCAGGAGATTGACGAGACAATCTGGATTGACCCGGCGGCGCCTCCCGATATTCTTCTGGCGCCGTTGACGCGCGACCATGTCTTGCCGCTAGCCATGGCGCGTGCTGAAGATCGGCATGACGCCTGCCTGCCGACAATCTGCACGAACGCACCCAAAATCCGCTCTAATGCCTGACTATTAGGACGCGGCTTCACGGGATATCACACCATGTTCACACGCCGTCGTTTCCTTCGCTTCGTTGCCGGATTTGGCGCCGCTGGCCTCTCGACCACGGCCTACGGCTTTGGTATCGAGCCGCTGTTTCGGCTTCGCGTCGCGCGCTACCATGTTCGGCCGCCGCGATGGCCTTCCGATCTTCAGCTCACTGTCGCGGCGATCGCCGATCTCCACGCGTGCGATCCCTGGATGTCGCTTGCGCACATCGCAGAGATCGTCGACCGCGCCAATGCGCTCAAACCGGACGTGATCGTCCTGCTCGGCGACTATGTCGCCGGTCATCGCCACGTGACGCGCCGCATCTTGCCCGAGGAATGGGCGCCTGCGCTCTCCGGATTAAAAGCGCCGCTCGGCGTGCATGCGATCCTCGGCAATCACGATTATTGGGAGGACAAGACGGTGCAGCGGGAAGGGCGGGGGCCGACGCTTGCCCGACGCGGGCTCGAAGCGGTGGGCATTCCGGTTTACGAGAATGATGCCGTGCGCCTCGTCAAAGACCGCCGGCCATTCTGGCTTGCCGGGCTCGGCGATCAACTGGCTTACTTTCCTGCGCGGCACTTCAGGCCGGTCCCGCGCATCGGCGTCGATGATCTCGATGCGACCCTGGCAAAAGTCACCGACGATGCGCCGGTCATTCTGCTGGCGCACGAGCCGGATGTTGCGGTGCGCGTTCCGGCGCGCGTCGCGTTGCAGCTTTCGGGACATACCCATGGCGGTCAGGTGAGACTGTTTGGATGGTCGCCGGTGGTGCCGTCACGCTACGGAAACCGGCTGGCCTACGGCCAGACGCGGATCAACTGCGACGTCATCGTCTCCGGAGGCCTCGGCTGCAGCATCATGCCGCTCCGTCTCGGCGTGCCGCCGGAGATCGTGCTGGTGACGGTGGGCGGGTCAGGGCCTGCGGTGTCCTGACGTCGAAACATGTCTTGATGGAGCTCGGAGATTGACTTCCCATTGCTAGGGACATGCGATAGGCGATTGCTTGCCGCTGCTATTGTTGGCTTTCGCGGCAGATATCGCAGGCTAACTTTATGTCCTTTCTCGACGGCGAGATCCGCGAAGGCCGCCATCACATGCAGGTCCGCGTTTATTACGAGGACACCGATTTCCCTGAATGGACGTTGTCGTAATAGATAGTGCTAATCGTTCCTGCTTTGTGGCGGTCTTCTGAGAAAAGCTTCATGCTGAAAAGGGCAGCGGCATTCAGGTACGGTGTGTATTCGTAGGGCATCCGCTTGCGCACTGGATGCACTATAATGCAGTCAACCAAGTTACGGAAAGCGCTGCGGGTTTCGATCGCCTTCGGATTTATCTTGAGCGCGGTGACCAGTCTCTTAGCCTCCGAACGGTATCGGTCGCCGAACTTCGGGTGATCGAATGGGATCACGTTTTCGCCGCCACTGCCCAGCAACCGCAAGCGCTCCTCGACAGTTTCCCGTTCCACGTCGCATTCATCTATCCGCTTGAGCAACTCATCCGGTTTGCGACGGCTGTTTGCGATCGCATATGACAAGCGTTCGATCTCAGTATTCAGCACATGGCGTCGACGCTCTAGGTTAGAGCGTTCGCTGTCCTTTCGCTGATCGCTCTTCCGCTCCTCCTTCCAAGCACGCATCGCCTCTTCAATGGCTTTCGGCGAAAGCAATCTTACTTCCATTTTTTCGGCAACATCTTTCAGTAGAACGTCCATATCAAAGCTGTGGGTATGCTCGCAGGTGCCTCGCTGATGCGCGTTGGCGCATGCGG
>Ga0137377_10001781_pt1 | contig 15421 bp, 16 predicted proteins | sample SagtaG_22_FD_104815 | JGI IMG/M metagenome (GOLD analysis project Ga0137377, IMG submission 104815) | Vadose zone soil microbial communities from Sagehorn Ranch, Mendocino, California, USA - Sage2_L_40_16 metaG | ecosystem: Environmental > Terrestrial > Soil > Vadose zone | place: USA... | reverse complement strand
TGGCAAAGAAGGTCGAGGAAGCGAAGAATCCGAAGAAGCAGAGTGAGGTTGCGAAGGCGGCGAAGGGTCTCTTCTATGGGATGGCTCTGCATGGCATGGTGACTTACGCGTTGAGGTTGAGGATGCATATGGAGAACCTGTTCATGCTGATAACCATGGGGGATATGCTGGGAATACCCGTGCTGCCTCCTTACTACAGTCTCAGACTCCTGCCTTACGCGGTTCCGTCGTTGAAGACTTGGAAGCAGACGCTGCTTAGGGATCGTGACATTACCGACTCATTATACTAGTGAGGTGCGGGTGAATGGCCATGAGCACTGCGGTCAGGGCGGGCATGGCCGATTACTTTGCATCTAACCCTGAGATCAAGTACATTCTCTTTGGCGGCAAGGGTGGACTAGGAAAGACTACACTGTCAGCGGCGACCGCCTACTGGCTTGCGCGGAAGGGCAAGAGGGTCTGCGTGTTCTCAACCGATCCCCAGGCCAGTCTATCGGATATTTTCGAGAGGAAAATTTTCGGACAGGGCGAGGTTGAACTTGCAGGCAACCTCTACGCTGTCGAGATAGACGCTGATCGCAGGATAGCAGAGTATCAGGACGAGATCAGGAACAAGATCAAGGACATGTACAAGATGGATACGATTCCCGAGGAAGTGGAGGACTACATCAACTCGTCAGCAGCTGAGCCAGCCATGGCGGAATCGGCCACGTTCGACGCGATGGTTGAACTGATGACCGCTGGCAAGTTTGACTATTACGTGTTCGACATGATGCCCCATGGACACGCGATAAGATTCCTGGGCATGGCGGATATTCTGGACCAGTGGGTCGAGAAAATTGTCAGTGTGAGAAAGAAGGCTGGAGAATATGGCGAGGCTGCGACTGTGATGGGTAGCAAGGGAGGCTTGGCCCAGGAGGACCTTGTCCTGAAAGAGCTTGAGTTCATTCGTGGGAGGCTGAACTTTGTAAGCACTATGGTTCGCGACCGCGATCATACCGCGTTCTTCTATGTTCTGATCCCGGAACTCATGCCAATCCTAGACACGCGAAAGGCACTGGAGATGTTCCGCGAGTTCAACGTGAAAGTCAGTGGAGTGGTGCTTAACCAAGTATACCCGAAGGAGCTGAGAGACCAGACGGATGTTCCAGGGTTCTTGAAGAATAAGATATCGTCCCAGCAAGAATACGTGCAACAAATCCGGAACGAGTTCGGCAGTCTCATCAGAGGAACTGTGCCGATGCTTGACCGAGAACCGAAGGGCCTCAGCATGATATCGAAAGTGGCGGACATACTTTACGGACCCTAATTTACTATGGAGACAGCGAGATCGAGCACATCGTTTCCGTCTTTCATAGCCGGAAAGAAGAATCTGAAGTATCTCTTTTTCGGTGGAAAGGGAGGCGTCGGAAAGACAGCAATTGCCGGCGCAACAGCACACTATCTCTCAGAGAAGCTAGAAAGGAAGACCCTGATCTCATCAACCAACCCCGTTCACAGCCTCTCAAGCCTCTTCGGCCAAGACTTATGGAAGAAAGGGACCCAGAGGATTCAGGGAACCAAGAACCTCTATGCTAATGAGATAGACATCTCTTCGACCATAGAGAGATACAAGGGAGAGATCAAGGAACGCCTCGTCCAGTTCCTGAAGTTCGCAGATATTCCCGTAGACATTGAGCCGTTTATCGAAATCGCAACGACCAATCCTTCCTTCGAAGAGTCTGCCATGTTCGACGACATGGTCGACTTGATCCTGAACGAGAAATACGACGCATACGTCTTCGACACAGCACCGGTTGCACATACCTACAGACTGCTGGGAATGTCTAAAGTCTACAACCTCTGGCTCAACAAGATGATCAAGAGTCGGGAAGAGTCAATGTCTCTACGAGCAAAGCTCTCCTTCCGGAAAGAGAAGATAATTCAAGAGTTGAGGAAGGACCCGCTACTAATCTCACTGGCGGGGACCAAGAAAAAGACAGAGGAGGCTCGAACGCTACTCACGGACTCGGAGAAGACCGCATTCTTTTTCGTGACATTGCCGCTGGCCCTCCCGATTGCAGTGATTGAACGGTTCATCAGCTGGGTTGAAGCCTTCCAGATTCCCGTTGGTGGCGTCATCGTAAACGAAGTCATTCCGAAGGCTGATACGGAAAAATTGTCACCGTATGTCGCGAACCGGATGGAGGAACAGATGGGCTACCTCAAACTGGCCGAAGAGAAGTTTCCTGGGATGATCCGGGCGGTATTACCGCTCTATGAGAGGGAGGTTAATGGTCTGGAGATGGTTTCGAGGATGGCTCAAAGCCTATCTTTAGGCTCGGAAAGTAAGATCTGAACGGTTTCTCGTCTTTTATACCTTATAAAGCCCCGATTTACCCGCTATTCTTATATTTCCGCCGCCTGGTTTGGCTACCCGACCCTGTTTGTATGAATCGCTCATAGTAATGCTGAGCGGGATCGTCGTCTATGGTATCGTTTACCAGTTCTATGTGAAATGGTTCGACAGGAGCGTCGTCCAGTCTGACCCGAATCGCCCCACGCCTGCACACACGTATCTCGACGGCGTCGAGTTCTTTCCATCCAACAAGTATGTCATGCTGGGCTGGCACTGGAAGAGCATCGCCGCCCTTGGCCCCGTAACCGGTCCAGCCCTAGCGATAGTCTGGGGGTGGCTTCCCGGATTTCTCTGGATACTCATCGGAAATTCGCTGCTTGGATGGTTACACGATTACAATTCGATGGTCTCATCCGTCAGGAACGAAGGAGCATCCCTCGGGCCTCTAACTTACCAGCTGATAGGAACTAGAGCCCGAAAAGTCCTCGTTGCATTTCTCGCATTCTACTCGATCCTCATCTTCTCAGCCTTCCTCGGAGCACTCCTCCCCGTCGTCAAGGGCACGGGCGCCGGAGGCGCTGCTGCGATGGTCTCATTCATCCTAATCGCAGTAATCGGAGTAGCGTCAGGCTTTTCAATATTCAGGGCCAAGATCAATGTGATTGCTGTCACTGGAATTTCTCTCGCGGCGGTCGCCCTTTCGGTATATCTCAGCCAAGTCGTGTTTGGGAGCACGATCAACTCGGCCTTCAACTCGGCCGTTCCGAATGCACAGCTGCAGGAAGATATTCTGTTGATTTCCATGTTAGGGTTCAGCTTTCTCGGAGCGGTCTTGCCCTTGTGGAGTTTTGCCATGCCGATAAACTATCTGGGATTCTACGTGGCCTACTTCGTTATCGCCGCGATCATAGGGAGCTCCTTTGTCGCTCCGCAAACTTTCGCTCAACCTCTCTTCACAAACTGGTTCGCGCCGGTCGCGATAGGCGCTAACACGGCCGGCGCTTCCGCTATCACCTCAATCTCGTTCCCGCTATGGCCTCTCCTCTTCGTTACAATAGCATGCGGAGCATGTTCGGGTTGGCATGGACTAATCGGCTCATCACTCTCCTCCAAGCAGCTGGACAATGAGGCTGACGCGCATTTCGTCGGTGGAGGAGGGATGCTACTGGAGGGGATCCTGGGTCTCACGTCGGTTGTAGCGGTGGGGATAATTGCCAACACGACGGGAATCGGCGCTCTGTCACTCTACGTTAAGGGAGGAGCTATTTACCTGAGCAACCTACTGATCCCGTCAGCGGCGTCAACGGCTATTATGGCGCTGATGGTCCTAATACTTGGACTTACGTTGACCCAGCTTGCCTTGCGGTTTGCCAGACTTGCAATCTCAGAAATGGTTGGGGCGCGTTTTCTCAAGAACATCTACGTGACCTCCATCATAGTGTCGATAATTACCTTCGTGCTTACAAGCTCTAGGTTCAGCGCACCGTGGGGTTTCATCTGGACACTGTTCGGAGGCTCCAACCAGTTACTCGCAGGAGTAACACTCCTCGTCACAACACTCTGGCTAGCGAAGATAAAGAGGAATACATTCCTGACGGGGATACCGGCTATCTTCATGCTGGGCACGACGATCGTTGCGCTGAGCTACACTGCCTATGCTACGCTCGACATTGCCGCCACGACAAACACTCCACTGAAGGTGTATGGGAATGCTGTTGCTGGTGGAATCGCTGTGATACTCACGATTCTCGGCATAGTTTTGTCCTATGACGGCTTCCGCGCTTACCGGCGGATCAGAGTCGGGGGCGTGAGCACGCCTTCGATGACTCCGGGACCGGTCCTCGCCAAGGCTGCTGGGTCGGAGACGCCCAAACCAGCCTTTACCGGGGAACTCGCTGAAACCTAGATAGCATTCTATCACAGCAATCTCCTAGTATTCATCTTGGTCTTCTCAGACATCGAGATCGTCGCTGCCCTAGCAACAGTTCTTGTCGTCGTCTATTTTCTCGGGACCTACTGGAAACACAGAACTCTCAGAAGATACGCTCACTGGTTTGATGAAGGATTCTCCCGTAAGGCGAAAGTGAAGTATGCATCCTTCGGACACGCCGGGCTTAGGATCAAATGTGAGATGAACAGTTCTTCTGACGGCTTCAAAGAGCTAGAATTCGCGCTGACACTCGGCGCGAGAGAGAATCTGATCTACTATCCATACCGTGTGGTGACGAGAGATTTTGACAAGCTGAACTGCTGGGCTGCCTTGACGGACCCGGTAAAGTTCCAGGTCGAGATTACGAGGCAGAGGAAGAAGGTGAAGGTTACCTGGGATACGGCAGGTATTGAAGAGGTCAAGAATCCACAACTCGAGGAGCTAGGCTACAGAGTCTACTCAACGGGCCCCGAATTCGCAAACCAATTGGTCGAGCGAAGTGGAGTAATTGCGAGGCTGAAAGAACTGAGCAATGTTGAGTCTCTTGAGCTTCAGGAAGAACCGTCGAGGATCCGTCTCGTGGCGCGGCTGGATATGGACGACTTGGCTAAGGTGATTGATCTTATCTCTCTGGTCGGACGGTCGATCTAGCGAGGGACCTGAGTCGAGGCCAAATGGCCGGAGAGCTCCAACGCTTCTAGTATCTTTGCTCTCAGCTCGTCATAGCTCGGAAGCTTGCTGAATAGCTTCTTTCCCTGAATCAATATGCAAGGGGTCTTCAGGATTCGGTGTCTGATCGATAACCAGACGCCTTGCGGCGATGCAGAGTCCACTGGGTCGAATACTACCCTGCCGTCGAACTCTGCCTTGAGCTTCTGGGCGATCTCTGAGAGCTGGAAGTATTGTTTCTTGACATCTTCCGGGTAGCCTTCCAGCTGTTCCGAGTAGGGAGCCATGCCGGTCGCGTGCATTACCTGCATACAGTGTTGGCAGTGAGCGAAGAGCGTGGGCATGATGCCGACAAAAGTGACCTTCAAGGGACCACCGCCCCGTGAAGAGTATCGGCCTGATCTCACACTATTCGTTTCTTCGCTCCGCGATATAAGTGCTCATCACGATACGCGATCTGGCTGTACCTTGGTCGAGTGAGAATCTGAGAATGATGATAACGCGCCGTGGCGTGGACGTAAGGGTACGGTCTCTTTCGGAGGCGATAGTTACTGCTTAATACCATGACGGATTCTACATTCTGCTCATGCCTGATCAGAGCGGCAACTGGAAGATTCGAGTGAAAAAGGGGAGCTATGAAGTAGAAGTTGAAGGTCCAACTCCCGAACGCGTGGAAAAGATGTTCGATGACCTCGTGAAGAAATATATGAAGAGAATCGCCAAGCCATAGCCTGTGGATTATTGCGCCGGCATGCCCCTTCGAATCGTCATGTCTACGAAGCTACTCCGGACCAGAACCCTTCCATCATGCAGTTTCTAGTTTGTAGAGACGAGGCTTTCGATCCAGTCTACTGATTCTCCACACGCAGGTACACGGAGTCAGCACTGTTTATCTTCCTCTGTTACGACCTAGTCGGCCTAGATTCGAATGGTGCTTAGAGAACTCCTCATCCCTAGAGAGAAGATCTTCTTCCAGCTCTTGGAGCAGGAATCCAAGAACGTGCTCGCAGGGGCCCATGCACTGAATGATCTCATCCAGAACTTCGACCGTTTGGCTGAGAAGCGGAACAAGATAAAAGACATTGAGCATGACGGGGACAACATCGTTCATTCCATCTGGGACCATCTGGTCAAGACGTTCATCACTCCCATCGACAGAGAGGACATCAGCAAACTCGCCTCCCTCTACGATGATGTTCTCGACTACATCGAGGCAGTCGCTAACCGTCTGTACCTCTACGAGATCCGGTCGCCGACCGAACCCATGAAGAGGTTCACGGACATAGTGGTGAAGTCTGTACAGGAGATCGACTTCGCCTTTGCGAGCATTCAGAAGATCAAGGCGCCCGAGGTGGAGAGCAGGATCATCGAAGTGGACAGGTTAGAGAATGAGGCTGATGTGGTACTCAACGAGTCAGTCGCAGCACTTTTCAAGACCAATGATGCGATAGCGATCATCAAGCTGAAGGAGATCTATGAGCTGATGGAGACGATCACGGACAAGTGTGAGGACGTTGTGCAGGTGATTCGCGACATCATTCTCGAATACTCCTAGCCGAGAAAACCCGATGTCGACGGTAATAGTTCCCTTCGCGATAGTTGTACTGGTCGTCCTCGTGGCGTTATTTTTCGATTTCATGAACGGCTTTCATGATGCCGCCAACTCGATAGCAACCGTAGTCTCAACCCGGGTCCTTACGCCTAGACTAGCAGTGCTCTGGGCCGCCTTCTTCAACTTTGTCGCTGCCTTCCTCTTCGGTGTAAACGTTGCTTCTACAATCGGAAAGGGGACGATCGATCCTAGTATCGTGACAGCCTGGCTTCTCCTAGCAACCCTGCTAGGCGCGACCGCCTGGGACATCATAACCTGGTGGTTCGGCCTACCCACGAGCTCTTCACACGCGCTAGTCGGCGGGCTCATCGGGGCAGGCGTCGTAAAGGGAGGATGGGGAGTAGTTCAAGTTGCGGGAGTGAACAAGATACTCCTCTTCATCATCCTCTCTCCACTCATCGGCCTATTGGCCGCGATAGGCCTCGTCCTTTTGACGGCTCGAATCGGAATGCATTTCCACCGTTCAACAGCGGACCACGCTTTCCGTCGCCTCCAACTCGTATCCGCAGCCCTCTACAGTCTGGGACACGGAACGAATGATGCTCAAAAGACGATGGGCATCATCGCCGCACTACTTTTCGCGCAAGGTATCCTAGGCCCGAGCTTCTACGTTCCGTACTACGTCATAATAATGGCTGGAGTCGCCATGGGCTTGGGAACATGGTTTGGAGGCTGGAGAATAGTCCGGACTATGGGCATGAAGATAACAAAGCTCCACCCTTTCGGCGGCTTCAGCGCCGAGACCGCGGCGGCATCTACCCTCTTCGCCACCGCATCTCTGGGCATTCCGGTGAGTACGACTCACACGATCGCGGGAGCCATAATGGGCGTTGGTGCCACTAGACGACTGTCAGCGGTAAGATGGGGAGTGGCAAGGAGAATAGTCTACGCATGGGTCTTGACAATACCAGCAGCGGCCGCGATCGCAGCACTCCTTTACTCTCTCCTGTCCCTTGTAGGGTTGAGATAGAGAGAAGTCCGGGCGGTAGCGAATCCGAGCGGAAGAGGTTACGGGATTCCGCGCAGGTCAATCATATTATACTCGTTCATTGAACCCACGGAAGCAGGTTTAGAGATGAAAGTGGGTATTCTGGGCAGCGGTGATGTGGGAAAGACTCTAGGTAAGGGATTTGTGAGCCACGGCCACAGTGTCAAGCTGGGATCTCGAACACCTGACAGCGAGAAGCTGAAGGTCTGGCGGAAGGAGGCTCAAGGGGAGACCTCAACTGGAACCTTTTCGGAAGCAGCATCCTACGGGGATATCCTCGTATTTGCGCCGCTAGGATCTGCAGTTGACGATGTGATCGGCCTGGCGGGCGCCAAGAACTTTGCCGGCAAGATCGTCATAGATACGACGAATGCTCTTGATTTTTCGAAGGGAATGCCACCAGGACTTTTCACTGGACTCGCGGACTCTCTGGGTGAGAAGATTCAGCGGAAACTCCCCCAGGCGAAGGTTGTAAAGTGCTTCAACACGGTGCCCAACTCACGTATGATCAGCCCAGGCGATAAGACGGCGGAGATGCTGATCTGCGGCAATGACGCTGAGGCGAAGCATAAGGTTGCTCAGATTCTGAAAGAGTTCGGATGGGCGGGCGCCATCGACATCGGCGGAATCACTGAAGCCAAGTGGCTGGAGGCTCTTGTGCCATTGTGGGTAAGAGCAGCTGTCTCTCTCAACTCGTGGAACGCCATGTTCAAAGTAATCCACTAGCGATTATGGCCTGCAATTAGTCGACAGAACTTGCGTTGGTTGCAGCCACGGTAGGTGCCAATCGTTCTGTCGACTAGCCGCAAGAGAATCGGCGTTACGGGGATGATTTTCGAATCTTTCAACCGACCCAACCTCTATGACCTTCATAGACTGCGGACCATCATCGTTCAGGCAGAATCTTCGCCATAACTGGGCACGCGAGTCAAGTGTGGAGAATCTGATCTCCCCACAAAGTTAATACATCAAAGACGCGAATAACACATCATTCTAGCATGCAAGCGAAGCCTCGCAGACTTACAACGAGGACAACCGCGATCATTGTCGTAGGTATTGTGGTGATCGTTATAGCTTCGGGGGGAGGCGCCTACTACTACATCAATTATGTCGCGCCACGTTCAGGGTGCACTATTCCATCTGGGAGGGACGCAATAAAGGTCGGCTTCACTATCTCGTTGACCGGGACTTTCAACGTTGAGGGCACAAAGTCGCTCGCCGGCATCCGAGCAGCGGCCAGTTGGGTCAACGACAACGGAGGCGTAACCGTCAATGGAAAAGCGTACAACATTGCCCTTTGCTATTACGACGACCAGAGTTCATCGGCTCTCATTCCAACACTCTACACGAAGCTTATCACACAGGATCATGCGCAATTCCTCCTCGCTCCATACAGCAGTCTCTTGACAAATGCTGCGGCACCACTTGCCGAACAGAACAACCTGGTCATGTTGTCGCACGGCGGCTCGGCCGACTCGATCTGGACTCTGGGATACAAGAACGTCTTCGGTGTTCTCAGCCCTGCCTCAACCTACTTCAACAATGCGATCGACTGGATCGCCGCCAACCATCCGGGCGACAAACTTGCCTTTCTCTACGCGGATGACTCGTTCTCCAAGACGGCCGGCATTAAGGCCTCCAATTACGCAACGCGCCAACATCTAACCGTGGTCTACAACGCGTCATACCCGGCCACCGCCCAAGACCTCCATACATTTCTCGCAGAGGCCCAAGGAGACGGAGCCGACGACCTAATCGGAGGAGGCCATTACGCCGATGGAGTAAAGATCGTGCAACAACTGTCGACCGTCGGATGGACTCCCAAGTTCGTCTCATTACTCGTGGCCGTGACTGAACCGCAGTTCCAGCTGCAGCTAGGCACTGCAGCAAATAACGTCACAGGCCCATCGCAGTGGGAAACAACTGCGACCTACAGCCCGGCCGCGGCTCAGACCGCAGGCATCCCGTGGTATGGTCCAAATGAAACCCAATTCGTAAACTATTACTCAAAGCAAGCCAATGCAGGTTCTCCAACCTACCACTCAGGAGAGGCTGGTGCCGCCATCCTAGTCCTCGCGAACGCGATCGAGAAAGCGAACAGTGTCAACTCGACAACCGTTCGGCAGACGATCTCGAGCCTTCACATTATGACGTTCTTCGGACAGTTCCAAGTCGACTCGACGGGGAAGCAGATCGGACACAGTATGGTGCTCGTCCAGTGGCAGAGTGGGGGGCTAGTGGTGGTCGCCCCTGATGCCGTGGCATCCGGCACAGTCAAGTACCCGTACACTGGCAGCTAAACGCTGCTATGGTCGCTACCGAGCTTATTGTTAGAGACCTAGCATTCGGCCTAATGCTCGGTTGCGTCTTCTCAGTCGTAGCTCATGGGCTGAACATGATCTGGGGAGTCGTCAAGGTTGTCAACATAGCCCATGGGGAATTCATCATGCTCGGCGCGTACGGCGCCTACTTCCTCAACCTTTTCGCCGGATTGACGCCTCTCGAGACAGCACCGGTCGATGCGGCCATCGGGCTGCTCGTAGGCTACGCCTTCTACTATGCATTCCTCCACCGGGAGCTACGTAACAAGGAGACGATCACGCTCCAGAGCGAGATGGTGACCCTAGCTGCAACATTCGGCCTTAGCCTTTTCGTCAGCAACCTAGCGATTATCCTCTTCACCGGGAACCCTGTAGGTGTCAACTACAACCCAGGCACGCTACTGTTCGGATATCTCCATGTTCCCCTCGCAGCACTCTACGTTGCCATTCTTTCAGTCCTGATCATAGGGGGGACGTGGTTGTTCCTCGAGAGAACATTCATCGGCTCTGCAATACGCGCATACTCCCAAGACGTGACGGCGACTGAGCTGGTGGGAGCCAATCCGGCCAAGGTCGCATCGCTCGCCACAGGGTTGGGGTTCGCCGTTACCATGGCCGGAGGAGCGCTACTCACAGTCTGGATCCCAGTCGGCATCAACCCTCTGATGGGTGCGCTTTACGCTCCTATCAGTTTCGTTATCGTCGTCCTTGGAGGACCTGGAAAGATGTGGGGAAGCCTGGTAGGCGGGTTAACATTGGGAGTCGTTATTGACCTTGCCCAAGCCTTCACTACGGCGCAGATTGCTTATGCTGCCGCTTTCCTGATCCTGATCCCTGTCCTTGTATTCCGCCCTGAGGGTCTTCTGAAATAATGATCGAAAAGCCAGGCCTGACACTCTACGGACTTTTCATTGTCATGGCTCTCCTCGCCGCGGCCGCCTTGCTACTTGGAGTAGCAGTCTCTTCGTTACTTGTGCTCCTGCTGGTCTATGCAGCCCTCGCTTACTCGATCAACTTCATCACGGGCATGATAGGTTACGTTGACTTCGGGCATGTCCTCTTCATGGCCATCGGCTCCTACGCACTAGCAGCCATGATCAGCTATTACGGGGCGAATCCGTTGCTGGGCGTCGGTCTTGGCGCCTTGCTCGGCCTGGTCTTCGCTCTCGGAATAGGCCTCGTCATCCTGAGATTTCGAGGCGTCTACTTCGCCATTGCCACGGTTGTCCTCGTTCTGGCCGCCTACAACATAGTCCTACAGTTTCCCCAGCTTGGCGCGGGAGGCGAAATAATCTTCAATCTAACCTTTCAGCCGCTCGCTACCTACTTCACGATCTGGACCATAGTATTGATCGAGATAGTCTTGACCTATTACGTCAACAGGAGCAGGATCGGCTTCGGGATCAGGGCGATAAAGAACGAGGAGGACGCCGCGAGCTCTGTCGGGGTCAGCCCTCGCACACTGAAACTAACTGGGTACATGCTCGGGGGACTTTTCGGAGGCGCTGCGGGGGCAGTCTACGCGTGGTCCATCTCGGGCGTCACCGCGGGACCAGCATTCGACTTCACGTTCTCGCTCTTGATGCTCGCCATGATAATCATCGGCGGAGTGGGAACATCGATCGGACCACTCCTGGGAGCGATCGTAGTCTACATCCCGTCGTACTTTCTCCTTACCACCGTCGCACAGGCACAGCCACTCATAATCGGACTCCTCGTAATCATCATGGCTCTCTTCCTGCCAGACGGGATCGTCGGACTGCTTAGACGGTCGAATGAACGCCTAAGGCTATTGCTGGAATAGGCATGCCCATCCTCCAGGCAAACAACGTTTCAAAGAATTTCGGAGGAGTGCAGGCTTTGAAAGACGTCTCGTTCGATCTCCCCGATTCTGCCGTCCTAGGCCTAATAGGCCCGAACGGTTCTGGAAAGTCAACACTGCTCAACATCATTGCGGGACTGGAGAAACCGACATCAGGAATCGTGAAACTCGACAGTAAGAGGATCGACAATCTTCGAGCGAATAGGGTGGTCGGATACGGCGTCGCCAAGACGCACCAGATACCGAAGCCGTTCTCCAACATGACCACGAGAGAGAACGTGGCGGTCGCAGTCCTCTACGGACGGCGAAACATCCATTCCCCGAGTTTAGCCCTTCAAGAAGCTGAGAGGACCCTGTCGCTCGTCGGAATGGGATCGAGGAAAGACGCACCCGCGGGCAGCCTTACTGTCCAGGAGAAGAAAAGGCTCGAGCTTGCGAGAGCAATAGCCACCGGAGCCAGCGTATTGCTACTCGACGAAGTTTTCGCAGGTCTGTCTCCAGATGAATTGAAGGATTCGATTCAGCTCTTCAGGAAGCTGCACGAGGAGTTGGGCTTCTCTGCGCTCGTGGTCGAGCATGTCATGAGAGCCGTACTCAACCTATCGCACAACGTCATTGTGCTCGAGGAGGGACACGTCATCGCGACAGGGAGTCCGGACGAGGTCGTGCATAATGACAAAGTTATAGAGGCATATTTGGGGAGCAAGAACTCTGCCGCTTGAGCTCAAGCATGTGAGCGGTGGCTACGATGGGACCCAAGTCATCTGGGACGTCTCCCTGCAGTGCAGAGATGGCACGATCAGTGTAATCGTGGGTCCAAACGGTGCAGGGAAAACCACTACGCTGAAAACAGTCAACGGCCTACTGAGGCCCTGGAGCGGCAGGGTCTACTTTGGAGGGAAAGATATCACAGGCCTTCCCGCGTTCAGAAGAGTCGAAGAGGGCATCGCTTCCTGCCCCGAAGGGAGAAGGCTCTTTCCCAGGCTCTCCACCGAAGACAATCTCAGACTGGGCGCGTATTCTCGGCATGCGAGACAAGCAGCCGACGAGACCCTGGATTTTGTGTACGGACTCTTTCCCAGGCTCAAGGAAAGATCCAAGCTCGGCGTTGGCAGGCTGAGCGGGGGAGAGCAACAGATGGTAAGCATTGGACGAGCACTGATGACCAAGCCCAAGATAATTGTTCTGGACGAGCCGTCCTTGGGAATCGCCCCAAAACTCACCGCAGAGATATTCGAGAAGCTGGTGGAGCTGAGAAAAGAAGGTCTCTCGATGCTTATCGTCGAGCAGAACGCAGCCCAAGCACTCGCGGTAGCAGACTATGCGTACGTTCTTCAGGAAGGCAGGGTCATAAACGAAGGCCCACCCGCGCAACTGATGGATTCGGAAGAGCTTAGGAAAGCGTACTTCTCGATCGAGTGATACACGATAGCCTCGCGATACACCGCTTTCACACTCTTCCTCTACAACTCTTGCCTAGGCGTCTTCCTCTCCTACGGAGTCTTTTTCACCCAGGTATCCGGGGAATACAACCTGCCTGCCTCATCCACATCCATCGTCTTCGGCGTCTTCGCCATGTTCTTCTCGTTCTCCTCCCTCATCCTCGGACTCTTCATGAACAAGAAGGGTCCAGGCAAGACCATCCTCCTAGGCGGAGGCTTGATGAGCGCAGGATTAGTATTCTCATCAATTGCGAACTCCTTTCCCCTATTGATCCTCACCTACGGTGTTGTAGGAGGACTCGGCTCCGGGTCCATGTGGATGCCAACCTCCTACGTCGTCTTCAACAGCTTCAACAAGACCAGCGTAAAGAGGGTGACAGGGTTTGTCAGCGCAGGGACAGCGATCGGTCTCCTCTTCTTCCCACCCCTAGAGAATTACCTGATCGTGACGTGGAGTATCCAGACCGCATTCCTCATTGTCGGCCTGATCGTCTTCGCGTTCACCATCCTCGCTTACCAAACTTCTAGGAGCAGTAGGGTAGCGTCTAGGTTCGCGCTTGGAGAGGCGTTTCGTCGTCTCAGGACGAAGAGGTTCGGATTCCTCTACGCATACTATTCCGCAGGCAACGCATTCTCCAGGACCCTTGTCACAATATTTCTAGTGCCTCTTCTCGAGAGCAGAGGGCTAGGAACAGCAGCCGGCACTCTCGCACTGGTGCTGATCGGTGTTGGCAGCTTGACAGGAAGACTGACGGCAGGCGTCAAGACCTTCAACGAGGAGACGATGGCGGCTGTCGGTTTCATTATTCAAGGGATCTGTGCAGCCGCTCTGTTTCTGGCAAACGATCCAATAACGATAGGAGTTGTCTCTGTGTTTTTCGGTATTGGCTACGGAACCTACATACCTGAGTTCGCTCTCTTGGTCAGAAAGTATTACGGCGTGGACAATTACGGCACAATCTTTGGGACGCTGATGACAAGCTTCGGGATAGGAGCTTTTATCGGTCCGGTTTTCGAAGGGATCTCAGTCTCGTCTTCGCTCGGATATCTTCCAGGCTTCGCATTGGCAGCCGTCGTCAGCCTTGCAGTAGGACTCCACCTTCTCATCGTCGCCCAGGGAGAAACTCCTCGAATAGGAGATCAGATCTTTCGTCGACTTGGCCAAAGCGCACCGAGTCGTCGAGGCTTTGGTCTTGAACCTCGCTATCTGAAGGCAACCTCGAAAAACCTCAGACCAACTTGGACTAGGAACTGTCCGGGGTTGAGGTCTTATCCAGGCCATAGTGGAATTGAGGCGATTTGAAGAAGCCTCTGACTCGTAGGTGTGAGTGGGCGACCAACAGCAGCAGTCCAATTATGATCCAGTACCATGATGAAGAGTGGGGCGTCCCGGTGCATGACGACAGGACCCTGTTCGAGTTTCTCGTGCTGGAGGGTGCACAAGCGGGACTCAATTGGCAGACCGTTATTAACAAGCGTGAAAACTATCGCAAATCCTTCGATGCTTTCGACCCCGCGAAGATTGCGCGTTACAACAACAAGGACGTCCAACGTCTCCTCCGTGACCCCGGCATCATACGCAACCGTCTCAAGATCGAGGCGACGATCACAAACGCCAAACAGTTCCTAGTAGCGCGGAAAGAATTCGGTTCTTTCGACGGCTACGTATGGCGATTTGTCGGCAGCAGACCAATCAGGCATAGGTTCAACTCTCTCAGCCAGATTCCTCCGACCGCCAGAGAGTCCGACGCGATGAGCAAAGAGCTGCGCGAAAGAGGCTTCAGGTTCGTCGGCCCTACTATCTGCTACGCGTTCATGCAGGCGGTTGGAATGGTGAACGACCATACCACGAAATGCTTCAGATACGACACAGTATAGCCAGAGTCTTTGAATCGTCACACGTAAGGGTAGTGGGATTCAAAAAGTCATAGGGGCCTGAAAAATGGATAGAAAAGTGAACGACAAGCATGAATCTCACACCACCGGTGTGGACCGGTCGGTGAAGAAATCGTCGGATCCTGCTGACGTGGTTCTGCGGGAGATCGAGGAGATGGGTAAGAAGTCCTTCATTCCCTCCATCGGCCCCGTCAAGGGACGGATACTCGCCGATATCGTCAGAGAGCACAAGCCGAGGCTGATCCTCGAAATAGGTGCTCTCTACGGATACTCGGCCATTCTCATCGCCCAGAACAGCCCAACCGGTGCAGAAATCACAACAGTCGAGAAAGACCCGCGACACGCCCGCATAACCCAAGAAAATGTCGCGCGCGCTGGTCTAGATGACAGGATCAAGGTTGTT
>Ga0137377_10001771_pt1 | contig 15443 bp, 15 predicted proteins | sample SagtaG_22_FD_104815 | JGI IMG/M metagenome (GOLD analysis project Ga0137377, IMG submission 104815) | Vadose zone soil microbial communities from Sagehorn Ranch, Mendocino, California, USA - Sage2_L_40_16 metaG | ecosystem: Environmental > Terrestrial > Soil > Vadose zone | place: USA... | reverse complement strand
TGGCGCGCCTGGGGCGATTCGAACGCCCGACCTCTGGTTCCGGAGGCGGAATCTCGGGAATCGGCTCCAGCGTTCTCAGCAGTTTAGACATGTCCCAGTCGGCTTCCACCGTTCTGTTTGGGCATGTTTGGGTGCGATTGTGCAAAGGATTGTGCAAAGAGGGCGTTGACATGAAAGAGTTGCGCAACTGTGATGCGCCGCCTTGCGGTGAACTTGTCTATCTGGCATTCACGAAACCTTGGAGGAGCGAGGGCGCATCTGCTGCACGTAAGCCAGGAAGGAATCGCTGTGCGAAGACATCATTCCTCCATAAGAGAAGATGCCTTCGAAAGTTCTTGGGGGAAAGTCTAAGGTGGGTTTTGCCCCCTACAGGCCGTATCCCTTCTTTCGAAGGTTGGCACCGTGGCCTTGTCTCTGGCTCGGTTGCTGGGCAGCCAACTTCGCTGCCACTCTTGATACAAGAAAAATATACCACGTCACTTCTTCTTGCCCAACTGGAATTTCAGAAGCCGGTCGATGCTGCCTGCCACTTTCAATTGCTCAAACGCCCACTCCAGCAGAATGCAACCCATCGATGAGGAGTTGCGCCGCTCTTTGGCAGCAAATGCTTCAAACTCTCGCCTGAATTCCTGCGAGACCCGGAGGCTCAGTTGTGTTTTCCACTCGCCCATTCAGTCCCGCCTTCAATCCCGCTTTCTGTAGTACACCTTGAGAATTTTTTCATCGCCCGTAGACATATCACTGAACTCGACACCTTCCGTCACGATCCGCGGACTGAAATCCAGAGAGAAATAAGTCCCGTCCATGAAGCGAACGCCAACATACAAAGAACCTTCCTCGTAGGTGTGCTCAATCCAATCGACCTTCTTGCCTCTGATTTCCTTGTATCGCTTGCGGAGTCGCGCATACCTCTTCTTTATCCGCTTGTGTATCTTCCTGCGTTCCTTGGCAGTGACAGGTGTAATGGCAATGTCACCAACCCATACGACTTTCGGTTTTTTCTTTGTCATGGTCGTCCCTTCGGACCAATGCAGAACGCTATTTTTATGATCTTGCGGCTCCACTTCTCCGGGAGCACCAGCAATGCCAGCGCGAAAATCAAAGCGAGTGTGACGAACAACATGAAGAACTGCTCTATCGCGGTCGGTGGATAACCAGAACTGTCAGGCGGGGGTGGAAGTTGAATACAAGCCGTAAAAAGACTGCCGCGATTGGAAGGAAGCGGACGGCTTACCGCTACGGTATGATTTGACCCAGGCATCTCGGCCTCCTATTAGGCTGATTTGCTCAGGACGGTTTGCGTGTTGATAGCACGCTGGCCGTCCGCTTTTGTTTAGGGCACTGCTCTGGGATAGACTACAGGAACATCTTCCTAATGTCAACCTATTGCTGTGAGTATTTTTTGATGACCAGTTTGATGCCTTCTCGTACTAGATGAGACATCGAAACGTCAAGGCGTGCTGCCAGTTTCTTCAATTGCGCAACCTCTTTGGGGTTGAGAAAGAGGGCCGTTTTACTTTTCTTCGGAGACATGCGGGTAGACTATAGGTAGAGATTGTCGGCCTGTCAAATTGTCCAAGACTGTCGCATTGAGACCGCACATTTCGGGGAAGCTGGCGCGACGGCTATTTCTGGAACCGAAAGAACGGCGCGAATCGGGCGAGGACGAGCGCGAGTTCGAAGAAGTCCTCAAGCGGGATTGAGAGGAGTTCGAACGGCGGAGAAAACGATGAGCGCGGCGTTCATCAGCTAGAGCAGCACTAAGAAGTCTACTCGGTCGGAGGAGCCGACGCCGTCATCTGGCACCCATTCGGCGTGACAGAAAGCCTTGCCCACGACAAAGGTGCATTCCCTCACGAGGCTACCGCACTTTGCAACCTTCACTGATTCCACCTATGTCCGTACCGTGGCAGCGGTCAACGATTATGCCAACGGTGCAGGTCGAATTCTTAAACGTAAATGTCCACTCCTTCCGCTGAGGGTCATACGACTCGTCGACGAGTGGAGGCAGACTGTCTCCGACTACGAATTTCTTGGAAAACCGTTGCAGCTTGGCGCTTGCTCGCTCAAGCGCCTCTTGGCGGCTGAGAGGCTTCCGGTAACATCGAAGCGCGTACTCAGCCAGGAAAATACCTACGATAACCAGTAAGGTCGCCATCGCAATCTGCCATTTCTTGCTCACTTTTCGCACCTACAAGTCGGCTTACCGTCGATCTTCCCGTAGTACGAGACATCGATGGTGCCAGGGAGGTATATCCTGAACGGCCGACCTTTCCGTGTGCATCGATGACCTCCGAACCATGTGAGTGTCTCCCCCTTTAGACCCCTATTTGAAGGATCAAAATCATACGGGTCGTAACCGAGCTTGGACGACAGGTCCCCATCGAATTCCCAGGTACAATCACAGTGAATCTTTATCGTTCCTTGCACTTTGACGATGTGCCGCCCGATGATGTATTCGTCGGGGCCTTCCGCTTGAGCATTCACGTCCTTGCTCCACGGAATGCTCTGTTCGGAACACGATTTTGATTTGACTATAGCTTCGATTGTGTCGCGTTCATGGTCTACGAGGTTGCCCCAGTTGATCGAGTTGAAATTTGCAGTCCACGGAGTACCAGAGCCATCGCAGTAGTGGTTCCATGCACGGAGAACGTCCCCCGAACCAAACAAACCTTTGGGGTCGGCGAACCTAACCGGATTCCCATGAACGTACGGGTAAAAGTTTGTTCCGTCACCTGCATATCCTAGTGGGTCCTCGCTCAAAAGCCTGCCACTATCAGGCGCGTAGTATCTGGCGCGGTAGTAGTAGAGGCCAGTTTCGGTGTCCGAGTCGCGGGCGGTGTAGCGGAACGGATTCACCAGCGAGCCCGTCGAGGCTGTCAGTTTGCCGAACGAGTCGTAAGTGTAGGTGTTCGCTATGGAGCCAGCAGAGCTGCTCAGCGAAGTGACCGAGCCAAGCCCATCGGCGTGGTAGAAACTTGTCGCTCCGCCGCGTAACATGGCGAGCGGCTCGTCGATGTTTTGCGTCTGTTCGTAACGAGCGACCACCGCTCCACCGGAATTGGTCTCTTCGATGAGGTTGTCTCCGTCGTAGGCGTAAATGGATGTCCCAGAAGACGATGATTTGTAGATTCTTCTGCCGAAGGGATCGTACTTGAAGCTGACCGTGCCGCCGGTACCGGGCAGCGTGACACTGCTCAGGCGATTCTCGAAGTCCCACGTGTAACTCGTCGTGTTCGACCCAACCACCTTCGTCTGCGTGTTCCCGTTATTGTCGTACGTGTACGTCGTGCCCGGTATCGACGTGAGTTGATTCGACGCGTTGACGTTGTACGGCGACACGCCCAGCGAACTCAGGCGGTTGCCGACAGGGTCATAGGTGTAACTCTCTATCGCATTAACTCCCTGTGTGACCTGGGTCAGCTCGTAAATTGGATCATACGTGTAATTCGAAGTCACGCCCGCCAACTGGTCCGTCTTCGACGCGCGATTTCCGGCGTTGTCCACTGTATAGCTCGCGCCGTCCAGAGTGGTCGAGCCGCTCTGGTGCAGCACGCTCAGTAGCCGCGACAAATTGTCGTACGCATAGATGGACTTCAGGCCGTTCGGACGCGTCATCTGCGTGCGGCGGCTCAGCGCGTCATAGGTGAATCCGAAGTTGCCGGTTCCGCCGAACGCCGTTGGCGGCGTGAGCGTCTGCAAACGGTTCAGCGCGTCGTACACGTAACTCGTCGAGCCGTTCTCAGGATCGGTGAACCCCGTGCGGTTCGACGCCGCGTCGTAGGAATAGCTGGTGGTGAAGTTCCGCCCGGTCAGGAACGCATAATTCGTAGTCGCGCTGGTCAGCCGACCCATATTGTCGAACGTGAACTGGTACGTGCCCGTGGGGTCGGTCACCTGCGTCAACCGCGAGTTTTTATCATAGGTGTAATTCACGGTGGAAGAATCAGGATACGTCTTCCCCGTCAGCCGGTTCAACTGGTCGTAAGCGTACGTTATGGCCTGGTTCTTGCGGTCGGTTTTGCCCGTCAAATTGTTGTCTGCGTCGTAGCCGTACGTCTCGATGTAACCGGACGGGAACGTCGTCTTCGTGACGCGCCCGAAAGCATCATACGTGAACGAAGTCGTGTGACTGTTTGCATCCTGAATGCTCGTCAGGTTGCTTTCCGTGTCATAGACGTACGTGGTCACATTTCCCGGCGTCGCCGCATCCGTTACCGTCGTCAACCGGTCCGCATCGTCGTACGCATATCTGGTCGTTTTCCCATTCTGATCGGTCACGCTGGTCCGCCGTCCGCGATAATCGTACGCAAATTGTGTCGTGGTGGTGTCCGGATAGGTGATCTTGGTCAGGCGATCCATCGCGTCATAGGTGAACGTGGTTTGATGGGTCAGCGCATCGGTCACCGAAGTGCGGTTCCCGTGCGCATCGTAACCGTACGTCGTCACGTTGTTCTGCGGGTCCGTGATGGTGTTAATCAGTCCGGTCGCAAAATACGTCAGCGTGGTCACGTTGTTCAGCGGGTCCTTGATCGTCAGCAATTCTCCCAGAGTGTTGTACGTGAACGTCGTCACACTCGCCGCCGTACTGCTATTCGGCGCTGGCGTCGTTACCGTGAGCAAATTCCCGTGCGAATCATAAGTATTCGTCGTCACATTCCCCAGCGGATCAGTGGTTGTCAGCACTTCGCCAAAGCTGTTGTACGTGTACGAAGTGACGGCGTTCACGCCCCCGCCGATGGGCTTCGAGACCGACAGGAGATTGTTTGAAGTGTCGTAGGTGTTTGTCGTCAGGTAGCCCAGCGCATCCGTCGCAGTGAGAATGTTCCCGTTGCTGTCATACGTGTAGGTGATGTTCCCCCGCGCCGTGCACGTCGAACATCCCGACCCTTGTGTGTTGGTCAGCGACCACAGCCCCCCGATCACTTGGGCCGCATAGCTCGTGGTATTTCCCAGTGAGTCCGTCAGTTGCGCGCTCGAAGTGATGTTGAACCACGGACCCGATCTTGTCTGCCCCGCTACCGTCACGCTCACCGGCCCCGTCGTTGTTCCCGACGGCACCGCTGCCACGATTTGCGTTTCACTCCAGCTCGTAATCGCCGCCGCTGTCGTCGTGCCCCAGAAGTTCACTGTGCTGTTGCTCTGCGTCGCGCCGAACCCCGCGCCCGTAATCGTTACTGCTGTGCCCACCGGCCCAACCGTAGGCGCAATTGAGTTCACCGCAAGCCCTTCGATCAGCGTGAACTGCACACCATTGCTAACGATCCCGTCCACCGTGACGGTTACCGGCCCGGTCGTGTTGCCCGCTGGCACGTACACCCCGATGCTGGTATTGCTCCAGGAGGAATAAACAGCCACCGCCACGCCGTTGAACTTCACTTGGCTGGTGCCCTGGCTTGGTCCAAAGCCCGAACCATTTACCTGGACCAAGCCTGCCTGCGGTGCTTGGGGAGGCGACAACGAGCTAATCACTGGGTTGATGACGTTGAAGTTGACGTTCGCGTTGCTCTGCGCCGCATTCACTGTTACCGTGACCGGCCCCGGCCCCGAGGGTGCCGTGTTCGGCACGGTCGCCAAAATCTGTGTCGCGTTCCAACTCGTCACCGAGGCCGCTTGCACGCCATTGAAACTCACCGTGCTGGTCCCCTGGGTCGCGCCAAAGTTCGAACCGCTAATCGTCACCGACGTGCCGAACGCTCCCAGGTCCGGCGACACGCCCGAAACAAATGGAGTCGTTCCCACCGTCACCGATACGTTGTCGAATGTGGCCGTAGCAAGCGACGAGGTGCTGGTGTGATTACTCACCGCCAGACCGACGTAGACGTTTTGTGCCATGCTGATCGTCTGACTTGAACCGAGCTGTGTCCAGGTCACACCGTCAGGGGAAGCATATCCCGTAAATAGGTTCCCGCTTCTTGACAGTTTTACCCAGTAGGGCAGAACGACGTTCATATAATTCTGGTAAGAGCTGGTTGCTCCAGTGCTTGTGCGCTGCATCAGATAGATGTACGACTGATACCATGCCACGAAGACATAAGTGGCCCCAGCGTTCAATGTTTCCCGGATCATCACCCCTGCTTCCGGGCCGTTGTTCGGCAAACTCGCAACTCGTGCAACGATGGTGCCGTCACCCGACAACTGCTGGTAGACGAAATGCACCCCATCAGCCGTAGTACTGAAGGTTCCTAGACCGGCACCCTGTGCGGTGAACGTCCCGCTTGCGTAGGTTCCGGTTCCGGCAACTCCTACCAAGCCTACGTCCTGGTCCAGCCAGGGGACCGGCAGTGGCTGCGTGGTCACCGTGAAGAGAAATGGATTGCTGTTGTCAAAGCTCGGAGCAACGGAAACCACGAGCGGTCCCGAGGTCGCTCCCGATGGAATCGTGATGACAATCGACGTGCTCGTCCAGTAGCCGACCGTCACCGAAGCGTTGTTCAGCGTCACCAAACTCGCGCCTTGCGACGCACCAAATCCCGTGCCCGTAATCACCACTTGGCTGCCAACGGAGCCAGTAGTAGCAGATACGTTGGTAATAACCGGCGCGGGAGTAGAAGTCGAACTGATCGAAACGTTGTCGAAGGTCGCGGTCGCCAGTGACGATGTGGTTCGATTGCTCACCGCCAAACCAATGTAAACGTTCGTCGCCATCGTCACCGTCTGACTGGACCCGAGTTGTACCCAGTTCACGCCGTCTGGAGAACCATAACTGGTGAAGGTATTGCCGGTCCGGTTCAGCTTCACCCAGTACGGTACTGCCCCGCCACCCAAGGTCTGGTAACTGGTGCTCGCTCCGGTCGTCGTACGTTCGGTCATCCAGAGTTGCGAAGAATACTCAAACGCAAATGCATGATTCGCGCCGGGGTCCAGCGTTTCTCTAAACATTACTCCGGCTTGTTGCGCCCCGCCGCCTTGCGTGCTCACCACTCGCGCCACAATTGTGCCGTCACCCAAGAATGGCTGATACACGAAATGAATTCCATCAGCCGTGACAGTAAACGTGCCCTGCCCAGCCCCTTTCACTGTGAACGTTTCGTTCGCAAAAGTTCCGCTTCCACTTACTCCTACCAAACCCAAGTCCTGATCCAGCCATGAACTAGGCAACGGCTGTGTAGTCACCGCGAAATTCACGGGATTGCTCGTGTTCATGCTGGGCGCTACGGACACCGCTAGAGGTCCCGAAGTTGCGCCGGATGGAATCGTGATACTGATCGACGTGGTGCTCCACACGTTCATGGTCACCAACGCGCCATTCAATGTGACCAAGCCTACCGCTCCAAAGCCCGTGCCCGAAATTACGACCTGGTTCCCTACCGACCCAGTTGTGGCTGAGACGCTCGTAATGGCTGGCGCTGGGGCCGCAGAAGAGCTAACCGACACATTGTCGAACGTGGCTGTAGCTAGAACGGACGTATTGCGACTGCTGACGGCCAGCCCGATGTATACGTTTGTCGCCATCGTCACGGTTTGGCCCGATCCGACCTGTGACCAATTCACCCCGTCAGGGGAACTGTAACTGTTGAAGGTGTTTCCGCTTCGAACCAGCTTCAACCAGTACGGGAGCGTGATACTCGAATAGCTCTGGTAGTTGCTGGTGCCCCCGGTGGTCGTGCGCTCGGTCATCCAGATAGCCGATGAATACTCAAATGTGTAGACGTGCTTCGCGCCAGGGTCCAGCGTCTCCCGAATCATCACACCGGCCTGTAAAGCTGAACTCCCCGATGCACTCACCACTCTCGCCACAATTGTTCCGTCGCCTGATAAAGATTGAGAGACGAAGTTGATCCCGTCAGTGGCCGTGGAAAAAGTACCGTTCCCCGCCCCTTTAACGGTGAACACACCGTTCGAAAACGTTCCACTTCCTGCCACGCCTACGGAACCAATGTCTCCATCGGACCAACTAGAAGGAAGTGGCGTGACCGTGAAGGTCGCACTGGTCGCATTCTGACCGTTCACTGTTAGGGAAAAGGAGCCTGAAGTTGCCCCCGATGGCACGAGCACTTCGATCAGCGTACTCGTCCAGCCGGTGGGAGTCGCACTCGTCCCATTGAGCGAAACCGTGCTGCCTCCTTGAGTCGCGCCAAAGTTCGTCCCCGTAATTTGAACGACAGTGCCAACGGGTCCTGAAGTCGGGAAGATGCTTGTGACCGTCGGAGACTGCGCAGCGGCTCGGCCACAAAAGAACAACGGTAAAGAAAACGCTGCCATCGCTATCAGCTTCCATCTTTTCGTGTTCACAATGTCTTCTCCAGCCGCACGTTTGACCAGGGCTTACCTTTCGAGGTCGGCAACCAAAAGGTGCACGGACTACTAGTAGGTGACCGTGACAGCGTTGATGTTTCCGGCTTGCGACCCGGTCAGTCCGCGTCCATTGCTGTCGTACGTGTGCGATTCGAGAACCTTGCCGTTTTGGTCGGTTACGGAGGTGATTAGCGATTGCGAGTTATAGGTGAAAGAAACTGTCGTTAAATCGGGGTACGTCACCTGACTCAACCGCCCTTGGCCGTCATAGGAATACGATAAGGTCAGCCCGCCAACATCGGACGTGACACTGGTCACGAGACGGCTTGTGCCGCTTGCATAGGAAAAGGTCAAATGCCTCGAAGCGGGGTCGGTCACAGTGACGAGGCGATTCGTTCCATCGTAGGAAATCTGTGTAGTGTTGCCATTCCTGTCGATGATAGCGATCAAGGACCCGCTGTTGTTGTCAAACCGTCTCTGCTCGCCATTCTGAAACATAAGCGTCCAGTAGGTGCTGCCCTGCGTTAGTGTCGCCGTAGCGTTCCCTGGAGAAACCGGAGCGTACGTTCCTCCCTTGTATACAAAGGACCAGAAACCGCCGTCGCTTCGCGCGTACTTGAGGTAATTGTCGTTGCCTACGAACACCCGCTCTTCATAAGTTGAACGCCAATTCGGTCCGAACAAACCGACCTGATATGCGGTCTCATTAGACGGCCAAATGCTGTTCCAGGTTCTGACGAGGGTTAACCCACCAGACAGACCAGGAATCTTTACGTCCGTCTGTTTGATATCCGTGTCGCCCGTGACCAAATTAATCGGCTGCCCAGCGGTAGGGTTCCCGCAACCGGAACACTCGGGCGTCGGAGGGCAGACTGGCATTTGGCATTGGACCAAGCCAGGGCCGTACACTTGGTACTGGATGTATCCAGGAGGACAGCCTTGATAGGAATAATATTGATTCCACGTGGTTGCCACCCAGGTTACGCAACTTTGCGACTGGGCACTCATATTCACACTCAACACACCGACTGTGAAAGCAAGCACACATAGCCCGACCAGAATTTTCTTAATCACAATCGCCTCCATACTTCGTACACACTTAATACGCTGCCATCGGCATGCCTGGGCTATGATCTCGTTTCTTGGGATCGTCCAGCGCCGAAAGAAGCAGAGCGCAAACACACCCCTTCGGCATCTGCGAGAAACAGCAAATAAGCCCCGCAATTTTCAGCGAGGTAAACTCTCTTAGAGTACCTTCAACCGCATGTCAATAGTACTTCGATATACCGTGCGGTATACTTCTGTGAATAATCTGTGAATAAACTCCGTTCGAACAGGTCGCATTACGATGCCGGGCACGACCCGATTGCTCGCAGCGCATCGTGAAAACATTCAGCGGATTCGTGCTAAACGAAGACGCGAAGGGAGCAGAGCAGCGGGGAGGAAAGAGCAAACTCAGCGAATCGGGAGTGCGAGATGGGGCATTAACGTTGGCAGAGGTTTAACCATTGCCGTGCGCCATCTTCCGAACCATGTGCAGGAGCAGTTTCCTATCGTCGCCCTCCATCTTTGCGAGAAGCCGAATCAACTTCCCAAGGTAGCGAGCGTCTTTACCACGACCGCCCCACATTTGCGGCCCATCACCATGCGAGGTCAATTCGGGACGAGGCTCAGGCGGTTTATCGCCATCATAGAAAAGCTGGTACATCGGAATCTCTAAGGCCCGTGCCATCTTTTCTAGCGTCTCAATAGCGGGAACCGTGTGACTGTTTTCAACCCGCGAGATGTAGCAGCGGAACAGCCCTGTTTTTTTCTCGATGTCCCCTTGGGAGAGATTTTTTGCTTCGCGTAATTCTCTTAGGCGGTCGCCGATAATCACGGAGGTTCTCCTCCTTTGGTAGGAAGAAGGGGCACGCTCAATTCATCCCACTGCGTCATTTCCCTATCAGGCATGTGCCTGGAAGTTGGAGTCAATGGTTGCTGTTCAACGGCTATCGCTTTGGAGGCGTATGAGGTTTACTTGCATTTAGGCTTGTCAGGTACAACTCTTAGAGTGAATTGCCCTGCCTGACCCATCTCGGGGTCTGCATAGCGCGGAAGCCTTTAATTTGCCGGTTTGGCGTCAGCGCCTGCCTCGGCAACGCTGTGCCCACGTCATCTTTGGTCCCTTTGGGTCCCTTTGGTCCGTACACTTTGATGAACTGCGCCTTGGTCGGGCGGGCAGGCCTCAATCGCCAAGACCACTCTAGCTGGTCCGATCCTGCGCAGCATGCGTGCTCTGTGTCCTCCGCCTCGGCGTCTCGAATAGCGGAACCGCAAATTTTACATCTACTTCGACATGACCTCGCGCGCAAGATGACTTGCGATCACTTCGCGCACCTCATCTTGCTTCTTTGCAGCGGCCTGCGCCGCATCCCTCGACCCGAAGTGCTTGTTGACGATGCTGGCCGCTTTGGCAGCCAGTTGGTCGAGCGCTGCATAATTCGGATACGAAACCGATATCGCCACGTCCCAGTCGCCCGGATGATCCGTCACCGGATTCGTAAACGTCTTGTAATCCGAAATCAAGCCTGCTTTCTTGAACTCTTCAAAGATCGGCTTCGTGTTCTCCCGAAAGTTCTTCCAGAACGCGTCTCCCTGTCCCGGCTTGATATGGTAATAGGTCACGCGCCAAACAGGTCCGGGGTCGAAGTTGGGGTTTTGCGCAAACGCAGGGAACGCGGCAAACAGAGTAGCGGCAAATATCGTGGTCAGCAAAGCTTTCCTCATGGTGCCTCCTCAAACTATTTGAAGGATTCTCATTGGACCCAATGGGCAGGGCGCGAATCTACCACTCACCTTCTTCCCCGTCAACGCCCCCTCCACTCTTCACACATCTGGGGAGGAAAGGCGCGTTGAGGGCCGATGCTGCCGAGTCGGCGGTCTGTGGCTATCTGGCGCTGATTGTTTTGGCGGATCTTGTCCTCAAAGCGGTTTGGAAAGTGAGTTGGGGAGACCCCGTCGCCGCGCTTGACCGGTACCCCATTTTCTGATGCCTGGTTAGTCGCATTACCGGACATCTGGCCGGGTGCGAATCCACTTACCCGATAACCGCGTTATACAGACAGGCGGTAGGAGAGGATTGCTAAACCCTTCGCGACATTTGAGTTGTGGTGTGCAGGAGCTGACTACATGGGGGCGCGGCTGAGAACCGCGTGGTTACGTGATTTGCAGCTGTGAGGTCGACATCATGTTCAAGCTAAGCGAGAGATGGCACGCGGCGCGGCCTGCACGCGAGTTAGGCCAGCAAGAAACGCAATATATTCCCGACTGCACTGGAGTACAATCCTGACAACATCAACGGCGGTGCGCAGTCCCATCCCGCTTCCTATCGCGGTCTTTTCAGCCTCCTAAGGACTGCCCCATCCTCCGCTGATTTGGGCCCACCAATTGCCCCATGTCTGAACATGTCCGGGTGAGGAAGGAGGATTCCATGAAAGTTGTTTCTCTACTGTTAGTGAGTTTGCTTGTCTGGAACGGCGCCGCTTTCGCCGACCAGGCGGCACCGGCCTCTGGAAGCATACAAGTCCAGACACAGGAAACAGCAAAAGCGGCAAAGATCAAGGCTAAAGTGCAGAAGCGTGGCATAGGCGAAAAATCGCGAGTAAGAGCGAAGCTGGTGAATGGGGCTGAGGTTAAAGGCTACATTAGCAAGATTGAGGAAGCATCTTTCACAGTGAGTGACAAGAAGACAGGTCAGACCACGACTATCTCCTATGCTGACGTGCAGAGGATTCAAGGGCCTGGTTTATCGAAGGGCGACAAGATTCTGATCGGTGTAGGTGTGGGCGTAGCTGTTTTTGGCATAGTCGCGGCTATAATCGTTAGTAAAATACTCAGTAACGGATGATGAGTAGAGCAGTTTAACGCTGACCGCAGAATATTTGGCAGGGCATATAGTGCGCGACGGACGCAAGTTCGACCTTGTGCCCAGACCCTCGCTCGAGACATGGCGCCAGTCTCAATGAAAATCGATCCGTAGTGGAAAAAGGGAGATGTGTCTTCTGGAAATCTGCAGTGTTTCGCAATTCGCCGCCACTTGTCCGTGTAGTCGGTTTACCGGACATGTCCGGTTTGCGCGTTTACCAGGCACTGACACTGAAAACTGTTTGTGAACTCCTTCCGGCTCAAACCTCGGTACCATCTCGTTTGCATGGGAAGCCAATGATGAAAATCAGAGCTTTGGTATTAGCGGTCTTTGCGCTTCTTGGAAGCGCGTTGCCAGTCAGCGAGCTTGATGCGCAAGGGCTTGACAAAAAGGCGAGCCCCCCAAAACCAGAGGAATTGGTTGGGGCTTGGATTGGCTTTTGGCAGGATGGTGAATTCACACGACTTGAACTTCGACCGGACTCAACCGGATTTTGCGCCTTTGTTGCTCCAGTAGAAAGTATTTCGCACAATTATGGTGTTCAGGTTTATCGAATCACGCGATGGACGTTAGACGGCTGGGCTTTTGTTATGGCACTCACCCCCACTAGTCTCGTTTGGAAAACGTCTATGTCAAGGGACGTATCAGCGGGTACGCGCTGAAGCTGGAGGTCGGAGGTATCGACAGAAAGTGGAAAGAGAAGCTCGTCTTGAACAAAGAGTCGCGAATACAAGCATCTAATTTGGAGACAAAGAGCAAGATAGATGAGGCACAGAAGAAGTGAAGGCGCACCTCACCACGGCCCGCAAAATCCAAGTGCCCGATTAGTCAGATAACCGGACAAGTGCTCACGGCCCGATTCCATTCTCCGGTGACCGCGTTTATCGGGCATTACGACGCTTATGTTACGGTCGGAGGCTCAGCAGGAGGGATCGATGCGTCCGAAAACCGATGGCATTCTTGAATCCTCTTTGTACGTGAGCGATGTGCCTCGCTCAATTCGCTTTTACGAGGAGACTTTTGGGTTCCGCGTCATCAGCGAGTTCGGCGAGCGTGGTTGCGCAATGCACGCAGGTACTCGCCAGGTGCTGCTGCTGTTCAAGAAGGGTGCTTCGCGCGCGATCCAATCGCCGCACGACGGGGACGGCGAATTACACGTTGCGTTCGCTATCCCATCCGCCGAACTGGCCAACTGGGAGTCGTGGCTGCAGACAAGAGGAATCGCAGTGGAAGAGAGGCGGACGTGGGAATTGGGAGGCTGGAGCCTCTACTTTCGAGACCCGGATCGACATCTGATCGAACTCGCCACGCCGGGCACATGGTCGGTCTATTGAAAAGAGATGTCCGGTAAGCGCGTTAATCAGGACTTTGCAGTGTTCGACCCGCACCTCGCGGCTCCCAATACCCCAAGAATCACAAATCACGCGACAGAAAGTGGAGGGGGTTATTTCGGGGCGTAAAAGAGATAGTCAGCGGAGTATGGCACGCGGACTTCCTGGCCGATGTGCGAAGCGTCGCAGCCAGAAGCTGGGGCTTTGCCACCCTCGGTGTTCAGGCGCTGGATGCTTGTGGCAGGCGACAGCACGCCGTTGCCATCGTGGCTGATGATCTTGATGAGAAGCCAGGGAATGGAATCGGCGTCAACCGACACATTGGCGACGGCTTTGCCAGTCACGCGGCTTCCGTCGTTTGCCTCCCAGGAGGGTCCGGCGAAATGTTTGCCGAAGGGCTTGCCATGCTTGTCGAAGAGCTGGGCGTCGGGAGCCTTCAGTGTCCAAGTGAATTGCGCGGCATCACTCTTGCAGGTGTAGACCTGGTCGCCCTTGGCATGAACCTGGAAAAGAAGGCGTTCTCCGGGAGGCGGCTGGATGCCTTTCAGCTCGACCAGGATGGCATCAAACCCGGCGTCGCCGGTGTTTTCCGGCAAGTGGGTTGTTGCCGCGGAGTATTGCGCCCCGCCTGCCTTCAGCTCAAAGTCTTCCTTTTTTCCGTCGGCGTAGGTGAATGTCCCCTTGGCGTCGTTGAGGGGCACGACCACCGAGGCTGGGTGGCTGTGCATGACGGACTTCTCGTGCGGGCCGTAGTGTATCTTCACAATGCGCACCTGGTCGTTTTCGCTAACTACCGTGTAATGCTTGGGGTCGACTTTGGTAGCGTCCTGGGCCGAGACGATTGGGGCAAAACAGAAACACAACACCACACCGTAAAGCGCTATTCGCACTCGCATGTTGCCTCCTTGGATTTAAGGGATTCGCTGCAAACGCGCCCTACGCTAATTCGGCAGGTATCTTGTGTCAAGCGCTATTCGGGTCAATCCGAAATCTCGAAGAACCTCTTTGCCAACGGTAAAACAGCGTTGGCTCTTTGTCGGGACTGGGAGGCGGGCGCCAACTCCTGATTAGTCGCCTTACCGGACAAATGCAATTTCCGCTCGGAGGCACAGTTCTATTGCTTCTTGTTCCACAAATCCATAAAGAGTTTGGCTGTTGCGGGGCCGTGCCCGGCGTAGTGATTGTTGCTGAAGGCAAAAATCTTCAAGACTTTGGAATTGCTCACCAGCGATTTGAAAACCTCGACCCAATTCTTCAAATCGTCAGTACGGTCGCTGACGGTCTTGTCCCAGGTCGTCGTTTGCTTCTCAATCCCCTTGCGGTCTCCAAGCCAGCGAACGTAAGCGAAGTCCGCTGTAACCAGATCGACTTTTTTCTTCATCTCCCACGGTCTCGGCATAAACGATGTGTCGGTCAATGCCAAAGCAACGTTGTGCTCTCGGAGCACGTCCGCGAATCTTCCATCGAGCCAGGTCTTGTTTCGAATCTCGATGACAAATTTGTGATCGGTAGGAAGCTTCTTGAGGAAGGGTTCCAGCACGGCGAGAAAATGATCTTGCTTCGCGAATTTCCAGCGGTCGAAGAGCGGAAACTGAAAGACCATCGGACCAAGTTTTGGACCGAGAATATCCATCGTGTTCACGAACTCCTCGAATTCGGCATCACAGTCCACTAGTGCTTTGTCGTGCGTAACGACCTGGGGAACTTTGACGCAGAATAAGAAGTCTTCAGGAGTTCGGGCGGACCAGTTGCTAACCGTGCTGGCGGAAGGACAGCCGTAAAAGGTCGAGTCCACTTCAACCGTCGCAAACTGAGTGGCGTAGTAGGAAAGAAAATCGCGTGACTTCATGCCGGGAGGGTAGAAACTGCCTTCCCAACCATTTGCGGTGAAGGCGGAAGTTCCGAGGAGAATACCGGGTAGAGAGTATGGGCGCTCGATTTTTAGCTGGCTTGTGAGATCAGTCGCC
>Ga0137377_10001769_pt1 | contig 15452 bp, 18 predicted proteins | sample SagtaG_22_FD_104815 | JGI IMG/M metagenome (GOLD analysis project Ga0137377, IMG submission 104815) | Vadose zone soil microbial communities from Sagehorn Ranch, Mendocino, California, USA - Sage2_L_40_16 metaG | ecosystem: Environmental > Terrestrial > Soil > Vadose zone | place: USA... | reverse complement strand
GACGCCGCCGTCCGAACCTGAGGTCGCGAGCACGCAGAACGGCGACATCGCGATGAAGTTTTTCGCATGCGCATCGATCTCCGGCCGTGCCTTGGCGATCACGCGCGGCGTGGGTTTGGCGTAGAGCGTGGCGAGGTCGCTCGCAGATAGATCGGTCAAGGCTGTTTCTCCCGAGTAGGCTTCAGCGCAAACGAACGTTAGCATGTCGCACAATTGCCGTCAGCCGGTCGATCGTGCGCGTTCTTTCATCGTCGGGTGCGCGTTCGCAACCCGGATTGGATTGCGACAACGCATCACACCGCGTCGGCCGGCACGAAGCAACTGATGATGATGTTGCCGCCGTGATGCACGTACCACACCACGGCCTCGCCGACCGGATTGCCACGGTCGCGGACAATGGCGCGCTCCGGCACAGCCATCCACTGGCCCTCAATTGGAACCCAGTAGGCGCCATCGTGGACATCATATTCCGTGCGGTGGCCGTCGGCGATGTCGCAGCATGGTACGCCGTTCGGGGCCGTCACGCTCTTGAACCAGGCGCGAATGTCGGCCGGGACGTTGTCATATTGACCGTTGTCGAAGGCGAGCGCCGCGCTGGTCAACGCGGACATGCACGCCAGCAAAGCGACCTGCGCGAACCTTCGCATGCGATCCTCCATGCGCGTTGTTCTGCGACTCGAATGATCGACGCAATTAAGACCGAGCTGTTGCGCCGATGCACGCTCAAAGTTTGAGCGTTGCACAAGGCCCGCGAATTGATGCGATGCGAAATCTCGCGCCTCTCACATCGTGCGCTGCGGCGCGGTCTGCAGCAACTCCTTCAGTTGTTCGGTGTAGAACGCCGCGTTGCCGGTGGTCAGATGGCCGCGTGTCTCGGTCGATGCGGGAATCAGATAAAGCCGGCCGTTCTTGATGCGCATGATCGCCGCTGTTGTAACGCCGGTTTCCGGCGGATTGCGCTCGTCATCGGCGGCGTTGATCGCAAGCAGCGTCGCCTCGATCTTCTCGAGCCCCGCCGACGGGTTGTAGTCGTGCGAGGCGTCCCATTGGTAGAGGAAATCGTTGGCATCCGCCGGCATAACCATGGCGAGTTGCTCGTCGACCATCTTGTCGGCCTTGGCGGCCGTCGGCGCCAGCGTCTGGTAGCCGAGGGTGCCGCCGGCGCTCGCGAAGCGATAGGCGGCGACGGCATATTTCATCATGCGCGGCTGGCTCTCGTAATTGCCGCCATGGTAATCGGGATCGTTGCGGATGGTCTCCAGCATCACCCGCCGCAGCATCCAGTTGCGTGCCGCCATCTCGGTCGGCTGCGAGGCCATCGGCACCAGCGCGTCCATGAAGGCGGGATAGCGCACCCCCCAGATCCAGGTGTGCATGCCGCCCATCGAATTGCCGATCACGAGCCGCAGATGCTTGACGCCGAGCCCTTCCTTGAGAAGGCGGTACTGTGCGTCGACCATGTCCTCGTAATCATATCTGGGGAATGCCGTCTTCAATCCGTCGGAGGGCTTTGAGGATTTGCCATGGCCGATGCTGTCGGGAATGATGATGTAATATTTCGATGCATCGAGCGGCTGGCCCTGACCGAACAACTCGCCGGCGAAGCTCGGCGTCAGCATGCTCGCCGCCGCGCCGCCGGTGCCGTGCAACACCAGCACGGGCTGGCCGTTCGGCTCGCCGACGGTGGTATAGTGCAGCTTCAATTCCGGCAGGGTCTCACCGGTATGGAATTTGAAATCCTTCGCGATCCACTCGCCCTCTCTGGGCGCGGGATAGTCAGCCGCCATTGCAGTTACCGATATTGCAGTTACCGATATTCCCGTTACCGATATCGTCGTCAACGATATCGCCATCAAGGCGGCCAATCGCGCCGCACGCGACCCACTCATGCGTCTTCTCCCGAGTACGGTCTATGCCGTTTGAGGGCAAGCCTAACACGTCGCGGACGAGGCTGTGAGGGGTAAGCGTGCGGCGGCAAGGAAAATTGAAGCGCTCTAGCCTTCCTTAAGCACATTGAGGGCGTACCAGCCCCAATAGACGCGATGGCGCCTGATCAGGCCGCCTTCGATCTCCATGACCTCGACCAGGTCCATCTGGTCCCCGCCCGGGGACACCCTTGGATATTCCCAGGTGAGCACGCGGCCGTCGGTGAAGAAGCCTTGCTTGAAGCGCTTGCGCTGCGGAGGATTGGTCCGAAACACCCGGGCGATGAACTCGCGCAGTTTTTCCTTGCCCTGCACAACTCCTTCCTTTGTCTTCATCAGATGCTGCACCAGCGGGCTTTCGATCGAGGCGTCGTCGGCGTAGAGCGCGAGCGAAGCTTCAAGATCCTTCTTGCCCAGGGCGTCGTCCCAAAGCCGGTAGATACGCTCGGTGTCCTGCATGGCGGTTCTCCTGGTTGCGATGCCGGCAACAATCGCAGGACGGCGTTGCGCGATGTTTCACCGATTTCTGAAATGAATTCTGCGCCAAAGTGATTATGATCGAGCCGGGTTTGATGGGCTTGCCGAGCGGCGAGGTTTCAATGGCGATCGTCCGGCAATCGGTGCAATCGGGATTTTCGAAGATCACGCAGGCGCTGAGCGATCCGGCGCGCGAGGCGATGGTCAGTGCGCTGGCGGACGGAAAGGCGATGCCGGCGGGCGAATTGGCGTCGGTCGCCGGCATATCGCCGCAGAGCGCCAGCGCGCATCTGCAGAAGCTCGTGGACGCGAAGGTGCTGTCGGTCTGGCCGCAGGGCAGGTTCAGATATTACCGGATCGCCGATGACGACGTTGCTTCGCTGATCGAAAGCCTGGTCAATCTGGCGGCGCGAACGGAAAACGCCGGCCGAAAGCACAGGCCGCCTTGCGATGAGTTGCGTCAGTCGCGCACCTGCTATTGCCATCTTGCAGGTCAGCTCGGCGTTCTGCTTTGCGATGCGCTGGTTCGCCGCAAGCTCGTCGCGATCAGCGGCCGGGACGGCGAGGTGACGGAGCGGGGACTTGCGTGGTGCCAATCCGAGAAAATCGATTTCCGGTCGCCTCCGTCGCCCCACGTCCGGCTTTGCAACGATTGGACGGAGCGGGTGCCCCATCTCTCGGGGCCGTTGCCCAATGCCATCCTGAAGCGATTGACCGATACGCGATGCGTCGCGCCCCGGCCTGTGCCGCGCGCGCTGCGGCTCACCGGCAAGGGACGGGCGTTTTTCGGCCGGCTGGGAGTCCTGGTGCCTTTTTAACGGTCACGCGCTGTCCTCGACATCGGTCTCGGGACGGTCGCTGCCCGGGGCCGTCTCGGTGCGCCATTTTCCGTCCGCCGTTTCATACTCGATCACCTCGGTCCGGCCGGGCGTGCGTTGTTCGGCGGCGGCGCGCTTGGCGGCCGCCAGCGCCGCCGCATGGGTGGCAAAACTTTCCGAAAACACGCCATCGACGGTGTAGGCCCAACCGCCGTCATGCTGAACGATCCTGTAGGTGACGTGAGACATCGGGAACTCGCTGATGGGGTGGCGCTGGCGCGGCCCATTCTATGATAAAAATGAGCTTTCGACGTAGGATTTAAATCAGCGGATCGTCCTTGGAGGAGCGGCCCTGCGCCGTCCGGGCAGAAGAGAGAGTGAGGAGAACGTCATGTGCCGCAACATCAAGACGCTGTTCAATTTCGAGCCGCCCGCGACGGAGGCGGAAATCCACGCCTCCGCGCTGCAATTCGTACGCAAGCTGTCCGGCTTCAACAAGCCGTCGCAGGCCAACGAGGCGGCGTTCGATCGCGCGGTCGCCGAGGTCTCCGACGCCGCGCGGCGCCTTTTGACGTCGCTGCATACGCATGCGCCGACGCGCGATCGCGACGTTGAGGCGGAGAAGGCGAAGGAGCGCTCGCGCCTGCGGTTCGGGTGAGCGGTCGCGCGCTCCAACACGTTCGGTGAAAGCCCGCCCCGGATCGCTCGCTCCAGCTGATCTCCGCGTTGTTCATCGTCGTCGTCTGGCCCTCGCTGATGTGGTGCCTGCCGGCTCTGATGAAGCGCCGTTTTCCGGTCTGAGCTCGCACCGAAGCGGTCGCGGCCATGATCGAGAAAATATTCGGCTGGATAGTGCTGACGATCCTGACGGGGATCGCGACGGCGCGGCTTTACGGCCTGATCGACCCGCGCCTACCGACCGGAAATTCGCATGCGATGCTGTCGTGCATGTTCGTGGTTGTCACATGGTCGTCGCTGACCTGGTCGTTGCGCAGGTTCGCGAGCGTTTCTCTGCTTGATTTGTTTCCGGCCTTCTGGTGGTAAGATACGGCCTTCGCGCCGATGGCGCCGCGCTCGATCCGATCGGATGCGCGGCCCCACGCGATGACCATGAAGCCGTGACCATGAAGCCGTGACCATGAAAGAGAGCCGATGCCCTTGTATTTCTATCCCGCCTGGTTCTTCGCCGGCGCGTTTCTGACCAATAGCATTCCGCACCTCGCGCAGGGCCTCTCGGGCAACCGGTTTCAGACGCCGTTCGCCTCGCCGCCCGGCGTCGGCGAATCCTCGGCCTTGCTCAATATGATCTGGGGCTTTGCGAATTTCGCTGCCAGTGGCGCGCTGCTTCACGCCTGCTTTCCGTCCAAATTACCGCCGCCATGGGGACTATGTTTCGTTGCCCTCGCCGGCGCGCTGGCGATGGGGCTACGTCTCTCCATGCATTTTTCCAAAGTGCGCAACGCGCCGCCGCATCCTTGAGAGAGCTGCCAACAGCGGGAGAGGCTGGCCGGCTCCGGCCTAGGCGTGCCCATTCCCGTCTTCGTGTTTGTGCTTCTTCTTTTTCTTGTCCCTCTTGTCTTTCTTCTTTCTGTGGTCGTCGTCCTCCTCGTCGCTGAACATGAAGGGATCGCCGTCCATTTCCTTCAAGACGGCTCGCTCGAACACTTGCATCGCCTCGCGTTCGGCCCCTTCGCGCTCGCGCGCTTTCTGGTGGTCTTCCCAGGCCTCGAAGATCAGCCGCAGCCAGGGTCTCACCTCATCGATCGAGGGCAATTGACCGGGCGGACCGGCTTCGCCGTGTGGACCGGGCGGGCCTTGCACGCCCGGCTTGCCCTGTGGCCCCGGTTCGCCGCGCTTGCCTTGCGGTCCGGGTTTGCCCGGTGCCCCCTGCTTGCCGCGTCCACCGTCATGGCGCTTTCGTCCCGGATAGCCCTGTGGTCCGGCTGGACCCTGTCGTCCTTGCCGGGATACCGAATCGTCCGCCACGCTCGCAACTCCCCTCAACGACTCAAATGACAATTTCGTGCACGGTCGCCGACCTTGCCAGGAGCCGCAAGCATCCAACGGGATTGATCAACATCAATCGGCATCGCCGTGGGCCATGCCATTCAGTGACGGTCAGTTGGCACCCCACGCGACCTTCAGATTGAGCAAGCCGCGAAACGCCCAGCCGCCGATCTTCACAGGCTCCGACGCATCGAGCCGCAAACCCTGCAGTCGTGCGAACAGGCTCGGCAGCGCCACGTCGGCGACCATCGCGCGCGAGGCGAAGGCGCCGGCGCAATAATGCGGACCGGCGCCGAAGGCGATGCTTTTGGAGGTGTCGCGCGTGATGTCGAAGCGATCGGGATCGCCGAAACAGGCTTCGTCGCGATTGGCCGAGCCGAACATGAAGAACACACGATCCTCCGGCTCGAAATCGACGCCGCCATAGCGCCACGGTTTGGCGACGCGTCGCGGCGACATGCCGATCGGCGCGATCCAGCGCGCATATTCCTCGAACACGTCGATCCATTTCGCCTTGCCTTCGCGCACCAGCGCAAGCTGGTCAGGATGCGTCAATAGCGCCCACACCGCCCCTGAGATCGCGTCGCGCGGCTCGTTCTGGCCGCCCGAGATCGCGAGCTTGACGTTGGCGCGGATGCTTTCCACCGGCTGGCCGGCGGCGAGCAGCACGCTCAGGATCGAGGTGTTCGGATGTTTCGTCACGACCGGGATCATATCGTCGATCGCGGCATCGATGCCGGCGGTCGCGGCACGGCAGCGCGCTTCGACCTCCTTATTCCCGGTATAGTTGGCGATGCCGTCGATCATCGCCTGCGACCACGCATCCATGTCCTGATAGCGCATGTTGCTGAGCCCGGTGACGTCCTTCAGGCATTCCGCCGACAGCGGCAGCGCGAACGCCTTGACGAGATCGGCCTGGCCGAGCGGCGCGATCTCGTCGAGGATGCGGTCGGCATGCGCCTGGAACTTTCTAACCCAGGTGTCGCGCACCGCGCGCGGCGACACCGATGGAAACATCGCGGCGCGCTCGGTCATGTGCGCGTCGCCATCCTTGCGCATCATGTTGTGGCCCATCAGGAGATTCATCAGGCCCGCCGGCTGGTGCGAGGAGAACACGTCGGTGCGCTTTTCCTGCGTAAAGATGTCGTCGCGGCGGGTGAACACGGTCGAGCCGAGCTGCGGCACGAAGGCGATCGGCGTCTCCTTCCGCATCCGCGCCAGATCGGGATAGGGATCGGCCCAGAACGCCTGGACGTCGATCGCGTAATGCGGGGCATTGGACATGGCGCGTTTCCCCTCTTATCGTTTTCGTCTAGCGTGGCGAAGCGAGACGGCGCTGTCAAACGCTCTCGTCCGCCAATCGAATTCGTCACGTAGCCGGCCTCTGACCACAGGCCGTCATTGCGAGGAGCGATAGCGACGAAGCAATCCAGTCTTTCCCTCGTGGCTCCTGGATTGCTTCGCTTGCGCTCGCAATGACGGTAAGGCGGGCGCATCTAAATCGCCCGATACCCGCCATCCGCCATCACGATCGAGCCGGTGACATAGGACGACAGATCGGAGGCGAGGAAGATTGCGGGTCCGACGACGTCGTCCGGCTTGCCGGCGCGGCCGAGCGGGGTGTGATCCATGAAGATCTTCATCAGCTCCGGATTGGTGGCGCGCACCTGCGCGTTCAGCGGCGTCTCGATCAGGCCGGGCCCGATCGCGTTCACCCGCACGCCGTGCTTGCCGAGCTCGGCGGCGAGCGCGCGGGTGAAGCCGAGCACGCCGTGCTTCGACGTCGTATAGGCCGGCGAATTCGGCGTGCGCATATGCACAAAGGACTGAACCGAGCCGATATTGACGACGCGCCCCTTGCTCGCGAGCAGGGAGCCAAGGAACGCATGCGTCACGTTGAAGACGCCGTCGAGGTTGATCGCCATGATGTCCTGCCAATCCTTCAGGACCGCGTTGGCGTCGGCCGTGAAGGCGTTGCGGCGGTTGATGCCGGCGTTGTTGACGAGGATCGAGACCTGCCCGACCTTCGCCGCGATCTCGCCGGCGACCGCGAAACAATTCTCGCGGTTGGTGACGTCGAGCGCAAAGCTCTCCGCTTTGCCGCCGGCCTCGCGGATGTCCTTCGCGGCGCCGGCCGCCGCCTTTTCGTCGATGTCGAGCAGCACGACGCGCGCGCCCTCGCGCGCGTAGCCTGAGGCGATCGCGTGGCCGATGCCGGACGCGGCACCGGTGACGACGGCGAGATGATTTTCGAGAAGGGGCATGACGTTTCCTCTGGCTTTTGGTTTTCAGCAGAGGATAGCAAGCCGCGCCGGCCTTGCCATCTGATTCTCGCGCTGTTGACATGCAATGTCGTCACGCGCCCAACGCAACGCTTACCGCCGCATGAATGGCGCGGCAATGCCGCGCGATATTGTCGTGCGCCGTGACGAACTGCTTCAGCGGCGTATCGATGTCGTAGAAATAGATGTTGGCGATGAAGCCATAGATGCCGGCATCGATGCTGGTGGCCTTTTCGCCATGCAGATAGCCGTGCTGTGGGATCAGCTCGGCCAGCGCCGCGAGGTCGGCGAGCCCGCGCGCCATCGCGGCATCGGGATCGTAGCGGCCGATGCCCTGGTAGTAATAGCGCTGGGCATTGAACTCTTTCGCCTTGATGAGGCCGTCCTCGGTCAGGTTCGGATGTTCGCGCAAGAGCGCGTCGCGGAACGCGGGCCAGTAGCGTTCGTCCTTCCAGCGCGAATACGACATCACCCAATAAAGGTCGTCGAGCGTGCGCGTGACCAGGAGGTTCGTGGCGCGCTGCGCTTGCGTCAGCGCTGCGTCGATCGTCAGCGCGTATCGCTTCGTCAAATAACCAAGGATGGTCTCGCTGTCGCCGACGGTGACGCCACCATCGACGATATAGGGCAACTGGCCGCGCGGCGCCTGCGAGGCGTCGAAGATGTGCGCGTGGCTGAACGGCACGCCCGCGAGCTTCAGGAAGGCGAACACCTTCAGGCCGTAGCCGTTGTTGTCGGCGACGCCGAACAGCGTGGGATAGGAATAGAGCGTGAGCATGCGAGGCTCCGGTCGCGCTTGAGGATATGATCCGGGAAAAGCCGCCCGCGCTCGGATCGCGGGGTGGCCGCCGGTTTTCCGAAAAGATCGTGCTCAAAAAAATACGCGCCGATCCTAACAGGCGATGCCGCCTGCCGGCCAACGAAAAAGCCCGAGCTCTCCCCATGGTCTGGCCGAAACGCAGCCGGCTTCCGCCGCATGGGCGCGGCCGATCGAAGCGCGCCGATTCAGTCCGCTGCATTTTTACAACAGGTCTTGTGCTTTCGGCGCGGCGTCATTCGTTCGGCTGAAGATCGGTTCGACGGTTTCGCGGTACGGCTTCTTGCGAAATTTGGATTCGTCGATGATCAAGGACATTGGCATGAGTGGTCTGCGGATATTGTTTGATGTTTCGGAGACGCCCTCCGGCGTGCGATCGAACGGCGTGCGATCGGGTTCGCGCTATGGTTGTGCGCCCTGGCGCCGTGGCCTGGCCCTGGCCGGGTTGGTCCTGACTTTCAGCGGATCGGTTCAGGCGGCGGACCTCAACGCCGCGCCGTTCACCAAGGCGCCGCCGCCGGTCGCAGCATCGTCATGGACGGGCTTCTACGCCGGCCTCGGCCTGGGCTTTCGGACCACCGCCGACGAGCTGACCACGACGTCAAGCCTGTTCAACGGCTCTCCCCTTGATCTGTCCGGCGCTGCCGTCACCCAGCCCTTCAGCGGCACTGGATTCCGGGCCAATCCCTATGCCGGCTACAACTGGCAAGTCGCGCCGCGATGGGTCGTCGGCATCGAGGGCGACGTCGGCTTCGGCGATCAGGCCGTGAAGCTTGCGGGTTTCTCGTCCTCTCCCGCATTCGGATTCTCGGGAGACGCCGCCGATAGCATGTCCGTGAAGACCACGTGGGACGCGAGCCTGCGCGGGCGCATCGGCTATCTGGTGACGCCGTCGACGCTGCTTTACGCGACCGGCGGCGCGGCCTGGCAGCATGACGAGGTGACCTCGAACTGTCTCAGCTCGACCTGTTCCGAAACTGGGATAGCGCCTGCCGTGGTGACCAATTCCACAACGCCTGCCGTGGTGACCAATTCCACCACCCGGGCCGGCTGGACCGTCGGCGGCGGGATCGAGACCGTGCTGTGGGGCAACTGGCTGGCGCGCGCCGAATACCGCTACGCCGATTACGGCACGGCGCCTTTCACCATCAGCCGGGCAGTCCCCGGGTTTGAGTCTGCTTCGGTTGACAATTTCGACGCCCGGCTGCGCAGCCACCTCGCGAGTTTTGGCCTCGCCTACAAGTTCGGCGAGCCGGCCGCCGCCGCCGGCGCTGCTCATCCCTTCGAGGCCTCGGAGCCGAAGGCGGCGATGACCTCATGGAGCGGCGTCTATGCCGGCCTCGGGCTCGGCGCCCGCGCCTCGCGAACCGATGTCGACGTGGTCTCCGAGTCGTTCAATGGCGAGGCAGGAGATCTGACCGGCCTGGCCACCAGCCGGCCGTTCGATGGCACCGCGTTCCGGGCCAATCCCTATGCCGGCTACAACTGGCAGGTCGCGCCGCAATGGGTCGTGGGTGTCGAGGCCGACGCCGGCATCGCCGACCAGACCACGACGCGCGGCGGCCTTGTCAATTTCTTCATTAGTCCCGAACAGGGAGAAAGCATCGCGGTCAAGACCACATGGGACGCGAGCCTGCGCGGCCGCGTCGGCTTCCTGGTGACGCCGGCGACGCTGCTGTATGCGACCGGCGGCGTTGCATGGCAACACTATGAATTCAGCTCGAATTGCGTCAGCGAGGGCTGTGCGTTTTTCGGGCTCTCGCCTGCGGTCATCAACCAGTCTGCCACCAAGCTGGGCGGCACCGTGGGCGGCGGTATCGAAACCGCGCTTAGCGCACATTGGCTGGCGCGCGCCGAATATCGCTACGCCGACTACGGCCGCTCGTCGTTCACCACCTCGCGAACCAGTAGCCCCGATACCGGCTCGCAGACCATCGCCGACGTCCTCGACGTCGCGCTGCGGACCCACACCGTGAATTTCGGCCTGGCCTACAAGTTCGACTGAGCCATCGGAAGGTCAGGGCTGCGGCGCATCCGGATCGCGGCTGCGCCGTTTCGCCCCACGGGCCGCCGTCTTTTCGCCGATCTCCTCCGGCACCGACGGTGTGACGCCAAGCAAGGACTGAGCAAGGCGCGGTTTTGGCGAGCGGCGCGGGTCGTGCCGCCTTGCGAAGACGCTTTGCCCATCCTGTCCATGCGCTACAATCGGGAGCGCGCGACTCGGTCCGAGCCGCTGCGCTTGCCGACAAAATCCCGGGGAGACCTATCCATGAAGATGCCATCCGCCATTCGTGCCGCGCTGGTCGCGCTGGCCGCTTTCGCCGGCGCAGCACTGCCCTCCATAGCCCTCGCCGACGACGGCACCGTGTCGCTCGTGATCTACAAAGCCGGTTGGATCATCGGCGGCTCGGGCGGCAGCGGCGTGCTGAATTTCCACGGGCGGCGCTACCCGCTGTCGACCGGCGGGCTCGACTACGGCCTCGTGTTCGGCGGATCGAAGACGGTGCTGCACGGCCGGGTGAGCAACATCTACCGGCCGTCGGATGTCGCCGGTGTCTACGGCGCGGCCGGCGCGGGGTTAGCTGTCGGCGGCGGCGCACGCGCGATCGTGCTGACCAACCAGAAGGGCGCGGTGCTGGAATTGTCCGGCCAGCAGGTCGGCCTGATGGCCAACGCGGATCTGAGCGGGCTCGCGATCACGCTGAGATAGCGGGGAGCCGCAGGGCGGGTTGGCCGAAGGCGCAACCCGCCGCTGTGGACGCGCGTGTGGCGGATGACGCTGCGCTCATCCGCCCTAAGAATGCGTCGAGCCTCAGAGCGTGCAGTGGCGCTGCTCCCGCATCTTGAGCTGCACGGCCATTGCGTTCGAGAAGGTCGGGGCCGGCTTGCTCACGACCTTGTAGTGGGACGGCCATTCCATCGGCTTGTACCTCAGGTCCTCGTTCCAGATCTGGCAGATGCCGGTGTTGTCCCAGCGGATCACATAATAGCCGGCCTGTGCGGGGCTGACGACGGCAAGGGCCGAGACAGCGATGCCGACGGCGGCACAGAGGGCGGTAGCGCGGCGCATGACGAATCTCCTGGTGGAAAATGTTACCCCCGCCGCCGCGGCGAGTTGCGTGCCGAGGCGGTGTCCATCGTTTGAGACGACGAACAGGCGAGTGCTGCGGCAAAAGCGCCGCGGTTGCAAGGCGAGGCCGCGATTGTTCACGCGTATGTCACCCGCACGGACGAAATGAGGCCGGCACCGTGTCGCCGATGTCACGCTTGGGCTGCCGGGCCCAAGCCAATCGCGACGGGTTTACCGCTCGGCCAGCGACGCCACGCCCTCGATCTCGATCAGCATCTTTGGGTCAGGCAGCGCCTGCACCACGCAGGTGGTCCGCGCCGGATAGGGCGCCGGCCCGAACGCTTCGGCATAGAGCCCGTTCATGATCGCGACATCGCCCGCTCGCGTCAGAAGCACGTTGACCTTGACGAGATCGCGGAAGGTCGCACCGGCCTCGTCGAGCACGCGCTTGACGTTGATGACCACGTTGGCGAACTGCGCCTCGAAGCTATCGGGGAGGCCGCCGTTGTCGTCGAAGCCCGGGATGCCGGAGATGAACAGGAGATCGCCGACGCGGGCGGCGAAGGAGAGCGGCGGGGATTTGATGTTGGGCGGCGGGGGGAAGTGCTTTATTGAGGACATGGCGCACCGTGATTGTCGAGCAGGTTAGCCGAAGGCGTAATGCATCGGCGGGGCGGGTTCAGCTTACACGCTAGACGTCTTCGATCCAATCGGCCAACTCTCCGCCACGGACGGCTCTCTTTCTCCCAGGCTTTCAGAGAGAGAGAGGGGCCGGGTCGCCGTGGGGATCGTCTTTATACTTTTCAAACAGCCCAACGTTTCAAACAGCGCGAAACATTGGTCCGCGTTCTCGCGGCGCACGGCGCCCGAGTGATGCGGCAGGCATGTCCCTCCTACAATTGAGAGGGCGCAGGGAAGGCCGGGTATCTGCTGATACCCGTGGCCCGCGTGCAGCAAAAAAACGCACGCGGCGGTTACCACAGGTTCAGCCGGATATTCCGGCCCTCCCTGCGCGACTGGTTTTAACGGTTTCCTTCGCGCTCCCGGTGACCGGGCTTTCTTGCCACCGTCGCCCGCAAGACGCGTCAACGTCTTCACGAACTTAGCGCCGGCGTCGGGGCGCCAGGACCACACGACTTCGCCGTTCGCAGAAGCGCTGCTCGTCCGCGCAATGATTGCGCTTCAACGCCTTGCGTCCATCGCATCCCGAGCCCAACGTCCGTGACGATCGCGATACGCCGTTCGGCGCAGGCGTTTTTGCGCTCGTTTTGAGGCCCCGGGCGAGACGACGTAGGCGAAGTCGAACTGATATGCCCGACGAGACTGGGCAGGGGGCTCAGTATTCCAGAGACGTTCATAGGCGTTGAACCGCGGCGTTGTTCAGGGCCGCACGGGTGGGGCTGGCATGATCGGCGTCGCCCGCTGAAACAAATCCAAGTTCTTCGCTCTGCGTTCGATATCGCAAAGTTCGACATCGCGAATTGCGACCTTGAACTGGCCGGGATCGAGCACCGCTTCGGCGAATTTGACATGGTTGAAGGCCGAATCGGCGGCAGTATCTTCGATCAGGGCGATGCGCCGATCGGGGGGAACGCGGGCTCCGAAAATCACCTTGCGGATGGCATTCGCGGGTAGTTCGTAAAGGTGCACGGGAAACTGTTGCTGCGCGTCTTTCGTCTCGACCGATGACTCGAGCTTGCGGACGATGCGGCACTCCTGCTCATAAGCCCACTCCGGGCTCTTGACGAAAAAGTGTTCGAACAGGATTTCGTTGGTCTCCGGAATTTTCGGACGTACGGCGGAATATTTGACTCGGCCGGGGAGCTCGAAGTTCTTGTCGCGCGTGGTATGGCGGTTGAATTCGGGACCCGTCGTGTCGATTTCCACCGCAAGCCCCCAATGCTCGCCGGCGTAGTGCGCCCACAGCAATAGATTGTCCGGTGTCATCGAGAGCGATAGGATCCCGAACACCTGATCGATCTCTTTCAATTTGTCGATGGCCTTCTCGGACGGGATGATTTTCTCCTGACGCGATGGAACCATGCCCATGAAATAGTAGATCGGCAGGATGAACGCTGCGTCGGGGATGCGGCCCTGCGAGAGGCCTTGCTGGATTTTGCCGGTTTGGTCCGTCAGCGCGGCAAGGCCGGCGCGCCGCACGGCTTCGGCCTCCTTGGCCTTGAACGCCGGCATTTCAAACGGATCGTTGAACGCGCCGGGCTGCGTGAAGCGGATGCGTCCAGCGCGAAAATCCCTAAATCTTTCGAACAGTATATACTTGAAATAACTCATGTCCCGCTCCCGGCTTGGATGGAAGAGCGGGCGCGGCGCACGCGCCTCTGTACACCCGCCCCACCGCACTGCAATTTGGGAGGCTTGGGCGCGTGGGTTGGCCCGGACATTGATTGAGTATCGGGAGGGGAAGTGGAGGTTCAAGCGTAGTGGGGCGGCCTAGTCGTGATTTCGACCTCTGACGTAATCCGCCAATTCCTGCCACGGCCGCAGCGACCACGCGCCCGATGCGGCGCCGGATGGCGAGGCCAGCACGAAGACGGCGGGAAAATCATCGCGCGACGGCTGCCGGCCGAGCGCGATGCGTGTGGTCGGCCTCCCACAGAACAAGCTCGCGGCCTTCTTGCTGGTGAAGGCGACCATGGCCGGCCGATATCGCCGCATCTTCTCAGCGAACGCCTGGACATCGATGCCCGCCTTCAGCGCCTCATCGTCCATGCCCGCACCCGCCTTGCACATATCGGTGAAGCCGATGCCAAGATCGAGCAGGGCAGGGAATTCATGCGGCTGATAGCGGCGTGCGGTGAGGCCGACCGCGTGGATCGTGCGCCAGAAGCGATTGCTGGGATGCGCGTAGTAATGGCCGAGATCGGCCGACCGCTGCCCGGCCGCGGTGCCGACGAAGACGAGGCGAAGATGAGGTTGAAGCTGGTCGGGGAGGCGGTTCATGTGGGTAGGTGGCGCGCGGTAAGTTGACGAGTAGGGTGGGTGGCGAAGCCTAACCCACCACGGTGTTCAACGAAAACCCAGCGGGCAATGATCCAAGCAAAGCGGTGGGTTATGCTTCGCTGACCCCACCGGGCTGCGTCTCGAACCTATCGGGGAGACCGCCGTTGTCGTCGAAGCCGGGAATGCCGGAGATGAACAGGAGATCGCCGACGCGGGCGGCGAAGGAGAGCGCGGGGATTTGATGTTGGGTGGCGGGGGAAGTGGTGGATGGGCATGGGTTACCTCTAATTTCGGAAAGGCCGGGCTTTCGCCCGGCCTTTGAATTCCTGACGGTTGCCCGGGTCAAGCCCGGCATGACGATGCGAGAGCACCCCCTCACAACACCCGATTGCTCTCCTTCACCTTCTCCGCGTCGAGATACACCTGCCCGCCCATCTCCTTGAACTTGGCGCTCATCTGCGCCATGCCTTTTTCGATTTCAGACGGCTCTGGTGCGCCTACGGCGCTATCCGCCTTTTGCTCGCCTGACATCGTCATCCCGACCGAATTGGGATCGTTCAGCGTCGCCGCATAATCGCGCACATCCTGGGTGATCTTCATCGAGCAGAATTTCGGGCCGCACATCGAGCAGAAATGGGCGACCTTGTGGGCTTCCTTCGGCAGCGTCTCGTCGTGGAAGTTCTTCGCCGTGTCCGGATCGAGGCCTAAGTTGAACTGGTCGGTCCAGCGGAAGTCGAAGCGTGCCCGTGACAGCGCGTCATCGCGCAGTTGCGCCGCGGGGTGGCCCTTGGCGAGATCAGAGGCGTGGGCCGCGATCTTGTAGGTGATGACGCCGGTCTTGACGTCGTTGCGGTCGGGCAGGCCGAGATGCTCCTTCGGCGTGACATAACAGAGCATCGCGCAGCCGAACCAGCCGATCATCGCAGCGCCAATGCCTGAGGTGATGTGGTCATAGCCCGGCGCGATGTCGGTCGTCAGCGGTCCCAGCGTATAGAACGGCGCCTCGCCGCACTCCTTGAGCTGCTTGTCCATGTTGATCTTGATCTTGTGCATCGGCACATGGCCGGGGCCCTCGATCATCACCTGGCAGCCCTT
>Ga0137377_10001764_pt1 | contig 15458 bp, 14 predicted proteins | sample SagtaG_22_FD_104815 | JGI IMG/M metagenome (GOLD analysis project Ga0137377, IMG submission 104815) | Vadose zone soil microbial communities from Sagehorn Ranch, Mendocino, California, USA - Sage2_L_40_16 metaG | ecosystem: Environmental > Terrestrial > Soil > Vadose zone | place: USA... | reverse complement strand
GTCGGCGATGGGCCGTGGTTCTGGGCGGCGCCGTTTGAAATCGACGGCGAATATGGCGGACGCGGATTGCCGGCGTCATTTACGTCGGACATGCTGGCGATGCGCATCAAGGGCGGCGCTGCCGCGACCTCGGTGGAAAACACCACGCTGGCGGTGGTGGTGACCGACGCCGTGCTGACCAAGCCCCAGGCCAAGCGGCTCGCGATGATCGCGCAGACCGGATTCGCCCGCGCGATCTATCCGGTGCACGCGCCGCTCGACGGTGACGTACTGTTCGCCGCCGCCACCTGCGAAAAGCCCATCGATCCCCTGATCGATCTTACCGAACTCGGCATGGTCGCGGCCAACGTCGTGGCCCGCGCCATCGCGCGTGGCGTCCATGCGGCCGCCGCCCTGCCCTTCCCCGGCGCGCTGCCGGCGTGGCAAGACCGCTTTGGGTAGTCAGGCGCGAACAGTTCCGTCAGGCGGGCTTGCCGAAATCAGGCGCTGACCGAAAGCGAGGATGTAGCCGAGGCCGAGAGCGCCTTGGCTTCACGCTGAATCATCTGCTCGATGAAATTGTAGGATGACGTCGCGGCGCTCGAAGCCGCATTGGCGGCGGGCGACGTCATCGTCACCTTTGAGCCGTCGGCATAGGTCAGGGATGTCGTGGTCGAGCCGTCGCCGTTGGTGACCGAGGTGGAGGATGCGCCTTGCAACGCCTGCAGCAGGGGATCGGAGTTCGCTTCGTCCGAACCGGCGGCTTGATGATGATGGTGGTGGCCCTTGCCGGCTCCCTTCAGCGCCGACGACATTTCGTCGAGGCTGACCGAATCATCGCCATTCTTGTCCAGCTTGCTGAACACGTCGTCGGCCTGCGCGATATTGGTTCCGCCGGCGCCCAGAGCGTCTTCGAATCCCGATTTGGTGATCCGGCCGTCGCCATCGGCATCGAGCTGCGAGAACAGATCCTTCAGGGCGTCGGACTGGCTGGTCGATGCTGACGTGGTCGAGCCGGTCGATGACTGGCTTTGCGCCGCGAGCAGCGCGCTCATCGTGGCCGGCGATATCTGCGCACCCGCACCGGACCCGAACGACGCTGTCGAACTTCCCGAAGCCGTGGCGCCGCCGGAGAAATCGAACGGGTTGGTCTGATCCTGGGTGAAACCGGTTGTTTGCGGCGACGACGATTTGGACGAGGCGAGAGATTTGAATGCGTCCAGTATGGACGAGGCGGCGCCAAGGGCAGGCAGCATGACGGAACTCCTACAAATGCCGCTCCGTTGCGGCCGTTTGCTTCACGCCGATTGATCAGCAAGCACCGTGCCACCGCGAGAAACCCCGTAAAATATGGCTTTCTGGCACCTCCGACGCTAGGCCCTCCCCGGCAATTGGTGCCGCCGACGGCAGAAATTTCCGCTACAGGCCGCGCCCGACCGGCCGCATTGCCCCGAGCCTTTGCGCATGTTAGGCGAAGTCATCCGCACGCTCCGAAAGTGTTCCGGGAAAGCGCACATGTCTCAGCAATTTGCGTCACGCCCCCTCGTTATCGCACCGTCGATCCTGGCCTCGGATTTCTCCAAGCTGGGCGAAGAGGTCCGCGCCGTCGATGCGGCCGGCGCCGACTGGATCCATCTCGACGTGATGGACGGCCATTTCGTCCCCAACATTTCCTACGGCCCCGACGTCATCAAGGCGATGCGCCCGCACACCAAGAAGGTCTTCGATGCGCATCTGATGATTTCGCCTGTTGATCCCTATCTCGAGGCCTTCGCCAAGGCCGGTTGCGATCACATCACGGTGCATGCCGAGGCCGGCCCGCATCTGCATCGTTCGCTGCAGGCGATCCGCGCGCTCGGCAAGAAGGCCGGGGTCTCGCTCAATCCGGGGACACCGATCTCGGCCATCGAATATGTGATCGACATGATCGACCTGGTGCTGGTGATGTCGGTCAACCCCGGCTTCGGCGGTCAGGCCTTCATTCGCTCCGCACTCGGCAAGGTCGGCGATCTCCGCGCCATGACCGCGGGACGCCCGATCGATATCGAGGTCGATGGCGGCGTCGGCCCGGATGTTTCCGGCCAGCTCGCCGCCGCCGGCGCCAACGCCTTTGTCGCCGGCTCCGCGGTGTTCAAGGGCGGCACCATGGAGGCTTACAAGGCCAATATTTCCGCGATCCGCGGTGCCGCGGCGCTGGCGCGCGGAGAAGCGGTATAGTTTTCCGGGTCGGTTCCACTGCCGCGTGATCAATAGTCGTGCGACTACCCGTAGTCGTCCGGACTATTCGTCTGGCTGCAAATCACTACACAACGTCCCGTCGAATTGCGGCGGGAGCACTCGTTATGTCTATCGGGGTGGGAATTGGCCTCGCGTTGTGGATTGGATCGAACCTGGCCTTCGGCGCCTGGCGCCTGTACGTCACGGGAGCGATCGGGACAGCCGCTCGCTCGGATCAAACCCATCGGCGCCGCGATCTGCGCACGCACGACCTCGTCCGGTAACGGCCGCATACGCGCACAAGCGGACCCACGCGAAAGGCTTCGCGCGCGGCTCAGGTGCTGACCTCGGCGCCTTGATCCTTCGTCTCAACCTGCCTGACGTTTGCATTGTCTTCCAGCAGCGAAGCCGCACGCGGCGGCCGCACCACGGTCACGGTACAGACCGCCTCGGCCGCCACTTTGGAAGAGACGCTGCCGAGCAGCGAGCGCAGCATCGAGTCCTGCCGCGCACCGACGACGAGGTGATCGACATGGTTGGCCTCGGCGAATTCCAGAATGGCCGCCGCCGGGTCGACCGCCTCGAGCACATGGACGCTCAGCCTGCCTTCATCGAGCTTTAGTGGCGACGCCCAATGCCGGAGCGCGACCAGCCGATCGATGTGCTTGTTGTGGCCCTGCTCGTCGAGCGTCCGGTCGATGGTGACGCGGCCGAGTTTCAGGACGTTCAGGCACGCCAGCCTCGCCGAGGGCAGCGTCGCCAGGATCCGCTGCGCGGTCACGCGCAAGGCCTCGTTCATCGCCTCAGATCCCTCTGCTGTGTCGAGCGCGACGGCCAGGATAGGACAGCAAGCCAGTTGCGCCGCCAGATCGGCCTTCGGTTTCGGCTGGGTCAGGCCGCGATCGAAACGTCGCCGCAGTACCGTGCTGATCGGGTCGCGCGTCAGCCTCTCCGACCGCGCGGTCAGCTTCACCTGGTCGGGGTTACCGAGTTCGAATGCCAGTTGCGACGCGGTGGGATGCCGCCAGACCGGCTCGATCTCCAGGCATCGCAGCACGATTTCCTGCAGCCATGGCGGATAGTCGGCCGTCAATTTGCGCGGCGGATGCGGATCGCGCCACAGCCGCCGCCGCATTCCGCGCAAGGTTTCGCTTTCGCCGAACGGCCGCACGCCGGTAGTGAAGAAGTATAACAGCACGCCCAGCGAAAACAGGTCGCTGCGCGGATCGTCCCGCACCCCGAGCAAGCGCTCGGGCGCCATGTACGGCGCGGTGCCATAGGGCAAGCGGAATTCTTCCTGCAGCAGGTCGGGCAGCCGATTGTGATGCGACAACCCGTAATCGATCAGCACGGCTTCGCCGCTGGGACGAAACATGATGCTGCTCGGCTTGATATCGTGGTGGATGACGTTCTGCCGATGCAGGTCGGCAAGCGCCACCGCGATTTTACCCCCGATCAGCCTCGCTTCTTCGTAAGCAAGAGGCAGATCGCCGAGCCGGCTGTAGAGCGTTCGGCCCGGGATGGTCTCGATCACGACATAGGGCTGGCGTGTGAAGTCGCCAGCACCGAAACAGGCGGGGACGTGAGGCCCCGACAGCCGCGGCAGGATCATCTGCTCCATTTCAAAACTGACAATGGCGGCGGGATCCTCCCCTTCGGACACTTTCGGGATTTTCATCAGCATGGGCAGTGCGATGTCGGGCCAGGTCGCGCTCCACAGCGTGGCCATCCCGCCGGTATGCACGCGCTCCTCGATCGTGAAGCCATCGATGACGGCACCGGGCTGAATCGAAGACGTAGCCATCCTCACCTTCCGATCAGCAGCCGTTCGGCCAGCCAAAGCGGCAGGCCATTTTCGCGAATCCGGCTCGCCGCCTCCTCGACGTCGTAGGGCACCCGGCAATAGGTGATTTCCCGGGTTTCGGTATCGAACATCACAAAACAAGCCGCCGGATCGCCGTCGCGCGGCTGCCCGACCGAGCCGAGCACAGCGAGCCAGCGCCTGCCGCCGAGCAACTGCACCGGGACGCCTGATGTCGGCACGAAGCTCGTCATCTTCGCGGTCGAAGACATCGAATACAGCGCCGGCTGGTGGATGTGGCCGCAAAATGTCAGGTGGGCATCGGTCGCCTGGATGCTGCGGGCGGCATCCGAGGCATCGCAGACATAACGCCATCTCGCAGGGTGGCTGGCTTCGGAATGAACGTAGAGGCGATCCTCCTCGTGCAACGTAAGGGGCAGGTCCGCCAGGAAACCCCGCTGCGCAGCGCTGAGCCTGCCGCGCGTCCACTCGATCGCGGCCTGGGCTTGGGCGTTCATTGATTCCGTGGTGCCGATGGCGTTGTCGTGGTTGCCGCGCACAGCGATGGCGCCGCTGTCGACGAGGTCCATCACGGTCTCCACCGTCCATTCCGGATCGGCGCCATAGCCGACGTAATCGCCGAGGCAGATTATCCGCTCCGCGCCGCGCGCCCTTGCAAAATCGAGGCAGGCGCCAAACGCCTGCCGGTTGGCATGGATATCCGCAAAGATGGCCAGCAGCACAGTTTCCTCCGCAACGATCCTATCGGCCGGGCTGGTGCCGGATTTGATAGATATCAAAACAGGATAGCGCGGGAAGATGATTTAGCGCTTGCGCGGCGCTTCCAGGCCCCTGAGCAACAGCGCCAGCAAGGCATCGATCCGCGCCGGCAGCGCCGGATCGCTCCATTCCTCCGAATGCGCGGGATGATGGAAGCGGATAGTGGCGTCGAAAACCGCGCGCGCCGAGGCCTTGGCGTCGGCAACATGGAACGCGCCCTGCTTCACCCCATCGGACAAAATATGCGCGACCTGATCGACAAGGCCTTCCTTGTGCGCCTTCACTACCTCACATGCCTCTTGCGCCAGCGTCAGATAGGTCGCGAACATCTCGGGGTCGTCGCAAACCTTCTTGTGCTTGATCGCAAACATGGTGCGCAGCCAGCGCTCCAGCCGGGCGGGCGCCGGCCCGGATGCTTCCGCAACCTTCTGAAGCGGTGCGTTGACACGGTCGAGCCAGCGCTTTGCAACGGCCTGGCGCAGCGACGCCTTGCTCGGAAAATGCCGATAGACGCTGCCATGGCTGACATCGAGCGCGCGGGCCACATCCACGACCGTGGCCTTCGCCAGCCCAAAGCGGCGCAGCACGTCCTCGGTGGCCTCCAGAATGCGCTCAGGGGTCAAAACCACTGCCTCGTTCATGCGCGCACCGTGTGTTTTTCGCTATCGCGCATCGCCCTCTGCGCGGCCGGACAGCGCCGCGCTACATGGTCGACGCCAGCGAAGTTTTCGCTCTCGTCCGCGGGGCCGTAGCAACCGGACATGCCGATGCGGCCGAACTCGGCAGCCGAAACGCCGGCTTCGCCGGCGCCGAGTTTCCGCAACGCCATCGGGCCGCCCGGCGAGACTTCCTCCGGGGCCGGCTCCAATTTGGCGGCCTGGGCCTCGAGGTGATGGGCGATTTGCACGTTCACCCAGTGTTGAATTTGTGCAGTCAAGTAAAACAGTTCGATCGTCATAGCTTCTAGTCCTTTGCAACTCCCTGGGCTCCTGGTTGATCGGCCAAAAGCCAAGGGGACGCCCAACATCGGCGCCGGCTACCTCCATAGCACATCGAACTAACAGATTTCAGTATCTGTCAGTCAATATTCCGTGATTGATGGCAATGCCGGGGCCAGACCGCGGCAGCACGGCGCCAAGCCGGTGTTTGTCTCACCGGGGCTGCTCTGCTAAAGCGCGGCGTAACCCCCAACCGTCAGAGTCGTCGATGATATCCCGCTACACCCGCCCGGAAATGGCCGCCATCTGGGAGGCGCAGACGCGCTTCAAGATCTGGTTCGAGATCGAGGCGCATGCGGCGGACGCGCTGGCCGAACTCGGCGTCATTCCGAAAGACGCGGCAAAGGTGATCTGGGGCAAAGCCCGGGACGCTGGCTTCGACGTGGTGCGGATCGACGAAATCGAGCGCGAGACCAGGCACGACGTCATCGCTTTCCTGACCCATCTGGCGGAAATTGTCGGCCCCGAGGCGCGCTTCGTGCATCAGGGCATGACCTCGTCCGACGTGCTCGATACCTGCCTCAATGTGCAGCTGACCCGCGCCGCGGATCTTCTGATCGCCGATGTCGACAAGGTGCTTGCGGCGCTGAAGAAGCGCGCCTTCGAGCACAAGATGACGCCGACCATCGGCCGCTCCCATGGCATTCATGCCGAACCGGTGACGTTCGGGCTCAAGCTCGCCTATGCCTATGCGGAATTCAGCCGCGCCCGCGAGCGGCTCGTCACCGCCCGCAAGGAGGTTGCGACCTGCGCGATCTCGGGCGCGGTCGGCACCTTTGCGCAGATCGATCCGCGGGTGGAAGCGCATGTCGCCAAGGCGATGGGCCTGACGCCGGAGCCGATCTCAACCCAAGTGATCCCGCGCGACCGCCACGCGATGTATTTTGCCACCCTCGGCGTGGTCGCCTCATCGGTCGAACGGCTCGCCACGGAGATCCGGCATTTGCAGCGAACCGAGGTGCTGGAAGCCGAGGAATTCTTCTCCGAGGGCCAGAAGGGTTCTTCCGCGATGCCGCACAAGCGCAACCCGGTGCTGTCGGAGAACCTCACCGGCCTCTCCCGCATGGTGCGCGCCTATGTGACGCCGGCGATGGAGAACGTCGTTTTATGGCATGAGCGCGATATCTCGCATTCGTCGGCCGAGCGCATGATCGCGCCCGACGCCACGGTGACGCTGGATTTTGCCCTCGACCGGCTCGCGGGATTGATCGAGAAGTTGCTGATCTATCCGGAAAACATGCAGAAGAACCTCGACCGTCTCGGCGGCCTCGTGCATTCGCAGCGGCTCCTGATCGCGCTGACCCAGAAAGGCGCCAGCCGCGAGGACGCCTACAGGCTCGTGCAGCGCAACGCGATGCCGGTATGGCGTGGCGAAGGCGAGTTCCAGACGCTGCTGAAAAACGACGCCGAGGTGAAGAAATATCTTGGCGATGCCGAGATCGAGGAGCAGTTCGACCTCGGCTATCATTTCAAGCACGTCGACACGATCTTCAGGCGGGTATTCGGGGAAAGCTAACGCCTTTTCAAGCGAAAGCCCGCCGCGGACGCGATGCCGGTTCGCGTCAAGAAAACGCGTCAAGAAAACGCGTCAAGACAAAATTCGAGGCGAAGTCGCAAATGGCCAGCATCGTTGCGGTCAGCTCTCGCGCCGGCCATCACTTTTCAAAGACGCCAGCCTTGAGCATCCGCCTGCTGACGTGCGACGGTCAAGCACCGGTCGCGCGTCCGCAACGATCCAACCCAGCCCAATCTGCGTCAGGTACATTTGATTCATGCCGAGCTGTTCGACGAACTGCGCGCCAAGGGCTTTGTGGTGCGGCCCGGCGAACTCGGCGAGAACGTCACCACTTTAGGCGTCGATCTGCTGGCCTTGCCGGCCGGCACGCGACTGCATCTTGGCGAAAGCGCGGTGGTCGAGATCACCGGCCTGCGCAATCCCTGCATCCAGATCGACAAGTTCCAGCAAGGCCTGATGGCAGCGACCTTGGACCGGGATGCGGACGGCAATCTGGTTCGCAAAGCCGGAGTGATGAGCGTGGTGATATCGGACGGCGACGTCCGGCCCGGCGATGCGATCCGGGTCGATATGCCGGCTGAGCCGCACCGGGCGCTGCAGCCGGTTTAACCGCCACCCGCGCGGCGGATTGTCCTGGCGCGGCGCGGCGCAATTTAGCAATGCTACATCTTTTTCAGCGAGACGACGGCCGTTCCGTGATTATTCTGGTAAAATCGGCTGAATAGCCAAGGCAAGAAAATCGAGGTGTCGTTGACGTAGACGAAAACCTCGCCGTCGCCGTGGGCTACAAACGTCGCAGTCCAGACGCTGCCGTTGTCTGATACGCCGTTCTTCTCGTATGGGATTTGCTTCTCGAACTTGAAATCCGGAAGCTGCTCCTCCAGCCCCGGACCGCCGACCCGCACGATCGGCGCAAACCAGTTCGACCAGATCAGGCGCTTGAAGGGTACGCCGGGCAATTGTGCCCATGTGGAGTTTCGGACTCCGTTGGGGCTGGCCGCAAGTTCGTCATCGAACCACGGCTTTATCACCGCAAGACTGATCCGGTAGGCCTCGCCGTGCGTGACCTTAAGGCCGGTCGGATAGCATATGTCGGAGGTGCGGAAGATGTCGCCGTGCTCGGCCGAGTTGACGGCCGCGGTCTCGGTTTCCGTCACCGTGATGCCGCCGCTTCCCCTGCAGATCAGGCCAAGCGTATTGGCGGTTCCGAACGCGAGCCACCAGAACAACCAGAACATGATGACCGTCGGAAACACCCAATGCGTCAGGACGTAAAACGACGCCTTGTATATCCCCAACCGGCGTAGTCGATAGACGGCGGCGTGCCAGCCGGTCAGATTTTTGTAACCGCCGGGTGAATGCCACGCGATACGCGCCACGTCGCGGATCTTCTGCTGCAGATTGGCGCCGACAAGCATCAACACCGCGGCCGCGATCGCGCCCTCAAAGAGGAAGCCCGGGGCATTGCGAAATGCGACGAACCATGGCTCCAAAAAGCCCGGAAGAAAAGATGCCGCGGCTTTGACCAGTGGAACGACGAACCAGCCGACCGACCTCTGGCCGAAGCCCGGCCGATAGATCACGAAAAAAGGAATAGCGGCGACAAACAGCGTGGCGAATACCGTCAGGAAATAGACGACGCGGCGCAGCCAGATCCAGTTCCAGACGTCGTCCTGAACACGGGAACGCGGAGCGCCTGGATCCACGGAATGCGGTGCGTCGCTGATTGCTCCGGCCTTGTCGGTAAAATTATAGGCCACCTTGTCTTTAGAACTGTCGGACACGGCTGCCGGCATGACCACCGGCGCATACCGGTCCGTGCCCAACTTGATGCGTTCGAACACGGAATCATGAATGGTCGCCTTCGACGGCGGCAGAACATTTGCCGGCATGCTGGGGTGCAGATCGGCGAGAATTTCCGGTTGCGGATCGTGCGTCCTCCACAACAAATGCCAGACATGGCCGAAATCGCGGAGCATCGACGGCTTGTAAGGCGGCGCGCCGTAGGTCTCCAGAATATTGCGCGGCTTGTAGCGGTAGTAACCCGCCAACCCCTTGCGTGAATCGTTGAGCTTGTCGCTCGGATTGATCTGGGGATCGAACAGCAACGCTCGCTGCCGATTGAAATATCTCAGGCCGTAGGCCTCCCCCCGGTCCAGCATCCAGTCCAGCGTCACAAAAGAAAGCCCATCCTGCGGATAGCCGCCGCCAATGTCGGCATGAACACCGGTAAACCACACCTGACTGATACGCTGCTGATCGATAGCGGGCAGGTTGGTCCGCGAATGCGGCGCGGGCTCAGCCGACTTCGCGGCCTCGCTCCGCGGGTCGTAATTGATGTCGAACAGCCAGTCCGTTTTCTTGCTCCCGGCCACGTTGGCCGTGCCGCGCACATAGCGTTGATCCCAGATCACCGGACGGAACGCCTGCCGCTCCTCTTCTATCGCCAGCGCTTGGCAAGCCTTGAGGACCTTCGCGTTCATGAAACGGTCCGGCATCGATAACGGCCAAACCCAATAATCAATCGCACGCGTCATTTCCTCGATCGGGCCGCCATAGGCATCGACGGTGTCCCAGATTCCCACGAAGTGAATGCTTTCGACGTTTGTCGGCTCAGGCGCGCTGACGGGCTGGCGCCAAAGCTTGCGCCATTGCCGGATCGCGAAGTCGCGAATGCCGCGCAGGTCGATACCGGCATAGGCGAGGTATTTGGGGATGCCCCCGGTGAAACGCCGCCGGTAGAGACGGTAGGCATCGGCGGCAAAGCGTGCGAGGTCAGCTTCATTGTCCTGGTATTGAACAAGCCCCTGGCGCGCGATCATCCCGGCCACGATGCGGATGGTGAAGGCGCCGCGGCTGAAGCCGAAACAATAGATGCGATCGCCGGGCTGATAGTTTCGGCAGCAAAAACTGTAAATATCGATCACATTGCGCTTCAGGCCGAACCCAAAAACGCCGCCGAGAATGGCGAACAGCTTGAACGACGAGGTGCCTACGCCGTCGTCGTAATAGGCGACCTGGCTGGTCGGATCACGCAAATCGAGTATTTGAAACAGCCGCCAGACATTGGTCTTGAAAATTTTCGCAGAGCTGTTGCCGGTACCGTCCGACAGCAAGACGATATTTTTCGACATCGACGCCCCCGCTCCCGCATGCCGCCGAAGCATATGCTGGTCCGAAATTGTGGGCAACGCAAGCCACAATCACAGCGGGCATCGGGCGGCCCAATTGCTGCAAGGCAGAAACAACGCTGACCGAAATCCAACACGCGCAGGGCGGTCGCAGGCCTCAGTTTCGGGCCGGCGCCAAGTCCGAATCCTTCGCCGGAGCGCGGTAGAGCCGCATCAGCACGAAGGTCACAAGCAGGATCGCCAGATAGACGGTGAACTGCATCGCGGTGGGCTGGTCGGTGTAGCCGATCAGGGTATGCAAGGCGCGGCCGGCAAAACTGGAATCCGAGAGCAGCCAGCCTGAATCCCAGACGATGGTATCCATCGCCGTCAGCCAGTTGGCCTGTTCGAGAAAGTGCGTCGCCTGCGCCGCCATGCCGGCCGCCAAGAGCGCGATCAACACCGTGGTCGTGACGAACAGCGCGCGCATCGGAATCCGCAGCAGGCCGAAATAGGTCAGCAGGCAAACCGTGGCGCCGAGCGCCAGTCCGGCCAAGCCGCCGAGCGCCACGCTCCAGCTGGAATCTCCTCCCGCCGCAAGGACACCGTACAGGAACAGCACCACTTCGCTGCCCTCGCGCAACACGGCGACGCCGACCACCACCGCGAGCGCCAGCAGCGACTTCGAGCCCTCGACCACCGCCTGCCCCGCGGAGCGCATTTCGCCGGCGAGTTCGCTGCCGTGACGCGCCATCCAGACATTGTGCCAGGTCAGCATCACCACGGCGACAATGAGGATCGCCGCGTTGAACAGCTCCTGCCCCATTCCCGCGAACAGATTGGACAATGCGCCCGCGAACATCGCTACCACGCAGGCGGCAACAACGCCGGCCAGCACGCCAGCGCCGATCCATAGGTTGCGACGCGGTACCGAGCGCGTGACCGCTAGCACGATGCCGACAATAAGACCTGCCTCGAAGACTTCACGGAAAACGATGATCAGCGCGGCAAGCACGACGCGCCTTTACTTCACGACCAGCGCGCCACGCGCGACCTTCTCGTTGTATTCGTCGAAAAATTCGTACCGGCCCGGCTTTTGCGCGCGGACATTGACGACGGCATCGCTGCCCGCCGCCACCACCTTTTCGAAATGCAACGACTTGCTCTCGAACTCCATCGCCTTGGCATCGAGATTCCTGAACTTGATCACGATCGGCGTATTGGCGGCGGCGCTGATTTCAGCCGGATCGAACTTCTTGTCCTTGTAGCTGAGTTGAATCTCGATGGCGCCCTGCGCACGAGCTCTGGTGACCGCCGAAACCGATGCGAGGCAGACGGCGGCGAGAAGCGTCGTTGTCGAGAGCAAGCGCGAGCGGAACATATTGGTTCTTTCAACGGTTTGCGGGCAAGTTCGAGCGGCTCGATACGCTGTTAGCAGCAGGCCCGTGAGGAGGCAAAAAAACCCGCGCGAATTGGATAAATTCTAAATCCGAGGGGGCGCGCTCGCGCGATCAGCCCTGGGTCCCGCCGATCATCCGCGACACCACGCGGTCGGATCTGACGAAGTGATGCCATGCCGCCGCGGCGAAATGAGCCCCAGAATCCAGTGCAACCATCGCGCCACGCTGCCCCAGCTCGACGATGTGTTTCTGATCATGTGCTGCGCGGCCCAACTTTGAATAGCACCCCGGCCTGATCCTCCAGGGATTGCCGGCCGGAAGGCTTTGTCCGGGTCCAGAACGGCGCGTCCTGATAACGCGCGGCCGCAAGCGAAGCGATTTGAATCATTCCAAAACATCGATCTCCCGATAGCAGCGCCCTGCCCGACCGCCCGCGAGACCTGTCAAGCCCCCAAAACAACTGAACGGTAACCCGGGATCGGGTAGGATCGCAGCGTGTCAGCACCTCCGACGATTCTCGTGTTCGATTCCGGCCTTGGCGGTCTCACGGTCTTGCGTGAGGTCGTCAAGGCGCGGCCCGACGCGCACTATATTTATGTCGCCGACGACGCGTTCTTTCCCTACGGCCATCATGGCGAGGAGCAGATCATCGCGCGGGTGGTGCCGATGATCGGAGACTTGATCGCCACCCACGCCCCCGATCTGATCGTGATTGCCTGCAACACTATTTCGACCCTGGTGATGTCGCATCTTCGCAGCGAATACAAAGTACCCTTTGTCGGAACGGTGCCCGCGATCAAGCCGGCCTGCGCGAGTTCCAGAACAAAACGCGTGTCGGTGCTCGGCACCAAGGGCACCGTCAAGCGTGAATACACCAGGGGGCTGATCCGCGACTTCGCTCAGGGGTGCGAAGTGACGCTGGTGGGCTCAGCGGATCTCGCCTCACTGGCCGAAGCGGCGCTGAGCGGAGACGAAGTAAGCGATCGGGAGATATTTGCTGAAATCGAGCCATGTTTTGTCGGTAACAACGACAGCGATCCAGCCCGCACCGACACCGTCGTGCTGGCCTGTACCCACTATCCTCTGCTGATGGACCGGCTGATCAAGCTCGCGCCGTGGCCGGTGGACTGGATCGATCCTGCGCCCGCGATCGCCCGGCGGGCTGCGGATTTGCTCAAACCCGCCAGCCGCGAAGCCGATCATACCGGCGCTAAAATGATTTTCACCTCCAGACGTCCGCACACATTGATCCCGGCGCTGATGCCGTTCTTCGGCGGCCGGGTCCCGGCCTGAGCAGATATTGATCTTTTCGGCATCGCGCCGCGCTGCTAGCTTTCAAGCGACCACCATGGAACGGCTACCCAAACGGAGTTTCGGAACTTGACATCCGCGACGTCAGCGCCGCTCAACCGTCTTCGCAAGCAATGGCGCGAGGGGCGCCCCACATTCGGCGCGATTGCGACAATCCCCAGCATTCAGACCGTACAGATCATGGCCCGCTCCGGGTTCGACTGGATCATCGTCGACCTCGAGCACGGCCCGATCGACCTCGGCTCCGCGCACGGTATGATCGTCGCGACGTCGGGCACATCATGCGTGCCGCTGGCGCGGATCGCCGCCAACGAGCCCTGGCTTGCCAAGGCGCCGATGGATATCGGCGCGCTGGGAATCAATTTTCCGATGATCTGCAGCCGTGAGGAAGCCGAAAAGGCCGTGCGCAGCGTGCGCTATCCGCCGCGCGGCGACCGGCTCTGGGGCCCGTTCCATGCCCCGTTTCGCTGGGGCGTCTCGATGCCCGACTACATGGCGACCGCCGACGACGACATGATCTGCATGATCACCATCGAGCATGTCGAGGCGGTCAACCGCATCGACGAGATCATGGCGACACCCGGCATCGACGTGGCTGTGATCGGACCCGGCGACCTCGCAACCAGCATCGACAAACGCGGCCGCCCTGACGATCCCGAAGTACTGACGCTGATGGCGCGCGCCGAGGCCGGCATCCTGAAAAGCGGCGTTCCGATCGGCGGCGTGGCGCGCACGCCCGTACAAGCCAACCAGATGATCGAACGGGGCTACCTGGCGCTGGCGCTAGGCTTCGACTGGTCGCTGTTTGCCCGCGGCATCGCCGCCAGCCTTGAAGGTATCATACGCTGACGCGGGCGATGCCTTTAGACCCCGATCGCCCATCGTCCGTATGATGGCACCGGCGGCGCGCGTGACACGTCGGCAATGTTTCGTGCCCGCTAACCAAAAAACCATTCGACGTGGTCTTTGAAACCGTTTTCCCGGCCAGCGAAAACAATCTGAAACCGACGCTTGTTACCCATCCAGCCGTCAATTGAATGATGGAGCTTTGCCGTGAATGCTATTTCAAACGTTCTGATGCAGGCGATTCCGGAAACGAAGACGGAAACTCAACCGATCAGGACGATCGCGCTATTTTGCTGTTTGGGTCTGGTAACCTCGATCTTCCTCGCAGCTTCAGGCGTCGATTTGGGTGCTGGCCTGTATTAGTCGATTTGGGTGCTGACCTGTATTAAGAGGCCTGGTATCCGCGCCGCTTCGGGTTTCAACCCGCAAGGTCGGACGGCGGCGATATCGCCGCCGAGTAACGCACGACCGATCGGGCCAAACGTCAGTCAGACCTTCAGGTCCGGTCGTGATGATTTCAAGTTCTGTCATCGCCAGGACAGACTTGAGGCGCTCGCTGACATCGCCGAAAATCCAGCCAAGCAGTAGTGCGGGATTTCACGATCGACGGCTGGCCGGACCTTCATCTCAAATCGGCTAATCCTGTTCGATTCCGGCAGGTGTTGCGCATGAGGCCAAGGTTTACGGCGGCAAGGCCCTGAAAGTGCTTGGGATTTATTTGAAAGACCAGGCCCGGCCGCGCGCCTCGCCCACGCCATAAAGGCAGAACCATCTGGAGCGAGGCCGGTTGGTTCGTGCTAGATCAGGGTCGGACGGAGCAAATCCGACTCGCCGGTTGGCTGTTTGCGGGAAGCTGAGTGGAACGATGCGTGGAACGGTTCGAAAAGTCTCAATGCCGCGCCGCCTCGTCGCCGATCTCATGCATGCATCGCTCCGCATCCCCTTTGTTTCGCTCTCGCGATCTCTTAACGTCCGTCAACTGCTCGAGGCCCGTGCGCTCGCCGCACGGCCGCCGGGCTGGGCCGCGATCTTCGCCAAGGCGTTCTCGGTGGTGGCGAGAGACCAGCCGATCCTGCGGACGCTGTATGCCAAATGGCCGTGGCCCCAGTTCTATGAACTGCCGCGCAGCATCGCGATGGTGGCGATCGCGCGGATCGAAGACGGCGAGGATTGCGTTCTGCCGCAGAAGGTCACCGCCGCGGATACGTTGCCGCTAGGTGAAGTCGACGAACTGATCCGCTTCGCGAAGGATGCGCCGATCGAGCAGGTACCGGCATTTCGAAAAGCCCTGATGGCGACCGGGCTGCCGCTGCCGCTGCGCCGCCTGGCCTGGTCGATCGGGCTGAATTTTGGCCGCCAGCGCGCGAATAATTTCGGCAGTTTCGGGGTGACCTCGGTCGCCGCCTACGGGGCCGGCGAGCTCCACGCGCTCAGTCCGGGGCCATTCGTCATCAGCTATGGTGTGGTCGAGCCGGACCAGACCATCGATGTCGTAATCCG
>Ga0137377_10001760_pt1 | contig 15468 bp, 16 predicted proteins | sample SagtaG_22_FD_104815 | JGI IMG/M metagenome (GOLD analysis project Ga0137377, IMG submission 104815) | Vadose zone soil microbial communities from Sagehorn Ranch, Mendocino, California, USA - Sage2_L_40_16 metaG | ecosystem: Environmental > Terrestrial > Soil > Vadose zone | place: USA... | reverse complement strand
CGACCACCAGCTCCAGCTTGCGGCGCTGATCATCCTCGCTCAGGCGGTTCCCCACCTCGCTGCTCGCGAAGCCGCATTGCGGCGACAGGCACAGGTTCTCGAGCGGCACGTATTCGGAGGCGGCGTCGATGCGACGCTTCAAGCTGTCCTTGTCCTCCAGTTCTTTTCTCTTCGTGGAAATCAACCCCAGGACCACCTTCTTTCCTTTAGGCACGAAACGCAGAGGCTCGAAGCCGCCGGCGCGCCCGGTGTCGTACTCGAGAAAGAAGCCGTCCACCTGCGCCTCGCCGAACACCGCCTCGGCCACCGCGTCGTAGCCGCCCGAGGCCATCCACATGCTGGCGTGGTTGCCGCGGCAGGTGTGCATCGTGACGGCGAGATTGCCCGGGCGATTTTCCAGGAAAGAATTTATTACAGCGGCGTACTTGGAGGGCAGCTTCGCTGGATCTTCGCCGTCGCGCCGCACTTGCGCGCGGATGCCCTCGTCGCACAGGCAGGCGAAGGACACGTCGTCGATCTGCAGGTAGCTGCAGCCGGCGGCGGCGAGATCGCGGATCTCCTCCCGGTAGGCGCGCGCGATGTCGCTCCAGAATTCCTCGATGTCCGGGTACGCCTTCGCATCGACGACCTTGCGGCCGCCTCGCATGTGGAGGTAGGTGGGCGCGGGGATGCACAGCTTCGCGGTCCTCGTGGTCTCGCCTTTCAGGAATTTGAAGGGCTCGAGCATGATGGGTCGAGTCCTTCTTACTTTCTTGTTTACGACCATCATCGAACGCGTCTCCGACTCGGCGCCGTCCTCGCCGTGGAACTTGAGCGCGTACTGGCCCTGGGTGGCGACGATGCCGTCGAAGCCGGTGAGGAAGTCGACGTGCCAGAAGGCGCGGCGGAACTCGCCGTCGGTCACCGCCTGCAGGCCGGCGGCTTCCTGCATCCGCACCGCTTCGCGGATGCAGCCGTCCTCGATTTTCCTGAGCTGCGGGGATTTATCTGCGCGGGCCTTCTTCAGCGCAGCAGGGCGCAAAAGGCTGCCGACATGGTCGGCGCGAAAGGGTGGGCGCATGGCTCAGCCTACAATAGTAAAGTAAAGTGTCCGCCGCCATGCGCCTGGAGCGATACCGGGAGATGCGCGATTTCGAATGAAGTTCAAGGAATCGCCATCACCCATCCGGAACGCGTCATCTGGCCGCAACTGGGCATTACGAAACTCGAGCTCGCGCGCTACCTCGGGGAAGTCGGCGAGTGGATGCTGCCGCAGGTCGCCAACCGGCCGCTCACATTGCTGCGCTGCCCGGGCGGCGCCGGGGCGAAGTGCTTTTACCAGCGCCACCCCGCCAGCGGCGCCTCGAAGAAAGGCGAATACCTCTTCGTCAACTCGATTCCCGCGCTCGTCGGCCTGGCGCAGAACGGCGTGGTCGAGATGCATACTTGGGGCGTGACGCTGCCCGACGCGAGGCACCCGGATCGCATCACCCTCGACCTCGATCCGGATCCCGGGCTGCCGTGGGAAGAGCTGCGCGCAGCCACCCTGCTTACGAAGACCCTCCTCGACGGCCTGAAACTGAAAAGCTTCCTGAAGACCACCGGCGGCAAGGGCCTTCACGTGGTGGTTCCCATCGTGCCGCGCCTGGGCTGGGACGAGGTGAGGAATTTCTCGCGCTCGATCGCCGAGATGCTGGCGAAAGAATGGCCCGACGTATTCACCTCGAAGATGGCCAAGCAAAAACGCACCGGCAAGCTGTTCGTCGACTACCTGCGCAATGCCGAGGCCGCGAGCGCGGTGGCCGCCTATTCGCCGCGCGCGCGGCCCGGCGCGACGGTATCGACCCCGCTCGCATGGGAAGAGCTGGACAAGACCGATTTAAGAGCGAAATTCACCGTCCGCAGCGTTCCTCGTCGGCTCGCGCAACTGCGCCACGATCCCTGGCGCGACTATTTCACCACCCGGCAGTCGGTTACCGCTGCGATGCGCCGCGCCCTCGGCGCGCAGCAACGCCGCTAGTCGAGGGCGAGGGATTTGTCGGTTCCTTCCACGTCGCCGACGTTGCGCGGAAAAATCTCCAGGCTGTGCTCCTCGAGCAGGTCCGCGCTCAGTCCCACGTAGTGGCCGACGCGTCGCCGCGCCACGATCCGGTTGAGCGCAATTCCCCGCGTCCCGGGGTCGACCAGGTCGATCACCCCCAGGGTGAGCACGTTGTTCGCCATTCGCAGCTATTATGCTCCCCGCCATGACTGCAAACCCGCTCGACCTGCGTTCATGGCTGGATGAGATCCGCGAGCTCGGCGAGTTGAAGGAGGTGCGCGGCGCCGACTGGAACCTCGAGCTCGGCGCGATCAGCGAGCTCAACGTCAAGAAAGACCTGCCGCCCGCGCTGCTGTTCGACGAGATCGCGGGCTATCCGAAGGGATTCCGGGTGCTCACCTGCAGCACCAGCAGCCCGGCGCGGCTGTCGTCGATCCTGCGCCTCGGCGTGCAGCGCAGCCACCGCGCGCTGGTCGAAGCGTTGCGTGGCAAGCCTGCGCAGTGGCAAACGGACGCGCCGAAATACGATCCCGTCGTCGTGAAGAGCGGCGCCGTGCTCGAGAACATCCAGCAGGACGTGGATGTGCTGATGTTTCCCTCGCCGCGGTGGCACGAGCTCGACGGCGGGCGCTACATCGGCACCGGCTGCTCGGTGGTGACGCGCGACTTCGATTCCGACTGGACCAACGTCGGCACCTATCGCGTGATGGTGGTCGACAGGAACCATGTGGCGCTCGACATGGTCCCCGGCAAGCACGGCCGCATCCACTACGAGAAGCACAAGCAGGCGGGCAAGCGCTTTCCCGTCGCCATCGTGCTCGGCGGCGATCCGCTCGGCTACCTGATCTCGGGCATCGAAGTGCCGTTCGGGATGTGCGAGTGGAATTACATCGGCGCGATCCTGAAGAATCCGGTCGCGGTCCTGAAAGGGGAGGTCACCGGGCTGCCTTTCCCGTCGGCCTCCGAGATCGTGCTGGAGGGCTTCGTCGAGCCGAACGACGAGCGCGCCGAGGGGCCGTTCGGCGAGTTCCACGGCTATTACCCGGGCAAGGCGGGGACTGCGCCGGTGGTCACGATCCAGAGAGTCTATTTTCGCGACAACCCGATTTTGATGGGCAGCCCGCCGGCGAAGCCGCCGAACGACTACTCCTACTCCAAGGCGGTGATGCGATCGGCCCTGCTGCACGACGCGCTGGCGGCGGCCGGCGTGCCCGATGTGCGCGCGGTCTGGGCGCACGAGATCGGCGGCGCGCGCATGTTCAACGTCGTCTCGATTCGGCAACGCTACGCCGGCCACGCGCGGCAGGCGGGGCACATCCTCAATCAATGCGGCGTCGGCGCCTACATGTCGCGCTACTCGGTGGTCGTCGATGAGGACATCGACCCGTCGAGCCTGCAGGAAGTGATGTGGGCAGTCGCGACGCGCACCGACCCGGCGCTCGACATCGACATCATCCAGCGCGGCATGGGATCGAAGAACGACCCGATGTACGTCGCCTATCCCTACGACGCGCCGTTCAGCTCGAAGGCGATCATCGATGCCTGCCGGCCTTACGACCATCTCGAGGATTTTCCCCAGGTGGCCGAGGCGAGCAGGGAGCTGCAGGAGAAAATCCGCGAGAAGTGGAAGGATCTTTTTTAGCAGAAAAAAAGTGGTCTGTCCCTGATTTGGTTGTGAGCCATGCGCGCGCGCGTTCTTTCCGGCATCCAGCCGACCGCTGACTCGTTCCACCTCGGCAACTATCTCGGCGCGGTGCGCCAGTGGGTCGCGCTGCAGCGCGACTACGATGCCTTCTACTGCGTGGTCGATCTGCACGCCATCACGGTGGAGCAGGATCCGGCGGAGCTGCGCCAGCGCACGCGCCTCTCGGTCGCACAGCTCCTCGCCGCAGGCCTCGACCCGGAGCGCTGCACGCTCTTTGTCCAGAGCCATGTCGCCGAGCATGCGCAGCTCGCCTGGATCCTCGGCTGCATCACCGGTTTCGGCGAGGCCGCGCGCATGACGCAGTTCAAGGACAAGGCGCAAAGGCAGGACGCAGACCGCACGAGCGTCGGCCTCTTCACCTATCCGATCCTGCAGGCGGCGGACATCCTGCTCTACCAGACCGAGCTCGTGCCGGTCGGCGCCGACCAGAAGCAGCACCTCGAGCTCACGCGCGATCTCGCGCAGCGCTTCAACCAGCGCTTCGGCGAGACGTTCCGCGTGCCGCGGCCGCACATCGTGCCGGCCACGGCGAAGATCGGCGACCTGCAGGAGCCGGTGACGAAGATGAGCAAGTCCGCTTCGTCGCCCGCGGGGATCATCAACTTGCTGGACGAGCCGGCGCTCAGTGCAAAAAAGATACGCGGCGCGGTCACGGACAGCGGCCGCGAGATCGCTTACGACCCGGAGCGCAAGCCGGGCGTGTCGAACATGCTCGCTATCCTCTCCGCACTCTCCGGGCGGGAAATCGCCCAGCTGGTGGAGTCGTACGGCGCGCGCGGCTACGGCGACCTGAAGGCGGATCTGGCCGACGCGGTCGCTGCGTTCGTCACGCCGTTTCGCGAGAGCACGCAGCGCCACATGCAAGACACGGCCGGGCTTGATCGCATCCTCGCCCGGGGCGCCGAGAAAGCGCGCGCTGTTGCGGCGCAAACGCTCGCGAAGGCCTACGAGCGCGTCGGGTTCCTGGGCTCGCGTGGCATAGGGACGACGTCCTAGCTGTAGCGCCGCCTACCACAGCGGTTTGCTCAGCTTCTCCGTGAACGAGGAGAACATGACGTTGAAGCTCACGCTGATGCGCTCTTCCCCGCTGGCGTTGGCGTCGACGGAGTGCTCGAGATAGGAAGGGAACATCAGAAGCGTGCCGTTTGTCACTCTGACCACGACCTGGTCGGTATTCTCCGACGTGAGCTCGACGACCGGCGGCCGGATCACCCCGGCCTGGGTTCTAGGATCGTGAAAGTTGATGGCGTCCGAGCCCGGGCGGGTTCGAACGTAATAGACGCCGCTCAGGAAGTTATTGGGGTGGCTGTGAGCCTTGTGGACGGCGCCCGTGGCCAGAACCGTGGCCCAGCAGCCGGTGATCTCGCAGGCTTCATAGCCGATTCGCAGGAACCGCAGGATGCTCTTCGCTGCGTTGCCGACGCACGCAGCAAGCTGCCCGAATTCCTCGCGCCCATGCAGCGTCTGTTCCGACTGCCAGCCCTGGCCGGGCGCGAGCTTCGGCAGCTCGCGCCGCATTCTTTCAAGCGTCGCCAGGATCTTCGCGTCGATCGCGGAGCGCAGCCCGGCCTCGAGCAGGAACTTCCAGACCAGGGTGGGAAACATCGGGATGACCTCCGAGGCTTCGAGCCACCGCTCGCTCGCCATGGGCTAAGGCCGCGGCGCCGGCTGATCGAGGAACGCCTGCACCGCGCGGAACAGCTGCATGCGGTTCTTTTCCATGAGCACGGTATGCGTCGCCTCGCCGATCTGCACCAGCTGCTTGTAGGGCGCGTTGACGAGCTTCGGAAACAGGGCCTGCGCCATGTAGGGCGGCGTGTCCTGGTCCCATTCGCCGACCAGGAGCAGGGTCGGCACGCGGATCGTCTCCGGCTCGTAGTACGCCTTGCCGGCGCTCCAGTATTCGCGCGTGTCCTGCTGGGTGCCGTTCGGCGCGCGCAGTTTCTTCGGGCTCTGTTTCACGCCCCACGGGTCCGAGCTGAAAGTCGCCGCCGCCCAGGCGTCGAACCAGCCGGGAGGAATCAGCTCGGCTTTCTTCGTCTCCGGCACCCCGGTGAGCCAGCGCGCTTTCGCCGCGTCCTCCTGCACGACCCGATAGGCGCCGAGCGGCCCGCTGGTGGCGATGAGCGAGGGCGTGGTGCGTATCCATTGCGGCGCATACAGCAGCAGCTTGCTGACCCGGTCGGTATTGCGGGTGGCGTAGGTGGCCATGATGGTGGTTCCCCACGACCAGCCGAGCAGATTGATTCTCTCCACGCCGCGGCGCTTGCGGATGAAGTCGGCGGCGCTGCCGACGTCCTTCACGGCAGTGGACGTGGTGGTGAGCGGAGCATTGCGCTCGGCCGGCTGGTCCATCTCCGGCGGACGCGTGGAGCGCCCGTAGCCGCGCAGGTCGACGAGGTAGACGTCGTAGCCCTGCCGCGCGATGTATTCCATCCACGACACGCCGTTCAGCGGCAGGTCGAAGGCCGTTTCCGCCGGATACGTCGAGCCGTGCACGAACAGCACGATGCGCTCGCCGGGGAACCGCGACTCCGAGGCCGGGCGCTTGTTGCGCACGTAGAGCTCGATGCCGGGGTCGGCCGAGGGAACCATGAACTCCTCGGTGACCAGGGCTTGCTCGTGCAGCACGGTGGCGCAGCCGCCCAGCCACAACGCCAGGGCGAGGAACAGCAATGGCGCAAGTCTCGACATGAATGTTGCTCCCCGGCTAGCGATCCTCGGCGTCGCGCATGTCCTGGTCCAGCAGCGCATCACGGCCTTTCGAGGTGATCGTGAAGGCGCCAGCATTCGGCCTGGCGAGGCCGAAGGCGCCAAGCCTGGCGGCGATATTCATTGGAACGCTCGGCGGGTCGCGCTTCGCGTCCGCGGCGTCCCTCAGCTTCCGCAGCCAGTCGAAATCCTCCGCCGTCAGGTCCGAATCCATGCCTATAATAATCTCCCGGATGCACATCCAAACCGTCAAGGCGGCGTACCGCCGCTACGCGCGCGTCTACGACGCGCTGTTCGGGCCCGTCCTTCAGCCCGGTCGCAAGGCGGTCGTCAAGGCGCTCGGCTGCCGGCCGGGCGAGCGCGTGCTCGAGGTCGGCGTGGGCACCGGGCTGTCGCTGCCGCTTTATCCGCCGCATACGCGCGTCACCGGCATCGACGTGTCGACAGAGATGCTCGACAAGGCGCGCGCCCGGGTGGAAAACCGCAGGCTGGCGAACGTCGAGGCGCTGCTCGAGATGAACGCCGAGGAGATGACGTTCCCCGACGCGAGCTTCGACAAGGTGGTGGCGATGTACGTGGTCTCGGTCGTGGAGCGCCCGGCGCGCCTGCTCGAGGAGCTGCACCGCGTCTGCCGGCCGCAGGGCGAGATCTTCATCGTCAATCACCTGCGTTCCGACAACCCGCTTCTCGGCGCCGTGGAAAACAGCCTGGCGCGGTTCTCGGACAAGCTCGGGTTCCGTCCCGACTTCGCGCTGCGCGACCTGGTGGATGGCTCGGAGCAGGTGACGGAAGTGGCGCGCATCAACCTCCTGTGGAAAGTGCTGCGCCTGCGCAACGGCATCGCGCATCCGCGGTTTGCTACTTCGTGCGCACCGCACCCATCAGGTGATCAGGCAGCCAGGTAGCGATCGTCGGGAACACGCAGAGGATCACGATCGCGAGGAACATGCACAGCACGTAGGGAATCGTTCCCCAGATCACTTTCATGAGCGGCACGTCGGGAGCGATGGCCTTGACGATGTAAATGTTGAGGCCGACCGGCGGATGGATCAGGCCGATCTCCATGTTGATGGTCATGATGACGCCGAACCACACCGGGTCGAAGCCCGCCGCCCGGATGATCGGCAGCAGGATCGGGCTGGTCATCAGGATGATCGCCGCCGGCGGGATGAAGAAGCCGCACACCAGCAGGAACAGGTTGATCAGCGCCATCAGCACCCAGCGGTTGACGTGCATGTCGGCGATCGCCTGCGCGAGCGTCTGCGTGAGGTAGAGCGAAGTCAGCATGTAGCCGAACAGCACCGCCGCGCCGATGATCGTCAGGATCATCACCGACTCGCGCGTCGTGTCGCGCAGGATCTGCCACCAGTCGCGCGGCTGCCACATGCGGTAGATGAGCACCGCCAGAACCACGCACAGCGCCGCCCCGACGCCGGCGGCTTCCGACGGCGTCGCCACGCCTCCATACAGCACGTACATGACGCCGACGATGATGGCGAGGAACGGCGCAATCTTCGGCACCGACTGGAATTTCTCCTTCCATGAATAGCGGAACTCCGGCGCATGGGCGCGGAAGCCCCGGCGCCAGATGGCGAACAGCGTCCAGAGCATGAACAGGCCCGTCAGCATGAGCCCGGGAACCACGCCGGCGAGGAACAGGCGGCCGATCGAGGTCTCGGTGGCGATGCCGTAGAGGATGAAGGTGATCGAGGGCGGGATCAGGATGCCGAGCGTGCCGCCGGCGCAGATCGAGCCGGTGGCGATCTCGTCCGGATAGCCGCGCCGGCGCATCTCCGGGATGCCCATCTTGCCGATGGCGGCGCAGCACGCCGGGGACGAGCCGGTGAGCGCCGCGAAGAGAGCGCAGGCGCCCAGGTTGGAGATCACCAGCCCGCCCGGCAGCCGGTACAGCCAGCGGTCGAGCGCCTCGTACAGGTCGCGCCCCGCGGGCGAGGAGCCGATCGCCGCACCCATCATGACGAACATCGGGATCGAGACCAGGGTGAAATCGTTCAGGCCGGCATAGAAGGTCTCCGCCACTACCTGCAGCGAGCCGAATCCCTGGAAGATCAGCAGGAACACGATCGACAGCGCGCCGAGCCCGAACGCCACCGGGGCGCCGCAAAGCAGCACGATCAGCGTCGCGGTGAGGACGATGGCGCCTTGAGTGGCGGGGCTCATGGCTCGATGCCGAACGGCGGCTCGCGCCCGCTCACGAGGCAATAAAGATCGGCGAAGTACTGCAGGCAGAGGATCGCGAGGCCGATCGGCATCGAGCTGTAGGGAATCCACAGCCGCGCGCGCCACATCGTGTCGGAGACCCAGCGGCTGTCCCAGGCCTCGAGCCAGAAACGCGCGGTCAGCGCTGCGAGGACCAGGCAGAACGCGAGCGACATGACGATCGAGGCCAGGGCGAGCCACCAGCGGCCGCGCGGCCCGAGATAGTGCGGGAGAACGTCCACGTTCACGTGCCCGCGGGTCAGCAGCACATAGGGGCTGCCGACGAACGTGGCGGCCACCAGGCTCCAGGTGACGAAGTCGGTCTGCCAGATGGTGTTCTGGTTGAGCGCGTAGCGCACGAACACCATCTCGCAGACCACCAGCACGCCGAGCCCGATCAGCGCCGCGGCGACGATCCCGCAGAGCTGCGAGACGCGGCGCATGCCGCGAACGAAGAAGTCCAAGCTACTTGACGCTCAGCGCCTCTTCGATCAGCTTCTTGCCGTTGGGGACTTCCTTGTCGAACTCGGCATACGAGCTCTCGCGCGCCACCTTGATCCACGCGTCGTACTCGGCCGGCGTGAGAGTGATGACCTCGACCTTGTGGTCCTTGAACACCTTCACCATCTCGTCGTCTAGACCTTTGGCGTTCGCGGCGAAGTACTGCTGCGACTTCCTGCCGGCCTGAAGCAGCACGTCCTGCTGCTTCCCGTCCAGGCGCAGGAAGGTTTTCTTGGACATCAGCACCGGCTCGTACATGAACCAGAGCGCGTTGTCGCCCGGCGCGGTCAGGCACTTCACCTGCTCGTAGATGCGGAACGAGACGAAGCTGCCGGAGCTGGTGTCGGTGGCGTCGGCGACGCCGGTCTGCAATGCGTTGTAGACCTCGTTCGACGGGATCGACACGATCGAGGCGCCGGCCGATTGCCACATCGAGGCGAAAGTCGGCCCGGCGGAGCGCACCTTCAGGCCCTTGATGTCCTCGGGCCTGCGGATGCAGCCTTTCTTGGACGCGATCGCGCCGGCGAGCCAGGCGTCGGCGAGCACGACGACGCCCGCCTTGTCGATGTGCGCCTTGATCTCCTTCATGAAGGGCGAATTGTTGAGCCGCTGCGCTCGCTCGTGGCTGCGCACCAGGCCGGGCATCAGCGTGGCGCCGAAGGCGCGCACCTTGCCGCTCGCGTAATCGAGCGGGAACGACGAGATGTCGAGCTGCCCGTTGACCAGGGCGTTCCACTGCTCGTTGGGCTTGAACAGGGACGCCCCGGGGTAGACCTGGATCTCGAGATCGACATTGGCCGCCTTGGCGTCGCGCGCGATGATCTGCACCATCTCGTCGCGCACGTCCCCCCGTCCGCCGGGAAACTGGTGCGAGGCGCGCAGCGTGGTGGGAGCGGCGAGGGCGCTCGCGCTCAATGCTGCGAACATGGCGGCCGCGACGGCGGCGGATCTAAGCGGTATCATGCGCTTCCTCCTCAGGAAGCTCGCTTATAGCGCAAGAGACCGTGCAGGTCTACCCGCAGATCACCTTCCATGGCATCAAGCGCTCCTCCTGGGTGCAGGACTACGTCGCGGAGCGGCTCCTCAAGCTCGAGCGCTACGCCGAAGGCATCACCTCCTCCCACGTCACCCTGGCGCGCGAGCAAAGCAAGCATCACAAGGGCAACCGCTACAGCGTGATGGTCGAGGTGCGGATCCCGCCCCATCATGACCTGGCGGTAAAAAAGCAGAAGGAGATGCGCCACATCCAGGACGAGCTGCCGGCGCTGATCAACCTCGCTTTCGGCGCGATCGAGCGCCAGCTGAAGCGGACCGCGGCGCTGCGCCGCGGCGAGCCGCAGCCGCAGGTAGCGAGCAAGCGCAGCGCCGGCGCCTAGCGGAGCGGTTCGAGGGTGCCGAGCAGGGTGGGGATCAGCTCGCTCACCGTGGGATGGATGTGCACGGCGCGCTGGATCGTGGTGTAGGGTTTTCTCGCGTACATCACGTCGAGCAGCGAGTGGACGACCTCGTCGGCGTTGAGGCCGAGGAGGGAAGCGCCCAGCAGCTCCCTGGAGTCGGCGTCGGCCAGCACTTTCATGAAGCCCTGCGTCTCGCCCGCCTCGCGCGCCCGGCTCACGCGCGTCATCGGCATCTTGCCCGCCAGCACCCGCTTGCCGCTCTTGCGGGCCTCGCCCTCGTTCATCCCGGCGCGGCCCAGCGCCGGGTCGATGAACAGGGCGTACGCCGGAATGCGCTCCGAGATGCGGCGCCGCTCGCCGTCGAACAGGTTCGCGGCGACGATCTCGTAGTCGTTGTACGAGGTGTGCGTGAATGCGCCGCGGCCGTTCGCTTCGCCGAGAGCCCAGACGCCGGGCGCGCTGGTCCGGCATTCGTCGTCCACCTTGATGTAGCCGCGCTCGTCGGTGTCGATGCCTGACTTGTCGAGCCCCAGGTCCTGGGTGTTCGGCACCCTGCCGACGGCGAGCAGCAGGTGGCTGCCCTCGGCAAGCGGAGGACCGTCTTTGCAGGCGAGCCCGACGACGATGCGCCCGCCTTCCTTCTTCAGCTCCATGCACTCGGCGTTGATGCGCAGCTCGATGCCTTCGCGCTCCATGATCGCGCGGATCTCCTGCGCCACGTCGTCATCCTCGCGCGACAGCAGCTTCGGCGCTTTCTCGACCACCGTGACCCGGGACCCGAAGCGCCGGTACATCTGCGCGAACTCCAGGCCGATGTAGCTGCCGCCGACGATCACCAGGTGCTCGGGAAGGAAATCGACCTCCATCATCGTGCTGTTGGTGAGGAAGGGCACCTCCTTCACGCCCGGCAGCGGCGGCACCAGCGCGCGCGCGCCGACGTCGAGAAAGATCCTGTCGGCCTGCAGCAGACGGCTCCCCACCGACACCGTGCGCGGCGCGGTGAATGCGGCGTGTCCGCGCACCAGCGACACGTTTCTCATTCCAGCGATCCAGCGCTCGAGTCTGTCCGAGGATTGCTCGACCACCGTGTCCTTGCGCTTCTTCACCGCCGGCATGTCGACGCGCACGCTGCCGGCCGAGAAGCCGTAGTCGCCGCCGCGCCGCGCGACGTGCGCCGCGCGCGCGCTCGCGATCAGCGTCTTGGTCGGGATGCAGCCGTTGTTCACGCAGGTGCCGCCGAGCAGCTTGCGCTCGATGAGGGCGGTCTTCAGCCCCTCCTTGTCGAGCCGGGCGCAGAGCGCGGGCGCCGCCTGCCCGACGCCGATGACGATGGCGTCCACGCGCTCGGGGGTCATTGCGCCGTCCAGCCGCCGTCGATCGACAGCAGCGCGCCGGTGATCGACGCCGCGGCGTCGCTGGCGAGGAACACGGCGAGCTCGGCCACTTCCTCGACCGCGACGAATCGCTTGGTCGGCTGCGCGGCGAGCAGGATCTCGCGCTTGACCTCGTCCTCGGTCATGCCGCGCGCCTTCGCCGTGTCGGGGATCTGTTTTTCCACCAGCGGCGTCCAGACGTACCCGGGACAGATCGCGTTCACCGTGATGCCGTGCTCGGCGGCCTCGAGCGCCACCGTCTTGGTGAGCCCGGCGAGGCCGTGCTTGGCGGAGACGTAGGCCGCCTTGAAAGGCGAGGCGACGAGCGCGTGCGCCGAGGCGATGTTGACGATGCGGCCCCAGCCCTTCTTCTTCATCGCCGGAAGCGCCAGCCGGGTAGTGTGAAAGGCCGCGCTCAGGTTGAGGGCGATGATGGCGTTCCACTTGTCGACCGGGAACTCCTCCACCGGCGCGACGTGCTGGATGCCGGCGTTGTTGACGAGGATGTCGACCGCGCCGAACCGGCCGAGCGCCGACTTCAGCATCGCCTCGACGGCATCGGGCTTCGTCATGTCGGCGCCGTCGTAGGCGACGTTCACCTTGCAGCTCTCTGTCAAGCGCACGCGCAGGCGCTCGATCTGCGCCCTGTCGCCGAATCCGTTGAGGACGATGTTCGCGCCCTGTTTGGCGAATGCCTCGGCGATGCCGAGGCCGATGCCGCTGGTTGAGCCGGTTACGAGCGCAGCCTTGCCTTTAATCATGGGGACCTCGGTAGGGAAACGCCTTTATGGTCGCACAGAGCTGCCCCGCCTTACAGTTCGGTAAAATCGCCATGATTCGTTTTTCGCAGGTCAGTCTCATCCGGGGCACCAAGCTCCTGCTCGAAGGCGCCGATATCGCGCTCAATCCGGGCGAGCGCATCGGCCTCATCGGCGCGAACGGCTCGGGCAAGTCGAGCCTGTTCGCCCTGCTGCGCGGCGAGCTGCACACCGACAAAGGCGAGCTCGACTATCCCGCGCAGTGGCGCGTCGCGCACGTCGCGCAGGAGAGCCTCGCGCTCGATCGCCCCGCGGTGGAATACGCCATCGACGGCGATGGCGCTTTGCGCTCGCTCGAAGCCGGGCTCGCGGCCGCGGAGGCCGAGGACCGCGGCGCGCTGATGGGCGAGCTGCATGCGGCGCTCGCCGATGCCGGTCTCTACACCGCGCGCTCGCGCGCCGAGCGCCTTCTGACGGGCCTGGGTTTTACAGTACACGAGCTCGACCTGCCGGTGTCGAGCTTTTCAGGCGGCTGGCGCATGCGGCTCAACCTCGCGCAGGCGCTGATGTGCCCCTCCGACCTGCTGTTGCTCGATGAGCCGACCAACCACCTCGACCTCGACGCGATCATCTGGCTCGAAGACTGGCTGAAACGCTACTCCGGTACCCTGATCGTCGTGTCGCACGACCGCGATTTCCTCGACGGCGTGGTCGATGCCATCGTGTATATCGACTCGCGCAAGCTCAGGCGCTATGCGGGCAACTATTCGAGCTTCGAAGCGCAGCGCGCCCAGGCGCTGGTCCTCGCCGCCGGCCAGCAGGAAAAGCAGGCGCGCGAGCGCGCGCACCTGCAGTCCTTCATCGACCGCTTCAAGGCCAAGGCCACCAAGGCCCGGCAGGCGCAGAGCCGCATGAAGATGCTGGCGAAAATGGAGCAGCTCGCGCCGCTGCACGTCGCGGCGCCGTTTTCGTTCGAGTTTCGCGAGCCGCTGCGCGCCCCGAATCCGCTGCTGGTCCTCGACGACGTGGACGCCGGCTACCCGGAAAAGCGGGTGCTGAAGAACATCAAGCTTTCGCTGCAGGCGGAGCAGCGCATCGGGCTGCTCGGCGTCAATGGCGCAGGCAAGTCGACCCTGATCAAGACCATCGCCGGAGCGCTCGCGCCGTTGCAAGGCTCGGCCATCTACGGCAAGGGGCTCGCCATCGGCTACTTCGCGCAGCACCAGGTCGAGATGCTGCGCAACGACGAGTCGCCGCTCGCGCACCTGGCGCGCCTTGCACCGGATGCGCGCGAGCAGGAGCTGCGCAACTATCTCGGCAGCTTCAATTTCCCGGGCGACATGGCGACCGATCCGGTCGGGAATTTCTCCGGCGGCGAAAAAGCGCGCCTCGCGCTGGCATTGATCGTATGGCAGCGACCCAACCTGCTGCTGCTCGATGAGCCGACCAACCATCTCGACCTCGAGACGCGCGAAGCGCTTACGGTAGCGCTGGCGCAGTTCGAGGGCACGCTGGTCCTGGTGTCGCACGACCGGCACCTGCTGCGCGCAACGACCGAGCAGTTCCTGATCGTCGCTAACGGCGCGGTGCAAGCCTTCGATGGCGATCTGGACGACTACCGCGAGTGGCTGATGAAGAGGAAAGTCGACGTGCCGCGCGAGCCTCGCGGGCCGGCAGCGAAGCGCGTAGCCAGACCCGCTTCCAAAAATACCCTGCAATCGCGCATCGAGCGGCTGGAACAGACGATGGACAAGCTGAACGCACAAAGGTCCGCGATCGAGACCCAGCTGGGCGATCCGGCGGTCTATGCAGACCAGGAGAAGCTCAAAGCGCTCCTCCTCGACCGGGGCTATATCGGCAAAGAGCTCGACTCGCTCGAAAGCGAGTGGCTCGAGAAGCAGGCGCAACTGGAGCAAGATATCTGAATGGCGGCGTATGCCAGCGTCGCAGTGCTTCTGCTGGCCGGCTGGGCGGCGCTCAACCCGGAGCCGATGTCGTGGGCCTATATCGCCGCAGTTGCCGCCTTCGAGATATGGCTGGCGCGGCGCATGGCTGCGCTGCCCCGATCTTTCGTACACGAGGGCGAGCCGCCGTACCATTTCAGCGCGGACGAAGCGCAGCTCGTCGGCCGCTATCGCTTCTATTTCACCTATCCGGCCCTGGCGCGCGAGTCGGCGTCGGTGCTCGCCGCGATCGGGCTGAGCGCCCTGGTGCTCGCGTTCTGGCTGCTCTACAGGCAGGCGTTCGTGCAGGCCGTCCTGGCCGGCGTCAACCTGCTCGCGGTGGCCCGCTTCACCAGGCTGCTGTCGCCGCAGATGGCGCTGCGGATCACCGCTTCGCGCGGCGACCGCGCCGCGCTGCGCCTGCTCGAAGCGCACGACCCCGCCTGGGCCAAGATCCGCGCCGCGAACCGTTTTTCGGATTTGGGTTAAAGTGCGCGCGGGAGGGGAATGAGCATCCGCAATGCCATCCTCGGCTGGTCGGAGCGCGGCGCGATCACCGACGTGCGCGCGGCGCTGGACATGGCCGGAGTGCTGCCGCACGCGCAGCACTGGCGCGCATTTCTGGATCGGCTGTTGTTATGGTCTGGGGCGGTGGCGCTCGCCGCCGCAGTGGTGTTCTTCATCGCGCACAACTGGAACGATCTGGGCAAGCTCGCCAAGTTCGGGCTGGTCGAGGCGCTGGTGCTGGCAGCGGCGCTCGGCTATTGGCGGCTCGGACCGGAAAAGGCCGCCGGCAAGGCGTCGCTGCTCGTCGCCTGCATCCTGTTTGGCGCCTTGCT
>Ga0137377_10001759_pt1 | contig 15470 bp, 25 predicted proteins | sample SagtaG_22_FD_104815 | JGI IMG/M metagenome (GOLD analysis project Ga0137377, IMG submission 104815) | Vadose zone soil microbial communities from Sagehorn Ranch, Mendocino, California, USA - Sage2_L_40_16 metaG | ecosystem: Environmental > Terrestrial > Soil > Vadose zone | place: USA... | reverse complement strand
TGGAGCTCGGCCGGCTGCGCCGCCGCAACGGCGCCGGCGTGTACTGGGACGAGGACAAGATCTTCACTTTCTTCCCGCGCATCAAGGAGCGCTGGCGCTCGCCCGCCGACTACCTGTCCGGTGGGGAGCAGCAAATGGTAGCAGTTGCGCGTGCCCTGTCGGGCGATACGCGCATCCTGCTGCTCGACGAGCCGTTCGAGGGCCTTGCTCCGGCCGTGGTCGAGGAGCTGTTCGAGGCGTTCGACAAGCTTCGACGCGAGATCTCGATCCTGATCGTTGATCACCACCTCGATCTGGCGCTTGCGCTCTCGGATCGCACGGTCGCGCTCGAACGTGGGCAGGTGGCGTACATGGGCCCATCGAAGGCGCTGTCAGAGGACCTAGACCTGCGCCGCAAGGTGCTGTGGCTGTAGCAAGGGAGCGATAGCGACGATTGATCATCGGAGCAGGTCTGTCTCACCGCTGCCGCCGCGTCTCATCCCCACTTCCGTTGCCCTCTCGCGCCCAGCGCGGCGCGATCACGGCGCGCAGTTTTCGATAGAGCGGACTGGGCGGGGGGCGATTCGGGTTCCTCGGGCTCGGCGCGTTGATGGGCTTCACTGTCACTCGCACAGCGTATGCGAGACGAAGTCAATTTGTTCAATAAAGGCAGTTAGGAAAGACGGTGATGGTTATCAGCTCGCGGCCACCTGGGGTGCACCTCGGGTCGTTTGTCGAGCGACGACGTCGACGCGTTCTGGCGTCATGTGCGTCCACCCTTTCAGATGGTACTTCGTGACCGCAGCGCGCCAGGTCGCGAACAGTGCCGGATCAGTCGACGCGAGCTCAACCGGCGCGTCGTTTTGGGCGAGCCGAGCCACCTCACGCAGAAGCTCCCAATCACGGGCGACAGCGATTTCGGCCATACGGCCGCGTAAAAGAACATCAAGCGCATCCACGCACAACGTGCGAGCCGTTCGGGTCACTTTGATTTCCTTTCGTCAGCGACCAACAGCTCGACCAAGACAACATTCTCTCTGGCGGCCTCGCGCTGGGCCGGGTCCGGCAGCGAGGCGACCGCAACTCTGATTTGCTCGAGGTCCAGAGCGCGCTGTTTGACCACCAGGCAACGTCCTCGATGTCGCGCGGCTCAGCTCTTACCAGCTTCGTGGCGGATAGCAGGGCGGGCTCCGGCATGGTGATCGTTAGGTTCCCGTATTGGCATAAGACTTCGACGCTAAAATCCGCGGGCGCCTAACAATACCTGGCTGAACGATCTGGAAGTATACCATATCGGGGTCGAGTTCACCGGTAGGATCGAATAGAAGTCCCAAATCCTTACATGCCCGCCGGAATTCAGTCTCATCATAGGCCGAGCCCGGCTGCCACACATCAATGTCTGCAGATTGGCGTTTGACTTTGTGGCCTTTGGGCCGACAATGCGCGAATGATGAGGGCCCTGTTCTTTATTGTGATTGTGTTAGCTGGTGCCTACGTCGTCGATCGCTATTGGTTCGACGGCCGGCACTATCAAGAGATCGGGATAGCCGCCAGTAACTTCGGCCACCAGATTAATTATAAGATCAAGAATCTGCTGAGGCCGCTCGGGAGATAGCATCCGAAGCAGCTATCCGGCCGCGTCGCGTAGGTGACGCCGCAGGCCGGCACGTTCTGGACTAGAAATTAGGAGGATTGCAGCCGAGTAAACTCGACGGCAAAGCCATCTTCACTCACCCGGATCACGCGGCCCTCGGCCTCGCCCAGCTGGATCAGCGCGCCGATCGGTGGCTTTGTATCGCTGACGACAGCCGCCCCCGAGAGCGACATGTCGAGGACTCGGCAGGTCACACGAGTGCCATCCGGCAGCACCATGTCGGTGTAGGGGCTCGTTGGGACTGTCCGCACGTGCTGGCGGTCCTCAGGCAGTCCCACGACGTGGCGGCTGGCGAGCCAGGTAAGTTGGGCGACGAGCTTGTCGCGCTTGCGCGCGCTCGCCATTATCTTCACCGCGAAACCGGTCCGATAGACACGGGCAATCACGCCCTCCAGGCGCCCGATCGGGTCGAGGTAGGCCACGACACGCTCGCCGATATTGCCCGCGATTGGCGCTGTCAGGGCCATACCGCCCGCGGACAGATCCACAACCTGACAGGGGTACTCCCGACCGTCGGCGAGCATGTAACGGCCGGCGAGGTCGACGCGCACGCGGCGGAATCGCCGGCGCTCTCTTGACTGCGCCAGCGCAGCGAGTTTTTCCGGCGGCACGCGCATGACTGGCCTGCTCGTCCCCTCAGACAAGCAGGTGATACACGCGAAAGTATAATGGCCAATTAACCAGTGCCCGATCGGCTTCAAGGAGAAGTAACCCGCGAGCGTCGCTCGAGTTCTCGACCCGACCTTTGCCCATGGCCGTGGGCGAGAGCGACTCCGCCTTTTGCTCAGCGCTTTCTATAGGCCTCAGCTTTCCTGGGAACGTACGCGGGGCCCGCCTCCTCGTTCGCTGGAAAGCGCCCGAATTTTAGCGACTGTTGCAAAAAGGTGACAGTGTTGGTTGAGACGGCATAGTAAGATTTCGTTCTCGGGACAACTGCCGTTCATCGGGAAGGGGGGAGTCATGAAGAGGAGCCTGATTGCAAGCGCCGCGTTGGCTGTGCTCGGCATGGGAATGGCGAGCGCGGCCGATTTGCCTGTGGCGCCGCCACCGGGACCAGTTTACTTACCGCCGGCCTTCACCTGGACGGGAGTTTACATCGGCGGCAACATCGGGGGGGCCTGGGCTAAGGATGCGTGGACGGATACGCTCTTTGGACTGGCGTGGAACAACGGCACGAACAGCGGTCGATTCATCGCGGGGGGCCAGGCTGGGATCAATTACCAAATCGCGTCCTTTGTCGTCGGCGTGGAAGGAGATTTCGACTGGCTCGTGCGCCATAGTGACAGCATAACGGTTGCAATTCCCCCAGGCGCAAATATTCAGGTCGCTTCGGGCGACAACTGGATATCAACGATTGCTGCTCGGGTTGGATTTGCCGCTGATCGCCTTCTCATTTATGGCAAGGCCGGCGCTGGTTGGATTGGCACCGACGGGGTTGAGATAAGGAATGTAACGACCGGCCAATCCCTCAGTAACTCCAGCCCCAACACGCTCTCGGGCTGGGTCGCGGGAGCCGGTCTTGAATGGGCCGTCACGCCAAATTGGACGGTCAAGGCGGAGTACGACTACCTGCGCGTGGGGGGCCGGAGCCTCACGGTGCCGGCGACGGCAATCCCGGTGCTCGCGGGTGATACCTTCACGAGCGGCAATCGCAACGTGCAACTGGTTAAGTTCGGGTTCAACTACTTGTTCAACTGGGGCGCCCCCATCGCTGCTAGGTATTGATCGGGTTAGCCTCGAACGGTTCCCGGTAGAGGTCGCCTGCGACAACGGCACTGAGTACTGTGCCGGCGAACAGCGACGGCTGCCGCAAAGGTCCTGATCAACGGGGCAAGGGGAAATCGTAACTCTGCACTGCCGCGCATACGTGCATGGGATCAAACAAAGTGCGGACATTTCCGGTCATGCGTGAACGCCGGTCCAATGGAGGCGTGACTCGCGCTCGTCCACACATGCAACGAACACGACAGACAAGCTGTCCTATTTAGCGCTTCGCAACCGGTTCGCTTGGTGATATCGCCATCAGGTTCCGGGAGCGCTGGCTCTGGGATGATCGCAGAACTACTGCACGCGTCAGCAGCATCCCGCGAAGCCCTTGGCAGCCGAGGCGGCGCTTCACGCCGACCTGGCCGCCTTAGCTTTAGAGCGCACCGGTGCATTTTGCCGAGCGAGGTGGCGGCTCGGTGCCGCGAGCGGCAAACTGGCGACGATCTATCGTCGACCGGGATCGCAATGAGGCGCCCAGCAGCGCTCCGTCTTTACAGCGTCAGCGGAAGCTGCAAGCTAACGAAAAACAGATTCGCCCTGACGGATTGAAACTAGCCGATGATGATAACCAACCCTGCGCGGAACGATGATGAGCGCAAAGAGCAATTGACCTTTAAGTTATGCGGCCCGCGCCTGAAGGTAGACCGAGCTTTCGAATTTGTAGCCGCATGCATCGCACGACCAAGCGTAACGCACGCAACGTTCGTTAACGTGTTCCGCCCAATCCGGCGCGAAAAGAGCATTGCCGCACTGTGCACAGGGGAGGAAGAAGTAGGGATGATTGGGCCGCCGGGCTCTGAGGCTATCGGCTTTCATTTTCTCGCTCCTCCCACTGGTTTGCGATTGACCGCTCAGTCATATTGCCAAGCTTAGCGCATTAATCTGTGGAGACAGTGTGCCGTCGCTTGTATAGTTGCTCGGATTCGGCCAGCCATGCTTCCGATTTTCGCCACGCATGCTCGTATCCGCAGTGTGGACAGCGGGAATAGGTAACGATATCCGGCAACACGCTGTAAGTGATTGGGTCGGTTTCGATGCCAGTGTGTAGCGCGCGCCCGGTGCGATGGCACCTGACCATCAACGACGGCCATTCGATCTCCCTCCCATAATTTTCGATGCACCCGAGCATCGGTGCCTCTTTGGGCTCTGCTACGCTGCCGTGGGGCAAATTCGCGGTCAATTCGTCGGGTGACTTTTCGGTTGATAAATCCTGTGGATAATTCAGCCAATCCTTGACATTTCGCGTAACATAATACCCGAAACGAATCTGAATGTGTAATTGGGTCCGTTGAAGCTTCGCCACTTCGTTGTGGAGCTCTCGTACTTGCTGTTTAAATTTGCGAAGAGATAAGCCTCGACACAGCTCCGGCTATAGGCACGACAGCGCTACCCTCACCCGTGCGAGGAACTTAGGCTTATTCTTTAAAGCGATAGCCAATGCCGTATAGGCTCTCGATTCTGTCGAATTTACTGTCCACTTCCCGGAATTTTTTCCGCAATCGTTTTATATGGCTGTCGATCGTTCGGTCGTCGACGTAAACCTGATCGCCGTAGGCGGCAGCTTTTAAAGCGTCCCGAGTCTGCACGACGCCGGTCCTCTGCGCCAATGCTTCCAGTAAGCGAAACTCGGTCAGCGTCAGCACGATGCCCCGGCCCTTCCAAGTGCAGGTGTAGCGTTCTTTGTCGATTCGCAGGTGGCCGCGATCGATCATTGCGCCGCCGGTCTCGCGCTCTGGCGAGACTCGTCTCAGTACCGATTTTACGCGCTCGATCAGGGCGCGTTGCGAGAAAGGTTTGTGGATATAGTCGTCAGCGCCAGCTTGCAGGCCGAGCAGCTCATCTGCTTCCTTTAGTCGTCCGGTCAGGAAAATGACTGGAACGTCGGACTTCTGCCGCAGGCGCCGCAGCAACTCGACCCCATTCATTTTCGGCATGATGATATCGAGGATTACAAGATCGGGTGTTTTGGCTTCGATCTCATTAAGCGCAGTGTCAGGATCGCGATAGGATACGACGTTGTAGCCTTCGGCTTCCAAGATATCCTGCACGAGGATGGCAACCTCGTCGTCGTCATCGACGACGGTTATGCGTGGCATAATTCAACCTCTCAGCATAAGACGTCCATGGTCTACCGAAGCAACGGAAATACTTGGGTCCGCTAGAAATGCAGTTTCGACAATGTCTGATGCAGGTAACGGCGAACACTATTTCGGAAAGCTACCATGCCGAGCGCAACAAATGTTGCTGTCAAAAATAATAAAAAACCTCCTTGCGTTAAAAACATGAAAAACGTCAAAAACGTAAAAAGCGTGCGCTCCCACGCTATCCTGAAAGGGGCGGTAGGCAGCACAGTGTATGGATGCGGCCGCGTCTGTTAGACGTTCAGTTTAAGCACGACAACCGAAATCCATGCCAGCGCCGACGACATGTTTATTAGAGTTCGACCTTGCGGCATTGGCATCGAGGATCCGGCCCAAGTCCGTACATCAATGTGCAGCTCTCCGACCTTCACCGGGTCGAAGGCATAAGTTGGGTCGGAACTTAGAACGGCCATAGCCACGACAGCAGCGGTTGAAAAACGGAGAAAGTCACGACGACGGTTTGTAATTTAGCTGCTGGTTGCGCCCGTGAGCCGAAAGTGAATTTTGCCCGGTGTTGTTGCTCCCGCCGATGCTAGGCCGGGCGCGCGGTGCGGGGCGTGATTGCGACGTGATGAACGTCGCGACGTCCCAGGCCTGCTGCTCCGTCAGGAGCGGCGAACCAAAATCCGCACCGGGAGGCATATTGGCGTGAATGAATGCGGCAGCCGTGTTGACGTTGTTCATTCCGGCCGCAGAATTGAACGAATCGGGGCCCCAAAGGGGAGGATTGTCATAACCAATTGCACCTGTCAGAAGCTCTCCTTGACCTTCATCACGATGACACGCGGCGCAATACTCCCGGTAGACGGCTTGTCCACGGGCAGCATCTGGCTGATGTTCAGCTTGACGCAATGGGCGCAATCCCATCCCCGCTATGCGCACGCCGACTGGCGTGTCGCGACCGACAAACTGGATATAGGCGAGTATGGCTTCCATTTCTCGGCTATTCGCCGGCATCGGGGAACCGTTCATGCTTCGCGTCATGCAGCCGTCGACGCGTTCCACCAAGCTAATGACCTGATCGTTGACCATCATCGGGAATGAAGCGAATGTCGAGACAAAGGGCGCCGCAAAAGGTTTGAGACCGGCACGAATATGACAGTGCGTACATGCGAGGTCATTGCCGGCAAATCGCTTGGTGGGGTCGGCAGCACTCTTGCCGATGTAGCGCGGCGTTTCGACTATGAGTTTCCAACCATATCGGATGAGATCCGCTTGCGCACCAGATGGCAGACTCGAGATGTCGCGTTGACGGTACCAATTATTTGGCCACCCCCACACGATGTATCCGACGCCTACGCCTAGCATGGCGGCGGCTAGCGTCGCGGCTGCGACGAATGTCCAAGGACCTCTCACGGAAGCTGTCTCACCGATGTTGCTGCGCGGCGGTGGCCAGACTGCGCTTGATGTGCGCTGTTAGCAAATCAATTTGTGAGACGGCGTCGGTGGCGACTATCCGGTCAGAGCGATCCCGAACGTGCGTCAAGCGCGGTGGCAGGCCGCGCGCCGTGTCTACTTCGGCCTTCGAGAACACGCCTCGGCGATCTGCGTTTGGCAGCCCGCCCGGCGACGAGTTCAGGATCGCCGCGGCCATCGTTGCGGCCAGCGCATCTATGCTGCCGTCGCCCGCACCAGACTGCATCGCCGTGGGATGATGCGCTCGTGGCGGCGGGTCTTCCGGCGGCCGAGGATGTGCCGGTTGGCGAGCACAGGTGCGTAGGCGGCGAGCTTGCGCGAGGCGAAGGCGCCTGGGCTACCGCTCATCCGCAAGCCATTCCTGGAAACCGACTTGAAGCACTAATCTGGTGCTTGCCGAAGCTCTCCAGAGGGTTACGGTGGTGGCGATCGCAGCGGCCATTGCGGCGACCCGTGCGACAAGCGCCGCCTAGGCATTGTCACACCGTGTGGACGGGTCCAACTGCGCGTGGTAGTGGGCGCATCGTCAGCGATGCCAATGGAGTGGCGAGGTGAGGCTTCTTCGGCTATCGGCTATCGTGCTCTCTTGCGCATGGGCCTCGGGGGTTTGCGCCCAGGCGGCGCAGGTTGAACGCATGGCCAAAGGCCCCTCCGGCAAGCCCATTCAGGTTGGCATCTATCTCAATGTGCGGCCGGATTGCACCGGCGGTCCTTTGCCGACAATCCGCTTGATCGGCTCCCCGGAGCACGGGAAAATCATGGTCAAGAAGGCAAAGGTTAGCGCAACGAACGTGAAGCAGTGCTTGGCGTTTGAAGTGCCTGGGCTCGTAGCCTTCTATCAATCGCAACCTAATTTTGCCGGCGTAGATGCGCTCACGCTTGAAGTCAAATTCCCGGGCGGAAGAACGGAAATCCAAAAGATCACCGTTACAGTTGGGGCGTCATCCCCCGGCCAAGGCGTCTGAACAGCAAAAGTTCGCTGCTGTTGCAAAACTCACGCGCGTCATCTCGTCAGTGAAGGCTGAGAGCTTCGAGCTTGAAGGTTGCAGCCCCTGCCAACGCGGCTTCACGGGTATCGGCAACAGCGATCAAAGTGCCGTCAGCGGCATGCAGCGCGAAGACGTCCTGGCCCAACGCCAGCAGCGGTATCGCTGGGTGCAATGACGCCGCAGCCTCTGACTTGATCGCGCGGATGTAGGCGAGGCGCCGCTCGTTTCGCTTCGACAAACGATACCGCCGGCGCCCCCTGTTAGTCGGACGAAAATTTCGCGAAGCGGTTGACCTCATAATGCCAGCCCGGTGGCTAAATGCATCAACGCAAATCTATGTGCTCGCGCGCGTGGCCTGTGCCAGCATGCGACTGGATGAGCCAGTCAGCCGGGCGCTCACAGTTCACCTGGCGGACTAAGCCCCACGATGGGACCGTCGAGCTACGCGAATGCTGGCCCTGGGTCGAGAGTGGATCGTTCAACCGAGCCATCGAATCGAAAGTGGATCGCTCGTGCAGTCCCGAGATTACCAAAGAAGTAGCCACGACGTCGCGTCTCGATCGCGAGCTAAATGTTAGGGCTCGGCTTAAATGTTAACGCCGCTCGCGCTTGAGGAGCATTTCCAGCCGACGGGGCGCCTCGGAGGAGCCGTATTCCTCGGCCCTTTGGTACCAGCGGCGCGCCTCGGTAACGTCGGACATAGCCCCGTAGATGCCGACCTGCTCGAGCACATTGGGGTCGTAGGTCGCGGCGAGCGCCAGCACCGCAAACGCGTTGCCGGTTTTGGCTGCGCGTTGGAGCGGCAATCGCGCGGCGGCGACATCGCCGGCCAAGGCCAGTGACTGGCCGCGCGTGATTAGTGAGGCCACCTCCTTCGAATTCGCATCGAGCACCATCATGGCGCTGGTCCTACTTTTAGGCGCAGCACCGGTGGGTTGGGCCGGCGCAATTCGCCGGTGTCGATTGCTGCTCGGTTCGGGCTGGATTTGAGCCAGGTTGGATTTTTCTGGGGTGAAGTCGCTTCCCCAGACCAGGATGGCGACCGCCACGGCCGGTGCGCCCAGGGCGAGCCTGCCGAGCATTCCGCCTTGGCGAAATCGACCGGGAACCTGACCAATGCGATCGGCCGGACTCATGAACGTCGCAGTCGCATTCGGGTGTCTACCGGAACATGAGCACCAGCATCGCTGATTTCGTGGCTGTTATCAAACATTGCTGAGAACCAGTTGGGTATGATGTTAGGGCTAAACTCGCCACACGGTATCACCCAACCGCCGCAGTGTGTCATTTCAGCAACTTCGTATAAAAATCGGACGGCACCCGATCGCAGGACATAATGGCAACCAGTTTTATTTGGTGCTGTCGATTCGAAGCGTTCTTGTAGGGGAGACTTGTCCATGCCTATCGCTACACCGTACCGAAATTATGCCCGTGAATGTCTGAATCTGGCAAGAACTGCAACGCCCGTACATCGAGCGCATTTACTTCGCGTCGCAAAGGTCTGGCTTGCGGTTGCGGCCCAAACGGAAAACGAGATGGAGTCTTTGGACAAGGCCGAGACCAGCGATGAGCCCAAATAACGCATCGGAACCGATTGTGATTGTATCCCGCAGCAGCGCGCGATCGAACTTCAATGGGCGCCAATTATCAGGATCCGTTACCGTGATCTCGCTTACGAGATAGACGGCAGAATCGGGAATGTCCACTATTTCGTTGGAGGGCAAAGCGGTCGTCCGGCCAGAAAATCCTAGCCGTACCTTCCGATTACACCGCCCCACCCGGCGCCGGCACGCAGACAGCCCTGCCAGCTCGATTTGCATTCCGGCGCAGGTGCCGAGCGGCGCTCCGGGGCTTGACAATTTCTCCCGCTATCCCCAGTTAATGCATGGTTTCGTTCATATATCGCGTGTAATAAGCCGGTGCCGACACAACGACTGAGCCAATCAGCTCCAGAAATTGCGAGCATTCCTCCGCGATGAAGGCGGCGTCAGGTGAACGGTGCGTTGGCTCGTTCTTTAGCGGATGCGCACGATCAGCTCTGTTGTTCGTCCTTCGTTTGCTGCACGGACATCTTACCCATCACGGCAAGGGGTGAGCCATGCAAAATGGCCCAAAGACGATTATGAGTTCTCGCCAACATAGACCGACAGCGTCGTTTGCTAACCGCTCGAATCGGTGGACACCTCGGGCCGTCCGTCCTGAGCCGAAGGGCTCTCAAAACGCGCAGAGAAACTATGAGCGATATCTCGCGCTTGCCCGTGCTGAAGCCCTAGCCGGCAATACGGTCGGGGCAGAGAACTACTACCAGTACGCCGAGCATTATTACAGATTAATGTCGTCGCACGCAGACGCGTAGCTGCGGGCTACGCCCTCATCTGCATTCTAGACGTTGAGGCCCGGGCACCACGCCGCGCACTGATCGCGGTCGCTTCGGGCAATCTCGCGAGGGCACCTGGTCGACCACGAGCACGTCGAGTTTGTCGATCAATTGTTGGAATGTGACATCGCGAGGCATTATCGTGAGCCAGCTCGCGGGCAGCGGGTCGGTGAAAATCTCCACGATCCTGTTCTTCCACAGGTTTCGCGAGCGCCTCAAGCAGACGCCTTTCGCAATCACGTTTTCCGCTGCGAGATCCTGGCCTGACGGAACCGAGCCGGCGAGCGACCGACCGCCAGCGCCCGGCCGATCGAGCGATACAGGAATCCATGCTGCGCGACTTCCGTGGGCGGGTAGATGTTGCGTAGATCGACGATGATCGGGCGCGCCATCACGGCCTTGAGCCGCGCGAGGTCAAGGGCGCGGAACTGCTCCCATTCGGTGACGATGACCAAGGCGTTGGCGCCCTCCGCACAGGTGTAGGCATCGTCCACATAGCCGACCGTGCGGAGCAGCGGCCTTGCCTGTGCCCTGCCGACGGGATCATAGGCACCCTGGTGTGATCGCCCGCGCCGGCGAGTCGGCCGTTGCTCGAAACAATAGTTGGCTTCATCTACTGCGTGTTTTTGGCTTCGTTTTGGCGAAAATACAACCATAATATATCTATATTCGTATCTTCAACATACGAGAACGATCTGCGTCCTCGCGACCAACAACGCGGAAGGTCTATGCCTGGTGCCCATAATTCGCGGCGAGCAAGCATTTCTCATCTGTGATCACGGCCGCGTCCTACGAGCGATGGAGCGCCCTGAGTTTTCTCATAAACGCGCGCATTGCCACCCTTCGTCGCGCGAGTGCGCGCCGTTCATAGCGATTGGTCGCCAGCAGCGCCCGCACTTCGCGCGACAGGATGGCGGCCGGGGCCGATTGATAACCGGTGTCTTCCCCCGCTCCGGTGCGGTCGGCGAACTTAGCGAGCGCTCGTGATAGATGTTGGTTGCGAACTTGATGTATCCGCCGCAGCTCGATCTGTGAACATCGCCGAGAAAGCCGACCCCATCCCGCTACGCTGACGACGTGAACTGTTTGGTCAGTTGGAGGCTCACGCCAGTCGTTATCACGTCCTGACCATCTCGGGTGGTGCAGAAAAAATTCGGCCGGCCAAAGGCAACTTTGACGCGGGCGTCATAAGAAAACGCGGCCCGGAGGGCGAGAACTCCGTCGATCCGGGGCTGGACCGGGCGTGAGTCGAGGGGGCGGATGGCGGCCCGTGAGATCGCGGCCGCCCTCGACGGTTTCACCGTCGTCATCACCAAACCGCAGCTCGCGCGACGGCGCGCCGCCAATTGATCGCTAACTTCGCCAGCCATGTCGCTTGGGTTAATGATCCCAGCATAATACAATTGCAAAGGAGCCTATGATGTTGCTATCGACCAAATCGGCGAGAGGCCTTAATGACCTGGAGTTCACATGAAAAAAATACTAGTGACCGGCGGAGCTGGTTTCCTCGGATCTCACCTGTGCGAACGACTGGTTGCTGCCAGGCACGACGTGCTGTGCGTCGACAATTTCTTTACCGGCGGAAAAAATAATGTAACGCATCTGATGAAACATCCGAACTTTGAGTTGATGCGGCACGACGTCACCTTCCCCCTCTACGTCGAGGTCGATGAGATTTACAACCTTGCCTGCCCCGCGTCGCCCATCCATTATCAATTCGACCCCGTGCAGACCACGAAAACCAGCGTGCACGGAGCGATCAACGTTCTCGGCCTTGCCAAGCGCGTCAAAGCCAAAATCCTGCAGGCGTCCACGTCCGAGGTCTACGGAGATCCCGAGATTCATCCGCAAGTCGAAGCCTACTGGGGGCGAGTAAACCCGATCGGACCGAGGTCGTGTTACGACGAGGGCAAGCGTTGCGCCGAGACGCTGTTTTTCGACTATTGGCGCCAGCACGCCGTACGCATTAAGGTCGTCCGCATCTTCAATACCTACGGACCACGTATGCACCCCAACGATGGGCGGGTCGTTTCCAACTTCATCCTGCAGGCGCTCAAGGGCGAGGATATCACCATTTATGGCGACGGAAGGCAGACGCGCAGCTTCTGTTACGTCGACGATCTCATCGACGGCATGATCCGCATGATGGATACGCCGGATAAGGTCACGGGACCCGTCAACATCGGCAACCCTCACGAATTTACCATGCTGGAATTGGCACAGCACGTTTTGAAACTGACCGGCTCGCGCAGCAAGCTGATATTCAAGCCGCTGCCGCAGGACGACCCGAAACAGCGCCAGCCGGATATCAGCCTGGCCAAGAGCCTGTTGGGCTGGTTGCCCAGAACCGAATTGATCGAGGGACTTACCAAGACGATAGGTTATTTTCGTGCTCTAACACCAAATGCCTAACCGAGCTAGACCAGGCCCTGGATTCGATCATGGAGCGCGAATCGCATTATACGCGTTGTCGCGAGACATTTCCCCCGAAACAACTGTTCTTTTTGCCGTCCCGGCACTCCCGACAGAGCAGGTCCTGGAGAGGGTATGACAGCGAAATCAGCAATTCGCGTCCAGACAGCGTTTGGGCTGGCGTTCGATGTAGAGAAAACGTTAGACCGACCAAGTGGCTTCAAGCCGGCTAGAGTGGACTTCACCGTTGGCCCGGACCTCTATGGCGAGTTGCGCCTAAGCGGCTTCGCTGCCGCGCTTGAGTGTGGCTTTACACAAAGACTGATTATCGTTGGTGGTTTGGAGGCGCGATATCCTGATGAGAGCGTTGGGCGAGCAGTAGCAATTCGACGAATGTTAATTGAGGATTTCGGTGCTGAGGTTCACAGGGTTGATACCCTTGAGTCTCAGGCTAACACAGCGGGCAATGTAGCGGCGATTAAGAAAGCTTTGGAAGACATGAAGCTATCGGCTGAAGAGTGCGCCGTATTGAGCAGCCACTATCATCTCCCCAGGGTCCTTCTAAAGTTGCACGGTGTCGGATGTAGGCTATGCGGATACCCTGCCGAAGCTCTGTGGCTGGCGAACGGTGAGGATGATGCGGATCGGCTTGATCGGGCACAGCGCCTCCTTCAGGCGATAGGGGGATCATTAGCGGCTCGCGTTGTCGCAGAACTTAATGGGATTGCGGACACCATCCGCGGAGCATACCAACCCCGATAGGTGCGAAAGAGGCGGGGAAACCTTGTCGAGCACGTCCGGCACGCTGACAAACGGCGCGTGCTGCTTTCCGATCGGTGGGTTGCATGCGTTTGAGTCGTGGCTTGCACATTCAACACGCCGTAAAGCCGGATTCACGGGTCTTCAGCAGCCGCGACATGCCAAAAGAAGGCCCCGCGCTGGTCGCGGGGGCCTGAGTTCGTGACGCTCTCCGTGCGTAATCCACTGGAGTGTCAAACTGGCGGCGCGGCAATTCCCGCCGCAAACGCGCACGGGGTGGTTGATCAACAGCGGACGTTAGGGTTAGTGCTACGGCCCATGAAACAACACTTGCGCCGTGCCGACGTTTGATGTTGCTGGGGGCCAGTGTCAGCGCAATGAGTCCGAGTTGAGCGATGGAGGAGTTTCGTTGCGGAGCGTGCGGGAACCTTGGGGTCGTCTATCCGGAAATGCTGGAGGGCACCGCGCCGGTGAAATGCGCGGCCTGCGCCACGTTCATTGCGACTTACGGCGAATTCAAGCGCCGCGCCGACGAGGTGCTCGCCCGGAAGCGCGCGAACTCGCCGCTGACGGGGTGCTGACGCGGAGGCACCGATGCCTCCGGGCGGATCACTGGAAAGCCGCGGCATGAAAATGCCGGCGCCCCGGTCGACTGGAGATCGGATCGGCCGGAGCGCCGGTCGGGGAGGGGATCCCGCGTGCGGCATCAAGATTAGCGAGGATTTTCCGACCAAGCCATATGCCGAACGATAGAGAAATGTTAACGGCACATGTTAACGCGCGGTCGCTGCGGGCGTCGCGAAGGTTCTGGGCTATTCAGCGGCCACACAAGCGCCGACTCATCACCGCTCCACCTCGATCCGAACTCCCATTAGCAGTCATTGCCGCGACGAAACGGATCGCAATAGCAGCATCGCCCTGCGACCATCTCGCCGACGACCTTGGCCATCAGGGCATTCGACAGGATCACCGGAAGGCCAGATGCTTGCGCCAGCTTTCGGCGATGCGCTTCGACGAAGCCGATGCAGTCGAGCAGCAGTGCTTCGGCGCCCCTTTCCGCAAGCGAAACGCCAGCAGCGGCTACGGCGTCCGGCGTGGCCGCGTAGGGGCTTGCCGCCGCAAAAATCGGTGCGCGCTCGAGGGCATTCCATTTGCCGCTCTCGGACGAGATCTGCGAGGCGACCGGAACGATGATGCCGAGTTGGCGATCGCGCGCGAGACCAGCGACAGCGGGCGGAATGATTCGGTCGGGCTCGAGTAAAAAGGCGCGCTTGAGACGAAGATCCGCGAATGCACCGGTGCACAACAGCAGCACGATGTTGCAACCGTCAGCCTCAAGCGCATCGAGTTTGCCCTGGAGGGCAGAATGCACCTTTTCGGCGCTCAATTGCACCGAACTTCCGTCGGAAAGCCGCGTCACCAGCACGGCCTCTCCGGCCGCGGCAGCGTACGCGTCAGCAATCTCGTTATGCGATAGGCCGTCGAGCAAGCCGCGGTGAATGCGTTTGACGCTTGCCGGCACATATCGATCGAGGATCGGCGTGACGTCGGGCCGCGGCGCCTGGCCGATGGTGAGCGTTCCAAGGACGGTGCCGGCCATCGACGTTCACTCAGGCGCTCGATGCACGTTTACGCAGGTGGCGCATCGAGCCATACAGCTCATTGAGCCGCGCGAATTCCTTAGCATCGTAAAATTCCGCCGTCGCTCGGCCGAATTCCTTTGCGACTTCGACCACGAACTGGACCGCGGCCGCAATGTCGATCTCATGGCTTGCGCCGGTCGCTGAGCCCGGTACCACCGTTTCTGCCGAGATCGCGACGCCGACGACCGGCGCGTCGGTGACGACCGAGGGCTGCAATATACTGTTGATGTGATAGATATCGTTGCCGTAGGGGGTAATGTCCTGCATGGTGATCGGGAAGGTCACGGCCATACGTCCGGTCGTTGTCTCCATAATGCGCACGAGGTCGTCCGC
>Ga0137377_10001758_pt1 | contig 15479 bp, 15 predicted proteins | sample SagtaG_22_FD_104815 | JGI IMG/M metagenome (GOLD analysis project Ga0137377, IMG submission 104815) | Vadose zone soil microbial communities from Sagehorn Ranch, Mendocino, California, USA - Sage2_L_40_16 metaG | ecosystem: Environmental > Terrestrial > Soil > Vadose zone | place: USA... | reverse complement strand
CTGCTTGCCGCAACTCTGGCATAGAGGCACGGGCCGAGTCTACGGTGGTTGGCCCAAGCGCCCAACGCCGCGAGCACCTTCCTGACGAGCGGTCAGGTTGCTCGGGGTCAGAAAGCGCCGGCGTAGGCGTTCAGCGCCGGCTGGCCGCCCAGGTGGGCGTAGAGCACTCGCGATCCAGGCTCGATTCGGCCGGAGGAGACGAGGTCGATCAGGGCCGCCATCGACTTGCCCTCGTAGACGGGGTCGGTGAGCATGCCCTCGAGGCGCGCGCAGAGGCGGATCGCGTCGATCGTCTTCTCGTCCGGGATCCCGTACGTGCCGGCGTGCCATTCGTCGAGGAGGACGATCTCGTCGTCTTGAAGCTCGCGACCGAGGCCGATTGCCTCAGCCGTGCGGCGGGCGATGCGGGCGATCTGCTCCCAGGTCTGCTCGACCGTCGCGGAGCCGTCGATGCCGAGCACGGTGCGCGTTTTCTCCTGGGCCGCGAACCCGGCGACCATGCCCGCCTGGGTCGAGCCGGTGACCGAGCAGGTGATCACCGTGTCGAAGAAGACGTCGAGCCCCCGCTCTTGCTCGGCGACCTCGTCGGCCCAGCGGGCGAAGCCGAGCCCGCCGAGCGGGTGGTCGGAAGCCCCGGCCGGGATCGCGTACGGCTTGCCGCCGCGGGCCTCGATCGAGGCGAGCGCGTCTTCCCAGCTCTTGCGGATCCCGATGTCGAAGCCGGCCGGGTCGAGGCGCACGTCCGCGCCCATGATCCGCGACAGGAGGATGTTCCCGACCTTGTCGTAGACGACGTCCGGCCAGTCGACCCAGTGCTCCTGAACCAGGACGCAGCCGAGGCCGAGGTGAGCAGCGGCCGCGGCAACCTGGCGAGTGTGGTTCGACTGGACGCCGCCGATCGAGACGAGCGTGTCGCAGCCCTGCGCCAGCGCCTCCGTGACCAGGTACTCGAGCTTGCGCGTCTTGTTGCCGCCGTAGGCGAGCCCGGAGTTGCAGTCCTCCCGCTTGGCCCAGAGCTCGACCTTTCCGCCGAGGTGCTCGCTCAACCGCTCGAGCCGGTGCACCGGCGAGGGCCCGAAGAGCAGCGGCACGCGGTCGAAGCTGTCCAGGCTCATGCAGACGAACTCTCTCAGGTCGCGGGCGCTGTGCCCCGGGGTGACCCTCAAGTGTCTCGTTGGGCCGTGTCCAGGGCCTGGCCCCAGACGTGTCCAGGGTCTGACCCCCGACGTGTCTCGCCGGGCCGTGTCCCAGGGACTCGCCCTGGGTAGCGGCCCGGCTCGACGTTAGGAGAAGAGTGGCTTGCCCGTCTCCAGCAGCGTCTTCAGGCCGCTGAGGACGTGCATCCAGCCCTCGCCCGACACGTTGGCTGCGGTCTTCGGAGCGCCCTCGAGCTGGTCGTGGACGACGGTCAGCTTGCAGACGCCGCCGTTCTGCGGCTCGATCTCCCAGGTCACGCGGCTTTCAGGCTCTTCCGCGAGCTCCGGGTCGTACAGGGACCGCCACCCGTGTACGAGCTTGCGCGGCGGGTCCTCCTCGCTGATCGCCGAGTCTCCCCAGATCTCGCCGTTGGGGCCAAGGCCGAGGTGCCGGCCGTTGGCGTTCTCGACCCGGGCGCCGTGGAAGTACTTCACGGTGAACTCGGGCTTCGTGATCGCGTCCCAGATCTGCTCCGGAGTCGCCCGGATGAAGACCTGGTACACCTGCGCCGTCTGAACTCCGGTGATCGTGGTCATCCTGTCTCCAGTTCGGTCTTGAGCTCCGCGAGTGCGGACACGCGGTGCTCCGTGTACTTGTCGATCCACCGGTCGTGGATCTGCCGGATCGGCACCGGGTTCAGGTAGTGGAGCCTGGTGCGGCCGGACTTGCGCGAGACGACGAGGCCGGCGTCTTCGAGCACGCGCAGATGCTTCATCACGCCGAAGCGGGTCATCTCCAACCGCGACTCGAGCTCGGTGAGCGTGCGGCCGTCGCGCTCGTAGAGCCGGTCGAGGAGCAGCCGGCGAGTTGGATCCGCAAGAGCCTTGAAGACGCGGTCGTCGTCCATCCCGTTTCTGACAATACGTGACCAAAGAGTCACATGTCAAGTGAAACGATCAGGCGATGCGTGGACATGAGGGAGCGATGGGGAGCCGCCGCGACCGGTTCTGCGCGCTCTACGAGGAGAACTACCACCGGATCCTCGGGTACGCGCTTCGCCGCACCGACTCGAGTGAAGCCGCCGATGTGGTCGCGGAGACGTTCACGACCGCCTGGCGACGCCTCGACGCCGTCCCGGAGGGCGAGGATGCGCGGCTCTGGCTCTACGGCACGGCTCGCCGAATCCTCGCGAACCATCACCGGGCCCGGCGCCGGCGCAAGCGGCTGGCCGGCCGCCTGCAGGAGCAAGCTCGTGCACCGCTCGATTCCGAGCGCGACGAGGTCGGAGCGCTCTCGGCCGCCTTCGCCCGCCTGCGCGAGGACGAGCGCGAGCTCCTGACGCTTGCCGGCTGGGAAGAGCTCGGCGCAGGTGAGATCGCGGAGGTGCTCGGCTGCTCGCGCAACGCCGCGCGGATCCGGCTGCACCGCGCGCGCCGTCGCCTCGCTCAGGAGCTTGGCCGCTCGAAACGCCAGAGCGGAGGCGGACATGTCTCTCTCGTCAGCTCGATCGGAACGGAGGAGCGCCTGTGATCACTCGTGCGCGTCGCATCGACCAGCTCGTCGAGACTCTCGCTCCCGTCAGGGACCGAGAGCTCGGTGGTGCGGCAGAGACGCCGGACGCGCAGGCTTTGCTCTCGAAGATCCTCTCCACGCCGTTCGAGGAGGGAAGGCCCCGCCGCGCTCCTCGCCGGCTGTTCGCAGGGGCTACCGCAGCCGCGGCTGCCGCTGCGATTGTCGCGGGCGTGCTCGTCTCGACCGGGTCACGCGAGACCGATTCCGCGGCAGCCGCGGTCCTGCACCGCGCAGCCAAGGTCGCCCGGGCTCAGGAGAACCACCCCCTGCAGCCGGGCGAGTACGCCTATACGAAGTCGGTGAACGCCTACCTCAACACGAGCGTCGAGGCGAACGGAACGTCGTACTCGGTGCTCGTTCCGCACATCCGCGAGGTCTGGCTCGGCCCCTCGGGAGGCCGGCTCTACGAGACGAGTGGCACCCCGAGCTTCCTGAGCGCGCGCGACCGTGAGACCTGGATCGCTCTCGGCCGGCCGAAGCTGACCGAAGGACCCACGGACACGCCGCTCTCGATCCCGCGTCCCGTCAACCTGCCGACCGATCCAGATGCCCTCTATTCGAGGTTGAAGCACGACGCAAAAGGCCACGGCGGGAGCCTGTACGGCGAGATGTTCGTCCTCGTCGGAGACAATCTCCGCGAATCGACCCTGACGCCGGCCCAGCGAGCTGCGCTCTACGAGGTCGCAGCACGGATCCCCGGCGTCGAGCTCGTCGGTCGCGTCCAGGACTCGGCCGGGCGCTGGGGCGTCGGAGTGGCCATGCGGAACGGCGCGAACACGGGGCGGCAGACGCTGATCTTCGATCAGAACACGTCGAACCTCCTGGCGGAGGAAGACATCGCGCTCGTCGGCAATCGGATGGGGAATCCACCCGTGTCCTATCCACCCGGCACTCGAGTCGGCTACTCGACGTACGTGAAGACCGGCGTCGTCAAGTCGCTGCGCGCGAAGCCCTAGGGCGCCCAGCGGGGGATCGCGAGCGTCAGCGCGACGTTCGCGGCGATCGCGAGCGCGATCACGGGCGGGCGGCGGAGGAAGCGCGGGCCGTCGCTCGCCGCCCACAGGAGCGGGAAGGCGAAGAGCGCCTGGCGGCCGAAGCTCTGGATCGTTCCCGAAGCGAGCGAGAGCGCAACGACCACAGTGGCGAAGAGCGCCCAGGGCCGGTACTCGCGACCGAAGCGCCAGAGCAGCAGGCACAGCGGCAGGATGACCGCGGCGCGCGCGCTCTCGGTGAGCGTGCGCGTGCTCTGCGTGCCGGCGAGTAGCGCCGCGACCACGAGCGCGTAGGCGACCCAGAGGCCGTGGCGTGACCGTGAGCGCCAGAGGAAGACGAGCACAGCCGCTCCGACCAGGGCGAGCGGGATCACGATTGCCCCGTGCCGCCCGAGCGCGTGGGAGACATGCGAGGCCCAGGTCCGGAAAGTCCCCGGCCCCCCTCGGTGCCAGTGCGACTGGGCCCGGATGAACGGATCCCAGACGCCACTTCGCGACCAGAAGTAGCCGTGGACGGCCGCCGCGGCGGCGATCGGAGCCGCTGCGGTGAACCAGTAGATCCTGGAACGGCCGCGCGCGATCGCCGCGAGCGGGATCGCGATCAGGAACGCGTTCGGCCTCGCCGCAGCCGCGACGGCCGCGAGCAACGCGGCTGGGATCGGTCGCCCCCGTATCGCCAGCGCTGCCGCCCCCGCCGCGGCCGCGAGCGCAAGGGCGTCCGGGTAGGCGAGCAGGAGCGCAAACGACCCCGGGAAACATGCGAGCGCGACTGCGCTCTGCCACACCCGCCGCCGCGGGTTGGCCGCTCCAACGGCCAGGAAAGCCCCTGCGCTCGAGACGAGGCTGAGCACGAACCCGACGACCCAGACCGCAATCGGGCCGGCCCAGGAGAGCAGCAGCGGCCAGAGCGGAAAGAACGCGTACTCGCGGCCACCGTGTCCGGCCGGGTAGCCGCGCAGCGCGATCGAGTGGTACCAGCCGAAGTCCCAGGAGAAAAGCGGCCAGAGAAACCCGCCGTAGTGGAACCAGGAGTGGTGTGGGTCGGCGATCGCCCCGGTCGCGACATCGATCGCGAGAGTGGCGAGGATCCCGCCGAGCCAGGCGGCCCAGACGGCGAGCGCCGCGAGGTAGGGCCGACGCTCGAGCGCGGCGCGCACGCGCGGAGGATACGCGGCGACACTGGGACCTGACGAACAGCGATCTCAGGGTCGCGCACTGCCCGAAACGCGTTGTGCGGGCCGTACTTTTCCGGCGCCGCTGTGGCGGCCTATGCCGCGGGTGCTTCGGCTTCGGCGTCTGCGCCGAGCTGCTTCGACCACCAGGCAGTCTCGCGACGCTGGAGCTCGCTCTGGACCTGCGCGACGTAGGCGGCGACCTCGGTCTCCTTCTTCGTCAGGCGCTCCTCCAGCTCCGCGACCTTTTCCTCGCGGTCGACGAGCTTGTCCTCGCGGATCATCACGTCGGCCTCCACCTGGACCTCGCGTACTTCCAGCTCCGCTTCGCGGTCTTCCAGCTCCTCGAGGCGGTCGTGAACGGTCTGCTCCATCGTCGAGAGCCGCTCCTCGCGGCGGTCGCCGCGCTTGCGCTGCGTGTCCGCGAGGCTCTCGGAGCTCTCGAGCTGGGACTCGCGCTCGGCCAGCTCTCGCTCCCGCTGCGCCAGCACTTCTATTTTGTGCTCGAGCTCGTGGCCCTTCGCCGCGTCGCGCTCGATCCGTGCGAAGGTCGACTCGCGATGGTGGAGCGCGGCCTCGCGGGCCGCCATGTCGACCTCGCGCTGGTCGAGCTCTGCCGCGCGCTTGACCGACTCCGCGGCGACCTTGCCCTTGTCCGAGAAGTCGCGCTCGACCCGCTCCGCCTCGGCACGCATCCGCTCGTGCCTGAGCATCAGATCGGCTTCGCGCTCGCCGAGCGCCTCGTCCTTGGCAGCGACGCGGGCTCCTTCCTTCTTCATGTCCGACTCGCGGGAGGCGAGCTTGCGCTCGCGCTCCGAGAGTTCCTTGTCGCGGTTGCGCCACTCGGCTTCGCGCGTTGCCAGCGCGCGCTCGCGACCCTCGAGCTTGACGACTCCTGCGCGCTCCTTGGCATTGTTCTCCTGCTCCGACCGCGCGAGCTTCTTCTCGCGGTCGTCGAGTGCCTGCGCGCGCTTCTCGAGCTCGGCCGAGACCTTGGAGCGGTCGCGGTCGAAGTTCTTCAGCTCGCGGAGCTTTGCCTCGGCCTGCTCTTGGCGCTCGGCCGACAGGGCCTGCTCGGCCGCTGCTTCTGCCTGGAGCTCGGCGATCCGGCGGTGCTCGTCCTCGATTGCCGCCCGCTCGGCCTTGACGCGCTGCTCGCGCGCCTCGAGCTGCGACTCGAACTCGGCGAGCTTCCGCTCGTGGTCGTCGAGTGCGCCCGACCGCCGGCCAGAATCCTTCTCGGAGCCGACCGCGGTCTCGTAGGCCTCGGCCTGCGCGGAGAGGGCGTCTCGCAGCTCGGCTTCGCGGGCCCGGGCTGCTGCGAGCTCCTTCCGGAGCGCTTCCATCCCAGCCTCGTCGCCGGACTCTTCTCGCGGCCGTGCCGTGAGCTCGAATCGCAGCTCGACGTTCGGGCCGACCTCGGCCTTTGTAACGTGTGAGTCAGAGTTCTCGCGCCGCTTCTCCAGCTGGGCGCGAAGCCCGGTCCCGAATCCCTTCTCGGTGTCGGTTCCGTCCTTCTCCGGTTGCTTCATGTCGGCCATGGTCGTCTCCTAGAAGATCTTTTTGAGGTTGAGAAATGCCGGCCCGAGGATGACGAGGAACATGGCCGGGAAAATGAACATCACGGTCGGGAAGAGCATCTTGATCGGGGCCTTCATCGCCTTCTCCTCGGCGGCCGCCTGACGCTTCAGCCGCGAGTCGGCCGCCTGAACGCGCAGGATCCGCCCGAGCGAGGTACCGAGCTGGTCGGCCTGGATGATTGCGCGGGCGAACGAGGAGACCTCGGGCGTGGCCGCGCGGTCGGCCATCTTCTTCAGCGCATCCTGGCGGCTCTCGCCGATGCGCATTTCGTTCAGCGTGAGCGCGAACTCCTCTGGCAGTGGACCGTCCATGTGCTCGGTCAGCTTCGCGACGGCGCCGTCGAAGCCGAGGCCCGCCTCGACGCTGACGGCGAGGAGATCGAGCGCGTCCGGAAGCTGTGCGCGCATCCGGTCGCGCCGGGACCGCGCCTTGGCCGTGACGGCGAAATCCGGGACGAGGAAGCCGAGTCCGCCGAAGACGAGCGCCAGGAGGAGACTCGCCCGAGCACCGGCGGCCGCGCCGCCGAGCAACGCGCCGAGCGCAAGTCCGCCCATCGCGAAGAATCCCTTCGCCGCGAGAAAGCCGGTCGGAGTGAGTGTCCGGCCAAGGCCGGCCGCAAGCAGTTTGGCGCTGATCGAGTCCAGCGTCGTCTGCGGGTGGATCTTGAGCACGAACCGCCCAACCTTGCCCGAGAGCGGCGTGAGCACGCGGTCGCGAAACGGCTGGTCGTGGGGACCGAGAGCGGCCCGGAAGCGGCCGTAGGTCGCGGCCCGGCTGACCGAGGCCTGTCGCTGCCGAGCAGGAAGCGTTGCGGCCTCGCCGATCAGGTACGCGGCTCCGGCGAGGCAGGCGATTCCAAGGACGATGTAAAACATGGGCCAGTTACCCCCTGAAGGACACGATCTTCTTCAGGATCAGCGATCCGAAGGCCATCATCGCGAGGCCCATGAAGATGAGCTTGTGTCCGGTTGACGTGTGCCAGAGCGGGTTCATGTAGTCGGAGTTCAGGAGCGTGATCGCGCCCGCTATGAAGAACGGAAGGCCGATGAGGACGTAGGCGGAGGCGCGGCCCATCGCGGTCAGCCCGCGGATCTTGCGTGCGAACTGATGCCGCTGGCGAACCGTGTCGGCGACCATGTCGAACAGCCCCGCGAGGCTGCCGCCGACCTGGCGCTGGATCGTCACCGAGGTGATCACGAAAGAGAAGTTCTTCGAGCCGAGCCGCTCCGCGGTCTCCGAGAGTGCCTCGTCCATCGGGCGACCGAGGCGCGTGTCGGTGAGGACACGCTTCAGCTCCTTGCTGGCCGGCTCCTCGCCTTCGTCGACGATCGCCTGCAGGCCCTGCTTGAAGCTGTGGCCGGCCTTCAGCGACGCCGCCATGGTGATCAGGATGTCCGGGAGCTGATTCTCGAATGCCATCATCCGCTTGCGGGCCTTCATCCAAACGAAGCCATACGGGGCGGCCGCGCCGACGGCGAATGCGAGCAGGATCACGAGCGACGCCCGGCCTGTGATCGCCGCGAGCAGGCCGAGCACGAGCCCGGAGCCGGCCATGATGTACGCGAACTCGACCGTTCGTAGCGGGATGTCCGCCCGCTCGAGCATCCGGTGGAGCTTCAGCCAACCCTCCCGGTGTGAGAACGCCTGCTCGGTCGCGCTGAACAGGCTCGAGAAGGCGGCGAACCGCTCTCGCTCGGCGACGCTTTTCGGCCCGCGGCGAGTCGGCTCCACGTGCGGGGCGAGTCGTCCTCGGAGCCAGGCGCCCTTCTCGGTCGCGAGCGCGAGGATCCCGGCGGCGAGCACGAGCAGCGCGATGGCGAGGACGAGCAAGAAGCCGCCGATCGTGCCGAAGGCCGGCCCCGGCAGGAGCGGGGAGGAGCTGGGCGCGTTTGCGGCGGATCCGCCCGGGAGCGTCCTCTCGGTGCGAACGGTGCCCTGGGCGCCGAAGCTCGCGACGAGCTTCAGCTTGTCGCCCGGTCGCGCGGCGGTGACGTACTCGAGCCGCCAGGTGTGGCGCAGCTCGGCCGCGACGCGGGCGTAGATCGACTTCAGGGCGTCGCTCGACGCGGCACGGTGAAACGTGCCCCCGGTCTCGCGGGCCATCAGCCTGAGGACGTCGGTGCTCAGCTTGTCCGTCGCCACCGCCACCGGGTAGACGGCCGTTCCCGACGCGTGCGCGGCAGCGACCGCGGTGGCGAGGCTGCTCTTGCTCGAGACGTCGTGACCGTCCGTCAGCAGCACGACGACGCGCCCGCGGGCACTCTCCTTGCCGAGCATGTGGGCCGAAAGGGTCAACGCGTCGTAGAGCGCCGTCCCGGACGCGCCGTCCACGTCGACGGTGCGGAGAGCGCCCTGTGCATCGATGGTCGCGGACGAGAATCCGGTCAGCTTGAGTGCATGGGCGCCGAACGCGACGATCGCGACCCGGTCGCTTGGAGACTTGCGAGCGACGAAGGCGCGGGCGGCGGCAACCGCGTCGAAGAACGGGCGGCCGGCCATGGAGCGGGACCGGTCGATCGCGAGCACGACGCTCTTGGCCCGTCCGAGGTTCTGCGCCGAGAAACCGGAAACGGCCTGGCCGTTCTCGGTCAACGTCGGCCGCGAGCCAGCCGGCCCGGTGGTGACAACGGTCGCACGGACGGTCGGGTATCCGCCAACCTCGACGCCACGAAGCGTGACCTTCGCGGCTGCGCTCCCCGTGGTGACGAGCGCGGCGAGCACGGAGGCGAGCCCGAAGCGGAAAACGTGTGTCTTGCGGCTCATTGGAATCCGCCGAAGCCCGCGGCGGCGAAGGTGGGACGCCCGCCGCGCTGTTCGCCGAAGAAGCTCGGCGGCAGGACGACACCGTTGGCGGCCATCTTCTCGAGGAACTGGGGCTTCAGGCCCGAGCACTCGAGCGGCGAGAGCAGCTGAGTCGGCCGGTTGCCGTTTCCGTCCTCTTCCGGCGGTTTGGCGACGTAGATGTCCTGCAGCGTGATCACGTCGGACTCCATCCGGAGCACCTCGGTGACGTGCGTGACGCGGCGCGAACCATCCACGAGGCGCGAGATCTGCACGAGCAGGTCGAACGCGCTCGCGATCTGCTCGCGAATTGCGCGGTGCGGGAGCTCGACGCCGGCCGTCATCACGAGCGTCTCGAGCCGGGCCAGCGCGTCGCGGGGCGAGTTCGCGTGGATCGTCGTCAGCGAGCCTTCGTGGCCCGTGTTCATTGCCTGGAGCATGTCCAGGGTCTCCGGGCCGCGGACCTCGCCGACGATGATCCGGTCGGGTCGCATGCGCAGGGCGTTCCTGACCAGCTCGCGGATCCGCACCTCGCCCTCGCCCTCGATGTTCGGAGGGCGCGACTCGAGCGTGATCACGTGCTGCTGCTGGAGCTGGAGCTCGGCTGCGTCCTCGATCGTGACGATGCGCTCGTCGCCGGGAACGAAGGCCGAGAGCGCGTTGAGCGTCGTCGTCTTACCGGTGCCGGTACCACCGGAGATGAGCACGTTGAGCTTCCCGCGCACGCAGGCGGAGAGGAACTGCGCCGCCTCGCTCGTGAGCGTGCCGAAGTTGATCAGGTCGTCCATCGTGTACGGGTCGCGCGAGAACTTCCGGATCGTGAGCGTCGGACCGCGCAGGGAGAGCGGCGGCACGATCGCGTTCACGCGGCTGCCGTCGGGCAGGCGCGCGTCGACCATCGGGGAGGCCTCGTCGACCCGGCGGCCGACCTGCGAAACGATCTTGTCGATGATGCGCAGGAGGTGCGCGCTGTCGACGAAGGTCGCCTTCGTGAACTCGATCTTGCCCGCGCGCTCGACGTAGATCCGGTCGTAGGCGTTCACCATTACCTCGGTGATCGAGTCGTCGCGCAGGAACGGCTCCAGCGGTCCGTAGCCGAGGATGTCGTCGGTAATCTCACGGGTGATCTGACGGCGTTCCTCGCGGGTCAGCGGCGTGCGGTCGAGCGCCAGCTGCTCGGTGACCGCGCGCAGGACGCGTTCGGAGAGGTCGTCGGCGGTCGTGGCGCCCTCGGCGCCGGTGCCGGCGCTGAAGAGCTGCGGTCCGAGCTTCGCGATGCACGCGTGGTGGATCCGTGTCTTCAGCTCGGCGTACGGATCGCCCGCGGCGCGCTCGGCGACCTTCTCCCCGAGCGTCGTCGTGTGCGCCCCGACGGGCGGCCGGTCGAGCGGGTCGGCGGGGGCTTGGCTGTTGCCGTGCCCGTTCTGGCTCTTGATCCGGTCGTGGAGACCCATGGCGCTATGCCCTCGCCAGTGCGGCGAGGAACCGGCGGCGCTCCTTCGCCGCGGCCTGAGAGGTGACCAGGTCCTTCGCCATCTCCCGCACGGCCCTCGAGAAATCGGCCTTGGCCTCCGACAGCACCGCGGGCGTGCCGCGGTTGACCGAGAGAGGAACGGCGCGGTCGCTTGGAACCTCGAAGCGGACCTTCAACTCGAGCGCTGCCTCGACCTCCTTCTTCTTCATCCCGACCTTGGAGTTCGCCCGGTTGAGGACAACCCGGATCCGGTCTTGAGGGAAGGAGAGGAGCTCGAGTGTCTGCAGCGAGAGACGGACGTTCTTGATCGTCGGAACGTCCAGCCCGCACAGGAGCAGAAGCTCGTCGGTGCGGTCGAGCGTCGCGAGCATCGGCCCGTGGAAGAAGGGCGAGGTGTCGACGATGATCACGTCGTACGACTCGCGGGCGACCTCGAGCAGCCGTGCGAGCTTCGCCTCGGTCACGAGCTCGGCGTCCTCCGGCCGCATCGGCGCGGGGAGGATGTCGAGGCCGCACGAGTGGCGGGTCGTATAGCCGGCCAGCTTCTCCGAGTCGAGCTCGCCCGGGGCGACGACCAGGTCGTAGATCGTCTTCTCGGGCTCCATGCCGAGCATGATCGCCGCGTCTCCGAACTGGAGATCGAGGTCGAGGAGAAGCGCCCGCTTGCCCCAGTGCTTGGCGAGCGAGGCGGCCAGGTTGGTCGCGAGCACGGTCTTGCCGGTGCCGCCCTTGGGCGAGAACACGGTCACGAGCCGGCCGTGCGGCGTGGTCTTGCCCTGCGCCCGGCGACCGCTGTGGCTCGCCTTGCGGACGGCGAAGACGACGTTGTCCGTCAGCTGCGGGAGCAGCAGGACGTCGGCGACGTCGGCCTCGAGCGCCTCCTCGAGCAGGGCCGAGGAGCCCCCGGAGGCGAGCAGGATGATCGGCGCCCGAGTGTGCTCCCGGATCCCGGCGATCTCATTCGTCGGCAGCTCCGTGCTGCGGGTTGCGTGCAGCACGACCTGGAGGTGGCCTCCGGAGAGCGACGTGGCGCTTCCGAATACCTGCTCGCTGGCCCCGATGAACTCGATCTCGGGGTGACCCTCGAGCGCTTCCTGCAGGTCGGGCAACCCGTCGCAGGTGCCCGTCAGGTACACGCGCACCCGGTCGCGGGTCATCAGTTCTGTCTCGTGATTGCTCATTGAGGGTCCTCCTACGGGGCGAGCGCGCGGCGCTGTTGGGGACTGAGACCGTCCATGAGGATCGTGCTGATGTGGTCGACGTGATCCGGGCTGTCGGTTGCATGCACGACGGGCCGGAGCTCGAGCGCCCACGCGGATCCGCTGGAGGAATCTCCGGTGTTGGCGGTGATGAAGAGGAGCTTCTGGGCCTGGCTGTCCGTGACGAGCAGGAGCACCGGGAACTTCTGGTCGACCGCGCCCGTCAGCTTGCTCCCGGGAGCCGGAGCGCCCGGGGCTCGAAGGACCTTGAGGTCGCGGAGGACGACCCGGCTCGCGTTCAACGTGTCGGAGCTCGTGGACGAGCCCGAGTGCGGGTGGAAGTCGACCCACTTGTACTTGAGTGCGGCGACGACGTCGATGTGGTCACCGTCTTTCAGCGTCCCGGCGAGCGTCTGGTTCGCGTCGCCCTGGATCTGGAAGCCCCGCATGTTCCCGGTCAGGTCCGCCCGGGCACCAGTCTGGGCGACAGCGCCGAAGCGCTGCATCGTCACCTGCTCGCCGGAGAACGTCTTCTGCGAAGCCACGTAGTGCTGCACCTCTTCCGGCTTGGAGATCGCGCCCGCGACGACGTTGCGGCGCAGGACGGTCTCCGTCCGGAGCATGTGCGCGACGTCAGAGCCGGACGTGCCCACCGGAATGGTCTGGCTCGCGACGAGCACCGTCACGTGCTCCTCGCCTCGCTGCACATGACGCTTGTAGTTCGTCACGTAGAAGCTGGTGAGAAGGGCTGCGACGGCAGCAAGCGCGACCGCAATCCCGATATTTCTGACTCGATACGTCATGGCAGTCGATGTTCTCCTTTTTTCCTAGTTGACGAGCTCGACCTTGCGGACACCGAAATCGGGGTTTCCGCCAGAGTCGACCTGAATTCCATCTGCAATGAAATGGGTGAAATACCCCGTGATCGTCGACGAGCTTCCGTTCACGTTGTACGACTGGATCACGAACCCGACCCAGCCGATGATGTCGTACTGCGCATTCGATCCCGGACCCGTCAAGAGCCGATAGACCGGGAAGAGGACTTCCTTGCCGAGGACGGAATCCAGCGACGTAAGGAACTGCGAGTTGTTGAAGTTCGCAGACGGTGCGGAGTAGTACTTGCCGAGCTGCATGTACTGGTCGAAGCCGTTGGCAAGCCAATCCGCGAGCGTTCCGGCCGAGGCGGTACCGGTCGAATCGTTCTGGTTCAGGTTGATCAATCCGAACGCGCCCGCTCCGCTTCCACCTCCCGGTTGGTGAAGGTCTGAAAGCGTGAGCGTCGTCGTCGCGCCGAAGGTCGGATTGCACGTCGGCGACGATGACCGCGTGCAGTTCAGCAATGCGTGCTTGTAATGAACGACGATCGGCGCGACGTACCGCGCCGACTGGATGTTCTCGGCACGGGCCGCCGCCGTGGCGCCGATCTGCGCGGAGTTGAAGCCGAAGAGCTTCGCGAAGAACCCCGGAGCCGTGCGCCTGACGTGGACGGTGATCGTGTCGTTCGGGACGATCTTGGTCGAGAACGTGATGTCACCGGAACCGAGGCCGCCGCCGTTCTTGCCCGCGTACTCGAGTGCGGAAGAGGTGGCCTTGCCCGTGTCGTCCGGGAGCGCCTGCGCGCCGGCGAGGGCGGCCGCGTCCGCGGTCGACTGCGCCGCACGGTCGGCTCGGTACCACGAGCCGAGGTCGAGAACGAGCGCTCCCATCCCGAGCAGCACCGTCAGGAAGACGAGTGTGAGGACGGTTGTCTGTCCCTTCTGGTGATTTCTTCTGTTCATTCGACTCGCTCCGTGGTCGTGCTCGAGAGACGCCCAGACTTGACCACCAGGCCGAGCAAACTGATCGAGTACGGATAGGTCGCGGTGACGTTGACGTCTTCTCCGGGCTGCCACGTGGAACTGCACGACACGGTCAAATTGCTTCCGTTGAGATCCGTCGCGGAGTTTCTGACGGCCTGGGTGCAACTCCCGGCCGGATCTGAGAGTCGCCGCGCGACTGTCCCTTTCCGAGCACCAGCACGCGTTGCATCGGTCAAGGTGACGTAGTTGTTGAAGACGATCCCGAACTGGACTATCGCGAAGAGGACGAGCGCGAGCACCGGAAGGACCAGCGCGAACTCGGTCATCGCTTGGCCTCGCTCGTTTTTCAATCGGATTCGGTTCGTCATGTCCTTGTCTTTCACGGGAAAGCTTGCGGGGAAAAGGCGGGCTCTTCGAGGGCGAAGAGCCCGCCCATGTGCCGGAGAAGCTCAGGAATTAACCGCCGGGGAGAATGTTCGCCACGCTGGTGATTGCGCTCCGAACGTGCGAGGAGAGCAGCGTGATCGCGCCGATCACGGCGAGCGTGATCACGGCGAGAACGACACCGTACTCCGCCATCGTCTGGCCATCCTCACGCTTCCGAAGAGTCTCGTAAGCGTCTGCGGCGTAGGCCTGGGCGAAGGTGAAGAGCTTCAGCATCTAATTCACCTCCTCTCTCATGATCGGGCGAACTCAACGGTCCGCGCGGTTGCCGAAGGAGAAAGCGGCGGGAAATGGGTTGATGCGAGCCTCTTGAATCTGCGGGCGATGCGCTTGGTCACGCCGGAAAACCTCCGGAAACGTTCGGGGCGTGGCCGCGCCGCCTATGGCTCAGTTGCCGCACTCATCGTGCTAATCGATCCGAGCGCACATCCCTCGTGTTGGTGATTCGCAGCGGATACCCCCTGATCGGGGGAACGCGCCGAAGGGCCCCCGCTCGATAGTTCCCTCACATTCCGTTCGGCCGCGGATTGCAACTGGAGATCCGCGCCGTGTGGCGGCCTCGGCGCTCGACGAACGGGAGCAAAGGCAATGCCACAACGGAACGCAACGGAACGATTCCTGCAGGTGCTTCCTGGCCGGAGCGGCTGGGACGAATGGGACGGCGGACGACGCGAGCCCGAGGGCCCTGCGGTCGAGCCGCTGCCCGCAGATCGACCCCGGTTCCGGCCTCGCCGGATCGCCGTCACCGTCGCTCTGACTGCCATCTTCGCCACCGGAGCCGCCCTGTCGGCGGTGGCAGGCGATCAGGTTCGCGGGCTCGCTGACGCCAGCGGCGACGCGAGCTCCTCCGACGCGGCGCTGACGGACACGACGTCGACGTCCGAGACGACGACGACCGCGCCCGACACGGTGCCGAACCCGGCGCCTGAGCCGGCGGTCCCCGTGGCCCCACCGGGGCAGCCAGCGCCAGTCCCCGCTCCTGAGGCTACGGCAATGGCGAGTAACCACGCGGGTGTCCATCCCGCCGTCGCCTCGGCGCCGGCGAAGGCGCCGGCGATTCGGTCGGGTGCCCCGACCCTCCGCGCATCCGCGCGACATGTCGGGCTAGCCGCAGTGGCGAAGAAGAAGCAGGCGGCGGTTGCGAAGAAGCCGCAGCGTGTCCTCAAGGCTCCGCTCCCGGAGGTCGAGGGCCCCGGAACGCAGACGGTCTGGCTGAACGCGGCCGCTCTTCCGGATCCGACGCCGCCGTCGATGCGGTTGACGCCGAAGTTCGCGGCCCGACTTGTCTCGACTGCAAAGGCCGCACACGTCGACTGGGCGCTGATGCT
>Ga0137377_10001756_pt1 | contig 15482 bp, 8 predicted proteins | sample SagtaG_22_FD_104815 | JGI IMG/M metagenome (GOLD analysis project Ga0137377, IMG submission 104815) | Vadose zone soil microbial communities from Sagehorn Ranch, Mendocino, California, USA - Sage2_L_40_16 metaG | ecosystem: Environmental > Terrestrial > Soil > Vadose zone | place: USA... | reverse complement strand
AGCAAAACCTTCGAGCTTCGTGCCGTTTACGATGAAAATGTCAGGCCATCCGTCGTGGTCATAATCAAAGATGGCAACTCCGGCACCCGTGGTTTCGATGATGTATTTTTTTGTGTTTTCGCCGCCGAAGATGACCGGCGCGGTCAGCCCGGCCTTTCTAGCGAGGTCCGTGAATCGAGCGATCGGTGCGGCGGCTTTCGCTTGAGCGGCGCCCGTTCCCTGAGCCGTGGACCCGCCAGTGTGCACGGAAAGCCAGGCGCAGAGTCCCAACAGGATGAGCGTCCGAAGAGGAGAGAAATGGAGAGTCATCAACCCCCAAGAATAGTAAGGTGGCGGTCGACGGGGGTCAACCCGCAGTGCAAAATGGTCAAATGGCGCGGTCTGGCGCGCCGCGGAATGGCCCTCCGTCAAACATGCTAAAATTTTGTGTTCGATCAAGGATTCCCTCGCGTGAAACTCGGTTTTGCTTGTCTCAGTATTCGCTTCTTTTCATGGCGCGCCGGTTGTGTGCTCTGTATTTTTGTTGCCGCGGGGACGTCGAATGGTCAGTCCGCGGACTCCGCGGCTTCAGCCTCCACATCGAAAGCAACGGCGATCTATAAGCAGGGTTTGGCAGACCTCCAAAACCGGGACTTGGCTTCCGCACGCGCGGCGTTTGAAAGGGTCGTTCGCCTCGCGCCGCAAAGTCCCGAGGGACACAACTCGCTTGGCTGGGTGTTGCTCGCCGAGAACGAAGTGGACGCCGCAATCAAACAATTTCAAAGGGCCCTGAAGTTGAAGCCGGATCTCGTCGAAGCGCGCATAAACTTCGCGAATGCTCTCCTCCGCAACGGAGACCCGTCTGGAGCGCTCGGCGAGGCACAGCAAGCCGTGCATTTGGCGCCGCACGATTCGGAGACCCATCGCACGCTGGGACGTGCGCTGGATTTCTCCAAGGACTTTGCTGGGGCGGTCGCTGAATTCCGGCGCGCGATTGAGCTGGAGCCGGAAAGGGCGGAATTGCACGACGACTTGGGAACTGTGCTGGTGCAGAAATCGGACGCACAAAGCGCAGAGGCGGAATTCTCCGAGGCGCTCCGGCTCCAACCCAATTTTGCAAAGGCCCATTTCCACCTCGGCGTCTTGCAGTATCAAAGGCAGGCGACGAAGGAAGCGGCGGAACATTTGCAAACAGCAGTCCAACTGGAACCTTCCGACCCGGGAGCTCACTACTACTTAGGGCAAGTTTTGAATGCAGAAAGCAAGACGACTGCGGCGATTGACGAATTACAGGCTTGCGTGAAACTGAGTCCCGATTATCTGGATGCCGAAAACAGCTTGGGCCTGCTTTTGCAGCATAGCGGGGACCACGAGCGGGCTATTGCAGCCTTTCGTCAGGCGCTGAAATCGCAGCCGCATAACTCCGATGTTCACAACAACCTGGGGCTCGCGTACTTGCAAAGTGGAGATGCTCAGCGAGCGATTGCCGAATTTCAGGCAGCGATTCGCTTGCGTCCGGACGACAGCGGATATATCGGGAACCTCGGAGCCGCGCATCTGCAAATTGCGGATTTCGATTCGGCAACGGCTAATTTTCAGGAAGCCCTGAAACTTTCTCCCCAAGATGCCACGCTGCACTACGACTTGGGGTTGGCGCTTAAACTGAAGGACAAACTGCCGGAAGCCATTGCGGAGTTGCGCAAGGCGGCTGAACTGGATCCCAGGCAAGCCGACGCCCGCTACACGTTGGGCGTGACGCTCTGGCAGCAAGGCGACTTCACCTCAGCCGCCGAAGAGCTGCGAGCGGCGACGCGTGCCGAACCGGATTACGCCGAGGCCTACTACACGCTAGGCACAGTCTTGAAACAAAAAGGCGAGTTGAAGGACGCGGCAGACGCGTTGCGGGAAGCGATTCGCCTCCAGCCGGAGTTCGCCGGGGCGCATACGACGTTGGCAACCGTGCTGCGCCAACTGGGCGACGCGGAAGGTGCGGCTGGGGAGAGCCGCGTCGGAGCGGAAATTGCTAAACAAAAGACCAGCGAGCAAGCTGCGCTCTTGGCCACGAATTCGGGGCGCCGCCTGCTCAACGCGGGGGACATCGACGGCGCCATTTCGCAGTTTCGCATGGCGATTCAATCCGTCCCCAATTATGCCCCCGCACACTATCAACTCGGCTTGGCTCTCGAGAGAAAAGGCGACAAACAGGGTGCGGCCCAGGAGTTCAAGAACGCAGCGGGTCTCGATCCACGCCTGAAACCGCCTGCGCCCTAACGCGTAGTTTTCACTTGAGATTAAGCGGCTCTTTGCGCAGTGCGACAAGCTCCGAACCTACGGGCACGCCGCGGGTCACCTTCACGTGGATGACCGCTTCGAAGGGCTTTAGTTCGCCAGAATTGGAAACGGCCAGCCGGAGCAGCAGTTGCTCGAGGTAATCGGGCTGGCAAACGTACTCGACGGCGGCTTGCGTTCCAATGGTCGTTGTGCCGGCGAGAATCAGTTCAGACCGCGCGGGATTCAGCCCCTTCACCAGCGCAATGACGGAATAGTCGTCCGCGAGCGTCTCATCGGAAGGAGTGGCCAGATAAGATTTGGGCTCGCCTGCCTCTGGGTGCAGATTGACGATTCCAACCTCCCCGGAGCGCCGCCCAGAAGTGATCTTCTTAAAGACAAATTCTCTGGTGCTCGGAATTTCCAGGAGCGTGAGGTTCTCCGAAGGCGATCCGATGAGAATCAAATCGTTGTTTTTCGCGTCGTCGAGAGAAAAAAGACTTCCGCGCTTGACGCGGACCTGCTGCTGAAGTTTCCCAAACACATTGTCCAAAGCATGCACGGCCAACACTTCCCCGACTCCGGTATAGTGATCCAGAGTGTGCACCTGGCCGTCGCGGGCGGATTTGTAATAACGCATTCCGCTGTCCGGCCGGCCCACAAAGGCCGCGTTGCTGAAAATGACCCACGGCTCCTGGGGCCCGGTGAGGAACCCTCTCCAGAAAACGCGCAGAACTGTCGGGACATCCGTGATTTCCCCGCCCAGCCGCGCTTCCGCCGTTCGGCGGCTTAGGAAGCGGTCCGTGGTGATAGCGACGACAGCGGAGAGAGCTGCGCACAGCAAAATGAAGGCAGCCAGCCATTTACGCGGAGTTTGCACTGCGTCCGACGGGCGTTCGTGGACCGCGCCATGGTTTCGCCCCGCCCCTGCGGGACGCTCGTGAAGGGCAAGGGCGTACGTCCCCCTTGGGAAATCGACCAGGATTTGGTCGTCCGCACCTTCGGACGCATAATATTCAGCCAGCTTGCCGCGAAGGCGCCCCGCCTGCACACGGACCGTGGAGTCCACGTGCGGATCGAAATCGCTGGGCCGCCCAAAGACTTCGGTCGCAATTTGATACTCTTTGGGAGCAGCACCTGGATGGTCCAGCGCATGATCGGCGAGGTAGCGCAGCAGTTTGCACAAAGACTCGGAGCCGTGCAAAGCATGACTGCCGAGGATTTTATCGATCTGGCCCCGGTAATGAACCTTGTCCGCCACCGGTCCCCACCTGCGCGACATTGTAACACTACACGGGTAACATCGCCTCCTAATCCGCTGGAAACTCTGTCACTTGCCTTAGGTAACCGTATCAGACCCTAAGAGACTGTACCGGTTACCGCAAAAACTGATACAAGCGATCACAATTGTTCGTTGGGTCTAGTTTGGTGCCCGCGTGGTGTATCTCCGCCAGAGACGGGGATCGCAGCGGAAATGGTAGGTTCGACGAAATTTTGTGGCGTCGAGGAGTTTGGGGTCATTCGCTGAGAAGCCATCAGTTCAACAGATTGCCGTTTCAACCGTTTGCTTTTTGAGACGCTCGGGACGTGTCACACACAACCGAAGCGCTGCTCATGCTTTTGCCTTACGCAGCGAAACCATCCCGGCAGTGAATGCGCGGCTCTGAGGCGAGGAATGGCATTCAATCTCGAATATGCCAGAGGAACGCAGAGTGTTCAGGAGGGTGTCATGAGAAAGTGCATTAGTTTGGGGTGGATTCTCGTTGGCTGTTTGGCGTTCTTGGTGTCGACCAACACCGCCTCGGGCCAAGCTGTGTACGGAAGCATTATTGGCACAGTGACGGACCCTCAGGCGGGTGCAGTAGCGGGCGCCAAGGTAACGGTAACTTCGACAACGAAGGGTACAACCATCGAAGGCACGACCAATGATAGCGGCAACTACACAATCACGCACTTAATCCCTGGTACCTACTCCATCAAGATCGAAGCCCCGGGGTTTAAGGCGCATGACGTTCCGAGTGTGGAGGTCTTTGCTGACACTGCGGCTCACATCGATGCGCAACTCCAAGTTGGCGAGGTAACCCAGTCAGTGGAAGTGACCGGTGAAATTCCGCAACTCAAGACAGACCGGTCGGATGTAGCTATTACTTTCAATGAGAGGTATGTCGAAGACTTGCCCATCCTTAACAGGAATTTTACGAACTTCGAATTGCTTTCGCCGGGAACACAAAAGTTGGTGGGCTGGAGCCATGCCGCGACGGAAAATCCTCAGGGCGGGCAGCAGATATTCGTTAATGGCCAGCACTTTAGTGGCACGGCTTTCGAACTGGATGGTACCGATAACCAAGACCCGATTTTGGGGATTATCGTTGTGAATCCCAACTTGGATGCCATTGAAGAGTCCAAGATCACGCTGCAAAACTACGACGCCGAGTTCGGAAAGGCTGTTGCGGGTGTTGTGACCGTTCAGACCAAGTCTGGAACAAACGAGTTGCATGGGAGCGGCTTTTACGACTGGCGCGGCGACGGCCAGCAAGCGCGCGATCCGTTCAAGAATAAGCCGGGTGTTCCGCTACCGCACGCCAGTTTCAAACAGTTTGGCGCGGCGGCTGGCGGGCCGATCATCAAGAACAAGTTCTTCATTTTTGGCGACTATCAGGGCACGCGGCAAACAGGCGGAATCACGGACCTTTTGACGATCCCGACTCAGCTGGTACAGCAGTCGTGCAATCCCGCGACGAACACGACAGGTTTCTGCGATCTCAGCGAATATCTGAACGCGCCCCGCGTTAACCAAGGAGGCCAGGTGTTCGACCCGGCCACCGGTAATCCCTTAGATGGGTCCGGGCGTACCGCTTTCGCGATGAATCATATCACCATCGGGCGAATCTCGCCGAAGGCCGCAAAAGTCCTGGCGTCGTTTCCCAAACCTACTTCGAGCGGGGTGCTTGATAACTTTATTGCTTCAGGCTCTGGACCCTACAACCAAAATAGCTTTGACGTGCGATCGGACTACACCGCCCCTCGGGGTTTCAATATCTTTGGACGGTTCAGCTTGGATTATTTCGATCTTTCCGGCAAAGGATTGCTGGGAGTCCTTGGAGGACCCGGCGTCGGCCCCGGCGGGTTGAACGGAAGCTCAAACGTTCACAATTACAGCCTGGCAACCGGTTTCAACAAGGCGATGGGGACGAAATGGCTGACTGATTTGCGGTTCGGCTGGTTCCGGTACAACCCGCAAACGGCCTACTCCGACGCAAGCTCAACACCGATGGACACTTTGTTTGGGATTCCCTGCCTCAACACGAGCCCATCCGGTACAACGAGATGCCCGGGTATTGTGGGGGCGCCGGTCACTGGCGGCTTGTCCCGATTCCATTTCAACGGAAACGGTATGAGGAATGGCGCCGCCAGTGAGAATGGCGCCGATTCCGGTTCTTTCGGCGATGGTTTGAACGTCGGCCGTTGCAACTGTCCCCTAACTGAAAAGGAGGATCAGTTCCAGGTCGTCAATAACTGGACGCGCATCCAAGGAAACCACCAGATCAAGTTTGGGGCGGACATTCGCTACGCGAAGAACCTACGCGTGCCGAGCGATGCCAATCGCACAGGCGAAGTGAACTTCGATTCCGGAGACACAGCCAACGCGGGAGTCGCGGGACTTGACTTAGCGACTTTCCTACTGGGAGATGTAACGTCCTTTAATCGCTTTGTGAGCACCAGCCTGACTGCCGCTGAACGCCAAAAGCGCTGGTTCTTTTATGGCCAGGATACCTATCGAGTCACCACGAAGTTCACGTTTAATTATGGACTTCGCTGGGAAATCTATTTTCCTGAAACCGTAAATGGCAAAGGGAACGGCGGCTTTGCGAATATAGACCTCACAAACTCCGGCACCCAGGGAGGCGTTATCCGTGTCGCTGGTTACGGCAACAACAGCTTGAACGGTAACACCAACAACTCTTTGAAAGCCTTTGCTCCGCGCATAGGAATCGCCTATCAATACGATCCGAAGACAGTGGTACGTCTCGGATATGGGCGCAGCTTTGACATTGGGGTATTCGGGTCAAACTTCGGACATGTGGTTACACAAAACCTGCCCGTCTTAGCCAACCAAGACATCGAAGCCTCCAGCATCAACCCCGCGGCCATCAATGGGCGCAGTGCGGTGTTCACCCTGGCGCAAGGCCCGCAGTCACTCGCACCGATCACCATTCCAGCTGACGGTATTCTGCCGTTGCGTGGTCCCCAGAACGCCGTCGATCCGCGCGTGCGACCAACAACCCAACGGTTGCCTACCCTAGATGCGTGGAATGCCACACTGCAGCGACAAGTAACAGCAACGATAAACGTCGAAGTCGCCTACATCGGGAACAAGGGCGCACATGTCTTTGCGGGCAATGGACCCGGGTACAATGCAAACGAACCCGCTATTGGGCCCGGCAAGGGCTTGTACTCGTGCCTGCCCCCGGGCGCGTCGGGAAATCCCAGCACAACCAATTTCGACTGCAAGCCTAGTTTCCAGGCAGCCACTCCCGCAAACAACCGACGCCGCTTGTTCTTGAACGGCGTGCCGGCATTTACTTACACCGGTGCGTTCGCCGGATTGACCTGTTGCTCAACCGACGTTGGCAACTACTTCGGAAACGATGCCAGCTCAAAATATGATGCCCTACAGCTAAAGGTGGAGAAGCGCTTCTCGCAGGGACTGCAATTCCTGGGGCATTACACCTATTCCAAAGCATATAACCATGACAGCAGCTACTACTCGGTCGATCCGCGCGTCGGCTGGGGGCCGGACGATTTCAGCCGCAATCATGTCTTCGTGGTTAACGCAGTTTACGAGCTACCGGTCGGCAAAGGCAAGAAGTTTATGAGCAACGCTGGCCGGGCGACGGACCTTCTCATTGGAGGATGGCAGATCTCCAATACCTTGAATTGGAGCGGGGGTCTGCCCTTTACTCCGAGCATCGGGGAATGCGGACAGATTTCCGACGCCGGACCGTGCCGGCCCAATTTGCTTCCTGGAAAGAGCTTGATCAGCACGGGCTTGCACCGCGATTCCACCGGCAATCTCACGTGGTTTACGCCTGTAGCGTCGCTCACTCAAGAGGTCCTTTCGCCCTCGGACTTGACAGGCCAGAATGCCTGTGCGACACCCAGACCCGCCTCCGGGCCGTTTGCTTTACCCGCCTGCGGGAGCATCGGGAACGGAGGTCGGAACTCGATGCGCGGCCCGCGGGCGTTGTTTTCCGACATGTCGCTGTCAAAGAATTTCAACATCACTGAGAAATATAAGGCGCAATTTCGCTTTGATGCCTATAACCTGTTCAATCACCCCGTCTTGGGTTTCAGTTCGACGCAGGGCAATACCTGCATCGACTGCAGCGGAGGCGGCGTGATTAACACAATCGAAGCCGACGCCTCGCCGAACGCACCAAACGGCATGCGTCAGTTGCAGTTCAATCTAAGGTTCATTTTCTAATAGGGACAAGGACACCCCACCACCCCAACGGGGAGCCTTGACCGGCTCCCCGTTTTTGTTCTGGACTGTTGGGAATGTTCCAACGAGTGACTTGTGAAATGGACAGCATCCTCTATGGGAATTAAAATTCTGGTTATCAAGCTTCAGGAAACCGGTCATGCGCCGCTCTAGCTTCATTTTGCTGCAACGAGCTACCTTCCCTTCCCTCACCGTCGCACTTTTCCTTCTCACTTCGCCGCTATGGTTGGCGGCCCAAAACACGGCTCAGCACCTTCACGGAAGCCCTGCAAATCCGTTCTTGGCAACCCGAGGAAAACCCGTTGTGCTTATCTTTGTACGGACGGACTGCCCCATCTCCAATCGCTATGCACCGTTGATTCAGCAAATCAGTTTGCAATACCGGGAAAAGGTACGCTTCTGGCTTGTCTATCCGAGCGAAACTACATCGCGTGAAAAAATTCGTCAACACGAGAGGGATTACGGCTACAAGCTCCCCGGGCTGCGCGATCCGCAGCACGTACTCGTCGCTCAAGCCCAGGTCCAGGTTACGCCGGAAGCGGCCGTATTCTCTGGCGACCGCCGTCTCCTCTATCACGGGCGCATTGACAATTTGTACCAGGACTTTGGCCGCGTCCGCCCGGCAGCTACTACGCACGAACTCGACGACGCCATCCAAGCGGCGCTCTTCGGCAAAGCCCCGCCAGCGAATCAGCCCGGCGTGGGCTGTTTTATCACGAACGTCCAATGACCTGCTCGGTTCGTACCGTCTTCGAGTGCTTCCTCGGATTTACCGCAGCCACTGCAGTAGCTTTTGCGGCGCATGAAGCCATGCCCCTTCAGCTCCCGACCGATGCCCCCAAACAGGTCACCTTCAATCGCCATATCGCTCCCATCGTTTTCCAATACTGTGCCCCCTGCCACCACCCGGGCGAAGCTGGTCCCTTTCCGCTGCTCAGGTACTCGGACGCGAAGGCGCGCGCCCGGCAGATTGCTGCGGTGACCTCTACGCGCTTCATGCCCCCCTGGCTGCCCGAGCCGCAGAAATTGCAGTTTGCGGATGAACTTCGCCTGACTGAGGAACAGATCGCGCTCATCCAGACGTGGGTCGAACAGGGGGCGGTCGAAGGCGCCGCCGCCGATCTTCCTGCGGTTCCGCAATTTGCCCCCGGTTGGCAGCTCGGCCACCCGGACAGAATCATCGAAGCGGAAAAGCCGTACACTCTGCCCGCCAGCGGCTCCGACCTGTACTGGAATTTCATCTTTCGGACGCCTGTTGACCGTACACGCTGGGTGAAAGCCATGGAGATCCGGCCTGGCGATAAACGCGTTGTGCATCACGCAAATATTCTTGTCGATCGCAGTCAGTCCGCTCGCCGCCAGGAAAAAAAGCCAGGCTCGGGTTTTCCTGGCATGGAACTTAAGATGGAATCAGAGACGTTTGATCCGGACAGCCACTTCTTCTTCTGGAAGCCTGGCACCGTGCTTAAACCCGAACCGGAAGGAATGGCGCTGCGACTGGACCAAGACACGGATTTGGTTCTCAACATTCATTTACAACCCTCAGGCAAAACGGAGAAGATCCAGCCCAGCCTTGGCCTGCACTTTACAGACAAACCCGCTACTCTCTACCCTCAGCTGCTAGAGATGGAAAACGACCGGCAACTCGACATCCCGCCCGGAGAAAAGCATTTCGTCGTCACCGACGAATTCAAGTTGCCGGTTGATGTGGATGCGCTGGCCATTTATCCCCACGCGCACTATCTCGGCAAGGATTTACGGGCGTTCGCGACGCTGCCGGATGGCTCGACCAAATCACTTATTCACATTCCCCGATGGGACCTGAACTGGCAGGCGGTCTACCGCTACCAAGAACCTGTGCCGTTGCCAAAGGGCACCACGATCACGATGCGCTATGTCTACGACAACTCTAGCGAAAATACCAGCAATCCCCATCATCCTCCGCTGAGGGTGGTTGCCGGGAATCGCTCGAATGACGAAATGGCCCACCTGTGGCTTCAAGTTCTTCCCGACCCTTCTTCGGCTGCCGCTCTTGACGCGCGTATGTTGTTGCAAGAGGCCATGGCCCGGCATAACCTGGAAAAGAACCCTGCTGACTTCGAAGCGCATTACAACCTTGCCGCCATGCTTCTTGCGCGAGGGGCGCAAGCAGAAGCGATCCAGCAGTTTAAACAGGCTATTCGTCTTCGCCCTGCAGATGCCACGGCTAATAATGCACTGGGGGCTTCTCTCTTGGCGGTGGGTCGGTCCGCCGATGCCATACCCTACTTGACCGCGGCGCTCAAGTCACAACCCGACAATTTTGACGCACACTACAATTTGGCCAATGCTTTGGTTTCTCAAAACAAATTTGTCGAAGCGATTGAGCACTATCGCGTTGCGGTCGGGTTGCATCCGCACGACGCCAATGCGGAAGCCAATTTGGGCAGCGCCCTGGCGGAAGTGGGTAATCTCGCCGAAGCGAAGCTTCATTTTCAGCGCGCCCTGCGGATTGATCCCAACCATGAGTTGGCGCGAGAGAATCTTGAAGAGATTACGCGTGATCCCGAAGCCGTTAAGCCCTAGCCGAGAGGTTGCTTGTGGTTGAGTTTCAAAAAACGTCAGAACCAGCGATTGAACGTGGGCCTTGTCGTACGCAGCGTTCCCTCCTTCACGGTCTCGCCTATTGCGCCCCTGTTCTTGTCCCGCAACTCCTGGCCGGTCTTCTGTCTTTCGCTGTCACGGTCACGGCACGGGCGCAGCAAATCGAGGCTCCTCAACCAAAACAGACAACCTCCCTGGATGCGGCGTTTGCCGAGGCACGGCGCTTGGCGCAGCAGGGGAAATTCGATCAGGCTTTGGCTGAGCTCGAAGCGCTGGCCGCGAAACAACCCGACCTGAAGGGACTCGCGCATGAATTGGGAATCGTCTACTACAAGAAAGGCGATTATCTGGATGCCATCACGAGTTTGAAAAAAGCGCTCGCCGAAGATCCGAACGACAACGAAGCCCTGCAATTATTGGGAATATCGAGTTACCTCGCGGGACGGCCCGCTGAGGCCATCGGCCCGCTCGAGAAGGTGCAAACCTGGTATCCCAGCGCGAATATCGATGCCGCGTATATCCTTGGCGTTTGCTACATGCAAACCAAGGATTACGCCAATTCGCGCAAAGCGTTCGCGAAGATGTTTGCCGTGCCCCCCGACTCCGCGGCCAGCTATCTTTTCACCGCACGCATGATGCTGCGTTTCGACTTCGACGTGGTTGCCGAGGAATATGCGAAGAAGGCCGTCGAACTGGATCCCAAACTCCCGCTGGCGCACTCACTGCTCGGCGAAATTTACCTCTACAAATCGCGCATTCCGGAAGCCACCGAACAGTTTCAGAAGGAGCTGGAACTGAATCCGGGCGACGCCTCCGTGTACTACAAACTGGCCGACGCTTACACGCGCGCGCAAAAATACGAAGACGCGGAAAAGCTCCTGCAGCGCTCCATCTGGCTCGACGCCACGTCCACTGGCCCATACATTCTGATGGGAAAGGTACTGGAGAAAAAGGGTGAATCCGCGCTAGCGGCTCGCGCTTTGCAGCGCGCGATCGCTATGGATCCTAATAATCCGATTCCTCATCACTTGCTCGGGCTGGCTTATCGCGATTTGGGCCAGACGGAAGACGCGGATCGTGAACTCAAATTATCAGAACAATTGCAGGAGCGTACCAGCGCGAAGCCTTGACGCGAAGATTCGAACAGTAACTAATAGGGAGATTGCCCGTGTCGAAGCTCAGAAAGCTCTCGTATCTCGCCATCATTCTCACCCTTTGCTTTTCGCTGACCCCGGCCGAGTCACAACGCGCTGCCTCTCCCGTGTTGCAGGTTCCCTCGGCGGGAGTGCAGGAGAAGCAGGCGGCCGAAGCCGCGCAAGATCGGTGGTGGAAGCACGCGGTCATTTACGAAATCTATCCGCGCAGCTTCCAGGACTCAAACGGCGACGGCGTCGGCGACCTCAACGGCATCACGTCTCGCTTAGACTACCTGCACGACCTCGGCATCGGCGCCATCTGGATCACGCCGATGTACCCCTCGCCACTCGTCGATTTCGGATACGACGTCGCCGATTACACGGCAATCGATCCTCTCTACGGCACCATGGCCGATTTCGACCGTCTGGTGGCTGAAGCGAAAAAGCGAAACATCCGCGTGATTATGGATTTCGTTCCCAACCACACTTCCGATCAGCATGCGTGGTTCAAGGAGTCGCGTTCTTCTCGCACGAACCCGAAGCGCGACTGGTACATCTGGCGCGACGGGAAAGGCCCGGGCCAGCCTCCCAACAATTGGCAGTCGTGGTTTGGCCATTCTGCATGGCAGTTCGATCCAACAACCAGTCAGTATTACTACCATCACTTCTACGTCGAGCAGCCGGACTTGAACTGGCGCAATCCGGAAGTGCGCAAGGCCATGTACGACGCCATGCGCTTCTGGCTGGACCGTGGCGTGGCCGGTTTCCGTCTCGACGCGGTCTCCCGCTTGTTCGAAGATCCGAACCTGCACGACGACCCGATTTTGCCGGGCAAAAACGCCTACGGAGATCCGAACATCCAGCACAAATACACGGACAATTTGCCGGAAATTCACGACGTGCTGCGCGAGATGCGGCGCGTCGTCGATGCCTATCCTGGAAATCCAGTGCTGATCAGCGAAGCGGATGAGCCGAACATCAAGGAACTCACCACAATGTACGGGGCAAAAGACGACGAAGTCCAGTTGCCCATGGACTTTCAAATCGCCGATGTGAACAAGCTTTCCGCGCCGGATTTCCGCCGGCTGTTGGACGAAGTCGATCACAACGCCGCCCATGGTCAGCCCCAATTCTTTTTCAGCAACCACGATCAGCCCCGCCAGTGGGACCGCTATGGCGACGGCGTCCACAATGATCAGATTGCCAAGCTGATGGCAGCTCTCCTTCTCACCACGCGGCAAACGCCGCTCCTGTATTACGGCGAAGAGATTGATATGCGGACGACTCCTCCGGCTCGCAAAGAAGACGTCCAAGACCCCATTGGCAAAATCGGCTGGCCCGAAGAGAAAGGCCGCGACGGCGAACGCACACCGATGCAGTGGGACACAACGAAAAATGCCGGCTTTAGTACCGCGGACCATACTTGGTTGCCCATCCCGCCCAGCGCAGCGAAATATAACGTCAGCGTGGAGTCCGCCGATCCTCATGCGATCCTGTCCTTCTACAAGCGATTGTTGGTCTTGCGCCAGGGCGACCCGGCATTGCGCAACGGAAGCTATGTGTCTGTGGATCGCGATGACCCGTACGTGCTCGCCTATCTGCGCAAGAATCCGGGAAGCGGCGATTCAGTGCTGGTTGTGCTGAACATGAGCGGGGAAGAGCGCTCGGTGAAACTGGATCTGGCTGCCCTTGGGCTCCAAGGTGACTCGGCGAAGCCTTTGCTCGCTGCTCCCGAGATGGGTCAAGACACACTGCCCCTGGCACGGTTCACCATTGCGCCGTTCGGCGTTTTCGTCGGCTCCGTTCACTGATTTAAGGCCGGATTCCTAAAGAACAATCCAGTCTTCACAATCAGGGATGACGGCGGGCGGCAGCCTGCACACCTCGAAGCATCTTCTCGATTTGGGGATGAGAGAAATATCGTCCGTTGACAAATACGCCCGCGACTTTCTCGGTGTTGGCAATGTCTTCCAGCGGATTCGCGCTAAGCAGCACCATATCCGCAAGCTTCCCCTCTTCGATTGTGCCAAGCTGCCCTTCCATCCCGAAGAATTGCGCAGGATTGAGCGTGGCGGTTTGCAAGGCCTCGAGCGGTGTGAATCCCGCTGCCACGAAGCGCTCGAGCTCCTCATGCAAGCTGAAGCCAGGGAAGATATGGACACCCGCTGGCGTGTCCGTTCCGGCAAGGAAGGGAACGCCTGCTTTTTGCAGCATGCGCACGACCTCCAGCTCCTTCTCGATAAATCTCTTGCGCGTCGAAATATCATCCGTGCCGTACCCCTTGGTGATTTCGTCGGTGAACCGCTTCCACGTTTTGTTCTTCCACGGACCCGGAACATATTTGGCTCGCGCGTCTCCGCTGAAATCGCTCACGTCCAGCAGGTTTCCTCCGCGCTCCCACACCAGCGTTGGGCATTGCCAGGTGTGGTTTTTCGCCAGCAATGCCGCCAGCGAAGCGGCACGCGTTTCGTCGTAAGTGGCAAGAAATCGCCCTTCCGTTTTGCTACCCTTCAGGAAATCGTCTTCTGCAGTCGAACTTCCCTCAAAGATCCCGATCAAGTGCTCGAAGCTCTTCATCCCGGCATCGGACATCTCGCTGGCGCGCATCGCGTCCGGGACGTGGCCTTCGAAGGCCATCTCCCGCTTTCTCGTCTCCTCGGCAATGGCCAGCACAGCATCCCGCGGAATGAGCGATTGCAACTTGATAAAGTCCGCTCCGCGGTCCCTGAGCTCATCCACGGCTTGGCGCGCATCCTCCGGAGTGGCAATGGCCATCGAACTGGGGAACCGCGGCCTCGGCCCATCGAGCATCGGGCCGGAAGTGAGCATCCTTGGTCCAATCATCCGTCCCGCTTGAATCTGGGTGCGCCAATCTTGAACAACGTCCAGTTCGCTGCCCATGTCCCGCACGCAGGTCACGCCGTTGGCAATGAAGAGCGGCAGCGAAATGTCCTTGGCATCAGGGAACCAGTCGCCGAACACCAGGTGCACGTGCATGTCCCACAGGCCTGGAATCAGGTACCCCCCCTTGCCATTCACGCTGTCTGCTTTGCGTGGATACTTTGCGGATTTACTCGGTCCAATGGAAAAAATGCGATTGCCTTTGAGGATTACCGTTTGGTCGGGCTCTAGCTTGCCGGTCCGTACGTCCACCACCGTAACGTTGTCAAGGACCAGCAGATCGTTCACCGAAGGCTTCTGGGCGTGCGCGCTCCTGGGTGAGGGAAGCACCATCCACGCAAAAGCAAGAATAGAAACGACCAGCCAACGGAAGGGTTTCATCGGCGGAGATTGTAGCTTTTTCCCGGGAGAAAACCACGCAGTGTCAAGTCCGGAGCATCTCAGGACAAGATGCGCTCATCTTAGTTATCATGGGGATGGCAAGCGCCGGCTCCTGAGCGGGCGCGGGACGGGACAGGAACATGCGTTCTTACAGATTCTTATTGCTGAGTTTGCTAGTGCCCGGCACCGCCTGGGCACAAGAGAAACCCGCCGAACCACCGATGCACATGGAACACCAGCACCATGGCGGCTTCATGCAGGAAGGCATGCGCCATGCGATTGCCAAAGGCGTCACGCTGGACGCCAAAGTGGACGCCGCCGCCCACACCGTTACTCTCCGCGTGGGCCCGATGAATCTCCCCGCGCACACCGGCCACATGAAAATGCCGCAGCCGCCGGATCAAGTGTGGCAGGTTCCGTTCGACGGTTGGCTCCTCGCGTATCATCCGAAGCTCGTGGATGCCGCTGGGAGTGAAGGTCCCGGAACCGTCCTTCACCACACCGCCTTCTGGAACGAAAACCGCTCCGACTTTCTTTGCCCCAATAAGGAAGAGCATATTTTTGGCGCAGGCAGCGAGCTGACCGACTGGACCGAAGTACCCGGCTACGGTTATCACGTGCAGAAGGACGACAGAATCCGCATCGAAACGATGGTCTACAACCCCACGGCCACTTCCTATGAAAAAGCCTATTTGGAAGTCGTCATTCCTTACCAGGACTCCGCAGAAAGT
>Ga0137377_10001755_pt1 | contig 15486 bp, 13 predicted proteins | sample SagtaG_22_FD_104815 | JGI IMG/M metagenome (GOLD analysis project Ga0137377, IMG submission 104815) | Vadose zone soil microbial communities from Sagehorn Ranch, Mendocino, California, USA - Sage2_L_40_16 metaG | ecosystem: Environmental > Terrestrial > Soil > Vadose zone | place: USA... | reverse complement strand
GTGCGATCAATGTGAACGCCGCCCCGCGGGAAGTGCTGGCTGGGCTGCCTGGGATCACGGAGGAGACCGTTCGGCTGTTGCTGATGCACCGCGGGAACGCGGCACTCCCGAACGCTGATGCGTTGGCTGGGATGCTATCCGCGAGCGCCCGCGCCACGCTCCTCGCGAGCTACCCTGAGTTCGTGCGGGCCGCGGTGTTCGCACCGCCGCAGCTCGTGGGTGCGGTGATGGGAGGCGTGCGCGGAACAGCGCTGGTGTCGCTCGTGACGCTGACGATGGTGCCGGTGGCGGGGAGGCTGGCCGTGATCCGAAGGGAGACGGAGTGACTAGGCGCCGTGCCCGTTTACGGGCAGCGCCGAGCCGCGGTCTCAGCCGCGACTCGTGGGAGACGCTTTCATGAATCCTTTCGCCCGCAACAGAACGCTCCGCATCCGCATCGGCCGCTCGTCCCTGCGCGCCGAAGCCGTGCGCGCCGGGGCTGTCACGTGGGCGGGCGAGACGAGCTACGCGGACCTCGCCGAGCTCGCCGATGCGATCGCCCGACTCGCCGCTGAAGCACCATCGAACTGCCGCGGCCTAGTAGTCTCCCTGGACCGTCCGCCGGTGCAACTCCGGACGCTGGCCGAGTTGCCGCCCGTCCCGCCACGGCACCTGGCCGCCCTAGTCGCCCAACAAGCTGGACGGTTCTTCCGGAAGAACGGCCAGCCGCTCGTCACCGATGCCGCCTGGGTGGGCAAGGGGGCCGCGCGCGTGGCCCACGCGGCGGCGGTCGAGGAGCCGCTCGTCGAAGCGATCGCGGCCGGGGCGCGCGGGGCGGGGCTGTGGCTCGAGACGATCGTGCCGGCGGACGAGGGGGCGCCGCTCACGCTCCTCCCCAAGTCCGAACGGGAGAGTCGCGATCGATCGGCCCGTCGACGGACACGTCGGCTCATCGTGGCGACTTGCGGCTTATGGGTTGCGGCTGGCGGCCTGTTCTTCGGTCGGCTCGAATGGGAGCGACGTGCGGTCGACCGTTACTTGGCGGTGCTCGCGCAGCCGCTTGCCACGGTGCTGCAAGCCCGGCGCGAGCTGCGGGATGCAGAAACGACGCTCAACGCCATTGCCGCGGCCGAGTGGGATCGGGGGCGGAGTCTGGGCGTGCTCGCCGCGGTCACCGGAACGCTTCCCGACTCGAGTGTCTTGACGAGCTTCGCGTGGACCGGGGACGGAAACGGCGTGCTGGTCGGAGCCGCCCGCCACGCCACCGATGTCGTGGCGCGACTTGATCGCCTCGGCAGCCTTGCGGGGGTTCGCCTCGGCGGTCCCGTAGTTCGGGAGCCAATCGCGGGAAGGGACTGGGAGCGATTCACGATCCTCTTTGGGCAGGCGGGAGGCGGGAGGCGGGAGGGGTCATGACGGAGAGAGATCGGCGCGCACTGATCCTTGGGGGTGGCGTGGTATTGGGCGCAGTATTTCTGCTCCGCGCGGTGCCGTGGACCGTACGGACCGCGCTTGCAGCGGAGACGGGGTTGCGACAGCGGGCAGCGTTGCTCGCACGCGCCCGCGCCGACTTGGCCGAGGCAAGCGGGTTGCGCGATTCCGCTGTCGCGCTCGGTCAGGCCCTGGTCGTGCTCGCCCCCAAGATCCTGAGCGGAAACTCGGTGGCCGAGGCTGTCGCCGATCTGTCTGGACGCGTCAACCTGGCCGCGTCGAACCACGGGGCGAAGCTCGAGCGGGTGGATCCCGTAGCGGATTCGGGCGCCGCAGGTCGGCTGCGCCGCGCGACGCTCCGGACGTCGTTCGAATGCGATGTGCGAGGTCTCGTCGGAGTGCTTGAGGCGCTCGAGGGCGGCAAGGCGGTCCTCTCGGTCAAGGAGTTGCGGGTCACCGCGGTGGATGCGGCCTCCGTCGACAAGAGCGCGGAGGTTCTGCGGGTGGAGCTGACGGTGGCGGGGTGGTTTCTGGAGCGTCGGGATGCGCGAGGCGTGACGCGGGAGACGTCTCGATGAACGTACGCGCGATTAATGCCGAATTGCTCGCGACTGCCTCGCTCGGCTTGGCGCTCGGTGTGCGGCTCGCCGGCTGGCCGCTCGTCCGAGTCGTCCTCCCACCACCAGCTCGTGCTGCATCCGTAGTCGCCAGCGCGGTCTCCCCGCGCGAACCGGACTCGCTCGTTCATTTGATTGTCGGGCGTGATCCGTTCCGCGTGAGGCGCCGTCCAAGCGACGTCCTCTACGACCCGGTACGGCTCGCACAGCCGGCCACTCCACCTGCTCCGAAGCCTGCCCTCGCGCTCGTCGGGATCGTGTGGGACAGCGGGCGCGATCCCACGGCGCTTGTCGAAGGCATACCGGGTGTGGAGGGCCCTCGTCCGGTGCGGAGCGGCGAGACGGTCGCGGGCCTCCGCGTGAAGGCGATCAAGCCCGATCGAGTCATGATCACAGGGCTGGACACGACGTGGACGCTGATGGTGAGGGAACCATGGAGGTAAAAGTTGGGGAGGTTGGGGTAGGTTGGGGGAGGTTGGTGGAGGTTGCGACGGTTCTGCTCGCGCTGACGGTGCCCTTGTGTGCTCAGGATACCTCCGGCGTTCGGGCAACGAACGACAGCGTCTCCATCCGGTTCGTCGACGCCGACATCCGTGGCGTCATCCAGACGCTTGGGCGGTATCTCCCGAAACCCGTCTTGGTCGGGAACCTCCAGGCGGTGAAGGTCTCCCTCGAGACGCCGACGCCGGTGCCTCGTGTGCGCGTGCGCGAGCTTCTTAAGGCACTCGTGGAGTCGCAGAGTCTCGAGTTCACAGAAGACTCGAGTTTCTTTCGAATTTCTCCCGCCCTCTCCCGCCCTCTACCGTCCGGGGGTGGGACGGGTGGTGGGGGGGTACCGCCGGGTGGGGCAGGGGGGCAGGGAGGGGCTGCCGTCCAGCTCTTCGTCATCCGCCTCAAGCATGCCCGCGCCTCCGACGTGGCGGCGACCGTCAACCTGTTGTTCGGCGCGGGAGGCGAGTTCTCAGGTCGAGCCGGTCTCGCGGCACCGACGCTCTCCGACGAGCTGCGGCGCAACGTTGTGCCACCAGCCGGCGCACCTTCACCCGCACCGGGTGCTCCCCCAGCCGCATCAACGGCCAAACCAGCGGCGCTCTCCGGCCCCGTCACGATTGTCCCTGACGAGCTGACTAACTCCCTGTTGATTCGGGCCTCTCAGCAGGATTACGACGTCCTGAAGCAGGGCGTCGAGCAGCTGGACATCCGGCCGCTTCAGGTCTTGATCGAGGTCATGATCGTGGAAGCGCGGCACGACCGCAGCTTCTCATTCGGGTCCGATCTGCTGCTCCCGCCACAGTCCGTCGATAACGGGAACGGCACCGTGGACGCCAAGAGCGTGGGCGGGGGGCTTGGCGACTTGGTCATTCATCTGATGAACCTTGGTCACGCCGAGATCGATGCGACGCTGCGGGCGGCGGCGAGCAAAGGCGACGTCCAGATCGTTTCTCGTCCGGTGCTGCTCGCGTCGAACAACACGGAGGCACGCCTCTTGGTCGGGTCGCAGCGCCCGTTCGTGCAAGTGAGCCGGTCACTGCCGACGGAAACGCCGACGCGGGACCAGGTGGTGCAATACCGCGATGTGGGAACCCGGCTCACCATCCGACCCACGATCAACCAGGACGGCTATGTATCGCTGGTCGTCCAGCAGGAGGTGAACGCCGCGACCAGCGAGGTACAATTCGACGCTCCGGTGATCTCGACGCGCGAGGCGGTGACGCAGGTGCTCGTCAAGGATGGCCAGACGATCGTCCTCGGCGGCCTCCGCGACCAGCAGCGCGAGCGGACGCAGTCGGGCATTCCGATCCTCTCAGGGATACCGATCATCGGCGGCTTGTTCGGGAGTGCGGATCGACGGAAGACGGAGACGGAGCTCTACCTGTTCTTGACGCCGCGGATTCTCAAGACGGACGCCGACGCGGATAGTGTCACGGCGCCGAGGATGCCGAAGGGAGTGGAGCGATGATCGTCGGCGTTTCGGCAGCCATCCGACGAGCGCTTGTGCTTGCGGAACGCTACGCGCGGACGCGTCTTCCCATCCTGCTCGTGGGCCCAACGGGAACGGGCAAGGAACTGTTTGCCCAACACATCCACGAGCGAAGCGGTAGGCCTGGGCCGCTTGTGGACGTAAACTGCTGCGCCCTGCCTCGCGATATGGTCGAGAGTTTGCTCGTCGGGCACCGGCGGGGAGCCTTCACAGGCGCCGTCGAGTCAAGTATCGGGCACGTCCAGCGGTCCGACGGCGGCACCCTGTTCCTCGACGAGCTTGCGAGTCTCACACCTGAGGCCCAGGGCAAGCTGCTCCGCGTGCTCGAGACCGGGGAGGTGCAGCCCCTGGGGGCAGCCGCCAAGCGGCGGGTTGATCTCCGTGTGGTAAGCGCCGTGCATGATGACATCGGACGCGCGCTCGAGAGCGGCCGATTCCGGCGGGATCTGTACCAGCGGGTCGCCGGCGTCGTGATCGAGCTGCCACCACTCGCGGCGCGGACAGAGGACGTCATTCCACTCGCGGAACACTTTGCGGGCCTGCAAGGTCGTCGTCTTGAGCGGGGGGTCGAGGGTGCGCTACTAAGCTATCGCTGGCCTGGCAACGTGCGCGAGCTTCGGATGGCGATCGAGCGGGCTGGCGAGCTGGTCGAGGACGGCACGCTGCCGCCGACCGTCCTGGCGGAAGCGATCGCGCTGGGGCATAGGAGCTCCGACGTTACCAGTCATAGACTCGTTCGCCCGCGCCGGAGGAAGGTCACTCGAGACCAAGTCCTGGCCGCGCTGGAATCCAGCAACTGGGACGTGCATCAGGCGGCGGCGACGTTTCAGGTCGGGCGAACCACGTTCTTCAAATGGCTCAAAGCCCTCCGCATCTCGCTCCGGGCCGCGTCGGAGCTCAGCAGTTCACCTGAGTTCATCCGAGTTCACTGAACTGTCGTGAACTAGTGAACTTTCCCGACCTTATAAGCTCGCTAAGTCATTGATTCATCGAGCCGGAGCTCTTTGACAGCTTCGGCATACCACGTGCTTTAGCCTCTGGCAACCCGATCCGCCGAGGCTCGTGTGGTTCTCCGCCATCCGTGGTTCGTCAACGTCGCCCCGCTATTGGTCATCTGCGCTGTCTTCACGCTCGCTGCGCGTCCGCTCGAGGCGCAGTGTCCCCAGCTCCCAACAGGCGGGGCAACGCGCGTCTCGCCGTCGACGGTCTGCCCACCGGCTAGCTCAGTCTGGGTAAATCCTTACGGCGACCCGGTGCAATGGGGCGCGAACACGAGCCATACTGTCTTGTTCACGGTCGGGAACGACGGCCCGGACGCCGACGTCTTCTCCCTCACCTGCTCCGGCACCGGGACCGTCACCTGCTCCTCCCGCAGCCCCACTAGCGTGCCACTCGGCGCCGGCGGAACGGCGACCGTTACGGTCACCGGGAGCGTTGGGGCCGCGGGCACTACTGGCACGTTGCGACTGAGTGCGGGGGGGGCAGGGTCGAGCGACCTCGGCTGGTACAACGTGACCGCTGTGACACCGGCGTATACGGTCGCCGTGACGCCCGACGGAGGCTCCCAGTCCGCGTTCTATCCCTCGACCGGCAACCTGGCGACCTACACGGTAGCGAACCAAGGCAACGTCGGCACGCTGACGTACGCGCTCAGTATCGTGGGGTGCACGACGCCGCTCACAAACTGTGTGGCAGATCAGGCGTCCGTTTCGGTCGCGCAGAACTCGTCTGCCCCGGCAACGGCGCACTTCGACGTGCAGAATGCGGGAGGGACCGGGACGATGAGCCTTCGGGCCACACATACCGGCTCGGGCATTACCGGCACAGGTTCAATCAACGTCACGACCTCTCCTGCACCGGTCTACTCAGTCGCCGTCACGCCCGACGGGGCGGCGACCCCCGCCCGACTTACAAACACCCAGGGCTACACGGAAACCTTCACCGTGACGAACACGGGCAACACGGCAAACACTTATGCGGTCACTTGCGGTGGAAGCGCGAATGTCACTTGCCGCGGCGTGAGCCGCGCGAGCGTGCCACTCAATGCCGGAGAAAGTGCCACTGATACTGCGCGGTACGACGTCGGCGCAGTAGGAACCGGGACGCTCACGCTAACCGCGACCGGCACGAACGCTAGCGACGGTGGTAGTTATTCCGTCCCGGTCGTGGCACCCAGCGCCCAGCCACCTGTGGTTGACGCGACGACGGTCAACCCAGGAGCGGTGGAGGAGCGCGGCGGGTGCGTCACAATCGCGATGGGTGCGGCTGCCGCGGCTGAATGCGGTGACCTCCGCGTCGTTCATGCGCTCCCCACCACCCGGACGCTCAATAAGGCGCGCACACCGACACTCCTCTATAACACGCAGTTCGCGCATCCATTCCCGCTCGTCGCGGCGAAGATCACGCTACCCGCGACAGCGGTGATCCCGGACAGCATTACCGGCACATTGACCATCAACGCCGTCCCGCGCGCTCGGGGCAAGTGGCTCGGAACGGAGTGGATGCCAGGCAAGACCCGGCGTGTCGTTCTCGGCTTCGACGGACTGAGCGACGCAACGGGGATCTATTCGTACACCGTCGAGTTCCGGACCTGGTACCCCTCTACGAATCAGCCGACGACCGCGACCGTCTTGCTTCCGATCGTGAATCGAACCAGCAGCCCGTTCGGCGCCGGATGGTGGCTCGCGGGACTCGAGAGACTCGACGTCGGTACGATGATCTGGGTAGGCGGCGACGGCAGCGTCCGGCAGTATCAAGCGGTTCGTCCGAACGTTTGGGCCGCGCCCAACGTGGATCACCCCGATACGCTACGCAAAGAGGCGAACGGAACCTACATGCGGTACGACCGTGACAGTGTGCGAGTGAGGTTTGATACAACGGGGCTCCATATCGTGACGATCAACCGGCAGGGACACACCACGACGTTTTCCTACGCATCCGGACGCCTCACGAAGATCACACTTCCTCCCGACACGACCAAGGTATACGGCTTCACCTATGATGGCAGCGGCTTGCTGCAGTCGGTCAGCGCGCCCGGCCCGGACGGGGTCACGCCGCGGATCACACGTGTCACGGTCACCGGCGGACGCGTCACAGCCATCGTCGACCCGGACGGCACGATGGTGTCTTTCGGGTACGACCCCAATTTCACCAACCGCCTGAAGAGCCGGACAGATCGGCGGGGCACAGTCACCACGTACGGGTTTGATATCGGGAGCAAGCTCGCTGTGGACAGCATCAACATGGGCGCCGGCCGGGGCCCGATCATCACGAGTCTGATGACGCTGGAGAGCCGAGGTCTGCCGGGCGTTGGGACGCCGACCTCGGTCGACACGGCGGTTGCCTACACCAAGTTCGACGGCGCGCGGACGGACGTCGGTGACACGACTTTGTTCTGGCTGGACCGCTTCGGCGCACCACGAAAAATCGTAGATGCCCTTGGAAACGCGACCCTCTTGACTCGCGGTGACTCCCGGTGGCCGGCACTTGTTACCCGCCTCGAGTATCCGAGCGGCCAGATCATCGGGGCGACCTATGACACGCTGCGGGCTGGCATCCTGACCACCACCGACTCTAGCTCCAACGCCACAACGCGATACGTCTGGGACCCTAAGTGGGACGCCGTCCGCAGGATCACACGCCCGGCAGGGGATAGCGTGACGTTCGCGTATGACATCTCGACGGGGAACTTGCTGTGGCAACAAGACGGGCGCGGGCCGATGTCGCGAGTCACGTTCGGCTACAATGCTGCGAACCAAGTCGTAAGCATCACCCGCCCCAACACGGCGGCTGAGCAAATTGGGTACGACGCTCTGGGAAATCTTGACTCCGTGACGACGGCGACAGGGTACCTGACCACGTATCAAAACGATGCTGTGGGACGAGTCACGTTCATCAGCTCGCCCATCGATACCGCCGCAACGTCGACGCGTCGGCAAGGGCGGCAGTCAACGTATGACCTCGCCGACCTCGATACACTGACGATTTCGATAGGACCAGAGATGTCGCCCACCGTCCTGGCCGAGACCGTGTTCGTACGAAAACGCTACAACCCGAACGGTCAGCTCGACAGTTTATCTCGCTGGGCGACGCCCAACGTCACTAACATCGGCACGATCACGACACGGTGGGCGTACGACGCCGCGGGCCGCGTGATCGCCGAGATCGCTCCCGACAACGCGCGCGATAGCGTCTATTACGACCCGGCCGGCAATGACACGCTCCGGGTCACTCGCCGGCATCACCGGATCACCATGGCGTACGACCCACTCAACAGGCGCACGATGCGCCGGGTCCCCGGCGTGCCGTACACCGAGCGCCCATCCGGGATCAACGCCAGCCTGGGGGGGCTGCCCACGTCGTTTGCCGCATACCAAGTCCCGGCGGATTCACAGACCTTCACGTACGATCCCATGGGGCGAGTGCTGACTGCCCGAAATTCGGATGCAAGAGTGAAGCGCTCTTACTACCGGAATGGGTTGCTGCAAACCGACAGCCTGTGGATCCGAACGGTTCAGGGGTGGGACTCCACGCAGCATGTGTACGGTCTGCACAATGGGTATGATCTCGACGGCCGGAGAGGCGCGCTGGACCCTCCCGTTCAGCTCATGTATGCGTTGTACACGATCTTCTGGAACTACGATCCCCAGTTCGATGCGCTGGCGTCGGTTGGTGATCTCCAAGATGCCTTGTACTACTACGACTATACACCGCGTGGCGAGGTCGCCTCCATCGCGTTCGCCGGTGCGTATACCGAGTTCTTTTCGTACGATGCCGACGGGCGAATCCTGGCCGACACAATCAAGAACCTGGGCGGTACGGCCTACCCTCGCATCGGCTCCGATCCCGTCCGGGGCATCCAGTACGGGTATGACGCTCGCGACAAGTTGGTGTCCGGCGCAGATCGGGTCGCCTATAAAGACACTGTCACGATGGGGTACTCAGGGTTGGGGTATCTCGTGCAATCGAACCTGTCGCAGCGGGGCAAGCCACAGGGGTGCGGCTCCTCGGCTCGCTACGCGGTCGCTGAAACGTTCAAGTATGACGGACAGGGTAATCGGTATCGGGGGGACAGAACCGAGGCGATCACCGAGTCCGGGGGCTGCTCGTCTTCCAGCGGCTGGGGAAGCGGGTCCGCTTTTGCGCCTGGCATCGGACGCTTGACCAAGGACACGCTGACATCCGGGGTCACGACTTATACCTACAACGCGGCCGGCGACATCGAGTTCACCCAGAATCTAGGAGGGCCGGCGCAGGAACAAGCATCCTACTACGGCGCCGACGGGAAGGTCCGAGCAGTCGACTCGCGTCGAGCAGCGGGGCCGAACCCTCAATTCGGATTCTGGACGCGCGCCTTCGACGAGTATCGCTACGACGCCCTCGGCCGCCGTATGTGGGTTCGGTCCCGCAAGAGTTGTCAGGATAGCGGCATGAACATCGCCGAAGCAACGGAGTGCAAGACGAGCGTCCTCCGACGCACAATCTGGGACGGCGATCAAGTGTTGGTCGAGATTCAGATGCCAGGGGACTCCACGGCGCGCGATATCCCGTATTGGGAGAACGACACAGCGGCCGTCCGACTCGCGCCGATATCTGCAGGAACGGGCAGCGGCGATCCGAGTCGCTACTTCGGGCGCGTCGTGTACGCTCACGGAGGCGGCGTCGACCACCCGGTATCGATAACGCGGTATAACTATGTCTACGCGATCAACGACGCTGGATTCACCGTCTCGCCAGCGGTCGTGGTCCCGCGCGTTACGATTATGCCGTTCTGGAACGTGCTGGGCGATGCCCCGCTTGGGGCGTTCTGGAACGGCGCACAGGAGTACTGTACGCCCCCGACATCCACTACTGAGTGCGTCGGCGTCTATTGGCCCTACACCTTTTCGGCGTACGACCGCCAGCACGGCACAGTGGGTCGAACCAACTGGCACGGTAGCTTGCTTGAAAATGCACAGGACAAGTCCGGGCTGCAGTTCAAACGCAACCGGTACTACGACCCCCAAACCGGGCGGTTCACGCAGGAAGATCCCATTGGGCTCGCCGGCGGCCTCAACCTCTATGGGTTCGCGGACGGGGATCCGGTCAATTTCAGCGACCCGTTTGGATTGAGGACGTGCCCGCCCGACTGTGGCCCACTCGCATCATTCATCCGCGGTCCGGTTCGCCCAGGGATGTTTGCTGGGGCTGCGGCCCGCGGCGCTAGCCTGGACGCGGGGAACCACGTGGTCGTCGGAGTGAGCGGTACGCTAGGCAACGTGACGTGTAGCGCGACCGGAGGAGCGGTCTCAGGCTCGGGCTGTGGCGTGTCCATCAACACACCGTCTGTAGGGGCGAGCCTCGATATTGGGATCAAGTTCCGCGACGCCGGTGGCGACCCGCTCACTGGAGGTGTGACATACGGGCAAGAGCACCTAGGCGTTACCCTGACGAACGGAACCGTGATGCTGAACATAGGGGCCAACACGCCTGTTGCGTCCCCGCTGACGGTGACTGTAGATCTACCATCTATCCCCGCCGGACAAGGGCCGCCGGGAAGCACCACGCAGAAGCCTGACGCCACAGCCGTGAGATGCCCAGGGCCTTCGTGTCCACCGCAATAGTTCTTAGTCGTCGCATTAGAGTGCTGGCGACGGGGCCACAGCGATTAACGCTGTGACCTCGTCGCCCACCAGAGGATTGAGTGCATGACCGCTCTAGCGGTGGCATGCTTCGCATGTGCGGCTGGCTGCGCGATCGCCATGCAGGTCTTCGACGCGCGGATGCAGCGCTATCGATCACCTGCAGCGCCGACTTCTGCCTTCCGCTGGGTCCCCGTGCGGTGGTGGGATCCAGCGCTGTACGAGGGCGAAGGTCAGAGATACCGCACGCTGGCGATCCGGAGTTGGTGGCTGACCGTGGCCTTCTTCGGGTGTGGCGTCCTTGCCGTCTTGCTGGGGATCTAAACAGCGCCTGGCCGGACTAGCAGAAAGAGGAGCGACACCTCGAGGGCGTTGCGAGCGACGTGTGCTGTAAGGCTGAGAGTCACACGGCCCGTGCGATCTAACGTGATCTTGCCCAGCGCCAGAGAGGCACCAAACAGCCAAGTCGCATTGACGATGTGCGCCCGGTCTGCTGGAAGGTATCCGAGGTGCCCCAGCGCGAAGATCACCGAACTGGCAATCACGGCCTTCGCGCTCGATCCGGTCCAGTCACGGACTGTCTGAAGGACGCCGAACCGGAACACGAGCTCTTCGATCACGGGTCCCACGACGACCACCATCAAAATCCACAGTGGTATAGCAAGCCACTGCCGTGATGAGACCAAGACGCCAACGTAGGTCGAAGTCGAATCCGTTGCCCACCGCCACATGAAGGGCCACACCCCGAATAAGTTGAGAACGAAGCTGAGCCCGACCGTCAGCACGAGCGTCCACATCACTGCCCTCGGCGTCTCTGCCCGGAGCGATGCGCGAAGGCGGCTTTCGGGATGCCGCACCCAGATGAGCCAGATCACGGCGAGGGCTGGCATTCGCAAGGCAAGCGTGGTGATGACGTGCTTGACGGCGAAATGCTGTAGGTAGTCGGGCGTGACCTGGGTGGGAACGCCAAACGCTTGAAGGATCCAGTCGCGAAACAAAATCGCGGCCAGGTACAGCCCACCCGCTACCAATACGAGACGCGGCGTCTGGTCAGTGGGCCGTAGGTCTGGGTGGCTCAGATCGTCCGTCTTTGCTCCTGGAGACCGGCGCCGCCTCACGATGCCAGGCGCTGCGCCGTCTCAGCACCTGCGCACTGAGTTTTGGGTGTTCCTGGGTGTGGAAGCAAGTGGCGAGATATCGCTATCTGCACCAGCTGCTGGGTATTTCTGGGTGTGCAAGCTAGTGGGGAGATATCGGTGCACGTGCTGGTGCGCGGCCTCGGTGTTGCTCATTCGCATGCCGCTCAATGGCACTTCTCTACCTCCCAGTCCGACGCCGGCTCTACACGAGGCGGTGACGAGTTTGAGTAGCAATGCAGTTCCTTCCCGGTCGCAATGTGCAGCGCCAAGTCACTTTGCGACGACCGTGACGATGCCCCCCTCATCGCGGTCCTGGTCGATCGCCATGGCGAAATGCTCGCACCACGCATCAGCGCGGAGACGAGCGCCGTTGTCACCGTGATTACGGGTACCCTCCGTTGTGTTGGTCGTCCCTCCGGCGGACATCCCGAAGGAGTGATCTGCGCGCGAGGCATCGTAAGATTCCGATCTCAATGACCTGAGCCGTCGGCCCGTGACGGTTTCGTGACGGTTTCGGGGGTGGATTTGCGTCGATTTGCGGTGTGACCGCCCCTTTTTCCGCTCTGTGAGTCGCTATTCTTCTTCGAGGATGCACGGCGTCGACCGCGTTTGAGCCCACAGGGTTGCAGGTTCGACTCTTGCCGGTCTACTCACCCAGGGAGCGACGCGTAGGGGCGGAGCGGAAAAACGAGTCGCCGGCGGTGAAGGCACCGCATCACTGGCTACTTTGCCGGAGACTTTGCCGGTCCATGTTCGCCAGTAGTGTGCAGTGAGTCTCCTGCCGAGCACGAACCGCTGATAAAACAGCGGCCCCCCTTGCGGGGGGCCGTCTTAGCAAACCGCCGCCTTCAGCCACTCGGCCACCTCTCCAACTGCTTGTCTCACTACGTCTTCGCCGTCACCGCCAACCTGCGCCCGGTCCGTTTGGGTACAGGCTTGGGTACATAACGCCCGGCGCGCGGGCAAACGGCTGACGAACGTAGACGAGCGTAGACAAGCGTTAGCACGGGGCGGAAGCTAGTACGCGAGCCCCCGGCCGCGCCAGCCAGGCCCCGCGGGTTTGCCCCGCGATGATGGCGCCGGTTATCCGGACGACGCCACGGTGGGCGCGAAGCCGGTCCACACCCCCTCGGCGGGGCGCGGCGTGACCCAGACGTTGCCGCCCGTGGTGTACGCGGAGATGGTGTACCGGCCGTAAGCGAGTTCGGCCTCGAAGCGAATGTGGGTGTGCAGGTGATAGCGGGGACGACCTTCGATGAGGTCGGCCACCACCAGTAGGCCCGCGCACGACAGACGCCAGACGCTGGGCCGGTTGAGACGAATCTCCATGTCGGAAAATCTACCAGAAACCGCAGCCGTTCAGGCGCTGCTATCGACCCACGCTCCCCAGGTTAGTGCACCGGGGTAAAGACACAGCAGGCGACGTAGATGCGGGCGATGAGCCAGAGGGCGACCCCGATCAGCGTGCAGCCGAGCGTCCAGAGCGCCAGCCCCTTCGCCACGCCCCACGCGATCGTACGCTGGAGGTCCTTCAGGGAAGCATCCCGCACCGATGGCAAGGTTGACACGCCCCGTTCCTCCAGCCTCGGGTAGCCAGCCTCACGTGGTTTGTACGCGGTCGTGGCGCGACGAGGGGCGGCGGTGGGTGACGCCGCCAAGGTATCAGCAGGGGAATCGCTGTCAAGCCGCGTGTGGGGGGAACCAGGCGTTGAACCACGCGCGCCGTTCCGGCGCGAGCGCGTCGAGCCACATGCCCATGATGCCCATCAGGTAGTCGTGCACGGCAGCGGAGGGACCGTTGCTCACGAGCGCGAGGCGGCTGTACGTCAGGTGGGCGGAGAGCTTGTTGGCCACGCGGCGGCACGCGGCGTAGTCCGGTGGCTGCGCGGCCTCCGAGTACTCCTGCGCCTTCGCCCTCCACGCGCCTACCGGCAGGAAGTCGGCCGCGAGCATGTCGTCGCTGTAACGCCCGCCCTTGTTGGTGCGCTCGTACACGAAGAAAAAATCCATGAGCGCCCGGGCCGTGATGAACCATAGGGTCCACCCGGTGCGCTGCCCTTGGTCCACCCAACAGTGCCGGAGCAGGTAGAGATCGTGCGCGACATGCGGCGCGGCGCGCTCTAAGCACGCGGCGTCGGGCGCGCCCGTGCGCTTCACCAACTCGTGGCAGGGCTCGCGATCGGTCACGCCGCACGTTAGTCGGCGGCCCGCGCACCGTCTAGGCGGTCAGCGTGTTAGTCGGCTAGGAAGAGAGCCAGCTCGGGGCCTGTGACAAATGAGCTGAAGCCACCGTCATAGAGATTGAACGTGCCCTGGACGCCCGCAGCCAAGAGCTGTTCTTGCACTTGCTGCCCGTAAAGCGCGCGTCCCGCGACGATGGTGATCTTGGCAATCTTGTCCGGCACGCTGCCCGGTCGGGGCTGCTGCTTCCAGCCGTTTGGTTTCGCTGGGGGCCTCTTCGACGACTCGACAAACCTGGTCAAGTTCGGCGCTCGCGACAACGATCCGTCAGTAGGCCGCTGGACGGCAAAGGATCCGATTCGCTTTGTTGGTGGAGAGACGGGGCTTTATGTTTATGCGGACAACGATCCGGTCGGTGCGCTTGATCCTTCCGGTCTCCAGACCTGGCAAGTAGGGGTGAACTTCAGCGGCAGTTTTTTGGGGATAGGCTGGACCGTCTCGGCCACCGTGGCGTTCGACTATCACGGAAATCTTGGCATCTTGTACACGGGAGGTCTCGGAGGGGGCGTAGGAGCCAAATTTCAGGGAGGCGTCTCCGTGCTGACTTCGGATGCGACAACGATTTGTGACTTGAAAAGGGTGTTTGAAACGGTGAGCGTTGGTGCCGGCGCAGGACTAAGCGGTGCGATCGACACGTTCTGGGGCGACACCCAGGATGGATTCGTGGTGGGTGGTGGATTTACCCTCGGAGCCGGACTTGGCGTGGGCGGCTTCGTGGGTCCGACGTACACCGGCATACCGGGACCCGTTCTGCATCTATGGTGAGATTGCTGAGGGTGACCGGGGTTTTGCTGATTATCGTGGGCTTCGGCTCGTTTGGTTCGAATGTCTATATCCAACTGCGCTACGCCGACGTGATGCCGCGAGAGCCCGATCAGAGCAGCGGTCGGGTTTACCCTTTCAATGCCAACCGCTTTCATGTCTTCGTCACACGCGAGGAGGCAGACCGCGGTAGGCTGGCGGGAATCGTTGCCGTATTTGGAGTCATAAGTGTTGCCGTCGGAACCCAGCTTTTGCACCGTGCATCTGCCCGTCGGGGCTAGGCGTGCCTCGCATGATGTTCGCCAGTAGTGTGCAGTGAGTCTCCTGCCGAGCACGAACCGCTGATAAAACCGCGGCCCCCCTTGCGGGGGGCCGTCTTAGCAAACCGCCGCCTTCAGCCACTCGGCCACCTCTCCTTCGAGGTGCGGAAAAGAGTGAGGGGCGTACTCTGGCAGCTTGCTCATCGGCGCCGCGAAGCTGTCACAGATCGACCACAAAACCCTCCTTGTTGCGATACGCGCCGTGACGTGCTGAACTGCCCGTGAGCCTAGGCATGTCGTGGCTTGGCACGGCTTTGCCTACATGTGGCACCGCCCTTGCCCCTCCGGCTGACATGACGTCGAGTGTTCAGCGTACGTATTCTGGCTCGGTCCACACTGCTGCCATGAGCCATTGCGTGGCCGCGCGATGCTTCGAGCATGCCACCGATCATGGCG
>Ga0137377_10001753_pt1 | contig 15490 bp, 16 predicted proteins | sample SagtaG_22_FD_104815 | JGI IMG/M metagenome (GOLD analysis project Ga0137377, IMG submission 104815) | Vadose zone soil microbial communities from Sagehorn Ranch, Mendocino, California, USA - Sage2_L_40_16 metaG | ecosystem: Environmental > Terrestrial > Soil > Vadose zone | place: USA... | reverse complement strand
CTCCACGCGCAACGGATGAACGGCGAAGAGCAGCGCGGCGAACGCCGCGCCCCACGACAGCGCGGCCGGGCCGGCGGCCGCGAGCCCCGCGCCGAGGAGCCCGCGCGCGACGAAATAGAAGAGCACCGCGCTCGAGGCGTGGAACACGAGGCTGACCAGGTGGTAGCCCCGCGGGTCCATGCCGCCCAGCGCGTAGTTCAACCCGAGCGTGAGCCACGTCAGCGGGATCCAATGCCCCTCGTGCGTCGTGGTGAACATCCAGCGGAGGTTGCTCGAGCTGAGCCCGCGGAAGTTGGGGTTGCCGAGGAAGTTGACGTCGTCGTCCCAGTTGAGAAATTCCCCGGAGAGGCCGGGCAGGAACGTGACGAAGGCGATGGCGAAGACGGCGGCGGGCAGGAAGAAGCGGCGGAGTGTCGTTGACGCTCCGTTCACCGGGCGGCGCCCTCGCGGGCCGCACGGATCGTCTCGAGGAAGCGCCGAGCGGCCGCCGCGGGGTCCGGCGACGCACACACGGCCGAGATGACGGCGACGGCGTCGGCGCCGGCCCGGATGACCTCCGCGACATTGTCCACCGTGATGCCACCGATGGCGACGAGTGGCACCCGGATCTCCGGGCGCACGCGCCTGAGAAGATCCGGCCCGACGAGCCGGAAGCCCGTCTTGCTGCCCGTGGGGAACATGCTGCCGACCGCGACGTAGTCGGCGCCGTCGTCCCGGGCGCGGCGCGCCTGGCTCTCGTCGTGGGTCGAGACGCCGAGGATCATCCCCGGGCGCAGGAGCCGTCGCGCCTCGCGCGCTGGCAGATCGTCCTGCCCCACGTGGACTCCGTCGGCCTCGACGGCCAGCGCCAGGTCGACGCGGTCGTTGACGATGAAGAGGCAGCCGGCCTCGCGGCAGCGCCGTCGGAGCGCCCGCGCCACCGGATAGAGATCGGAGAGCGGCATGATCTTTTCGCGCAGCTGAACGACACGGCAACCGCCCGCCAGCACCGCGTCGAGGAGTGGGACCAAATCCCGGTCACCTGCCGCGCCCCGGTCGAGGACGACGTAGAGCGGTGTCGGCAGGGTCACTGGGTCGGAGTGCCCGGGGGTCAGGAGCCCACTTCGAGGCGGGGCAGCGTGTGCTCTCCGGAGAGGAAGGCGGGGTCGGCCAGGAGCTTCTGGTGATAGGGAATGGTGGTCTTGACCCCTTCCACGACGGTCTCGGCGAGCGCCCGCTGCATGCGCCCGATGGCCTCGGCGCGGTCGCGACCGTGGACGATGATCTTGGCGATCAGCGAATCGTAGTACGGCGGCACGATGGCTCCCGGCATGAGATGGCTGTCCACCCGCACGCCGTACCCGCCGGGCGGGAGCCACGCCGTCACCGTCCCGGGTGAGGGGACGAAGTGCTCGGGGTCCTCGGCGTTGATGCGGCACTCGATCGCGTGCCCGCGCAGCGTGATCGCGGCCTGCTTGTAGCCGAGCGGCTCGCCGGAGGCGACCCGGATCTGCTCGCGAACGAGGTCGATGCCCGTGACCATCTCGGTGATGGGATGCTCGACCTGGATGCGCGTGTTCATCTCGATGAAGTAGAAGGTGCGATCGCGGGCGACGAGGAACTCGACGGTGCCGGCGGAGACGTAGTTGACCGAATTGGCCACGGCCAGCGCCGCCTTGTAGAGGCCGGCCCGCGTCTCCTCCGAGATGGCCGAGGCTGGACTCTCCTCGAGCAGCTTTTGGTGGCGGCGCTGCACCGAGCAGTCGCGCTCGCCCAGGTGGACGCGGATTCCGTTCCGGTCGCCCAATACCTGCACCTCGACGTGGCGGGCCTCCTCGATGAACTTTTCGAGGTAGAGCTCCGAGGAGCCGAATGCCTGCGCGGCCTCCGCCTGGCAGGTGGCGAAGGCCTGCGCGAGCATGTCGCGCGCCCGGACGATGCGCATGCCACGCCCGCCTCCGCCCGCGGCCGCCTTGACCACGACGGGGTAGCCGATCGTGTCGGCGAGCGCCTGCGCCTCGTCCACGCCCTCGAGCGGCCCTTCGCTGCCCGGGACGACCGGGGCGCCCGCCTGCTTGGCCATGGAGCGCGCCTGGGCCTTGTCGCCCATGAGACGGATGGCTTCCGGCGCGGGCCCGATGAAGGTGATGCCGCAGGCCCGGCAGATCTCCGCGAAGGCCGCGTTCTCCGACAGCAGGCCGTAGCCGGGGTGTATGGCCTCGCTGTCGGTGATGGAGGCGGCGGAGATGATGCTCGGGATGTTGAGGTAGCTCTGGCGTGCCTCGGCGGGACCGATGCAGATCGACTCGTCGGCCAAGAGGACGGGGCGCGAGCCGGCGTCGGCCTGCGAGTGGGCGACCACGGTGCGGATGCCCATCTCGCGGCAGGTGCGGAGGACGCGCAGCGCGATCTCGCCGCGGTTGGCGATGAGGATCTTGTGGAACATGGTCAGGCCGCCTTCTCGACGCCCTGTGGCTCGATCAGCATCCGGCTAGCGGCGGGGCTCCACGAGAAAGAGGGGCTGGCCGAACTCGACGGGCTGGGCGTTCTCGACGAGAATCTTCACGATGCGCCCGGACAGCTTCGACTCGATCTCGTTCATGAGCTTCATGGCTTCGATGATGCAGAGGGTCTGCCCTTCCTTGATCGTGTCGCCCTCGCTGACGAACGGCGCCGTCTCGGGACTCGTGGCGCGGTAGAAGGTGCCGACCATGGGCGCCTCGATCGTCACGGTGCCGAGGGCGGTGTCGGCGGCGCGCTCGGCGCCTTCCGTCTGGGGCAGCGCGAGGGGCGCCGCGGCGGACGGAGGCGTCACGGCCGTGGGCGCGTGCCGGCGGACCACCCGCACGCGCAGGCCGCCGCTCTCCACCTCGAGCTCAGCGAGGTCGTGGGCCATGGCCAGGTCGACGACCTGCTTGGGCGTCCACTGCTGTCCCGCTGCGGAGCGGGCCGGGCGCTTCTTGCCCGCCATGGCGTCTAGCCGGCCGCCGCGACGCGGCCCAGGTACTCGGCGGTCCTGGTGTCGACCTTCACGACGTCCCCCTGGTTGAGGAAGAGCGGCACCTGCACGACGGCCCCGCTCTCGAGCGTGGCCGGCTTGGAGCCGCCCGAGGCCGTGTCGCCGCGGATGCCCGGATCGGTCTTGGCGATGGCGAGCTCCATGAACGTCGGCAGCTCGACCGTCACGGGGCTGCCGTCGATGAAGAGGATGTCGACGTCCGTGTTCTCTTTCAGGAAATCCCGCGCGTCGCCCACCTCCTCCGCGGACAGCGAGATCTGGTCGTAGGTCTCCGTGTCCATGAAGTGGTAGCGGTCGTCCTTGTAGAGGTACTGCATGTGTTTGTCCTCGAAGTCGACCAGCTCCACTTTCTCACCGGCCCGGAACGTGTTGTCGATGACGCGGCCCTGCCTCATGTGCTTGAGCTTGGTGCGCACGAAAGCGCCGCCCTTGCCGGGCTTGACGTGCTGGAAATCGACGATGGTATACGGCTGCCCGTCGAACTGGATCTTCAACCCCTTCTTGAACTCTGCCGTGGACACCTGCATGACGTTATGGCCCCTTCCGTTTCTGGGTCTTGGCCCGCAGCGCCTCTTCGAGACGGTCGCGGGCCCGGGCATCACCCGGATTCTTCCGTGTGAGGCGCAGGAAGATCTGCGCCGCTTCGTCGTGGAGCCCCTGCTCGAGGCAGAGGGCGCCCATGCTCATCGTGGCGAATGTATCGTCCGCCAATACGCGCCCCAGCGGCGACCCATCGCCCGCGCGCCCTTCCGCGGCAAGCGTCTCGAGCAGCAGGCGCGATTCCCGATCGCCCGCGTCGAGCTTGACCACGCGCTCCAGGTGCTGCCGTGCCTCCTCGAGCCGCCCGGCCCTGCGGTGCACGTCCGCGGTCAGGCGATGCGCCTGGGCGTCCTTCGGGCTCGCCTGCAATATGATGCCCAGCTCCGCGAGGGCAGCCTCGGAATTGCCGTCGTCCAGGTGCGCCTTGGCCAGGATGAGACGCGCCGTCGTGTAGTGCGGAAAGCGCCCGAGCCCCTCGCGGCAGAGGTTGATGGCTTCCCGCGTCCGTCCGGCCTTGCGATAGGCATCGGCCAGAGGGGCGAACGCCAGTGAGGCCGGATCGCGTGCCAGCCGCTCCTCGTACCGCCTGATGGCGCTCGCCGCCACGGGATCCTCGGCGGCGGCCCCCCCGGCCTGAGGGATCGGGTTCGCCATGGCTAATCTTTTATAAGCGCCAAACGCCCTGGAGTCAATGCGCAGGCCGCCGATACGGGCCCATCTGCTTCGTTTAGGACCCTTCTCGGCGCCCTGCGCTCAGCCGAGGTCGGCGAGGGCGTCGAGGATAACTGCTCGGGGCACGTCGAAGACGAGGCGAAACGCGCCGATCTCGGGCGCCAACACGAAGAGCACGCGACCGTCCTTGGCCTTCTTGTCGCGGCCGAGGGCCTCTACCACGCGCTCCGGCGCCTCTCCGACGCTCCGGACGGGCAAGCCGACCGCTTCGAGCAGGCGGACCTGTCGCCCACGGACCCCTGGCCTGGCCACGCCCAGGCGCTCCGCTATCCCGGCCTCGGCGGCGATACCGAGCGACACGGCCTCGCCGTGCGCGAAGCGCTGATAGCCGGTGACCGCCTCGATCGCGTGCCCGATGGTGTGCCCGTAGTTGAGGACGTGGCGCAGCTCCGCTTCCTGCTCGTCACGCTCGACCACCGAACCCTTGAGACGGCACGAGCCCGCGACAATTCGCTCGAGGGTGACCGGGTCGCGCCTGATGAGCGCCGCCGCGTCGCGCTCCACTTCGTCGAAGTACGCGGCGTCGAGCACGACGCCGTGCTTGATCACTTCCGCCAATCCCGAGCGGAGCTCGCGTTCCGGCAGGGTCAGCAGCGCGGCGGTGTCGGCCAGCACGAGGCGCGGCTGGTAAAAGGCGCCGATCAGGTTCTTGGCGCGCGGATGATCGATGGCCGTCTTGCCTCCGCTCGATGCGTCCACCTGGGCCAGGAGCGTCGTCGGCATCTGGACGAAGTTGACGCCTCGCATGTAGGTGGCCGCGGCGAAGCCCGCGAGGTCCCCGACCGCGCCGCCACCCAGCGCGACGACGGTCGAGCCCCTGTCGAGACCGGCCTCCAGGAAGCGCTCCCATGTGGAAGCGGCGATCTCCAGTGTCTTGGCGCGCTCCCCCTCCGGCAGGAGGACGGTGGTGACGTCGAAGCCCGCGGCCGCCAGGCTCTGGATGACGGCGGCGCCGTGGAGGGCCAGGATTGCCGCGTCCGTGACGAGAGCGACCCTGCGGCCGACCTGGAGGCGGGCGAGCTCGGCTCCGGCCTGGGCAAGGACGCCCGGGCCGACGAGGATGCGGTACGAGCGGGCGCCCAGCTTGACGGGAACGTCGATCATCGCCCGCCCACGCTACCAGCTTTTGAGGTAGTCGACGTAGCCCTGATAGTTGCGGCGGATCTCGTCGATGCTGTCGCCGGCGAATTTCTCGAGGAAGGCCTCGGCGAGGACGAGCGCCATCATGGCCTCGCCGACCACGCCGGCGGCCGGGACGGCGCAGACGTCGCTGCGCTCCACGACGGCCTCCACCGTCTCCTTGGTCGCCATGTCCACCGATTGGAGCGGCTTGCGCAGCGTCGAGATCGGCTTCATGGCGGCGCGAACCACGACGGGCTGGCCGTTGGTGACGCCGCCCTCCAGGCCGCCGGCGCTGTTCGAGCGGCGGTGGAATCCGCTATCGCTGTCGAACAGAATCTCGTCGTGGACCTGCGAGCCCGGCCGCCGCGCGGCCTCGAAGCCCATCCCGATCTCGGCGCCCTTGATGGCGTGGATGGAGCAGAAGGCGCGCGCGAGCCGCCCGTCGAGCTTCCGATCCCACTGCACGTACGAGCCCAGGCCGACGGGACAGCCGAGAGCGACGACCTCGAAGACGCCCCCCAGCGTGTCTCCCGCCTCCTTGGCCCGGTCGATGGCCTCGATGATCACGAGCTCCGCGGCGGGGTCGGCGCAGCGGACTTCCGATGCCTCGGCGCGGCTCCGGACCTCGTCCCAGGCAACCTCGAGCGGGCCGATGTGCACGCCGCCGATTTCGGTGACATGGCTCAGGATCGTGATGCCGAATTCGCCGAGCAGGCGCTTGGCCACGCCCGCCACGGCGACGCGTGCCGTGGTCTCCCGCGCGCTCGAGCGCTCGAGCACGTTGCGGATGTCACGGTGGCCGTACTTCATGGCACCCGCGAGGTCCGCGTGGCCGGGGCGCGGCCGCGTGATCGTCTTGGGCGGGGCGCCCGCGGGCGGCTCGCCCACCGCCATGGTCTGCTTCCAGTTCTCCCAGTCCCGGTTCTGGACGGTGAGCGTGATCGGGCTGCCGAGGGTCACGCCCCAGCGGACTCCGGAGGAAATGTGGGCCTGGTCGCGCTCGATCTTCATGCGCCCGCCGCGGCCATACCCGCGCTGGCGGCGGGCCAGGTCCTCGTTGAGGTGCTCCTCGGTGAGCCCGAGGCCGGCGGGCACGCCGTCGATGACGGCGGTGAGAGCCTCGCCGTGGGACTCGCCGGCCGTGAGAAAGCGGAACGCCACGGCCGTCCGCTCTACTTCGGGGCGATGGGGGTGGTGGCTATGCCGGCTCCCCCCTGGCCCGTGACGAGGGACGGCGTCACGAAGATCACCAGCTCACGCCCGGTTTCGCTGTTCTCCTTCTGCTTGAAGAGCCACCCGAAGATGGGGATGTCGCCGAAGAGCGGAACTTTGCGCACCGTCGTCGAGGCGACGCCCTGGGTGACGCCGCCGATGACGAGCCGGTCGCCTTCCTTGATCAAGACCTGGGTCTCGGCTTTGCGCCGGTTGATGATCGGCACCGCCACGCCGGCGGCGGGGCTGATGGTGTCGCCCCGCGAGTTGTTTTCCACGACGACGACCATCTTGATCTTGGTGACGACGTTGGGGCCGATCTGCTCCCTGAGCACGGTGGGTATCACGTCGAGCTTGAGCACCGCCTCCTTGAACTGGATCTGGGTGCCGGCCGAGCTCACCGTCGCATAGGGGATTTCTTCACCGAGGGAGATCGCGGCCTTGGAGTTCTCGACCGTGACGATCTCGGGGCGTGCGAGCGTGCGCGTCTTGCCCTGGGTCGCGAGCGCCTGGAGCGCGAGGTTGATGTTGAAGTTGCTCGAGACGAGCCCGAAGGAGATGCCGCCGGCGGGCGAGCCCGCGACGGAGGAGCCGGGCAGGGCCGCGAAGGGCAGGTTGACCACGTTGCCGCCGAGGGGAAGGCCCGTCGAGGCGGAGATCGGGAAGAGCTGGTTCAGGGTCAGGCCCGGGTTGTTGGGGGTCCGGTTGAAGATGCCGACGGGGTCGAGGGCGGCGACCGTGCCGTCGGGCAACAGGATGCCCGAGAAGGCCGGCGAGATGCTGCCGACGTTCTTGCCGGGCGCCGTCTGGAAGCCCTGGCCGATGAGCGTGGTCGTGTTGTTGATGTTGCCGGCGCCCGCGCCGCCCCACTGGACGCCGATGCCCTCGAAGGCGCTGCGGTCGAGGATCTCCATCCGCGCCTCGATCTTGACCTGGGGCAGCGGCACGTCGAACTTCTCGCGGATCAGCTTCTTGATGCGCTCGAGGTCGGCCTCGTAGTGGCGGATGAAGATGCTGTTGGTCGGCTTGTGCGCCTGGATCGTGATGCCCTTGGCGAGCACGTCCTGACTGACCGAGACAACCTGCTGGTTCGGCGAGGGCTGGAAGGGCGGGTACGGGCTGTTCGGCTCGGGCAGGCGGCCGAGGGCCGGATTCGGCGGGCCGGAGCCGACCACCGTCGGGTTCTGCGGCACGCTCTGGATGATTGGCGCGGACGAGACCGGCATGGTGCCCGAGGGAGGGATGCCGAGAATGCCCTGGAGAGTCTTGGCGACCTCTTCTGGATCGGCATAGGAGAGGCGAATGGTCTCTTCCCTCAGGGGACCGCGGGCCTTGGCCTCGGTGATGGCCGCGTCGGACTGGAGCTTCTTGTAGGCCGCCTCCGCTTCCTTGAACTCCGCGTCCGCGCGCTTGGTGCGGATCTCGGTCTCCGACTTGACCTGCGCCTCCTGCACGCGAAACTGCGCCTCGCGCTCCTTGGTCAGCTGCTCGGTGGAGATAATCCGGATGATGCCGTCGCGGTCGAGCCGCTGGAGCCCGCGCGCCTCGAGGATGGTGTTGAGTGCCTGCTCCCAGGTGACGTTGTGCAGGGAGACCGACACCTTGCCCTTGACGTCATCGCCGGCCACGATGTTGCGCCCGCTTTCGGCAGCCAATATGCGCAGGAGATTGATGACGTCGGCGTCCCTGAAGTCGAGGGAGATCAGCTTGGTCGCCGAAGGCGCCTGGCCGCTGGGCATCGACGGGGAGCCCGGAGCGGGCGGCGGAGGCGGCGGTGGGGGCAGAGGCGTCGGACTCGGAGCGGGTGCAGGTCCCGGCGCCGGAGCGGCCTGGGCAATGCGGATAGAGGCAGGGACGGCTTTGGGCTCGGATGCCGGCGGCGGTCCCGACGCGACCGCGGCCATGGTTTCCCTGTCGAGCGCGGCTTCAGTCTTCACCGGATCGGTGGCCAGCGCCTCTCTGCGCGGCGTCTCCGCGCGCGGGGCTGGAGATTCGACCGCGGCCGGCGCCGCAGAGACCTTCGCCTTCGTCTCGCGCGGCTTCGCGGCGGGCTTCTCGGCCTGGGCCGTGGCGGCCGGCTCGAGCAGGACGATCAGCCCATCGGCGTCCGCGTCGATGCGATAGCCGACCTTGCGCGTGAGCTCGACCACGACGCGCGCCACGCTGCCCTTCCACTGGCTGCCCCGAACCTGGCGCACGGGCTCGGTCTCCGAGTTCAGCGTGGTCTTGCTCCACGCGTACGTGGCGCCCGGGAGGTCGATGACGAGACGGTTCGGCGAGTCGATGAAGCTCGACTGGTACTTTGCCTGACCGCTGGTCTTGATGCGGACGGTGACCCCGTCGGCCACGCGCTCGACGCTCATCGACGTCACCTGTACGGCGACGTTGGGCGTCTCAGCGGTACCGATGCCAGCGGCGACCACGGCGAGCAGGAACAGCAATCCCAGGCTCGGCACTAAGGCCTTCATCGGGCGAGCACCCCTTTCGCGGCTTTGGATCGGCATGTCATTCGAGGACCAGGCGCAGGGTCACGGTCGTGGGGCCCTGCCCCGGCTGCGCCGAGACCGCAAAGGTCACGGTGGTCCCGGTGATACCGGTCACCCGCCCGTTGCCGAGGGCGTCGCCGCTTTTGAGAATGTACCCGACACCGTCGGGCCCTTCGACGAGAGCCAGCGTGCCCTGGCGGCCTTGCACGATGCCCACCAGTTTGGCCGCAGTGACGTTGATGCCCTTGGCTTCGCTTACGAGCGAGACAGGCGCAAACGGGTCGCGGCGATTCTTGCCGTCGTAGGCCACGGGCGGGAGCGCCTTGCCCGCGCCCGGATCGAGCGGGCGCACCGCGGCTGCTCCCGGTCCGCCGGCCGCCGGTGGGGCTACCGGCGCGGCCGCCGGCACGGGGGGCTTGGGCGGCGCGGGCGGCGGCTCTCCTCCGCCGCAGGCGCCGAGCAACGTCGCACCCACGATCGGGGCAACTTTCCAACGCAACTTCATCGTGGCTGCACCGGAGGCGTGGGCGCGGGAGATCCTGCGGGCGCGGGAGTTCCGGGCGGTGGGGCGGGGGCTCCCGGCTTGGCGGGCGGCGGGGGCGCGCCTTCCGCCCTGAACGTATAGGTGGCCAGGGTCATCTCGGCACGCAGCGTGCCCGTGGGCCGGTCGATGCCGATGAGGCGGAACTCGCCCAGCGACACGATGCGCGGCATTTTGCCCACGCGCTCGAGGAAGGCGCCCAGCTGGTGATACGTGCACTCGGCCGTGACCGCGATCGGCACCTCCGACAGCACGTCCCGCTCCTCGGCCGGCTTCGGTTGGAAGAGTGAAACGCCGAGGCCCGATTGCGTGGCAAGGTCGGACACTTGGCGGTACACCTGCGGGATCTCGCGCTCCGAGGGCAGCCGCTCCTTGGCCGTATCGAGCTTTCTGCGGAGCACTTCGGCCTGCGCGCGAAAGGGACGGAGGTTGGCCTCGTCCGCCTTGGCCTTGATGACCTCGGCGCGGCGCACTTCGTTTTCCTCCAGGAGAGTGTCCCGCTCCGCGCGGGCCCCGGAGATGAGGAAGAAGTAGGCCAGCGCGCCCAGGATGACGAGCAGCATCGTGCCGAAGATCAGCTTCTGGGGCCGCGGCGCGTTGACGAGCGGGTCGAGTGCGCCCACGGCTCAGGGCTCGAAGCGCGTGACCACCTCGAAGGTGATCAAGCGCGGTGATTTGTTGAGGTCCTGCTTGGCGTCCACGATGTCCACGTCCTTGAACTTTCCGCTGGCCTTGAGATTGGCCATGAAGTCCGACAGGGCGGTGGCGCTGTAGGCGGTACCGGCGAAGCGAAGCTGGGTGCCCTTCTCCTCCATCCGGGTCAACCACAGGTCCTTGGGTAGGGTGTCGAGGACGGCATCGAGGAGGTACACCGGGCGAGTCTGGTAGCGCGCCGCGAGCTCGATGGCGTTGAGCCGGCGCTCGAACATCTCCTTGTCGCGCCGGTAGCGCTGACCTTCGGCGATGACCACCTTGAGCCTCTCCGCCTGCTTCTTATTCTCGGCTATCTCGGCGTTCACGCGGTTGATCTCCGCCGAGAGGCTCCACCACCAGCCACCCAGCACCACCACGAGCACCAGGGCGATCCCGCCGAAGAGCATGCCCAGGTTGAAGGCCGGGATGGAAAAGCCGAGGCCCTTCTTGACCGATGGCGGCGCCAGATTGATCCGGATCATGTGCCCTTGTCTCCGGGACGGCGCAACCCGAGGCCCACGGCCACGGCCAGCAGCGGCCCGGCCTGGTCGAGCTCCTCCGCCGAGAACTGGGCGGCGTCGTATTCCACGTGCTCGAGCGGTCTGGCGACTTCCACGGGCACGCCCCAGGACGAGGACAGGAACTCGTCGATCCCGGCCAGCCGCGCGCAGCCGCCGGAGAGCACGATGCGGCCGATCCGCTCCGACTCGGCGGTAGATGCGAAGTAGTCGAACGTGCGCTGCACCTCCAACGAGAGGTCGCGTGACACAGCCTCGAGGGCGGGCACGAGATCGTCCCAGGCGACGCCGACATCCTGGCCCTGCTTGGCCGCCTCGGCCTTTTCGAAGGGAATGTTGAGCCGCTGGGCGATGGCCTGGGTATAGTTGTGGCCGCCGAAGGGGACGTCGCGCGCGAAGACGGAGGTGCCGCCTCGCACGACGTTGGTCTTCATGACCGTGGCGCCGATGTCGATCAGCGCGACCGCTTCGTCGGCCGGCTCGGGATGGTTCAGTTCGAACTGGTTCTGGATGGCGAAGGCGTCGAGGTCCACCACGAGGGCCTCGAGACCAGCCTGCTCCACCGCCGCGACGTATTCGAGCACCTTGACCTTCTTCACCGCGACCAGGACCACGGACATCGAGTTGACCGATTCACCGACCACCTGGTAGTCGAGAAAGACGTCGTCCACGGCGAAGGGGATGTGGTGCTCGGCCTCGAGGTTGATCGCGTCGGCCAGCTCCTTGGGAGTCACCTTGGGCAGGGGAATGCGCTTCATGATTCCCTCTCGCCCCGAGACCGAGATGACGGCGCTCGTCAATTTGATGCCGGCTTTTTGCACGCACTCCCTGACCGCGTCGCTGACGAGCCCGGGCTCCTTGATGCTGCCCTCGCTGATCACGTCGCGGGGCAGGGCGACCTGAGCGAAGGCCGAGAGGACCCATCCGCTCTTCCCTTCGTGGAGCTCGATCGCCTTGATCGAACTGGACCCGATATCGAGCCCGAAAGTGAAGGTCTTCTTGCCCAGTCCGAACAACGCCATGGCCGGCTCCTGGTCCTGCAGACCGCCGTCCCAACGGAAGGGCCGGTGCGGCCGACTGGAGGTTGGCTGCGCGATAGTCGAAAATTCTGACGCATTGGGTAGTTTATAACGGGGTCAGGGGCCAAGTGTCAACTGTTCGACGCTACTAGATAGAGTGGTCTCCATCCGGCCGGGTGTCGAGGGATGGGGCAAAATCAGGGATCGGAGAGCTCGCGGTACGATCCAGCCTTGAGCATCCAGCCTTTTGGAACGGTGCCGTCACCTGCGGCGGCGGCCCCGCAGTCGAAGGTGAGGGCTGAGCCGCCGCCGGAGCGGGACAGGCTGGCCGAGCCGCCGCGCACGCCGGCCGTGACCACCTGGCCTTCGATGCTGCCCGGTGTCACGCCGCGATACGCAAAGCCGTCCTGCGCATACGCGAGTCCGCGCACGCGCGCGTCACCCGAGATCTCGAGAGAGCCGGCAATGATGAGCCAGCCGCGAAACTCGCCCCCGCGGATCTCGGCCCGCGCGAGCTCCGCCGGAGGCGTGGCGTCCGTGATGGGAGCTCCGCTCAGCGTATCAACGAAGACCAAACCTTCCGGGGCGGGGTGCAGGGAATCGAAGACCACCGAGCCCCGGTAGTAGCTCCCGCGCGAGCGGGCCAGCCGCTTGAGGGCAATGAGGTCGGCATCCGTGAAGATCCATGCCAGCGCCGCGTCGGCCGGTTGTGCTTGCACGTAGTCACCGGACTCGTTGGGAGTGTCGTTGCCGTCGGCGCCCCAGATCTTGGCAGACGGTGCCACGGTTGCATCGCCGCTCGACCAGGCGCCCCGCTTCCCGCCACAGCGGCGGTCGGCCCTCGCGTCCACCGTCACCTGGTCGGCGATGTCGAGATTGCCCCGCACGCAGAGCGCACAGGGCGCGCTCTCCGCCGGCGCGCGCAGCCGCCACAGCGTGCCGGCGATGCGCTGATGGGCTTTGAGACGGATGTCCGCGCGGTCGTCAGTCGGCACCCAGCCTACCGAGACCACGTCGCGCTCGTTCTGTGCCGTCCCCGCGACCACGGCGAGGCGGAAGCCGCCCAGCGGCGCACCCGCAGCCGACACGACGACGAGCCGACTCCCGTCGAACGGCGGCGGAACCGTGGCCGGCAATGGGTCGGGGAGCCCGTTGGGCGCCTCGGGGTTCGCGAGAGCCCAGAGGGCCTGCTCGATGCCGGCCTCGGCCAGCGCGCGGGCCTGCGCCGTGCGGAGCTGATTTGCGGCGATCGTGGGCTCCGTCGCCGACATGACGGAGAGCCCCAGAATGAGGGATGAGAGAAGCACAAGAGTGACGACGGCCAGCGGCAACGCGGCGCCCCGTTGGTCCATCGAGAGTCGGTCCACGAGTTCCCTCACCGCTGGGCGACGAGCGTGGTGACCAGGACCGTTTTATCGAGCGACGCTGTGCCCGAGATCGTGGTCGGCCGGTACGCCACGGTCACCGTCACCTGGCGAATACGCGTGGAGATGACGGCTCCGCAGCCCGGGGGCAGGCCGCAATCGAAGATTCTGACCTGGCGACTGTAGCCCGCGTATGGGTCGGGCAACCCCGCTTCGTCGGGGAAAGTGGTCATGCTCCCGCTCTGCGGAGGGGACAGCGGCGAACCCGACACACCGAGACGATCCACCAGCGGTGCGGCGCTCCACACAGCGGCGCGGATTTCCTCGAGACGCGCGCCGGCGAGAAACGTGGCGGTGGAAAGCCTGGCACCTTCGCTCACGGCGGCGCCCGCCACCGGAATGGCCGAGGCGAGTGCGGAGAGGCCGATGGCTACGACCGCGACGGCGGCCAGGACCTCAGCGAGCATCCAGTTTCAGCCGACCAGAGGCCGGCCGGTGCCCTGAGAAGAGTGCACTGCCGTCGAAGCGCTGTGCACACGGAGAACGGCATGCATAGTTTGGATCAGGGCCCGACGGTGACGCGACCGGAGGCCGAGACGAGAACGCTCAGGCTGGAGCTGCCGTGAGTGACCGTGAGGGTTGCGGCCGGAGCGGCGGCTCCCAGGTTGGTGAAGATGGGGGTGGCGCTCGTCGCGAGTGTAATGCCGTCGGGCGCCGGGATATTTCCGGCCGCGTCCGTGCCCGGTCCCGTCCAGACGCCGGGGGTCTGGCAGTTCGCCTGCCTCGTGTAGCTGATCCCCGTCGCGGCGACCTGGACAGCCACCGAGCAATTCATCTGGATGGCAAGCTGCCTGCCCTGATTCACATAGGAGGCGACGTCGGCGGCCGCCCCCCGTATTTGGGCGGTCTGGTAATAGTTGAGGAATGCTGGAAGCGAGAGGCTGAAAAGGACTCCAATGACGGCCAGAATCACACTCAACTCCGCGAGGCTGAAACCCGCTCGTCTCAAGGCAGTGCTCATGGCCAAATATCCAAGCAAGAAAGGGGCCATGCCGGGCCCTCTCCGAGAAGCGATTTAGTCCAGGAATCGGCCGAGATACCAGGCCAGGAGGTTATCTCCCCATAGGAGGCTCACCACGCCTCCGAGGGCCAGAAACGGACCAAAGGGCACCGGATCCTTCCTGCCCTTGGTCCCGGTCACGAGGAGGCCGATGGCGACCGCGCCCCCCGCGAATACTCCCAGCAGGATGGCGAGAAGCACCAGCTTCCAGCCGAGGAAGGCCCCCATCATGGCGCCGAGCTTCATGTCGCCTCCGCCCATGCCCCCGCGGCTCGCGAGAATGATCACCAGAAACAGGCCTCCGCCGACCAGGATGCCGAGGAGCGTATCGAGCCAGGCGGCAGGGTGGAGGATCACCGTCAGCAGGGCCCCGAACGCGATGCCGGGCAGGGTGATGACGTCCGGGATGATCTGATGGTCCAGGTCGATGCCGGTGATCGCGACGAGGGCGGCCAGGAGGAGGAGCGCCGCGCCGAGATCGAGCGACGCCCCGAATCGCCGAGCGGCCAGCGCGAACAGGACCGCCGTGAGGAGCTCGACCGCCGGATAGCGCCATGAGATGAAAGCCCGGCAGTTGCGGCAGCGTGCGCGAAGCCAGAGCCAGGAGAGCACGGGGATGTTGTCGTGCCAGCGGATTGAGGCACCGCACGCCGGACAGGCCGATGGCGGCCGCACGATGCTCCGGCCGTCGGGAAGGCGGGCGATCACGACGTTGAGGAAGCTACCGATGACGAGGCCAAACAGGAAGCACGTCGCCTCGAGGAACACGGGCGGGAGCACGACGTGATTGTACAGGAGCGCGGTCTGGAGCCCGCAGGATCCGGGAGGCGGAGACGCGACGAGGGAGGGGCGGGAGCCCCTCCCTCGTCCTGCCCGCGACGCGGGAGGTATGCGGCTACGGTACGGTGATGGTCGTACCGTCGCCAGTCGCGGTGATGGAGAACGTTCCTGCCGTGCTCGACGCGTACCCGTATGCGCCCCAGGCAGGCGTGCCACCAGGAGGCGGAGCGGGAACCGAAGCCATGAAAGGACCGGCGCTCTGGTTGAGGCCGTTGACCGCGGCGGCGGTGAGATCGGTCAGGGCCGCCGGCAGCGTGCCCATGTGGGCCGTATAGATGCTCACAGCCGAAGCCATCGTACGCGCGTCGGCCTGAGCCTTGGCGATGCGGGCGCGGGTCTGGACGTTGGCGTACAGCGGGATAGCG
>Ga0137377_10001744_pt1 | contig 15509 bp, 16 predicted proteins | sample SagtaG_22_FD_104815 | JGI IMG/M metagenome (GOLD analysis project Ga0137377, IMG submission 104815) | Vadose zone soil microbial communities from Sagehorn Ranch, Mendocino, California, USA - Sage2_L_40_16 metaG | ecosystem: Environmental > Terrestrial > Soil > Vadose zone | place: USA... | reverse complement strand
GCGGCTGTCCTGCCTTGGTGGGAAGATCGGCGACGCGGACCTTGATGCGGCCGCGGGAGCCGGGAGGCCGCATGTCGGGGACCTGACCCTTCCTTACTAGTCGCGCGAGGTGACCCTCGCAATAGCCGGAGATCCTGGCGGCCTCGGGGAGGTACACGATCCGGTCGGCTTCGGAGACGAGCTCTGTTTCGACCTTGGTCGCCGCCCACTCGAGGGCGCGCGCGGGGCCCTCGGCTCCGAACGACTCACGGAGCTCCTTGGCCTTGGCGCGGATGTCGGCGATGGCTTGGTGAACGGCGCTGCGATTCGTGCCCAGAAAAACACACCCCCCAAAGAGTTTTGTGCTCTTTGGGGGGTGTTGCGCGTGGGGGATTATGCGCGCACCGGCTGGGGGAAGTCAAGGCCTCACCGTTTGAGTTAGGCCAGTCGGGCAGTTACCGAGATGGTTTCGCCATCACGTCCTCGACCCTACAAGCGAGCTCCCGCTACGGTAAGAGGAACTGCAATCCGCTCGAGGTCGACAGCACAATCATCGTCACCGTGCTCCTGCCTGAGCTCCTCTATTCTCCTCAACGGGCGCTCAAGCTGGTTTCGTCGGGTGGTGGTCAAAGCTTGGAACTCATCCCGAGCCTCATCGATCTTCTTCCCCATCTTGTCCAGTGATTGTGCAAACTGCCCCCACTGCTTCTGAAAGGCGCCGAGTTGCACCAGGATCTCGCTCGCGGTTCTCTCAAGGCGAAAGTTGTCAACCGTCTGCCTTATCACCGCCAACACCGCGTAGAGGGTCAAAGGAGAGCACAGGACTACCTTGTTCCTCAGCGCGTAGTCCAACAGGTCACGATCATTCTCATTGATGAACGCGTAAACCTGGTCATTCGGAATGAAGACTAGGGCATAGTCCAGGGTTCGATCCTCGGCGTTTATGTAATCGCGACCGGTAACCTCTTTGACGCGTAGTCTGACGTCTTTGAGGAACTGGTCCTTGTGAGACTCCTTCTCGCCGTCGGTTTCGGCTGAGAGATACTTCATGTAGTTGTCGAGCGGAAACTTGACGTCCATGTTCAACTTCTGACCCTGCGGGAGCAAGAACGTGAAGTCCGGTCGCGTTCCGGAACCCCTGATTTCCCTTTGCTTGAGGTAGTTCACCTCCTCGACGAAACCTGCCAGTCGCAACACATCCTCTGCCATTCTTTCACCCCACTGGCCGCGAGACCTTGTGTTTGCGAGGGCGTTCGCCAATTGCCCAGTGGTCTTCTGAAGCCGATCTGTTACGCCGACCACATTCTTAAGCTCGGCGGAGAGTTCGCCAAACTTCTGGCTCCTATCACCCTCGAGCTGCCCGAGGACCGCCTCCAGTCGCTGAAGCTCTCCTTTCATTCCTTCGATTGCCTGATCTATGAGGTCTTTCTTGTTCTCCAGTTGTTGACTGCCGGCCTGCGTGTGTTTGGAGAGCGCTTCACCGGCCAGCTGAAGGAACTCGCCCGTGTTTCGCGACAACGCCTCCAGGGAGAGCGCACCGAACGCTTCCTTCATACTGGCGGCCGCCATCTCCACATCCTGAAGCCTTTGCGCCTCGGTGGCTGCTAGGAGTTCGCGCGCAACGTCCTTGGCCTCCTTCCGTTTGAGCCGGTGAACTGCCAAGACGAGGGTGATTCCGAAGAGAAGACCCAGGGGGAACCAGACACTAGCAGGCATTGTCAGAACTTCGCGTCGTTGGGTGGAGCGGAGCGACTCGGGCGTACGCCTCCCGAAAGCCCGGCCTTACCATGAGGAACATCTTCTCGATCTCGTTGCCCGCCGCGAATGATATTAAGCCCTCCAGGGTGCGTTCCTTTTTGATCGACACGAAGATCCGGTGCAGGTCATCTACTTCCGCCACCAAGCCTGCCTCCAGCGCGCGAATCATCGTCAATACGGCGACAGATTCGAAGGGCGTATTGCCGGCTGGCCTGCGAATCGTCTCGTAAACATCCAGGAATTGATCAACGGCTTCTTTCGGGGTCGCTTGACGCGCCCCGTTAGGTCGAACCACGCCCGCCGATGCCAGGGCGCTAGCGAACGATCGCCGGTGCCACTCGGGATTAGCCAAGGTGGTGTCGTCTCCCACCGCACGCGCGAACCGCTCGGCCGCCGTGGTGACTGTGAACTTCCACGCCTTCCGTTCGCTTTCGAGTTCGTCTCCGACCGTGCCGTGTGTAACATTCTTGGTCAAGAAGCCGAGGTCCACGAGTTGTTCGAATCGAGGAATTGCCTGGTGATCCGCGTTCTTCGTCGTGCGCCTATCGCTACGCCTTGCGCCGGGTCTGCGCCGGCGGATGGAAAAGTGCTGGGACCGTGGACGTCGGGCACCTGGCCGCAGGTCCAGCTCCCACTCGATTATCTCAACCAATTCTCGCACGACCCGAGAGCGCGAAACCTCCTTGATTGGTATTGCGCCACGCGCGCGCTCCAAAACTTGGCGGATGCCGCGCGCGGTTAGCTTGTGTGCCTCTGACGTTTCGATGTTTGCGCCAGCTCCCCTGTTGCCGAGGTCAATCGCGAGCTGCCACAACAGCTCGTCATGCTCGCCGAGATGATAGAAGAAGAACGCGCGCTCCGCTGCTGAAATGCTGAACGGATTCCAGGCGCTTGGGTTGCCACCAAGGAACGCACTGGACGTACGCGCGTCGAACAAAGTGTGAAGCATTATGCCGCGCTCAGTGATCCTGTAACCTGGACCCAGTAGTCCGACTGCCTGAGCCCATTCGAGAATCTTGGGCGTCGTCTCCCTGTGGCCCTCCTGCCGCCAGGCGGGCTGGATGGGTTGGCCCCAAGAGGAACAAGTTGACGAAAACAAGAGCGCTTCCGATACCGAGAGCTCCGCAGGGAGAGAAGAGCCGTACTGATCCTCAGCCCTCGCCAGCAGCTCTGGAAAGCGCTTTGCTGGCTTGAATAAGGGGTCGTCCAGACGTCGTAGGACGATCTCTCGGAGCTGGCTTCTACGTTGCCGTGGTAGTGTCGCGACCAGTGCTTTGAGGAGACCCAATCGCAGACAGAAGTCCTGTTGTTTGGTCCAGCGGAACCGGGTCATTAGAAGGACTCTCCGCCGTGCGCGACGAGCCGTGGCCTAATCATGCCGACCACGAATCGCTGGATGTTGCTGCTTGCACTCGAGAAGATCGCCTGACCGGTCTCAAGAGATCTGATGAGGCCTGGAAGGTCGAGAGTTCGGCCGTTCAGTTTCATCCGGCTCGGCTGCGCATTCTGCAACAGACCACAGACGGCCTCGATGTCTTCCTCGATACTGAGGCGATGCACGACGAACGTGTCAATCTGACTGGCGGCTGCACCTGAAATCGCTCCCTTAGGGCGCTGAGTGGCCATCCAGAGAGAGAGGCCGTAGTTGCGACCCTCCAGCACGAAGGCGTCGAGCTCCTTCCGCGTATCCGAAGAACCCTTGGCGGGCATCAGGATCTGCGCCTCATCGATCGCGAGGATGGTTCGGGGCACGTGGTTGACGAGCTCCGCCTCAAGCCGCGTCCGAGTGGCTGCATCCGTTCGGTGCAGGCCGAGTCGCCGCAGGATCTGGCTAGCATACATCCTGTCCGCACGAAGTTTCCGGACCAACACCGTCGTCAAGACCGTTCTCAACGCCGCCGGCAATCGGGCGAGAGAGAGAATGGTGAGCACTCCTTCCTTCACCAAAGTGGTGAGTGGTGTGCCCGTCGTGGACGCGAACAGCGGCATCCTCGCGTACGCCCGCAGCGGCTGGACCACGCTCCGGATAGTCTCACGATGGTAGAAGGCGACGATATCGTCGTCGTTCTCCGCGCAATCGATGAGATGCTGCAACGAATGGATAGGGGCAGGCGCTACTGAGCTCCCGGACCTCGCCCATCCAAGGCCGGTTACTTTGCGGTGGACCTCGTCAATCATTCGACCACGCGGATCTAATACAAGATCGCAATCAAGGAGGTGCGCCCAGTCTGCAGCGTCTAGGTCACTCACTGGCAACTGGTACGACGCGAAGTTCGGAGGATCGATATCCAGTTCGTAACCACCTGGCACAAACACCCGGACGTTCAGGGGCTCCACCTTGAGGTCCTTCCACTTGGCAAGCACCTCGTACTGCCGTGCCATCGCGGCTGGCCCATCCGGACGAAGGGGTTCCAGGGCCGTCCAGTGAATGTCCAGCGGATCCAGGAGGAGAACCGCCCGACGTGAACTGTGCGTGCCGATCTGGGAGGTCGCAGCGACCGCAAAGCCTTCAAGCAGAGACCCCATCCCGTAGGACTTACCCGAGCCGCGCTTTCCCACCTCCAGGACCACGAAGTTGTCACTGCCGTCGAAGAAGATCTTTTCCGAGTTGCCTCTTTCCGCTAGCTTACCGGCCCAGACGACGTTTTCGCCTTTGGAAGCGCCGATCCTCACGTCGCCGTTAACTCTGGGTTCGATGTCGTAGACGTTCATGTTGGTGTCAGAACCCGTCGCCGCGGATTGCTTCTAGCGTAGCTTCGTCGATCTGTCGCTGCTCGAGTCTCATCGCGCGACCGGCGGCACGCTGGATTCGAATCAGCACCTCCCGTGGCTTGTTCGCGAACTGATCGCTCACCGACTGATTAACGAAGGTTTCCAGCGCATTCGGAGTGAACGGGTACGCATCAAGCGCCGCGGGATCCTTGCCCACGAGTTGGCGCAGCTCGGGGGGAACGTCAGTCTCCTTTGCCGCATCCCCAAGGGCCTTCCGGAGGGGCGTAGGGACCTCACCCTTGCGGACGTAGGTTTGGAAAAGCTCCAGAACCCACTGCCGCATTGCGTCATGGCCAGGGTTGGGGAGGTTCCAGTAATTTGCGGTCCCGATCCGTGTCGCGATCTCGTCCCAGGTCAGCATCTCGGGGATCTCGTCTTGACTGTTCGCGCCGACGAAGAAGATGAACCCCACTCCGATGAGCTCCGTTAGGGCCCGAAGGGACGCCACCCACGTAGTGGCAGTATCATGATGAACGACGTTCTTGAACTGCTCCGCTTCGTCGATCAGGAAGACCAGCACTTTTCGATCGATTTCGCGATACACCTCCGCCATGCCCTTCATCACTGCGGCGAAATCACGACTGACGCTTAGTGGGGTGAGGCCGTTCGGTAGGCTCTTAAGGTCTTCCTTGTCGAGTTTTTCGCCCCCAAGCCACTTCAGGGCGATGCGGACTGTGTCGGTATTCGGGTGTCCAAGGGCCTGTTGGAAGACGCGAGCGATGTCCTCGACTCCCACGATCTCATCAATGGGCTTTGCACGTTTGTCGTTCACCAGATTGAGGTAGGCCTGCGCAACGCGTTTTACATCCTCTGTCCCGAGGCCGAGCAGCATTTGCACGAATAGACTTGAGAACGACTCTTTGGCCTTGTATTCGGTGCACTTGACGTAGACCGGCTTCAGCGGCAGTTGACGCTCGCCGATCTCAAAAATCAGATTTTGGCACTGATGCGTTTTTCCCCGCCCATAGTCCCCGTACATGACAGCCTTGTAGCCCTCAAGGCCGTAGCACCCCTCCTCGAGGCCTGCCAACATGCCGTCCCTCCGTTCGCGATCGACATCCCCGAACAAGAGTTCACGATTTCGTTCGGGCTGCAGCCTAAAGCTGTCGAACCCGTCGCGCATGAAAAACCATTCTCTCATCGATTTCTGCGTCATTATTATCATCCCTCTCTATCGTGCTCTGCGTTGTTGTGAGTCGCCAATCGCGACACGCGATGCCACGCGCTCTATCATTGCCAGGTGATCCTGTTCAGACCCTGTTATCCGCACCCCAGCCTCGAGGTTGCGTGCCATCCCACCACACGTCAGGTTCGCCGAGGTGATCAGCGCCTTGGAGTCGGCTTGGCGCCTACCGACCAGGGCATAGACTTTGGCGTGCAACCGAGGCTGTTCTACGATTTCGAAACCCCGGACACCCTCAGACCACCGCGATCGAAGTTCGGCGGCAATCGAGGGCGTCACTACAACTCGAACCCTCTGACCCTCAGACATGGAGCTGGATCGAAGGCGGTCGAGAATCGCCATGCCCGCTTGGTCCACGAACGGCGAACTCACGACGATTTCGCTGTACCGCTCCGGAGCTCCGAGTGCCTCGTCGAAGAGCTCGAGGACATCGCGACCGTCGGCTACTCGAATCAGTCTGTACCTCCCTTCCCTCTTGGTTTCATGTTTGTCGACGTTCGAGCCTTTCTGCACTCGGAGCTCCCCGCGGAGTCCGACGGCGATCATCCCCTAAGCACCAGTCGTGCCAAGACGAACTCATTGTATTTCAATGGGTTGTGATGGAAGCGTTTTGTAGTGTGCCGGCACGTGCCAGAATACGTCAGGCAATTGCCGTCTGCGACTTCGTAGTTCGGGAAGACACGCATGGGGGACCGACGTCGCAACCGTGAGCCAAGACCGCTTCCCGAAGCGCGTCAGCGCCGCCGCTTGCGGCGCTGACGAGGCAAATCACCGAGTTGGCGCTTCAGTTCCGATGGTTCGACCCCCAGGTGCGCCGCGAGACGATGGAGGAGACCTTGATCCTGGCGAAGGAGTTCGGTCAACTGGCTTCGAATGGCTTGCTCAGCTTGCCCTACGAACCCGCTCAGGCCGGCTCCCGATGGCCTCATTCCAAAGAGCTTCGTCAGGAGTGCGCTAGCATTGTCGGCGCGATCGGTGGGCTCGGTTAGTACGGGATGATGTCGCACGAGGGCCTCCCCGATCGAGCACTTATCACGGCACGCCCTGCTGATGACTTGCTCCAATCCTCGCAGATCGTCATGTGCAGCCCAGTCGGCGCTCTTGAGAATCGTGAAGTCCTCCTGGGTCAGCTTGAGGTGCACTGGGTTCTGAGCGGCGAGTCGCTCTTTGTCGATACCCTCCACCTCCGCCTTGAGGATGCGCCTCAGGTCCTCGTCGGCTTCCCGTTGCAGTTCTGCCAGAACTACTTCCGCGATAATTGGCAGATCCTCAATCCGCTCTGAAAGGGCGGGGACACGGATCACGTGATCTGCGAGACGCGCTCTCAGATCGGGCCTCAACTGACGAGGGTCCTTCCATGTCGCAGCCAAGGTTAGGCCACGGAACGAATAGCTTTGTTCCTCATCACCCTCCGCGCCGACCGGGGAGACTTCAGCTCCGGTGAGCACTGTCAGGAGCTTCGGCTGCAATTCCGGAAGCAAATCACCGACCTCGTCCAGGAAGACCACGCCGCCAGTAGCAAGCGCCGCCCGTGTCGACCCCGAGGACTGTGAAGGTGGCAAACCGCGCATCGCGAGTGCGAAAATACCTTCCTTCGCGCGGACGTCAGTCGCGGCGCCCTTGACTACGCCGAACAGCTGCGCGTTTGCTAAGTCGGATGTGAGGCCCGTTAAGGACATCTCCCGGTACCAGTCGAGGTTGCCAGTGGAGATCCGGGCTGGTCCGTCGAAATTGACCGACTTGAGGAACTCCCGTACTCTTTCTCGTTTGAGAAGGTGGACGTATCGGCCGAGGGCTATTACACGAGCCAGTGTAGATTTCCCCGAGCCAGGGGGGCCGAGGATCAAAGCACCATGGGCAGAGACGTCTTCGCATAGGGACCGAGCTTGGGAGCGTAGCTCCAGGACGGCGACGCTCCGACCGGGCACGAGCACATCTAGGACTTGCGGCAAAGACTCGGCCTCTCGCAGCTTCTTGAGGAGAGCCGTGACGCCCCCTGGAGGCGCCGGGCTGGGATCGACCGAGGGTGCGGGCATTGGGATCCAAACTGCATGAGCACGGCCTATGCCGACACTGCCCCACAGGCTCGTGGATGCCCGGGAGAATCCCCCTTGCTGGCATTTGCCAGCCATTGACCGGCAAATGCCGCCACAACATCCTTCGCGTGAAGACCTTGGATGAGGTCTCAAGATCACGAGCTTATGGGGAGATGACTCCACGCTACGTAGTCCGAACGACGCCTCAGCGGTCGGCGCTCATGAAACGGGTCCGACAGCGGGGTACAGACGTCGAACTGGCGGCAAGAAAGGCGCTCAGCGAAATCGGGAGTTCCTACCGGCTCAACGTCAACACTCTTCCAGGGAGTCCGGACATGGCCAACGAGCGCCGCCGCAAGGCGGTGTTCGTGCATGGCTGTTTTTGGCACGGTCACTCCAGGTGTGGTCGTGGCAGAATTCCGATGACGAACCGCCGTTTTTGGTTGGACAAACTGCGGCGGAACAAGCAACGTGATACGCGGAAGATCTCTGCATTGCGGAGGCTCGGGTTCGATGTGCTCGTCGTCTGGGAGTGCGAGCTTGAGCACCCCGAAAGGGTCAAGCGACGCATGAAGGCGTTTTGGAACCGCCCGTTCGCGCGACATGTCGGGGGCAGGTGAGCAAGTGGCTACCGCGCAGGTAGTCCTCTTCGATCCTTCTCCCGACGTTCGAAAGCCCGACGTCCCTTCTCAGCACCAAGTTGAGTCGTTCCGCATCGAGCGTAAGACTCGGGTCTTGGTTCGCTCCGCCCTCCGGAGAAACGGATCATTTGCTGACTCCGCGGTGTCGATCCCCGAAGGTGTGTTCCTCGATTCCGATCTCGCCGGTGCGTTCGACTGGGCTTGGCTGAGATCTCGTGTCGCTCCTCCCCAAGTTGCCGGCAAGCAGGTCCGAATTGTGGACCTGTTCAGTGGTTGCGGCTTGATGTCCCTCGGTCTCGCCGAGGCTTGTCGAGCGCTCGGACTCACAGTCCGCCCCGTCCTCGCAGTTGACGTGGATAAAGTCGCGCTCCACGTCTATGCGAGGAACTTCACGGGGGCTCGCACGCACTGCGGACCGGTAGAGGACCTGCTCGACTCCGGCCTTCAGCAGAAGCTCTCAGTTGCAGAGAAAAAGCTGCAAAAAACACTAGGACAGGTGGATGCTCTCGTCGGTGGTCCGCCGTGCCAGGGGCACTCCGATCTCAATAATCACACACGTCGCCAAGACCCGAAGAATGCTCTTTTCAGCAGAATGGCTCGGTTCGCCGAGGTCTGCGGACCGCAGCACATCATCATCGAGAATGTGAGGGGCATCCTCCACGATCGGGGGAGGGTGTTCGCGAGGACGCGCCGTCGCCTAGAAGTCCTCGGGTACAGGGTCACAGCCGGTGTTCTCGAAGGCGAACAGCTAGGTGTCCCACAGGCAAGGCACCGTGTGTTCATGGTGGCGTCTCTGCTGAAATCAGCCTCCCTGGGCGAAATCGCAGCGAGCTTTCGCGTGACTCCACGGCCTGTCTCGTGGGCGATAAAAGACTTGGCCAGTCTGGAAGGAGAGGCAGAGTTCGACTTGCCCTCGACGCCTTCAAAGGTGAGCCTGCGACGTATTCGGTACCTATTCGAACACGCGCTCTACGATCTGCCGAATTCACAACGGCCCCAGTGCCACAGACTGAAAGACCACTCATACAAGTCTGTATACGGGAGACTGCATTGGGATCGCCCAGCGCCGACGATTACGACAGGCTTCTGCTCGATGGGACAAGGGCGGTTCGTGCATCCCTCGCGGAGGCGAACCCTAACGCCACACGAGGCTGCACGCATTCAGTTCATTCCCGATTTCTTCGACTTGTCAGGCGTTAAGCGGGCCTCCCTCGCTCAGCTAATTGGGAATGCCGTCCCACCGAAGCTGACATATGCGGTTGCGTTGGAGCTGCTGCGATAGAGAGGTCGCGGAGGGCTAGTCGTCCAGCAAACCAAGCTTGGCTATCACGCCTGCACTCTTGTCTTCGCTGAGAATGTTGACACCGAGCACGACAAACTCCGATGAGTAACCAGCTGCCGCCGCCAATTCACGGTACCCAATTCGGTGGTTTCGGACCTCCGTCACAAAACAGACGTACTCCCATGTCTGGCCATCGGCATCCGTATTCCACAGGGCTAGGGACACTTGTCGGTTGTGCGTCTTGTACTTCAAGAAGCCGGACGAGAAGACGCCTCCCTGCCCACAGAACAGCACGAGGTCGTCCGGCTCGAAGCGATCCCATTTTTTCTGGTTGCGATTGGCGCTTCCCGGCGTGACGCCCCAGACTCGCAAGAGCCCGTCTGGGAACAACGCTGACAATGCGGCAACCTCTGCGGCACTAAGGAGCGGCGCCAACCGAGGAAGCCTCACAGGGGTTTGGATGGTCCGTCGGTAATGCTCCAGTGCCGCGGGGCCTCCGGCGGGCAGCAAGATCACTCGCGTCATGGTCGTTCCGTATTCCCTCTCAAGCCTCCTCGGCTGCAGGTTCCCACCACCGGATCCTGACCTCGGCCTCCTCCAAGAGCTGGGGTACGTCCGCAAAATCGCCGCCCCACTGGGGATCTGACAGGTCGGGCTTAACACAGATCAGTTCCACGATCCCCGACTGGACTACTGCGCGTGCGCAATCCATGCAAGGGAACCATGGCAAGAACATGCGGCAGCCCTGAAGTGGCGTACCAATTCGAGCGGCGTTGTAAATCGCATTCCTTTCGGCATGCTCAGTCCACTTGTACTTCGCCGGTCGAGCGTGTCGACTTTCGGCCTCATCGTCGACACCTCGAGGGAAGCCGTTGAACCCATAGGCTCTGATCTCGTTGTCTGGACCAACGATTACGCAGCCGACTTGTCGGCTCCTATCCTTGCTCCAACCAGCGATATGCCGCGCAAGACCCATGAAGCGGGAATCCCAGTCAGCCACGGACTCTTCCTTCCTGCTCTAGGCCCGGACGGCGGAGTACTTCTCGCGGACTCTGTAAGCAAGGCGTTCCCAACGGTCTCGTACCTCGATCGACGACGCGGTGTCCCGGAGGGCCCTGAACAGGTCGATCACCAACTCACCCCAGTCACTGGGTGCACGCGCTGCATCGATGAAGACGGCACGCTCAAACTCCGGGAGGACGCGGTCGTCGAGGGCGATGGACGGCATTCGTTCGGCCAAAGCAGCGAAGACAAAGGTCCTGACGTTCTCGCCTCTCGCTGCCATTTCTACTAGGGAACGAATGGCGCCGTATTGGGCCCACCGGTAGGCATCGTGATCGAGAACCTCGAGTAAGGCGCGTGCGTTGAGCTTGTTCGGAAACGCACCCAGAGTGTGTACGATTCTCCAGCGAGCCACCTGTTCAGCCTGCCCGAGCATCTTTCGGAGACGTTCTTGCTGAGCCTCCGTTAGGTGCAGACGTTTCAACACATTGGATAAGGTCCACGCGACCAGAGAGTCTCCGCCAAGGAGTTGTTCAAGCTCGCGATCCGACACATCGTCGTCCCGGGGGCGGCAGAAGATAGTGGACCAGGCCGACAGCGCAGCACCCAAGTCGCGCCCCCGCACGAAATCTTGCACCTCCTCAAGCGAATCGGCGGCGAGAAGGGCCAGCGCCTCAGGTGTTCCGAACAACTGAAGGGCATCGGTCACCTTCTCTACAGTCGCCGTGATGAGATCCCAACGCCTCTCGGCAAGCATCGCCAGTAACGCGAGCTCCATCTGCGGACTGACAGGAATCCGGCCTCGGTGTCTGCCCTGAGCTAGCGCGTAGGCGGCGGCATACTGATTCCAGTCATATACGGACCGAATGAAACGGTCACCGTCGACGATCGACGTCAGTAGTTGGAGGGTCATCTCAAGGCAGTCGAACGACGCCGCCCAAAACGTCACGATGTTAAAAACCTCGTTGTTCCATGTCTCCCGGTGCTCGGACAGGTACACCGCGGCCAGGTAGTCGTGCTTTAGATGGTGTGCGAAATACGCATGGTCGCCGGCGATAATCAGACCTTGGGCTTGCCGAAGCTTTTCGACTACGGCCTGCCCAACGTCTCGCTCAAACGCAGCGCTGGGGAACGTCCGACTTCGCGTCTGCTCGTATGCCCGGAAGGCAGCGGTTGCAGCCAACCGCAATTCTTCCTCCGTAAGACCGGCGTGATGTGAGAAGTACCGGTGGTGAACCTCCACGCTGCTAGCGGCGCCGTCACCGCGTAGCGCTGCGTCAAGGAAGTAAGGAGCATCGAGCAGCGCTAGAAACGAGTTGTCGACGCCCTGTAATGCGTCTGCGCCGCCAGCATGCAGCCTGAGGTACGCGCGGACCTGGTCTGCCCGTATTGGCATGATTGCGGACAGTTGCCAGGCGGGGCCCAGGTCTCTACGCACCAGCCTGTCCGTGACGATGACGCCGCTTGATGGCACGCTCCGAGCAAGGTCATTGAGGGATTCCAGTATTTCCTGTGCTGTGCGCGGCACAACCTCGTTTAGCCCGTCAACAAGGACGAGTTTCTCAACGCCAGGCTCGAGTGACTCAAGAGTGACCTGCTCCGCACCTGGAAGTCCGAACCTCTTGAGGAGGAAGGTGACTCGCTCCGAATTCGCCGTCGCCTTCCAGTCGTCGTAGTCCGCCGGCGTCCACCTTCTCAGGTCCACATAGAAGGCAGCGCGGTTTGCGCCGATACTCTGCCTCAGCAACCTGGTCAGGATTACAGTCTTGCCGCCGCCCCCAGGCGCGTGAAGAAGGACTCTGCCGTGAGAGAGGGCTCTAGCCGCAAGGACGTCAACCGCCGTTTCCTCGGCAAACGTGCCGCGGAATACCGCATTGTAGTCGCTGCCCCAGCCGATCCGAAGTTCAAATACGGGCTGCGGATCGGGGGCGCGCTCTATTGCCGCGGCCAGCTCGTGTTGCAGGCGCATCAATAACTCCGCCACTTGTCCAAGCTCCTCTGTGGATCTCTAGAGAATCACTCCCAGATTGCTGAACCCAACAGATCGTTCGAGAGACGCCTCGCAAACGCAGAGGCTGCGGAAGCAGCGTAAGCCGTCCATTCCCTTCGCTGGGCCTCGTTTCCGCTGCTGTTAACGAAGTCGCTGATCCCACGAACAACAAGATACTGTGGATTGTAGTATCGTCTGGAAGTGCGCTGTGAGCAGACTGCCCTCGCCACCCCGTAGGACTCCGTGTCCATGGCAACCGCCTTGTCATATTCTCTAAGGAGATCCTGGAGATCGTCGCTATCGGGATCACCCCAAATCTTCTCACCGGATAAAATGGTGCCCTCAAGGGCCTTCGGAATTAGCGGCTGATTAGCCTGCGCTGCCGCGAGGGCCTTTTGTATCGCGAATGGGGCGAGTCCCGCCATGATTCTGTCCATTCTCCCAGGGAGAATTGGCAGCAGGGCGGGGCGGGGCATGTCAATGAGAGCGAGCCAATCGCCGCTTCTTCGCAAGGGACTGGCAAACCTGTCACGAAGAAACAGCGAGGGATGGTCCAACGGCACATTCCGGGCGCGGTTGGAGCCCGGGAGCCTTTTCCGAAACTCCCCGTACTGTACGTAGTCAGCGATAAGCACATCTCCAAGCGCAACAGCCTCGCGGCCGCGCACGCCGCCAGCCGTGCCAACCACGAGCAGAAACTCCGGGCTCAGATATTCAACGAGATCGGCGACGGCCTCAGCAGCAGGAGTGTTTGTGCGGTCGGACGCCTGCCGTAAGACAACCTCATACTCGTGGGTCGCAGAGAGGCCGGTAACGTAGTATGTGGTTGCCGGGATGTGGACGTTTACCGCAAAGATCCGCTGTGCGGCTTCGAACTCTTCCGCCGTGATGGTGAGCACCGCGATCTTTGCGAACCCTAGGCGACCTCGAAGCGGCACCGATGCTCACTGTTGGTCAGGTGGCGCGCACTATAGTGCTTTGTTCGCTGTCTGGCAAAGGACTCGTCGACTGGCTGCTGAACATGGGGACAGAATTTCACGGTCAGGGCCCCGAAGGCACCCACCAGAGTGCTGCGAGCACCTGTGAGTCCAACAATCCTGGGAGTCCCTACATTCCTCGAACGAAGTAGCACTTGTGTCCGATGATCTGTTCTCCTCGTGCGCTCGCGTAGCCCAAGCCTATCAGAAGGTCCCGTCCCTTTCCGTTTGGACTTTCGACACCGAAGTCAGGGCTAATGCGGTCGGCATAGGTCTCTACCCAGTAGCGGAGGGCTGCCCCGCCGCGACCTTGTCGCCGTTCGCGTGGCACCACGAAGATCTGTCTCAGGACTGCATGCCCATCGTCTTCTGTCCAGACGAGAAACCCTCCGTACTTGCGTTTGCGAGGAATGATCAGAAGCCCGGCCTTGTGATCATCCTCTCTTACAGTCATGAACCGACTGTCCTCTTCTCTCGCGAGTACCTCGAGGAGCGTCACGACCAGGAAGTCCTTTCGAGAACGGCACAAGGCAAACGCGACCCCTCCTCCAACTGGCACGGCTTGCGCTCTGGTACTCTTGTTCCAGTCGAACTGAAGAATTCTTTTCGGGTGCACCAACTGGTTACCATATCGAATTGCGACGTAGTTATCGCACTTTGGGCAAAAATGACCTAGCCCACCTTCGTAAGACGGAGTCAGCGGGACGTCTGCGCCGCACAATCCGCAGACTGCAATCCTTCTCCTTCGCCTCACCTGCTTGAACTGTGTTACGCTGAAGTGCTTCCGGCAGCGATTGCAAACGGCAAGTCCGTCGGAGCTGCCTTGCAGGATTTCGGAACAGTGCGCACAGCCGGGACATCGATAGAACTCAACGTTCCCGGGACGAGTGCGTTTCGATCCCAAGAGCTTCATGACCTGTCGGTTCGCCATCGCTCTATGACCGCGAGCCACGACGCGTCAGGAGGTGTGCGGTTCGGGCGATGTTGTTCGACAGGGCACTTTCGTAAATCAACGGACCATTCACAAAGTCTTGGATGGCTTGTCAGGCCCCGCCTCCATCGTAGCGGGACCAACATCGTAGCCGTACTCGATGAGGCGCCGTCGAGCAATGTCGCGCTCAAGTTGGGAAAACAGGTCCCGCCATTGGGGCTGGAGGATAACCGCCTCAACGGTAAGGTCGAGGCGTCCACGTTCCCAAAGGGCTGTGTACCCCTCGGAGACCGTGGACGCGTGAATCAGCGTGCGCGCGGTCTCGTAGCCGCCCATTTCGGACACCATGCCAAGGAACCGAGTGGCGTTGTACCCGGCCTCAGCCTTCGCCCGACGATAGACGTCGAGCAGCGCTTCATTGAACCGCTTCTCCAGATCCGTGGGCATCGCGGCCGAGTCGCCCCTATCCCAAATACCGGTGAGGCAACAGGCCTCGACGGTTTCCTAGGTTGTGTCCGCTCCAAGAAGGTAGTAGATCGACGAGCGGGCTAGATCTAGTGTCACCTGTGCCTGAGCGATGTCTAGGTCAGCCGTCCCGCCGTGACGGACCCCAGGGGCGTTTGACGTATAACCCCAAATCCCTTCGAGGGCTTTTGTTAGCGCTGGGTCGAGGTTGTGCGCGGCCTTTAGGACCTTGATCAGTACCCCAAGCGTAGCAGTCTGATCATTGCAGACTAGTCGGGCTAGTGCTTCGACGGCACAAATCGCCTCTTTAGCCGAGTTGGCCAAGTCAGGCGGGTCCTGTGCTAGAAACATCTGAGACTTCGATAGGTGTGTGCGAACGCCCGAGTAGCGCGGTGCTCTCAACGCCGCTTCCAGGCTCCCTTTGGTACCGCCCGCCTGCCCAAGAATGCGCTTCTCCCGCTGCGCTCTTAGGAAGGACGGGGTAGGCCTGTAG
>Ga0137377_10001738_pt1 | contig 15554 bp, 14 predicted proteins | sample SagtaG_22_FD_104815 | JGI IMG/M metagenome (GOLD analysis project Ga0137377, IMG submission 104815) | Vadose zone soil microbial communities from Sagehorn Ranch, Mendocino, California, USA - Sage2_L_40_16 metaG | ecosystem: Environmental > Terrestrial > Soil > Vadose zone | place: USA... | reverse complement strand
GTGAATGGTAATCTAGAATTACTCGACTTTAAGGCATCTAAGCGTCCAAATGGTGACTCTGAGTTTGTAGAAAATTATGAGCGACAGTTGTATATGTATGCTCATGCATTGGAACAACGCGATGGAATACGGCCAGAAAGATTACTCCTCTACTGGACTGAAGAGCCTAGCAAGGAAGACGCATTGATGGTATTTCCCTATCGGCCTAAAATAGTCGAAAAGGTTGTTTTTCAGTTTGACGCTGTTGTAAACAAAATCAATGTTAAAGATTTTTGTGTAGCGGTCCCACCTGGACGAGAAGTTTGCAAAGCTTGTGATATCCGCAACCTTTGTATCAGTGAAAACTTAATAGATCCTTGTTGATAAATATTTCCTTCTGCCTTTCCCTCAGGCCAAGTAACCAACAAGCAAGACCCGCCCCAACTTCAGAACTACTTTGTGAGGATATTGTGTTGCTGAAATTAAATGCTGTGATAGCTTCGTGAGGTAAATAATACACACTTTTATCAAGAGGGCTATTAGTACTAATGAGAGCTGGTGCAAAGGTCGAGAAATAACGAGCATATCCTGGAAGGAGTAGCACTATGGCAGTACCATTCACTATCGGGATCGAGGAAGAGTTTCAGATGGTGGACCGTCAAACAGGCCAGTTACGTCCACACATACATACTATATTAGAAAAAGGGCAATCCATCTTTGGGGAGCAGATCAAAGCGGAGATGCTGCAATCAATGGTGGAGATTAATTCGGATATCATGCCGGATATCCCCACTGCTCGTGAGGAAATGCGAACTATGAGAGCGAAGCTAGCACAACTCGTTGGAGAGGAGGGCCTGGCTCTGATTAGCGCAGGTACTCATCCTGCTGCTTTATGGCAGAATGAATGCAGGTCAGAATATGGCCGGTATGCCGAACTGGAAGATGAATTACAGGACGTTGCCCGGTCCATTTTGATCTTTGGCCAGCATGTTCACATCGGCGTTGAGAATCAAGAGACTGCAGTCACGCTTATGAATCAGGTGCGCACCTGGCTTCCGCAATTGCTTGCAATCTCGACCAACTCTCCTTTCTGTGCTGGACGCTATACCGGGCTCAAGTCATACCGTTCTGTGGTTTGGAAACCTTTCCCCCGCAGCGGGGTACCCGAGGTATTCCCCTCATGGAGTGATTTTGACAACTATGTGCAGGCTCTGATCAGAACAGGCTGTATCGACAATGGGAAAAGAATCTGGTGGGATATCCGCCCGCATCCATTTTTTAGCACCATCGAGTTTCGTATCTTCGATATGCCAGCGACGATTGACGACACCATAGCTATTGCAGCACTCTGCCAGGCGCTTGTCGCGAAATTGACCTGGCTCAATAAAAATAACTTGTGGGCTCCGATGTTGTCGTGTCACTTTATCGAGGAGAACAAGTGGCATGCTATGCGCTCTGGCCTGGATGCGGAGGTAATCGATTTTGCGCAGGGCAGGCGTCTCAGTATGCGTGATGCGATAAGCGAATTGCTCGATTTCGTAGATGAAGTGGTTGACGATCTGGGCAGCAGGCAGGAAATGAACTACCTGCGTAAGCTGCTCGAAGATCCACGCGGCACAGGTGCTGATCGCCAGCTAGCAGTCTATCAGGAAACTGGCAGCATGGATGCCGTTATACAGTTCTTGATGCAGCAGACTATGCAGGGTATACCGATCAAAGCCCTTAGCAGCCTGTGATGATCTCAGTGCTAATTGGCGCTTTCACTATGAAAAAAAGAAAGCTTGATCTGGGTAGTGTAGTTCATATTCACCCATTGATCACTGCTTCTGCTGATACTTCGCGGCGAAGAGAGCTGGCAACGGCGCGAACGAATGCTTCACCACATGTGCGACAAAAAAGTCCACTCTCGTTGTGGTATGTCCCACCTGACTCTGTAAGCTCATGCTCGGCGGGCTTTCCACACCATTGGCAGACACTCCCTTCGGGGGCAGCGTCAATTGAGAGAGGTTGGCGAAATTCATTTTCGATGTTCAACATATGATATCCTCCTGGTGTATGTGCCCAGTGCGGAAACGAGTATGGTATCTCCATACGCTGCAGGCAGCAAACTTTTGCAAATCGCTCAGAAACACTACTACCGGTGCATCTTCATACTCTGTAGATATACCGCTGTCGTCACAATACGCTCACGTATCGCAGCGCTATCCTCACAACGAGGTCACAGTATAGAGGTTGTTTGATCGGTTCGGTTCTGTCATCTAAAATAAAGCTGAAATAGAGACGGCGTGTTATCGTGATGGGTTTGTAACGGTGAGACACGGTGTTGCTGTAGAATTGCTGTACAGCATTTATAGTTGGTATTCCCGGCTGTATCCGCATAGGATAAAATGGCTTGTCAGGGTTTTTCCGGTAGGCGTGCGAGGATTTGAGTAAGGAGCGTCTCTAAACGGTCGAACCGTGATGTGTGCTCACTCAGCACTCTTGTATGCTCATTGAGTAGTGCTGTATGTGCATCAAATTTCGTTTCTAGCTGATCCATACGTATTTTCATCATTTCCATGCGTAACCCTGTTTGCTTGCTTTCTTGCGTCAAGGTTTGAAGCAAACCTGGCATGATTGTGCTATTCTCGTTTACTTCACGTATGGACTTTCCTATTTCTTTTTGTAGTGTTCCAAAGGATTGCTCTAGTGCTGCCAGTCTTTCTTCCTGCGTTGGCATAGAGAATTTGCCTTTCACTCTTCTTTCATGCAGAGAACATCGCTAAATATCTGGCTCATAGGTCAGTCCTATTATATCATAGGTTGGCTATACTGATGGGATAAAGCGGAGCGAGTGAGGCGGGGTAGAACTATGTGGTGGGTGGCGTAGACGTGAAGGCACCTTGCTTATTCTCGCCCTTATCCGTGGGCCTGACCGCCCCTGGAATGCCAAAAGATGTGCGTGAAGGGAGTAGTGCGCCGAGTACAATAAGCATCACGCTGGCTATTACCACCGGCACAAATGCCATTGCGGGCAAATTGAACAGATCCCATAAAGCGCCCCCTATGAAAGGTCCCACGAAGGCCACGCCGTATGTGAGTGAGAGCGTAATGCCGGTGAGGCGCCCTACCTCGTGAGGAGATGCCAGTAGCGGTGGTAGCGCAATGCCGAGCGTAAAGACAAGCGCCCCACTTCCACCGAGTAGCGCTGCCCAGAGAGGTTCCAGCGCAGCGGGTGTGAAAATCCAGCCAACAATTGCAAAGGTGCTGACAATTCCGGCAGCAATAAAGGGCCAGCGACGGCCCACGATTCGCTGCGCGACGAGGGTGACCGCTAGACTGACTGGTAGTTGCGCCGCATTGAGTGTTAGCAAGGCGACAGGTGTCAGATATGACTGGTGCATTGCCTGGTTATATGAAGCAATCCAGGCGTTCATGCCGAAGTAGACGAGACTGCCTCCGCCGACCAGAATACCCAAATGCAAAGCATTGACGCGCTTCTGTTGGATGGGTGTAGCGGTGTTTGGTGATGATGTTGTGACACTTTGTGGAGAGACATGTTGCCTGGTTGTCTTTACAGGTGCTGGTGGGGCAAGCCAGAGCCAGAATGCGAACAGCACAACCACGGGTATACCCCAGAAAACAAACGTACTCGTCCAGGCATCACTTCCCAGGAATTGCACCATAATGAGAACGGTGACTCCTGCTGCCACTGCTTCGCCAATGATCAGCCCATCACTGAACAGCGCCGAAACAAGACCGATTTGCTTTGGGAACCAGCGGCGTATGAGTATGGGTACTGCTGTCTGGGTTAGAGCAATGCCAATGCTCAATACCAGTGTGAAGAGGAAAAGAGAGAATGTAGTTAGCTTGAAAGCACGCAAAAGCGTCCCAGCAGCAAGGAGTGACAGGCCGATTGACACGCTGAGTCGTGCGCCAATGCGCTCTGCAAGCAGTCCTGATGGCCAGGCCCCTACTGCTAATGCCAGCACTGGCAACGCAGTGAGGAACCCCGTCGCGGTGTAGGAAAGCACTAGATCATGTTGGATGAGTGGCAGGATAGGGGGTACGCCAAGGATCACCGAACGTAAATTGAAGCCTACAAGCGTGATTAAAATGCAGGTGACTACTTTGTGCCAGGTAACGGTGATAGGCCCAGCCTCAGAAGCGGGAGCCGCATTTTTCAATTTGGTCTCCAATACCAGGATGTCTTGGTAGAATAGGAAAAGTACTTCACTATATCACAAAGACATCCTGGTTTATCTCTCAACCACATGTCCAACTTGCTGATACATGCCCTTTTGATAACTGGACATCACTTAGCTTCAGTATTCCCTCGAGATCAGAATTCACCGTTCCAGTCTTTCCGCCGTTGGTGATGCTGATACTCACTGGAAGCCTCCCGTCGTTGCTTAATTCTCCAACATTCGCACCCGAGCCACGTATTAGATTAACTGTGAGTTGCGAAGTGTAGGTATCTGGACCCTTGTAGGATAGTATACCAATAATGAACTTGTACTGTGTGCCTCCGACAATACCGATGACTTGTAAGGAATAGGTATTACCTTGAAGGAAAGCACAAACAGGAAACGAGGTAATCACCATTACCCCAGAAACCGCTCCTGAGAAACTGAAGGTGCCTGTAGATTGGCCACTCGCTACCGGTGTTGAAGGGGAGGTTGTGCCCGCGCAGGGAATACCAGGTGAGATCGCACAGGCAGTTGCGTTGGCGTTGCGGTTGCTACTGATTGTGCTATTATTGCTGGACGTAGCCGGGATAATGCCCGCTAAACTGGGTAAGTGTGAGCGTAATGCGAAGACCAGGGCGCTGGCACCAACGGCTACTACAACTACTCCAATAGTAACGATAAGTATTACCTTTGTTATGCCGCCGATGGCCCCTTTTGAGGCAGCGCTTGCAACATGCTTACTGTGATGTTGATGATGTTCCCGGTGATGATGGTGTTGCTTTCCTGTGCGATCCTGTTCAGGTGGCTTATGACTCTGGTTATTACCTGTCGAGTGGGTAGGATGTAGAGCTGGTTGGCCCATCCACGGAGGTGATTGAGGTCCAAAGCCTGCTGGTTGTCCTGCCGGTGGCGCAGCGGAAGGTACTGAAGCGACAGAACCCGCCATGTTGGTAGGAGATGCCGATCCGGCCATCCCAGGGGTGCTTCCCTGGACGTATGGCACGCCACTGAACGAGGGTGCCCCCTGTACCATGGGAACCTGGTCACCAGCCGGAGGACCATCCGAGCCAAATGGGAATGGTACGGGCAGGATAGAACGACGACGACGCTCCTCCTCTTCTTCTTTGGCGGACTGATTTCCCTGGGGAAGTGGTGTGGTGACTATGGTATACACGGACTCATCAGCAGAGGATGCGAATGAAGGTTCAGCGGTATTAAGAGCCGTGCCTAAAGTAGGTGCTCGCCCACAGTTCCCACAGGAACGGGCGTTATTGGGAAATTCATACCCACAAAAGTGACAGCTTTGCATAGGCGTTCCTCCATACAAGCAATATGCTGTGATATGCCTAAGCCCAACACTCGTGACGTGACATGAGAGGCAAAATAGATTGTAGTTGTAAGTCCGTATGTGATGTCTTCATCTCTCAGTTAATGGTCTTAAACCCCAGCAAAAAAGCACGACACGAGCCATTCTCGGCACTTTTCTATCCTCGTTGACTATATCGAAGGAGACCACTGAGTGTAACACAACAATAAAATGATGGGAAAAATGGCAAAGTGCGAGTACCACGAACTATCAGGGCAAAAGTATTTGAAGGGTGACACGAAACTCTTTATGCTTCCTGCCAGTCCGAAACTTCATTTAACTGCGCCAGTTGCGCAGATGTAAGCGTTACACCAAGAGCGGCGAAATTTTGCTGCAACTGTGCGACCGAGTTAGCGCCGATGATCGGGGCAGTGATGACCGGTTGGGCAAGAAGCCAGGCAAGAGACACGGCTGATGGCGTACTTCCTACTTCTTTGGCTACGCGTTGCACTACTTCTAGTGTCTGCCATGCTGTATCGTTATTGTAGCGTTTCAAAACAGAGCCAGCGCGAGCGCTCTCTGGAGTCTCGTTCCGGCTGTATTTTCCTGTTAAAAAGCCGTTCGCCAGAGGACTATAGGGAGTAACTGCAATCTGATATTGCTCGCAGATTGTTTTTAAGTCGCGTTCGAATTCTTCCCGGTGGACAAGGTTGTAGTGCGGTTCTAACAAGTCGAAGCGTACTGTGTGGTGGACATCTGCACTCCATAATGCCTCGACAAGACGCCAGGCCGGGTAGTTCGATGCGCCTATGTAGCGCACCTTGCCAGCTCGCTGCAAGTCGTCAAGTGTTCGCAGTGTTTCGTCGATGGGAGTTTCGGCATCGAAGGCATGCATCAAGTAGAGGTCGATGTAGTCGGTATTCAGGCGACGCAACGAGGCATCGATTGCTTCGAGGAGATGCTTGCGTGAAAGTCCCTGATCATTTGGGCCTGGCCCCATTGGGTGACGTACTTTGGTAGCAAGAATAATGTTGCTGCGGTTATGTCGTTCTTTTATCCAGCTACCGATGATCTCTTCGGATTCGCCACCAGCATGGCCGGGCAGCCAGCCAGAGTAGTAGTCTGCTGTATCGAGGAAGTTGCCACTCTGGTTTACGAATGCGTCCATGATGGCAAATGCTGTCTCCTGATTCGCTGTCCAGCCCCATTGCATCGTGCCCAGACACAGGCTTGATACCTTTAAGCCTGTTCTGCCTAATTTTCGATAGTCCATGGTTCTCCTCAGTCTTTCAATGTTCAAAAGAGTTCAACAAACAGTGCCAAGGAGTCCCCTCGCTTTAGCCATGGGGAGGAAGTCACTGACGTCAAACGCGCTCATGCTCTAGGTCCCATGGAAGGTGGGCTTTCGTTTCTCTTGAAATGCTGCCACCGCCTCACGATGGTCATTCGTCGCGAATGTCTGCATCTCATAACTGATCGAAGCGTCCATCACGCTATGGGCAATCTGCTTGAGGCCAATGTTCACGGCAGTTTTCGTCCAGCGGATCGCTTTCGTCGCTCCCCTGGCGAGCCGCTCCGCCATGTTGTAAACGTGGAAGTCGAGTTCCTCGTCGGGCACGACGTGGTTAATCAGACCGATGCGTTCGGCCTCACGTGCCGTCAGCAGGTCGCCCGTCATCAGATGTTCCTTTGCTCTGGCGTATCCGACGAGTTGCGGCCAGATCACGGCACCGCCATCGCCTGCCACAAGCCCCACTAGTACATGTGGATCCCCAATCCGTGCGCTTTCAGCGGCATAGATCATGTCGCAGAACAGCGCGATGGTTGCTCCGAGGCCGACACATGGCCCTGGGATGCGAGCGATGATCGGCTTTTCTAAGTCGAGCAGCCCAAAAATGATTTTTTTCCCGTCAACCGCGACAGAACTGTTGCCGCCAGCTTGCGAGATTGTGGCCAACCAGTTAATATCGCCGCCAGCACTAAACGCTGATCCAGCACCAGTAAGAACGATCACATCCGCCTGGTCGTCGAGCTGTACATCATAGAAAATGGTCGCCAATTCATCATGCATACGCTGATCAACGGCATTGAGTGCCTCCGGTCGGCTAAGCGTTAAGGTGAGTATGCGATCACGCCGATCCATCTTGATACGTTCGTAATGGCTGTAGTCCATAGGGTCTTCTCCTCTCACTTGAAAAAGTGATGCCAAGGCTCGCTATTCCTGTCAGGTCAAAGAGTCTGGCTTTTGGCAACAAGAGACGAATTATAGTCGGCAGGTGCAAGCAATGGATGCTCTCTGCTATTATCTTACTCAGATGAAGTTGTTTGAGCAAGGGTTTTATTGCAATGTTCTAAATGGAGTGAGTAATTATGCCAGACACGATTGGTTTCATTGGCCTGGGTATTATGGGAAAGCCCATGGCCCACAACTTACTCAGAGCAGGTTTTCCAGTAATTGTACATAACCGCCATCAAGAGGTGACAGATGAATTCATTGCAGCAGGAGCGTCCTCAGGGGCTCGACCGCGAGATGTCGCTGCATCCTGCGATGTGTTGATCACTATGTTGCCCGATTCACCTCAAGTAGAGGAGGTACTTGTTGGAACTGACGGAGTTATCGAGGGAGCACACGTGGGTCTAATCGTCATTGATATGAGCACTATCTCTCCCATCGTGACGAGAACCCTGGCTGCCCGGTTAGCTGCGCATGGCATAGTCATGCTTGACGCGCCGGTGAGCGGTGGAGACAAGGGCGCTATTGCTGGCACGCTTTCTATTATGGTAGGCGGTGATGAAGATACGTTCAAGCGTTGTATGCCCATCTTTCAGGCTCTTGGCAAGACAATTGTGCATGTTGGAGAGAATGGGGCAGGCCAGGTAGTCAAAGCCTGTAATCAGATCGTGGTTGCTCTGATTATTGAGGCGGTGAGCGAGGCGTTGGTGCTCGGTTCGAAGGCAGGTGTTGATCCCGCCAAGATCCTGCAAGTGCTGAACGGAGGTCTAGCTGCCAACCGGGTGATAGAGTTGCGTGGAGCAAGTATGCTCGCGCATGATTTCGCTCCAGGAGGGCGTATCAAGACACATCACAAGGATCTGGGCATTATTTTAGAAATGGGTCGCATGTATGGAGTATCATTGCCGGTGACTGCCCTGGTGGATCAAATGTTTGCTTCCCTGGTGACCAGAGGGGGGGGTGATCTTGACCACACCGCCCTGCTTACCTATCTTGAGGACCTTTCAGCACATCAAATCGGGTAAGAGCTTCATTGCTCAGGACAAGTTCTCTCACTTCTTGCCAGCGGAAACAATCAATTGTATGGTCGATTGAATTGGGCTTTGCGTTTCTCCAGGAACGCGTGAAATCCTTCCTGGGCATCTGGTATCAAAGCTGTCGCAGCCATAACTTCCATCGCGTAGTCATAGGCTTGAGGTTGAGCGAGGCCTATTTGGGCATAGAAAGCCTGTTTGCCGATGCCTGTTGCGATGAAACTGCCCCGCGTAACTGCTTCAAGCAAGCGCTGCGACTCTTCCACAAGCTGTTCGGGAGGAACTACCCTATTTACCAGGCCCCAGTCTGCCGCCGTCTGTGCATCGATCCGGTCACCCGTGAGCAGCATTTCGAGCGCTCGTTTGCGCCCAATATTGCGGGCTACAGCCACCATTGGCGTGGTGCAGAGCCAGCCATTTTTCACACCAGGCGTTGCGAAAGCTGCTTCTGTGGAAGCGATCGCCAGGTCGCACGTTGCTACCAGCTGACACCCGGCGGCGGTAGCTAGCCCATGTACACGCGCAAGGACGGGTTGTGGAATCTCCTGGATTGTATTCATTAATGTTGTGCAGACTTTCAGCAGTTTGCGCATGGCAACGAGGTCTTGATCCACCATTTCGGCTAAGTTGTGACCGGAGGAAAAGACTGGCCCATTCGCGGCTAAAATTACCCCGCGAACTGTGCTGTCCCCGACCTCGCGAAAAGCTGCGGTAAGTTCAAGCATGTGCTTGAGCGAGAGGGCGTTGCGGCGCTGGGGGTAGTTCATGGTGATGGTAGCGAAATCGTTTTCATGTTCCAACGTGATTAGTTCGTATGACATAGCCTTTCTCCTTTCGGAAGGACGAGATAGTTGCGTTATCGGTACAGTAGCAGGGTGATCAGTACTGACTGCTCTAATCTATTTGCACTATACACCAGGGGAATGCGAAGGCGCAAACTGGGGTGTGATGAAACTTGATTAGAAATACACTAACTCTATGCACCCCGAACCTTGTGGTATGATTACAACCGAGACCATAGAATGCGAGCGAGGTCCCACCACTTTGTAGCGAGGGACAATCCATGAGCGAAATCCTGGCTGTGTTAGAGCATAGCGATGCCACTCTTCAAGAACAGAGTGGCGAATTGTTGAGCGAACTGGTCGACATCGCCCGTCGCCAGCAATCACCTGCAACGGTATGTGCTGTTCTTCTAAACTCTCAACAGATGGAGTTACCTGAAGTCGGCCTACTGCCGAAGTTGGGAGTAAACCACCTGTACATCCTGGAGCATCCGCAGTTGGTTCGCTACTCGACAGAAAGTTATGTCAGTGCGCTGACGTGGTTTATTCAGCAGAGTAAGCCTGTTTTGGTGGCGACGAATGCGACTCCTAATGGGCGTGACTGGACACCGAGACTCGCCGCGCAACTTCGTCTCCCATTCATCCCGAACTGCCTGAGCCTCGATCTACACGATGATAGCCTCTTCGTGCTGCGTTCGATTTATGAGGGGCGGGCATATGTACAAACGCGTACTGCTTTACATGGGCGTACCGCACTGGCAACGCTTGTTCCTGGTGTACGAGGTATACCTATAAATGTGCAGAGATCCTTCGCTTCGCTTAGGATGACACGACTGAGGCCTGAGATGCGACTGGGGCGTGGGCATGAAAGTGTTAGACATATAACAGTGCAGACTCCATCACCTGAGGAGATTGAGCTGGATGCTGCCGAGCGCATCATTGCGGGGGGTCGTGGTATTGGGCAAGTAGGATTTTCCACTATCGCCTCCTTTGCTCATCTCCTCGATGCCGTGGTTGGGGCTACGCGTGTGGCAACTGATCTTGGTTGGGTAGAGCATGCCCGGCAGATTGGCGCAACAGGCAAAATTGTCCGTCCAAAGCTCTACATCGCCTGTGGTATCTCTGGCGCAGCACAGCACACCAGCGGCATGAGCGAGTCACAAACGATAATCGCTATCAATCCCGACCGCAGCGCACCCATCTTTGCTTTATCCGACCTGGGTCTGCTGGGCGATGCCAACCAGGTACTTCCACTCGCAGCAAAGATGCTTGAGGAGTCATGATAGGCAGAAAGGACGATTAAGGCTGTGCAACAATTTGATGCTATTGTCGTCGGTGCGGGACCCGCAGGTAGTAGCGCGGCCCTGGCAATGGCTCGCGCAGGGTTGCAGGTGGCATTGATTGAACGGGGCGAGTATCCAGGGGCAAAGAACGTCTCAGGAGCTGCTCTTTACGCACCCAATCTACTTGAGGGTTTGTTGCCGGACTATTGGGAAGAAGCTCCGGTAGAGCGCTATTTGACACGCCGCGTCGTTACGTTCCTTGGAAAAGAAGCGGCGACCTCCCTCGATTTTCGCACGAATCGTTTCAGCCAGCCGCCTTACAATGGTTTCACTCTTTTACGCCCAAAGTTTGATCGCTGGCTGGCTGGTAAAGCAGAAGAAGCAGGGGCGCTTCTGATCACCTCTACCGTTGTTGATGATCTGCTGTATGCAGATGAAAAGGTGATTGGTGTGCGCTGTCGTCGCGAAGATGGTGACCTGCGTGCGCCAATTGTGATTGCCGCCGATGGCGCTAATTCGTTCCTGGCGAAGAAAGCGGGATTGCAGCACGAGTTCCGGGCAGATGAGATGACGCTGGGTGTCAAAGAGGTGTTGCGCCTTGACGCGCATACGATCGAAGAGCGCTTCAACCTCAATGGCGATGAGGGTATGACCAATGAATACGTAGGCTACGCTTCAGGTGACGTCAAGGGTGGCGGATTCCTCTATACCAACCGCGATACGCTTTCGATTGGCGTTGTAGTACAGATCGCGTCGCTAGCAGAGAAAAGGGTGAGAGCATATGATCTGCTCGACCAGTTCAAGCAGCATTCCGCGATTGCTCCACTTGTGCGTGATAGTGTAACGCTGGAATACTCGGCGCATATGATCCCCGAAGGTGGCTGGTCTATGTTGCCCACCCTTTCTCGCGCAGGCATGATGGTTGTGGGAGATGCCGCGGGATTCGTCTTCGCCACCGGTCTCTTCCTGGAGGGTATGAACTTTGCTATTGCATCAGGACTGGCGGCCGCTGCCACTGCACAACAAGCCCTTACCGATCGTGATTTCTCAGCACAGAGCATGGCGGGCTATCGCAAGCGGCTTGAATCGATCTTCGTGTTGAAAGACCTCAAGAAATACAGGCATGCACCAGCCTTTATAAACAATGAACATTTGCAGAATGTCTATCCTGACTTGATCTGTGATACGTTGGAAAACATTTTCCGCTCAAATGGCAAGCCGCGTCACAAACTTGGACGAGTTGTACTTAGTACAATGCGCAAGGAGGTGCCGTTACTGACCCTGCTGCGCGATGGGTGGCAGGCAGGAAAAGCGCTCTTTTTCTAGCTATATGAGGAGGGAAGCCAATCATGCAACCAGGACGTGAACTTCAGTCGGCTGAACGCGCAGTGGTAGACACACCGGCGTCATCATCGACTGACTTACAATTAGTACCGATAGAGGAACGTTTGGAGCTAGTGCGCTTCAAGGTTGATAAAACGCCACATATCCGGCTCAATCGCGAGAAGTGTGTGGGATGTGATACGACCGTCTGTGTCTACGTCTGTCCTGCTGGCCTCTTTGAACTGCTTGGAGGAGAGATGCACTTCTCGTATGAGCATTGCCTTGAGTGTGGTACATGCTACGTGGCTTGCGATCGCAAGGCGATCGAGTGGGAGTATCCACGCGGTGGTTGGGGTGTGAGTTTCCGCGCATCATAAGTTTGGAGCAACACCTTGTATATTTGTGTCTGTGTCAAACAAACACCCGATAGCTCATCGGTCTACGTCGATCCAATCACAGGGCAGGTTGATTATGAGCGCTTTGTGCAGGTGCTTAACCCGGCGGACGCCTGCGCAGTCGAAGCAGCAGTACGTCTTAAAGAGACGTTATATAGCCCTGCCGCAATCGTCAAAGTGCTCACGCTCGGCCCCAGAGGTGCGGAGGGTGCATTGAGGGCTGCGCTCGCTCTCGGCGCTGATAGCGCACTGCGACTCTGGAACTCCCAGGCTGATGAGTGGGGACCATTTACTGTAGCAGCAGCATTGGCGGGCTATCTCCAAAGTGAAACACCCTCACCTGACCTGGTTCTGTGTGGAGATAGCTCCAGTGACTGGTCGTCAGGCATTGTCGGGCCAGCTCTCGCCCAACAACTCGATCTACCACAGGTAACCAGCGTCGTGCAACTCAAGTTGGTAGAAGAGAACGAGATCCTTCGCTTCGCTCAGGATGACACTGGCTTCGCTCAGGATGACACTGTTGCTTCGCTCAGGATGACATTGCAGTTGACACGCAAACTGGAACGAGGTTATCGCGAACTTTTAGAGGCAGAACTACCACTACTCATCACCGTTACAGGCGATCTTAACGAGCCGCGCTATCCTTCATTGCCAGCGCACCTTGCCGCCTTGAAAGCAGAGATTCCCGTGCTTGATCCACAAGCACTTATGGACGATACATGGCTAGAGGGAGCGGATGAGATGACGCTGCTTGAGATACACTCTCCCCGCCCTCGCCCTCGTCATATCCCTGCACCGGACAATCGACATAGCGCATACCAGCGTATCGGCGAGATTGTAGCAGGCGGTGCGACCGGCCGGAAGACACAGTTGATAGAGGGATCACCAGAGGAACTGGCTAAGATGTTGGTGGATTTTTTGAAAGCCAGAGGTTTTGTATAACAAAACCTCACCTGGTAATGTAGGGGTGGGGTTTGCCCCGCCCTGTAATGGAGACAGTCGGCATGCATGACAGACTCTTCCAGGCTCTTAAAATAGGTCCGCGTGAGGTGCGCAACCGCATTCTATTCGGTAGCCATGCCACTAACTTTGCGCGCCACAACCTCCTCAGTCCGCAGCATGCAGACTACTATGCTGCACGTGCGGAAGGGGGAGCCGGGGTAATTGTGCTGGAAGAGCATATCGTCCATGCTTCTGATATGCCCTACGAAAGCGCGGTGCTGAGCTATCTTCCTGGTACGGCACAGGCTGTTGCAGCAGTGGCTGAGCGTATTCAGTCTCATGGCGCACTGGCGCTCGTGCAACTTAACCATAATGGGCAGCAGTCCACCAGTGGCCATCACCAGCGCGAATTGTGGGCGCCATCACCTGTGCCTGATGTTTCTTCCCGCGAAGTACCAAAGGAGATGGAGCAGGCCGATATTCGCGCTGTCATCGATAGTTTTGCGCAGGTAGGACGTACAGTCACACAGGCTGGAGCAGATGGAGTCGAACTTCAGATCGCCGATAGTTCACTGCTGCGCCAGTTTCTATCACCTTTGACGAACCAGCGCAGCGATAACTATGGAGGCGCGCTTGAAAATCGGTTGCGTTTCGTGCAGGAGACGCTGGAAGCAGTAGACGAAGCGATCAGAATCGACTGTGTGCTGGGTGTGCGTTTCTGTGCAGATGAACTTGCGCCCTGGGCAGGTTTGACCCCTGAGCAAAGTCTTGAAATAGTGCGACTACTCGTGACTACGAGGCGCGTTGACTATGTGACGGTGACAATGGGAAGTATTTTGAGTACACACATGTTCCCTTTCAATGCGTCAATGCACGTTCCCCAGGGGTATGCAGTCCACTTAGCTGGCGCAATCAAAGCAGTCGTTGATATTCCTATTTTTGCCGCCGGGCGTATTATGAGTGCAGCACAGGCCGAGTGGGTACTGGCGGAGGAGCAAGCCGACGGAGTAGAGATGATCCGCGCATTGATCGCAGATCCTAATCTACCCCGACTCTCGCAAGAAGGACGGCCTGAGAGGGTACGGCCGTGTATTAGTTGTAATCAGGGCTGCCAGGTACGAAGCGTCATGAATGCTACCATTAGTTGTAGTGTGAACCCGGAGGTTGTACATGCTCAGCCTCTCCCGCCTGAAAAACGACCGGTGAAAGATGGTCAGAAGGTCTATATCGTTGGTGGGGGACCGGCGGGATTAGAGGCGGCACGGACAGCCGCGCTGAGAGGGCGGGAGGTGGTACTCTACGAACGGGAAACAACCCTCGGTGGGACAGTGGCGCTCGCAGCAAAGGGGCCAGGACGTGGCGAGTTGCAGCTAATTACTGGCTATCTACAGTCAGAACTTGAGCAACTCGGGGTTGAGGTGCACACAGGTGTTGAAGTCACAGCAGAAATGATCTTAGCGCAGCGCCCACACACGGTCATCATTGCCACGGGGGCGCATACAGGTATGGGGTTGTTACCTATACCCGGTCATGATCTGTCACATGTCACAGATATTCGTCGTGTGCTGGCAGGAGAGCAGATTGAGGGAGAGCGTGTAGTCGTGGTTGATGAGACTGACTCGCACGGCGTTCTTTCTACGGTTGAACTGCTTGCAGCGGCAGGAAAAAACGTGGAGGTAGTGACTGAGGATTTTTATGTTGGGCGTGATCTTGTGGCTACCCATGATCTTGTACTGTGGAAACAGAGGGTACACCCGCATGGCATTGTTGTGACGCCACACACGGCTGTCGTACGTATCGAGCCGGGGAAGGTCATCGTCGTTGACCGTTTCGCCGAAGGCGAACGAGAACTGCCCGCTGACATTGTTGTGTTGGGGACGTATGAGCGTCCATCACAGGAGCTGTATATGGCGCTCAAGGGGCGTGTCCCGCAACTCTTCCGTATTGGCGATTGCGTAGCGCCACGTCGTATTGAGCAGGCTATTTTGGAGGGGCGACAAGTTGGGGAACAGGTTTGACCGAATGAATCGGGGAAGAAATTGCTGTTTTCAAACTCTCATGATACCCTTTATGTGTGGAAACATTTATAGTTCTTCTCAAACAGAAAG
>Ga0137377_10001736_pt1 | contig 15558 bp, 26 predicted proteins | sample SagtaG_22_FD_104815 | JGI IMG/M metagenome (GOLD analysis project Ga0137377, IMG submission 104815) | Vadose zone soil microbial communities from Sagehorn Ranch, Mendocino, California, USA - Sage2_L_40_16 metaG | ecosystem: Environmental > Terrestrial > Soil > Vadose zone | place: USA... | reverse complement strand
TCGCTCCGATTGCCCCTGACGATTCTCATTCTTCGGGGATAACCTTCCGGGTGTAGCGCTCTTTCGCGACACGTTCGGCGAGGGACTGGAAGGCGGTCTCGACGTTGACGCCCGTCTTGGCGGAGGTGAAATGGAAGGGACTGTCGTACGCGCGCGCCGCCTGGACCATCTCGTCCTCCGTGATCTGTGCCTGGTCCTTCAGGTCGACCTTGTTCCCCAGGAACTCGATCGGGATCTTCCCGGTGACGCTGTAGACGCCTTCGATCCAGTCGTCGAGATCGTCGAGGGTCTTCCGGCGGGTGACGTCGCACACCGCGAGGATCCCCCGGGCACCGTAGAAGTACGCTTCCTTGAGGAGTTCCCGGAACCCCTTCTGGCCCATGATGTCCCAGATCGTCATGTCGATCTTGAGCTCGCCGGCGCCTTCGGGCACCGAGGACGTGAGTTCTTTCTTCGAGACCTTCGTGCCGAGCGTCTGGATGTACTTGTCGTCGAAGTTGTCCAAGACGAACCGGCGGATGAGCGACGTCTTCCCGACGGCCGCCTCGCCGACGAGGCACACCTTCACTTTCATCCGCTTTACTTCCATGAAAGACCGCCGCGCGACGTGGCATAGCCGGGGAGACCCGCTTAAAAGTTATGGGAATGTTATCAGCCCCGATACGCCGAGCCCGTGCCTGCCACCCATTCCGCCGCGGCCGCGAGCGCTCGGAATGAGAAAGCGTATTGTATCCTCCAAGCGCTGAGGGTCCCAAAGGCGCGACGATGTGCGACGAATACTACGACGCCCGCATGCGGGCGTTCTGGCGGGCGCTCGCAGAGGAAGAAGCGGACGAAGAGCTCGAGGCGGCCGAGGACGATCCGATCGTCAAGCCGATCGCCATCGAGACCCTGGAGCCGCGGAAGGCGAAGCCCAAAGCGCTCCTCCACTGAATCCCTCCGGCGTCCGATCGGTCGACGGTTTCCTCCAGAGAACGCACGACGTTCTCCAAAGAATTAAATAGACCCCCTCTATAGGGAGCGCTCAGCGCGCCGACCACACGCTCCCGGGCAATCCCTTGCGGATCCCGGCAATGCGGGCCCGTTTGTTCTGGGTCCGCAGGCAGCGTCACGGTGGCGCGGCAACGGCTCGCGTCTCGAAGCACGCGACGAGAGATTACTCTCTCCGGAGGAGTGGCGCAGTGCCCAAGGAGCACCGACCCCGACACGGATCGATGGGCTTTTCGCCCCGCAAGCGGAGCGAGAGCCCGATTCCTCATTTCTCGAGCTGGCCCGACACCGACGGCGGGGCCCCGAAAGTCCAGGGCTTCGCGGGATACAAAGCCGGCATGACCCACGCGATCGTGATCGACTATCGACCGACGTCGACGACCTCGGGGCAAGAGGTGCAGGTGCCCGTCACGGTCGTCGAGGTGCCGCCGATGCGCGTCGCAGGCGTGCGCCTGTACCGCCGGGTCCCGGAGGGCCTGAAGACGGTCACCGAGGTGTGGAGCCCGCGGCTCGACAAGGAACTGCGGCGGGTCTTCCCCATTCCGAAGGACTACGATGCCGACGACGCATGGAAGAAGGCGAATACCGCCGATGTGGACGACGTCCGACTCATCACCTTCACACAGCCCGCGCTCGTCACAGGGGTCCCGAAGAAGAAGCCGGATCTCATGGAGAATCGGGTGGCCGGGGGTTCTGTAGACGACCGCGTCAAGTATGCGAAAGGCCTGCTCGGGAAAGAGATTCCCGTGACTGAATTCTGTCGCGAGGGCTCGATGGTCGATGTCGCGGCGATCACGAAGGGCAAGGGATGGCAGGGTCATCACACGCGTTGGGGCACGCGCCTCCTGAGCCACAAGAACTCGAAGCACCGCCGGAACATCGGGACGCTCGGGAACTTCCAGCCCGGGTACGTGCGGCCGACCGTGCCGCAGGGCGGCCAGTTCGGGTACCACCAGCGGACCGAGTACAACAAGCGGATCCTGAAGATCGGCGAGAAGGGCGACGATATCACGCCGAATGGCGGCTTCCTCCACTACGGCTTGGTGCGGAATCCGTACGTGCTCCTGCACGGCTCGATCCCGGGCCCGACGAAGCGGTTGATCCGATTCCGGGACGCGGCCCGCGTCGGCTACGTCAAGCTGGAGAAGTCGCCCGAGCTGACGTATGTCTCACGAGAAGCGAAGCAGGGGGTGTGACCGGCTTGGCAGATCCCGAAGACATGAAGGAGTCGGCCGCGGAATCCGCCGAGAAGGAAGCACCCAAGCGGCGCCTTCGCGCGAAGAAGCCCGCCAAGGCCGCCAAGGCGACCAAGGCGACCAAGGCCGAGAAAGAGTCGAAGCCCAAGGAGAAGAAGACCGAACGACCCGCGCTGACGGCGGGCCAGGTCCACGTGTACTCCCTCGACGGCGACGTCCTGAAGAGCGTCGAGTTGCCCCCGGTCTTTCAATCGGAAGTTCGCACGGACCTCATCCGACGCGCGGTGACGTCCGCGCAGGCGAACCGCCGCCAACCGTACGGGTCGTCCTTCACCGCGGGCACGCGCCATTCCGTCCGGTGGTCCGGAAAAGGCCACGGCGTTTCACGGGTGCCGCGGATTCGCGGGACGATGATCGGGGCGCAGGCTCCCGGGACCGTCGGCGGCCGTCGCGCGCACCCGCCTCGGATTCAGGCCATCTGGGCGAAGAAGATTAACGATCACGAACGGCGGCTCGCTCGCAACGCGGCGCTCGCCGCGGTCAGGGATCCTTCGCTCGTCTCGTTGAGGGGCCACCGGTTCGACGAGGACCTGAGTCTCCCGGTAATCGTCGAAGATGGCATCGAGGCGGTCGACCTGGACAACCGCGCGACCCGCGAAGGCCTCCGCATCCTGAATCGCCTCGGCGTGATCGCCGACGTCGATCGCGCAAAGGACGGGCGCCACATCCGAGCCGGTCGCGGGAAGATGCGCGGTCGGCGGTACCGCCAACCGCGGAGCCTGCTCATCGTGGTCAAGGAGGCGGATAAGGTGCGCCGTCTCTTCGGCAACCTCCCCGGCGTCGAGGTCGTGAGTCCGGCCGCGCTCAACGCGGAGTTGCTCGCGCCCGGCGGCGATCCCGGGCGACTCACCGTGTTCAGCGAGGGCGCGCTCGAGGTCCTGCGGAGCTGGAGCCCATGAAGCCGCACGAGATTCTCCTGCATCCCTACGTCACGGAAAAATCACTCAACATGCTACAAGGCACCCCCGCGCAGAATCTGAAAGACGGGAACCGCCTCGAGTTCCTCGTACGGCGGGAGGCAACCCGGGCCGAGGTCAAGAAAGCGTTCGAGGACCTGTTCCAGGTGAAGGTCGCGAAAGTCAACACGTTCGTCCGGAAGGACGGCAAGCATGCGATCATCAAGCTCAAGCCGGAATTCTCCGCGGAAGAGATCGGCATGCGGATCGGGGTGTTCTGATGGGAAAGAACCTGCGCTCCCAGCGCCGCGGCCGCGGTACGTCCCCGACGTACCGATCGCCGAGCCATCGACATCCCGGACTGGTCGCGCATCCCCGCCTCCCCGGTGCCGGCGTGGTGACGGACATCTTTCAGGCGCCCGGCCACACGGCGCCCCTCGCCCGCGTGCGGTTCGGCGGACAGGAGGTCCTCATGATCGCGTGCGACGGGCTGTCCGTTGGACAGCGGGTCACCCACGGCGCCCCGAACATCGACCGCGGGAACACGCTGCCCCTGAAGGACATCCCGGAGGGAACCCTCGTGTACAACATCGAGGCGAGGCCCGGAGACGGAGGTCGGTTCGTCCGCGCCGCCGGCACCCAGGCGGTCGTGGTGAGCCACGGTGAGCGTACCGTCGTGCAACTCCCGTCCGGTCAGTTCCACTCGTTCCATCGGGAGTGCCGCGCGACGATCGGCGCGGTCGCGGGCGCGGGCCGCGGCGACAAGCCCTTCACGAAGGCGGGGAAGAAGTGGTTCTCGTACCGTTCCTTCAGCAAGGCGATGTTCAACGTGCGCGGGGTCGCGATGAACCCGGTGGACCATCCCCACGGCGGCGGTTCCCACCAGCACGTCGGAAAGCCGTCGACGGTGGGCTATGATGCTCCTCCCGGTCGCAAGGTCGGCCGGATGTCGCCGCAGCCGAAGCGGCTGAAAGCGAAACGACGGAGGACGTGACGATGGCAAAGAAGATGGGCGGCCTGGCGAAGGCGGCGCGACGGAAGCTGCGGAAGCGCGCGGGGCTCGTCGAGACCCGCCGCAAGAAAGAGTTCACATACCGCGGGTACACGCTCGACGAGATGAAGGCGATGACCCTCGAAGAGATCATCGAGCTGCTCCCGGCGCGTCCGCGGCGCTCGTTCATGCGGGGGATCGACGAGGAACGCCTCACCTTCATCGAGAAGCTGCGCGCCAACGGCACGGAGGATGCGGTGCGGACGCACTGCCGGGACGTGCCGATCCTCCCGGACTTCATCGGGAAGAAGGTCGCGATCCACAACGGGAAGGAGTTCGTGACGGTCGAGATCAAACCGGAGATGATCGGGCATTACGTCGGCGAGTTCGCGATGACACGCAGGCCCGTGGTCCACAGCGGGCCCGGCGTCGGCGCGACGCGATCGTCGAAGTTCATGCCGCTGAAATGAGGGGACGCATGACCAAGCTCGGGTATACGATGGAATACAAGATCGAGACGATGGCCCGAGCGTACGGCCGGGACATGCCCCTCGCCTGGAAGAAGTCCGTGGAGCTCGCCCGGGCGCTCCGCGGCAAGACGGTCGACAACGCCCGCGAGTACCTGGAGCGGGTGATCTCGCTGAAGCAGCCCGTCCCGATGAAGAAGTACAAGCGCTGGGTCGCCCACAAGTCCGGAATGGGCCCGGCCCGCTATCCTGTCAAGGCTGCGAAAGCGTTCCTCAAGGTGCTCGAGAGCGCGGTCTCGAACGCGGAGTTCACGGGAAAAGACGACCCCGACGCGATGGTGATCCGGGTGATCAACGCGCACAAGGGCTCGATCACGAAGGCGATGCGGCCGCGGGCGTACGGCCGCAGCGGGCCGTGGAACCAGGACACCGTCAACCTCGAGATCGTGCTGGAAGAGGTGGCGTGACGTGGCGCGCGAGGCGAAGGTTGAGCGGAAGGACAAACGCATCATCGTCGAGAACGTGCGCCGCGTCCTCCTGAAAGAATATCTGATGAGCGAGACGCGCCGCGCGGGATTCGGGGGCCTCGACATCCAGAGAACGCCGATGGGCACACGGGTCTCGCTGTTGGCGGAACGACCCGGGCTCGTCATCGGCCGGAAAGGCGGCGCCATCAAGAGCCTCACGGAGGCGGTTGAGCGGCAGTTCAAGTTCGACAATCCCCAGATCGAGGTGCAGGAGGTCGAGACCCCGGCGCTGAACGCGCAGATCATGGCGGAAAAGCTGTCGAACGCGCTTGAGCGTGGATGGCACTTCCGGCGGGCGGGGCACTCGACCGTCCGGCGGATCATGGAGGCGGGCGCGAAAGGCTGCCTCGTCGTGATCGCGGGCAAGCTGACCGGGCAGCGTCACCGGAGAGAGAAGTTCAAAGCCGGTCATATCAAGTACTGCGGCGAGCCGCGGCACCTTTGGATGGACCTCGGATTTGCGGTGGCGAAGCTGAAGCCTGGGGTCATCGGCGTCACCGTCGAGATCATGAGCCCGAGAGCCCGGTTGCCCGACGAGGTCGAGGTCAAGCAGCCATCCGCGGAGTACGTCGCAGCGGCGGAGGCCGCCGCCGTCGAGGCGGCGGCCCGGGCGGCCGAATCGGCGTCCGTCGTGGAGGCGAAGCCGGAGGTCCCGATAGTCGCCGCCGCGGAGGGCGAGGAGCCCGAGGAAGCCGAGCCGCTGTTGCCGCTCGATGACGCCGACGACACCGCAAAGAAAGTGAAGAAGAGCAAGGTCGCGACGAAGCGACTGAAGAAGGTCGCGAAGGAAGTCAAAGAACTCGGGGTCGACGCCGACCTCGGGGCGGAAGGAGGCGACGAATCGTAGATGCCGCTCCTCCGTACGAAGGAGATCCGCGCGATGGACGCGGAGACGCTCGCGAAGAAGCTCACGGAGCTCCAAGACGAGTTGATGCACGAGCGGGGCGTCGCAGCGATGGGCGGCGCGCCGCCGAACCCCGGAAAGATCCGCGCGCTGCGGAAGAACATCGCCCGCATCCTCACGATCACCCGGGAAGAAGAGATGCTCGGGACTGCGAAGCCGGCGGCCTCTCCAAAGCCCGAACCGAAGGAGGCGACCTGATGGCGATCTGCGCGACGTGCGGCCTCCCGGACGAGCTTTGTGTGTGCGAGGAGATCGCGAAGGAGCAGCAGCTGATTCGCGTGAGCCATGACACGCGCCGGTACGGCAAGACGATGACGATCGTCGAGGGGCTGGACATCGGGGACATCGACATCGATGAGCTCGCACGGACCCTGAAGAACCGCTGCGCCGCCGGGGGCACGGCCAAGGAAGGCCGTATCGAGCTGCAAGGCGAGCACCGCAAGCGGGTGCAGGAAGTCCTCCAGGGCATGGGCTACCGAGTCCAGGTGGTGTGACATTGAACCTCCGGAAGCATGAGCTGATCGGGCTGCGCGTCGAGGTGCTCGGCGCGACGGACCCGACCCAGGCCCACCTCCACGGCCGCGTGGTCGATGAGACGCGGAACATGCTCGTCCTCGAGATCGCGGGGGAGGAGAAGCGGATCCCGAAGCACGGGAGCCGGTTCCGATTTGACGTTCAAGGCGGCCTCGAGCTCGACGGCGACGAAATTCGCTATCGGCCCGAAGACCGCGTGAAGAAGGCCCGGTGATTCCATGGCCGAGAAGAAAGCCGCGAAGAAACCCGCCTCGGCCCCGACGGCGCCCGCGCGATCCGCGGCGCAGGGGGCGCGGGACATCGGGATCGACGTGCCGGTCCCCGGGCGGACGTGCACGGATGCGAAGTGCCCGTTCCACGGGGGTCTCCCGGTCCGCGGTCAGAGCCTCGAGGGCGTCGTCGTCTCCGCGAAGATGCAGAACACGGTCGTCGTCGAGCGCGAATATCTGCGATACATCCGGAAATACGAACGGTATGAGAAGCGCACCCACCGCATGAACGTCCATGCGCCGCCGTGCCTCGGGCTGCAGGTCGGGAATCGCATCACGATGATGGAGTGTCGGCCTCTCGGAAAGACGGTGCACTTCGTCGCGATCCACAACCAGGCGGTGGCCGCATGAAGGGACTTCCCGGACGGCAGACGCGGGGCCTTCCGAAAGGCGCTCGCCTCGAGTGCATCGACAACACCGGCGCGAAGGTCGTCGAGATCATCGAGGTGCTGAAGTACCGCGGCGTCCGCAACCGCCTCGCGTCCGCGGGCATCGCGGACCTCTTGGTCGTCACGGTCAAGAAGGGGACGCCGGAGACGCGGAAGCAAGTCATGAACGCCGTCATCGTGCGGCAGAGGCGTCCGTTCCGGCGACCGGAGGGGATGATGGTGCAGTTCGAGGACAACGCGTGCGTCATCGTGACCCCGGAGGGCGAGGTCAAGGGATCGGACATCAAAGGGCCCGTCGCCCGAGAGGCCGCGGAGCGCTGGCCGAGAGTCGCCGCGACCGCGAGCATGATCGTGTGAGGTGAGACGACGGCGAGCGCGAAGGCACGGAAGCAACGGAAGCGGGCGGCGAACGCGCCCCTCCATCGGAAACGCCTCATGGCGTCCTCGCACGTGGCGCCGGAGCTGCACGACAAAGCGAAAGGACGCATCCCCCGGGCCATCCCGGTCCGCAAGGGCGATACGGTCCGCGTGATGCGCGGCGGCTTCGAGGGGCGCGAAGGCAAGGTCGTCAGTGTGGACCGGGTGGACGGGACGGTCGTCGTGGAGGGCATCACGATCGAGAAGGTGGACGAGAAGAAGGTCGCTCGCCCGATCCACGCGTCCAACCTGATGATCGTACGGATGGACGACACGGACGCCTGGAGGCGCCGCCGATTCGAGGAGTGAGGGGATCGTGAAGAAACATCTGAAGCGGTTGCCGGCCCCCCGGAGCTGGACGGTCACCCGTAAGACGGACTTCTGGGTGTCCCGGCCGTCCCCGGGCCCGCACCCCGCCGAACGCAGCGTCCCGCTCGGGCTGATCCTGCGGGACATGCTGAAGATTTGCGACTCGGCGCGGGAGGCGCGGCACATCCTGAACAATCGCGCCGTGCGGGTCGACGGCCGCGTCGTGACGGACCCGAGGTTCTCGGTCGGATTGATGGACGTGCTGTCCCTCGCCGACGTCAAGGCGCACTACCGCATGCTCGTCGACGCGCGGGGCCGCATGGCCCTCGTTCCCGTCGAAGCGGACGACGCCTCGTGGAAGCTCTGCCGGGTCGAGGACAAGACGACGGTCCGCGCGGGCAGGACGCAACTGAACCTGCACGATGGGCGAAACATCCTGCTGGCAAAGGATGCGTACAAGACCGGCACGACGCTCAAGATCCACGTCCCGGACCAGAAGGTCGCGGAACACTACGAGCTCGTCGAGGGCGCGCCGGTGCTCGTGACGGGAGGGCAGCACGTCGGCGAGATCGCGCACGTCGCCGCGATTCAGCGGACCAGGAACCCGCGGTCGAACATCGTGACGTTCAAGGAGGGATTCTCGACCGACATCGAAAAGGTCTTCGTCGTCGGCAAGGAAGCCCCGATGATCCGAATGCCGGAGGCCCCGGCGATCTAGGTGGTACGATGGCGGGCATGCGAGACATCCGGATCGAGAAGGTCGTGATCAACATCGGCGTCGGGGAGGCCGGTGAGAAGCTCGTCAAGGCTCAGAAGGTCCTCGGGCTCGTCGCGAAGCAGAAGCCCGTGCAGACGCTCAGCCACACCGCAGTCCGGGACTGGGGCGTGCGACGCAACATGCCGATCGGCACGCGCGTTACGTTGCGGGGCGACCCCGCGGTGGCGTTCCTCAAGGACGCGCTGGAGATCCGGAACAACCGCCTCCCATCGTACAGCTTCGATCCACGCGGCAACGTCTCGTTCGGGATTCAGGACTATACCGACTTCCCCGGCATGAAGTACGATCCGGAGATCGGCGTGTTCGGGATGGACGTGAGCGTGGTCCTCCAGCGCCCCGGGTTCCGCATCGCCCGCCGGGCCGCGAGGCCGCGTCGCATCCCGCGGCGGCACCGAATCTCCCGGGACGAGGGCGTCCAGTTCATGCGCGATGCATTCAAGGTCGAGGTGGTGGAGTGAGGCGGACGAAGGACTTCGGCCGAAAGCGGGGCTGCCTCCGGTGCGGCCGGAAGCGCGGCATCGTCCGGCGGTACGGCCTCCACCTGTGCCGGCAATGCTTCCGCGAGATCGCGTACGAGCTCGGCTTCCGGAAATACAGCTGAGGCGGGACGATGCTTCAAGATCCTCTGAACGACGCGATGGCGACGATCCGGAACGCGGAGGCCGCGGGGAAGGCGGAGTGCTTCATCCGTCCGGCGTCGAAGCTGATCGGTCACGTCCTCAAGGTGATGGAGGAGCACCAGTACATCCGATCGTTCGAGCTCGTCGAGGACGGCCGCGGAAATCTCTATCGGGTCGGGCTCGTCGGGAGCATCAACAACTGCGGCGTGATCAAGCCCCGATTCGCCGTTCGGCGGACGGATCTTGAGAAGTTCGAGGCCCGCTACCTGCCCGCGCAGGATTTCGGCGTCCTGATTCTCACCACGACGGAAGGCGTCATCTCCCAGACGAAAGCGAAGCAGATCGGCGTGGGCGGGAAGCTCCTCGCCTACGTGTACTGAGGTGCCTCGATGCCTGTCGCCGGTTTCATCGAACGGGTGGTCGACGTCCCGGACGGCGTCCAGGTCCAGATCGAAGGAGGTCACGTCGTCGTAAAGGGACTGCGACACGCCCTTCGACGGAGTCTGTCCCATCCCCGGATCCGGATGCAGGTCGACGGGAAGCAGGTCAAGATCCGCTGCGAATTTCCCCGACGGAAGGACGGGGCGCTCGTCGGGACGTTTGCCGCCCACCTGCGGAACATGATCGTGGGCGTGACGGACGGATTCACGTATGAGATGAAGATCGTGTACAGCCACTTCCCGGTCAAGGCGATGGTGAAGGGGCCCGAGTTCGTCATCGAGAACTTCCTCGGGGAGAAGTTCCCGCGCAAGACGACGATCGTCGGGGAGACGAAGGTCGAGGTGAAGGGCGATCAGGTCGTTCTGACGGGACCCGACATCGAAGCGGTCTCCCAGACGGCCGCGAACATCGAACAGGCGACCCGGATCCGCGGGTTCGATCCGCGCATCTTCCAGGACGGCATCTACATCACGAGGAAGGCCGGGGAGGCCTGAGCATGGCGGACGAGAAAGAACCGAAAGTCGAGAAGAAGGCGAAGAAGGCCGTCCCGGAGGCACCGAAGGAACCGCCGGTCACCCTCCCGACGCCTCACGAGATCCGTGAGGCGAAGAAGGCGGAGCTCGTCTCGATTTCGGAGAAATTCGGGCTCGAGACGGAAGGCAAGGTCGACGATTTGCGGAAACGCCTCCTCGCATACGTCGAGAAGCAGGAGGCGAAGGCCGCCGCACCGAAGGAACCGCCCGCGGCGCGCGAAGAGAAGCCGGAGAAGCCGGCGAAGGCAGAGAAGAAGCCCCGCGGGGAAGCGAAGCGGAAGGAGAAGAAGCCCGCCAAGCGTGCGAAGAAAGAGGAGACGAAGAAGGAAGAGGAGGAAGCGGCGGAAGAGCCGCACGAGCCCCGCCAGAAGCCGAAGCTGAGTCCGGACCTCCGGCGGCTCCTCGCCCTGCGGGCCTCCAAATCGGCTCAGCGGCCGAAGTTCCGCCGCCAAGAATGGTTCCGATACAAGAAGTTCGGAGACGAATGGCGAAAGCCCCAGGGCGGGCAGTCGAAACTGCGCCGTCACTTCGGATATCGCTGGAACCTGCCGTCGATCGGCTATCGCGGCCCGAGGGAAGTCCGCGGCTTCCATCCGAGTGGGTTCCAAGAGGTCCTGGTCCACAATCCCCGAGAACTCGAGGGCCTCGACCCGGACCGGCAGGCGGTCCGGATCGCCCACGGCGTTGGCGCGCGGAAGCGCGGGCTGATCGAGCGGGCGTGCGACGATAAGGGCCTGCGAGTCCTGAACCGGATGGTGACGGAATGAGGTTCGACTACCAGCGACGGCTCGCGGCCTCGCTCCTCGGGGTCGGCGTCAACCGCGTGTACATCAGTCCGGACCCGAAGGAACAGGAGAACATCCTCGACGCGATCACGCGCGACCTCATCCGCGGCCTCATCCGCCGGAACGTGATCCAGAAGCGCCCGGAACGGGGCGTGTCGCGCGGACGGGCGAGGTACCGGGCGGCGCAGCGGGCGAAGGGCCGGCGGCGCGGGCACGGGAGCCGGAAGGGAGGGTTGAACGCACGGACGCCGCAGAAGACCCGATGGATCGGCGTGATCCGCGGGATGCGTCGATACCTGCGGGAGCTGAAGGGCCAGGGGCGGATCGACGTGCGGACGTACCGGCGGTTCTACCGGCAGGCGAAGGGCGGCATGTTCAAATCCCGGTCGCACCTGGAGCAGCAGCTGCGCGCCTCCGGCGCGCTGAAGGAGGCGAAGGCATGACGAGCCAGGGTCCACACTACCGCGTGCCGTTTCGCCGACGGCGGGAAGGACGCACGGACTATCGGGTCCGCTCGAAGCTCCTCCGGAGCCAGAAGCCGCGGGCCGTCGTACGGAAGACGCTCAACCAGACGATCGTGCAACTCGTGACCCCGGATCCCGCGGGGGATCGCGTGGTCGCGGCGGCGCAGTCCCTCGAGCTCAAGGACCACGGCTGGTCCGCCGGCACCGGCAACCTCCCGGCGGCGTACCTCACGGGATTCCTCGCCGGAAAGAAGGCGTCCGCGAAGGGCGTCAAGGAAGCGGTGCTCGACATCGGTGTGCAGCGGCCCTCGAAGGGCGGCCGGCTGTTCGCGGCGCTCCAGGGTCTCGTGGACTCCGGCGTGGCGGTCCCCCACAGCCCCGACGTGCTGCCGGCGAAGGACCGGATCCGAGGCGTTCACATCGGCCCGGACGTGCCGAAGCAGTTCGACGCCGTGAAGACGAAGCTGGAGGGGACCTGATGCCGGGACGGCGCGGCGGCGGGCGCCGGCGCGAGGCGCGCGCGGCTCGTCCCGAGCGGGACTTGAGCCAATGGGTCCCGAAGACGAAACTCGGCCGCCTGGTCCTCGCAGGCACCCTCACGACGCTCGGCGACGCCCTGAAGACCGGCCTCCCGATCCGCGAGCCGGAGATCGTCGACGTCCTCCTCCCCGAGACGGAAGACGAAGTCCTCGACGTGAACATGGTGCAGCGGATGACGGATTCCGGCCGCCGCGTGAACTTCGTGATCACGTGCATCGTCGGGAACAAGGACGGCTTCGCCGGACTCGGTCGGGCGCGGGGACGCGAGGTCGGGCCCTCGATCCGTCGGGCGATCGACAACGCGAAGCTGAACATGATCGAGATCAAACGGGGGTGTGGCTCCTGGGAGTGCGGGTGCCAACGGGCCCACTCGCTCCCCTTCAAGGTCATGGGACGCAGCGGCTCCGTCGTGGTCGTCCTGAAGCCCGCGCCGCAGGGCGTCGGCCTCGCGGTCGGCGATGTGGCGAAGAGCGTCCTCCGCCTCGGCGGCATCACGGACGCGTGGGGCTTCACGAAAGGCCACACGAAGACGACGGTCAACTACGCCCTGGCGACGTTCGAAGCGCTCCGGCGGACGTCGGAACTGAAGGTGCGCGGGGAGCAGACCGACCGCCTCAAGATCAAGGCGGGGGCGGAGCAGGTCTTCGTTCGCAAGATCGCACCGGCGGCGGTTCCGGAGCCGGAAGCGGCCCCCGAGCTCCCGGAGGAGATCGCGGTCGAGGGTGAGGACCTGACGCAGGCGACGGCCCCGGACGCAGGGGAGGAGGGGAAGGAGGAATGAGCTTCGCCGTCCTGCGACTCCGGGGGAAAGGCGACCTCCGCGCCGACGTGAAGGACACCTTGCGCATGCTCCACCTGACGCGTCAGAACCACTGCTCGATCATCCCGCAGAACCCGACGTACCTCGGCATGCTCCAGCTCGTTAAGGACCACGTCACGTGGGGCGAGGTCGAGGCGGAGGTCCTCGCGAAGATGCTCCTGAAGCGGGGCCGCCGGGTCGGGGACAAGCCGATCGACGATGCCTTCGTGAAGGCGCACAGCAAGTACAAGTCGATCTGGGACCTCAGTCAGGCGATCGCGAAGGGCGAAGCCTCCCTTGCGGATGTTGGCGAGCTGCGACCCGTGCTGCGGTTGCCGCCGCCGCGGAGGGGATATCGCGGGATCAAGCGCGGGTACCACGACGGCGGGGACCTCGGGTACCGCGGCAAGGCGATCAACGAGTTGCTTCAGCGGATGCTCTTCGAGGAGGCAACCGATGGTCTCTAGGACGCGCAAGCTGAGAGGGAGCCGCACACACGGGCGCGGCAAGAAGCACGGTCGCGGTGCGGGCGGACGCGGCGGGACGGGGAACGCGGGCCTCCACAAACACAAACGGAAGTGGATGATCAAGTACGACCCGAATCACTTCGGGCGGCACGGCTTCACCCGGCACGCGCAGATGCACGCGACGACGTCGATCGATCTCGAGGATCTCGTGCGCCACCTGGGGGAATTCGAGGCCGCGGGTCGCGTGAAGAAGGACAATTCTCGAATCGATGTCGACCTGACCGCCGCAGGAATCGACAAGCTATTAGGGTCTGGTCGCGTAACGATGCCGATGCGCATCACCGTCGCGAAAGCGTCGGAGGCCGCGGTCGCCAAGGTCGCCGGCGCGGGCGGTGAGGTGGTCCTCCCCTCTCCACCCGGGACGTGAGCGATGCCCCTCGAAGAGCAGAAGAAGAGTCGGCTGTATGCGCTCAAGCCGCTGACGGACCGCCTTCCCGCGGTCACGCGTCCGGAAGGTCACGTCCAATTCCGAACGAAGATGTTCTGGGTCCTTGCGATCCTCGTCATCTACTTCGCGATGACGAACATCTTCATCTACGGCCTCGATCGCTCGAACGTCATCGACTTCTTCTCGAGCCTCCGGGCCATCCTCGCGGGTGCCCAGGGATCATTGATGCACCTCGGCATCGGCCCGATCGTCACCGCTTCGATCATCATGCAACTCTTCGCCGGGGCGAAGATCATCAACCTCGATCTCCAGGACGACGAAGACAAGAGCGTCTACCAAGGGACCCAGAAGTTCCTGGTCATCGTGATGATCTTCGTCGAGGCGGTCCCGCAGGTCTACGGATTCCTGACCCCCGCCGCGCCGTTCGTGACGAGCCTGAACGGGGCGGGGTTCTTCGGGGTGCTTCCGGCGGGCCATGGGGAGAGCTGGGCCAAGTTCTTCATCATCGCGCAGCTCTTCGGCGGATCCTACCTCGTGTTCCTGATGGACGAGGTCGTGTCGAAGTGGGGGATCGGGTCGGGCATCTCGCTCTTCATCGCGGGCGGGGTTGCGCAGCAGATCTTCACCGGGACGTTCAATTTCGAGCCCGCCAACCCGGGGAGCCCGATCCCCGCGGGAGCGATCCCGAAGACCGTCTACTACTTCCAGAACTTCTCCGCGAGCGCGCTCGCGAACGGACGAATCGAGCAACTCCTCGTCCAGCCGCCGAACCCGCTCATCGCGTTGATCGGCACGATTGCGATCTTCCTGATCGTCGCATACGTCGAGTCGACCCGGATTGAGCTCCCCCTGGCTCACGGGATGGCCCGAGGGGCGCGGGGCCGCTATCCCATCCGCCTGATGTACGCGTCGAACATCCCCGTCATCCTCGTCGCCGCGGTCCTCGCGAACGTCAGCATGTTCTCGCTGCTACTCTGGCAGCATCCCGAATGGCCCGTCCTCGGCCAGAATCCGCTCATCGGGGCCTATCCGAGCGCGTCCGACTACCGAGTCGTGAACGGGCAGCTGCAACGGACGACGCCCATCGGCGGGCTGGCGTACTACTTCTCGAACATCAACGGCGTGCAGGACTGGCTCCTGCCGCTCTTCAATCCGCTCCAGTACGGCGTCTACCTGCGGGGACTCCAGTACTGGCAGGTCTTGGTGCATCTCCTGGTGTTCCTGCTCGTATTCATCGGCGGATCCGTCATGTTCGCGAAGTTCTGGATCATGACGACGAACATGGGACCGGAGGACGTCGCTCGCCAGATCGAGTCAAGCGGGATGCAAATCCCCGGATTCCGGCGAGACCCGCGCGTCTTGCGCCGGGTGCTGGACCGGTACATCCCGGTGGTGGCGGTGATTTCTGGAGCCTCGGTGGGCGCCCTCGCGGCGGGCGCCGACATGATCGGGACGGTGGGCAACGCGTCCGGCACCGGGGTCCTGCTGTCCGTCGGCATCATGATCCAGCTTTATGAGGCGATCGGCCGCGAGCAGATGATGGAGATGCATCCGGTCCTTCGGCAGTTCTTCGGCGCGACCGAATAGCGATTATTTCGACGGCGTCCGCAGGCTGAGCAGCTCCGACTCGCTGTCGTATCGGACGAGTTCGACGTAGCGGCCCCAGTAGACGAGCGCCTTGAAGACCTCGTCCGCCTGGTGGCTCCCGACGTTCGCCGCGAGGGCGTCGACGAC
>Ga0137377_10001733_pt1 | contig 15568 bp, 20 predicted proteins | sample SagtaG_22_FD_104815 | JGI IMG/M metagenome (GOLD analysis project Ga0137377, IMG submission 104815) | Vadose zone soil microbial communities from Sagehorn Ranch, Mendocino, California, USA - Sage2_L_40_16 metaG | ecosystem: Environmental > Terrestrial > Soil > Vadose zone | place: USA... | reverse complement strand
TTCAAATCATGGCCGCCGGCAAACGAAGGTCTCTGTTGTTAGCGGCGTTTGACATCCTTCTCGACAAAATGGGTCACCGAATCGCCCCCTTCGACGATGATGCTGCCACGCTGGCCGCGGACTTGATGGCCTCCCGGCAGCGCAAGGGCCGGCCAGGTGAGCTGCGCGACACTATGATCGCTGGCATCGTGGTTGCGCGCCATGCGACTCTGGCAACTCGCAATGTGGTCCATTTTGAAGACCTCTCCGTACCAGTCGTTAACCCTTGGCTTGCCTGATCGCCCTCAGCGGCGCGTATGATGAACGCAAAGGGGAGTAGAGTCGGGCTTAGCAGCCCGGCGTCCGCCACTTCGTATGCCAGCCGCCGAACCGCCGGGAGCTGCTGGCTGATGGTGTTGGCAGCCAGACCCCGTCCTTCCAGATCCATGCGATATCGGACCACGACAATGCGATTGAAAGCCAGGTGGGGTTCCGAGCGGTACCATGCGACGACCTGCTCGATGGCGTACTGGTAGACACGGCGTGAAGCGGGCGATGTGAGACTGTTAAGTACCGCCGACTTGGAATGGTCCAGGTCTGGCAACCGAAGTACACTGCAACGATAGTTCGCCTTGGCTTTCTTCTTACCGTCTCGGCGGAATTGTTGGCGGCTGTCGAAGAACACATTTCCGGCGACAGGGGATAAAATGCAGCTAAGGAGGATCTGAACATGGCCAGCTCACCCCGTCGCGCAGACCAAGGCGGCTACACCACGACGCGCGACCTGAAGTGGTCACACGCGGAAAAGACGATCGCTCGCAGAGCTTTCACCCGAGCTCTCGAGCGGGAATTCGAGGTGGTCATCCGGGAGGCAAAGGAGATGGCGGGCAAGATCGAACAGCCGTCAGACCTCTGGGACCTGGAAAGCTTTTTGACCCAAAGCCGCAAGGAGATCGACCGCAAATACGATTACCGGTACTCGGTTCTCACGCTCGTCTTCGGGAAGCTTATCCGAGAAGGCCGCCTCCGAGAGGAAGAGTTGCATGGCCTGGCAGACGACAAGATCGCATCCATCCGCTCTTACGTCAATCTTTGGGCTCACTGGGACACTGCGGCCTGAAGCAAGACAGAGTTGCCTAAACTAGGCGGCGATGTGTGCCGGATTACTTCACACATCGCGATCACACCGGCAATTCTCAGCTGGTGAAATCACGGCGGCCGATTTACGCTGACGACCGCGCTGTTTGCGAGTCCGCACGAGGGGTTCGATCACTCGTCCATTGCGAAGCGAGCTTCAGAAAGCTCTGCTTGAGCCTTCAGCGATTGGTCATGTTCTTGACCAGTTCAAACACCAACTCGACTCTGTACAAATGAACGTCTCCCAAGAGAAGGAACGTACTCACGTACGAAAGAAGGAACTTGATGACGAGCTAACACGCCTTACGGCGGCTGTAGCCGAAAGCGGTCACTCGGACACCCTACTTCATGCCATTGCCGACCGCGAGAGAGAGCTAACTGAAATAGAGACCTCCCTCCCGCAAGAAGACGATGGCTTTGGGAAGAGTTCGGGGGAATTACAGCAATTCGCCCTGAAGCGGCTCTCGTCCCTGCCCGATTTACTTTCCTGCGATGTCCCACGAGCACGAGCCGAGCTTGCCAAGCACATCGCGCAAATCACGATGCACCCGGCAGAACAAAACGGCGACCGGCACTACACCTGCCAGCGGGCCTGAAATTTGCTTGGAAACCAGAACTGGCGAGGGGACGTTCGGATGATTGCGAGGGCCTGCAACCATCCGAACGTACCCTCAATTCCCTTCTGTTTTGCTCTACACCCAAATCATTTGAAGGAAAAGAGTAGTTTCAATTCTGTTGGGAAGAGGGTTTTGGCACGGATAAATGTCAGCAGTCGCGCCGCTTACTTCATTTTTGTGTTTTTGTGCGGAAAAGAAAACCTTTTAGGTCTGCGGGCGGAGGTGTTCAATAGGCCGGTCGTTAGGATCTGCAGGCTTGCGTTCAGAGAGTAAATACAACTGGCGCACTCCCACGACTATCGGCGGCACGAGTAATAGCATCCAGAGTAGCCAGCCCGTGATGCCATACTTGTTGATGTAGTGAGCTGGAGTTCCCATCCGGTGCAGCCAGTACACGCCGGCACAGATCCCCAGGATAAGGCAGATTTGGCTGATCCATCGTCGCGATCGCTTTTCCCCGACAATTTCAGGTCTGAAAACCAATGTCAGCCATGCGGCGGCAAGACCTAATAGAGACCACGTTACCATGGCCAGAAACGTCCCAGCTGCGCCTGCCGCGATTAGCGGCGCGAGAAACAAGCTTGCCGGAACTAAACCGAGCATCTCAAGCCATTTGGTCTGAGGAAAGCGCATACGAACGACTCACATGTATTTGTGTGCAAGGTCGGGTAGCGGTATTGTAGACCCGCTTTGCGCGCGGCACAGGACACAGCAAAGGCGGGTTCGGGACAGCAACCTTGGTAACCTACGTCCTGCAGCTTCAGCAAGCGCACAATTTCTGTAGTGAACCCCTGCCTTGACCACACTGCCAAGAAAGCTGCGTAGATGATTAGCATCGTATTCGTCTTCATGGGAGTTGTGACCGCCGTAGCTGTATTCGCTATATTGGCGAAAACATGCGCAGGTGAGCCCAAGAGAGCAGAAAAATGGGAAAAAGGAGAAATCATCAAGCAGCTTTTGGCACTATCTGAGGGAGAAAAAAGCGTTTCGGTAATCGCTTCTCCTCCCCCCGGAAGTCTCCGGCTTGCGTCTGCTTCCGCCACATGCAATGACACGTTGCGAAAGGGCACGTATCGGGAGCACAATTCCAAGCGGACGTACTCCCCCATGAATCCCAACCCTCCTATCCCACTCCGACCAAACCTAACCGAGGTCGAAATCGAAGAGCGAATCCGCCGGCGCGCTTATGAGTTGTATCAGGGACGTGGCGGGGCGGATGGAAACGCGACGGATGACTGGCTGCAAGCAAAGAAGGAAGTGTTGAGCTACAAAGCCAAAGGAGCCACGACCTCATCGTAACCAGTTCCCATGCTCTTCTAAGCCGCCCGCCTAGCGCGGGCGTTTTCTTTGCAGGCTCGAAAACGGTGGCTCTGCGTATCACAATGCCAAAAGCTAACGGTTTTGGCGTGTTTCGGTTCGATCCGGCATTTTTCTGAATCTGAGCTAGACTTAAGAACTATTCGCTTCTACGTTCGACGCTTTGTTTCCAAACCAACCCACCTGAAAGGAGGGGTTTAGCGTTGTCAGCTATTACCACACGTGTGGTATAATTCTACCACATGCTCGACTTTCGCTCTAAGGCGCGCCAGCAACTGCTGGCTTATTACTTCACAAACCCGACGGCCCGTCACCACTTGCGGGATTTGGCGGAGCGGCTGAGCATCGATCCGTCTAACCTGTCGAAAGAGCTGGGACGCCTGGAGCGCGATGGTCTATTTCGGTCGGAAATGAGTGGCCGCCAAAAGTATTTTCAACTGAACCGGGAGTATCCGCTTTTTGATGAAGTGCGCAAGATTGTTGCAAAGACTATTGGCGCGGCACAGTTGATCGCGCAATCCCTCAAGAGAATTGAGGGAATAGACGAGGCATACTTGTACGGTTCATTTGCAAGCAATCAGCAGGACACTGCCAGCGATATAGACGTGCTCGTAATTGGCTCCCCGCGCCAGGAAAATTTAGCACAGGCCGTGCGAGCGCTTGAGCGGAAACTAGGTCGCGAAATTAACTACACCGTCCTCACGCCGAAGGAATTCGCGTCGCGACGCGCTCGGAAGGATGCGTTTGTGGAGAACGTCTGGCACAATAAGCGTATTCCGCTCGTAGGTCCGAATGAAGAAGCTAAAGCCGCACGCGGTTGACTGGGCACAAATCGACCGTTTCCTCGCGAGCGCGGACAAGAAGCTCACCTCGGCTCACAGAATTCTCGCCTTTGACGAAGAAGCTTGCCTTCAGCAAGCCTACGAAGCAATTGCTCAAAGCTTCCCTCGGGTTCATGTTCAGCCATGGATTCCGTGCGCGAAGTCAGCCTGGGCACCACATCGCCATAATCGATTTTGTGCGTTCGCGTATCGACAAGAAAAATGCCGGTCTGCTGATTGTCTTTGATCGTCTGCGCCGGAAGCGCAATACAGCCCTTTATGACGACACTGGATTTGTTTCTCGCCACGATGCCGAGCAAGCTCTCGAATCGGCCGTCGACTACTTGAATGTGATCCGAGCTGATATTGTGGCCCGAAAGCCTTGAATCCAAAACTGATGCAGGAAACTCCGGCCTTTCGCCTTTGATGCCAGGTAGTTTCACTTCCCCGCACGATTGTTCTTCTCAAGGGCGATGACTCTGGGTATTTTCGAGCGGACGAAATTGTGCAGCAGCGTGAGACACCTTCATAAGGTAATTTCTTTTCCCGCTCGGGGCTAAATGCCTACCTCGACTGGAAGACCCGCTTCATCAAAATCCTTGCATTCAAAACCGCCAAGGTTGCCGGGATATCCGAGTTGATTTGAAATGATCCGGGTCTTGCCGATCGTCCGATCATCGCATTCATGCGTGTGGCCATACACCCAGAGGGCCGGCTGGTGGGTCTCAATGATCTCCATCATGTCCAGGGAATTGAACGCCGGCGTGAGAGGGCCGCCCTTGTATTTGGAATTGGGATTGATGACCGGCGCATTATGGCTGATAACCACGCGCGGACCGCTTAGATCCTTGCCGAGCCAGTTCAGCAATTTCGACGCGAAGCTTTTATGTAGAGCAATCGAATCTGCTGGCGTGAAAGGCGTTTCGTCGGGGTTATAGATGAGGCGATAATCATTCATTTGAGAGCGGGCGGTCTTCATGGCGCGCAAATCGCCGCCGTTGAAATCCGTCCACATCGTGCCGCCGAAGAAATTAACACTCCCGATGCTGACCTCTTCATCAAGCAGCAGTTTCACGTGCCGATGTCTGTCTTCGAGCCACGCCTTGAATCTATTGTCCTCTTCGTTCATTGGCCGCTGCGTGTAATATTCGTGGTTTCCCGTCACATAGAGAACTGGTTTCTTCCACTTCCGCAGAATCTGGTCGAGCGGCTCATAATCCCTGAGCGTGACGATATCGCCTGCCAGGATCATCACATCTCCATTGTCATCTGGCGGTAACATCCAGCCCGAGCCAAATTCAAGATGCAGGTCGCTATAAGTAATGATTCTCATGCTCGTAAGACAACGCTTGTTTGAACACGTCTTTCTCAAGTGCTAGATCTCCTCCGACAGGACAGCAGTTTTTGCACTGTCTCGATGCGTAAGAGGACAATTGCCATCCACAGCGATTCAACTTGGGGCGGGGCCCGTTTCGAAGAACTAGAAATCTGACATCCCCCGGATAGCTGAATAATAAGCCGAGGCGCAAAGGCCAGTGTCAAGGCTCTTTGACCGCGAACGCGGCGCGCGAAGCGCGGCCTTGACACTGGCCGGGCCTCGGCTATGCTCTGGCTATCCGGGGCATGTCATTCGGGAATGCTGCGTCACAGACCTAGACCGAAACCCTGACTGATCTGATTCGTGTGCGTGGTTTGTGGTTCCATCTTGTGCGCTCCTTGCTCTTGCTGGATCGCAGGCGAATGGGACACGTCGCGGCTGAGTTCTTGCCCGAGCGCCGGTGCATATTCGTATAAATCTGCGCGTCATGGCGTCCACGCGAGACGGAAACGTAGGCCATGCGGCTGTTGAGTAGATCCTTAGCGCCCAACTCGGTGTCCACGTGAATGAGGACGCGGTCGGCAGTCTGTCCCTGGCTGGAGTGGCTGGTCATGGCATAACCGTAGTCGAGATGCGGATGCTTGGGCGGGTCGAGTTCGACCGTGCGGCCACCGTCCATCTTGAAGCACAGCCGCCCGTTTTTCTCGATGCTCTCGATGGTCCCCAACTCGCGGTTCGCAACTCTGAGGTTGTTGGCCGGCGCGGTGAACTGAATGCGGTCGCCCACTGAAAAACTCCGCATCTCCTCGCGGAAGACCGAGACGCCCTGCTGTCGGCGTGGATCGTAAGTTCGCTGCGTGCCGTCCTGCAGCTCGACTGTCAGCCGGTTCTTCGGAGTGTCGATACTCTTCACCTGTGCGTACTCGCCTTTCCCGATGCCGGTCTCCTTCGATGCGCGCGAGTAGCGCAGAACATCGCCCACCTCATAGCGCTCGGCCCATGTGCGGTCTGCGCCGGTGAGGTCTTGGCGCGGCACCAGCGTCCTGATGCGGTGCTCCTCGTTGCTGACGAGGCCACTCCGCTGCAATTCCGCATGGACGCGCTCGTTGATCTCCATGCGAGAGCGATTATCGGGAGAAATCACCAGCGTGTTCTCCGGCGATTTTGAGTAATCCTTCGCAATAGCGGCGATGCGCTCGTCGTGGCCCTGAATCTCGTGAACTCGACCTTGCTGGTTAAGATTCTGTATCGCCTCGCGCACTTCGCCGCGAGCAATCTGCTCAACTACCTGTTTGAGTTCTGGGTCTTTCTGGCGCACGATGTCTTCGAGCTTCACCGTCTTCATGCCGGCGTCCTGAAGCTGCGCGAAAGGCCGCCCAGCCTCGACCGCCTCATGTTGCCGGCGGTCGCCGACGAGCAACACACGGTCATTCGCATGGAGCCGGTTCACAAACTCATGCACTTGCCTGGTCGATGCCAGAGAGGATTCGTCGAGCACATAGAGTTTCCCAACCTAAAGTCGGCACCCCAAAACGCGCTATCCGTCAGGGGTTGTCCGTGGCGGAGATAGTGTCCACGGGCGCACACGCGCCAGAGAATCGGCCAGTACGGCCGCAGCGCTTCGTTCAGCTTCTCGATGTTTAGAAATTTTTCGTTGTCAAGAATCATGTAGAGAAGTCGAGCGGTATGAATCGGTCGCGGAGTCTCGCTGGTAGCGTTCTTTAGCATGTGAATTGTTCGGTTCACGGCCCGTCGTACATCGTCGTTTGCAATCTCTTCTGAAGGCTTCGCCTCAGTTTGCCTTTCAGAGGGCAGATTGGTGAGGAGATAAGGGGCCATCGGACTCCTCTTTCTCTGTTTCGATACAAGTCCATAAACGGCAAGGAAAGCTTCAAGAATTCCGGCGAGAGATTCATAGGAAATTTCCGTCTGGCCGGTATTTGCAAATAGCTCCGCACCCTGCTGGCAGTAGTAGGCAACCAGGGTCCATTCGGCTTGTGAAAGCGGCAGCTTTGCGTCCGCCTTCCCGCGAATCTTCACCAGGGAATCGGTTGGCTCCGACAGTAGATTTACGAACTCCAATCGCTCCTCTTTGGCGGACTCAAGGAGTTGTTTTGCCGCCTCCGATGTCGAGACGGGTTCGCCGCTCTTGGCGGCCATGATTTCCTTCAAAGTTTCGAGCCTTAGACGCAACTCGTCGGAAATCCGAATGGAGATCACCGGCTGCTGCAGGATTGGGGTCTTGTCTGCCAAGGGGTCAGCCTCACCAAGTTTCGTAACGTTACATATTGACTGTATTGGCTACACCTGCGTTAGTGTCAAGTGCAACGTTTGCTCCCCGGTCAGACGACCTACGTCGCAAGGATTGCTGCACGCTCAGCAAAATGGGCTCGTCGGAAGATCCGGGACGGAGTAGAAAATGAATCCAGCCGAAGACAACGAACCCTTCGTGACGCCCGAAGAAGCAGCAAATTTTCTGAAGATCAGCCCGGTGACCGTGAAGAAGATGGCTCGGGAGGGCTGGCTTCCCGCACATCCCATAGGCAACGGAGTCCGCAAGCGCTGGCGTTTTCGAATTTCTGAGCTAGTTTCGCACATGCGTTGTCGTGTAGAGTCAGAATCGTCATCCGTGCGCGCTTTAAGGAGGAAAGCTTCTTGAAACGCACACAGCAAGACGTGGGCACGATTGTCCGCAAGAGGAGAACGCGAGCCCGGATGTGTGGGTTTGGCGCTTTTACGAAACGGACGAGATGGGCATTACGCGAAAGCGCAGCGTAATGTTAGGGGGAGATGTGGAAGGGTGGCCAACGGAAGATCATGCCTGGCAGGGGTCGAGAGAGTTTCGATACCGGCGGATGGAGCAGTCTTCCAGTCAATCGTTCGGAGCATTGGTAAGGCGATACATGCACGAAGCAATGCCAGAACGGTATTCAACCAAGAAATCCTACGTATCCATTTTGAAGAGACACATTTTGCCACAATGGGGCGAGGCTCCCGTGGCCGAAGTGAAAAAGCCCCTCAAGGTGGAACAGTGGTTGAAGGAGCTGAAGCATTCTCCCAAAACGAAGTCCAACATAAAGGGTCTCCTGCATCGCATTTTTGAGTACGCGATGAAATGGGAAATTTTGGAGACTCAGAGAAACCCGATGCAGTTAGTCGAAATCAAGGGCGTGACGAAACGTGTTCGCAAGAAAGTTGTGCTTACGGTCGAGCAATATCAGGCTCTTCTCGCAGAGCTTCCGTACCACATTCAAGTAATGGTCATGATTGCAATGTGCCTGGGCTTGCGCATCAGCGAGATCAGGGCATTGCAGTGGCAGGACTTTGATTTGAAGAGGCGGATACTGACGTTGACCCGATCCATTGTGGGCCGCCACGTCTGGAACGGCGGAAAAACCGGAGCTTCAGAGGACGAAGTGTTTCTGGATTCCAAGCTAGTGTCCGTTCTGGAGGATTGGCAGAAGCGATGTGTCGAAACGCCGGAGGCTTGGCTATTCGCTAATGCGGATACGAAACGCCCAGTCCACGGCGATGCGATTCAGAAAGACTACTTGCGACCAGCAGGTGAAAAGATCGGGTTGCAAGGAGTGGGCTGGCACAGCTTTCGGCACACCTACCGAACGCTGATTGATGATATCGGCACGCCGCTCGGGGTGCAGCAGCGCCTCATGCGGCACGCCGACATCAAGACGACAATGAATACCTACGGCTCAGCATTTGAGAAGACCAAGCGCCGAGCCAATAGCCGGGTAGCAGATCTTGTCTTGCCACCCGCGATCAAAAGGCAACTGAAGGATAGGGCGAAGGAAGTTTCCCTGAAGAATTTGAGGCCCGAAACAGCCGCGATCCAGTGAGTTGGAAATTGGGGACTACGCCGGTAGTCCCTCAAATCCGTAAATGGTTGCGGGGGGTGGATTTGAACCACCGACCTTTGGGTTATGAGAACGACCGCTTTCAGTCAAATCATTGAACCTGAAGCACGGACGGAATCACTCAGGTTCCCAAAAGCACCGTCAGTCTGCGCGGCGACGCTGAATTATGAGCGAATATGAGCACTCCGCCCCGGATTTGCCCGCCTTAGAGCCATAGAGTAACATTCGTCTCCGCAGGTTAGTGGCCCAGCTCAATACCATTGATAGGCGTGCTCCTGTACGCCTGGCGCGTCAATAGGTACCTAGGGTCCTCCCCATGACAGAATGCTCCTCGCAAGGCGCGGACAGCGAGGTCTCCGGGTCTCTTACCGGGAGTACCGTAGGCCGCTTTGTGATTGGCGAGCGGCTGGGCAAAGGAGGCATGGGGGAAGTGTACCGCGCGGAAGACACTCGCTTGAAGCGCACCGTCGCCCTCAAACGGCTCTCTGCCCATCTGCGGTCGGATTCCCTCTATCGTCGCCGCTTCGAGGAAGAGGCCGAACGCGCGTCCCGCCTCAACGATCCGCACGTCGCGGCTGTTCATGACGTGATCGAGGAACAAGGCGAGATTTTTCTGGTCATGGAGTTTGTTGAAGGACAAACCCTGCGTCAGCGCATCCAGGAGCCTATGAGCCTGGAACAGTTTCTCGGGATTGCGGTGCAATGCGCGCAGGCCCTGGTGGCGGCGCACGGACACGGTATCGTGCACTGCGACATCAAGCCTGAAAATATCATGCTGACTCCGGAGGGCCAGATAAAGATTCTAGACTTCGGCGTGGCCAAGCATCTCCCAAGGTCCGACCAAAGTACTACGGTGGACCGGTCGGGCACGATGAGCGGCACGCCCGGCTACATGTCGCCTGAGGTTCTCCTGGAGAAGACTCCCGATGGTCGCGCCGACATTTTCTCCCTGGGAGTTGTGTTCTACGAAGTTTTGGCTGGCCATCACCCCTTTTTAGCCGGCAGTTTCGTGGCTACCAGCGACCGAATACGCTGCGAGACGCCGGCCCCAATCCACATCTTTAATTCAGAGGTCCCGCAAAAACTGGAAAACCTGGTCAATAAAGCGATGGCCAAAGAGCCGGGGCAACGCTATGCCAGCACTGGCGAGTTGTTGGAAGAATTGCGCTTGCTCGAGGGCGGTATAACTCCGAGTAGATTATCGCGACTGCTGCCGCGAAAGACGCAGTCTAAACCGAAGTACACACTTCTCTTTATGGTCGCCGCAGCATTGGTTGCTGCCGGTTTGCTGGCAGTTTTCTCCTACAACGGCAAAGCGAAGGGTTTCGGATTCGGCAAGCAGACTCCGGTTCATCTGGCAATCTTGCCCTTTACTTCCACTGTCGAGGATCCCAGCACCAAGGCGTTCTGCGATGGACTGACCGAGATGCTAGCCGTCAAACTAACTCAGCTCTCTAGCAGTACCCCGCTCCAGGTTGTTCCCACAAGTGAGATTCGCGCGGAAGGTATTGGCAGTGTAGAACAGGCCCGCAAGGGTTTCGGAGTGACTCTGGTGCTGGAGGGCTCCTTGCAGGAGTCGGGTAAATGGGTCCGAGTCACTTATAGCCTGGTGGATGCGACCAGCATGCGACAACTCTCCGCCGACACCATAACCGCCGATATGAGCGACATCTTCGGCCTGCAAGATCGTGTCGTCGAAAGCGTCGTAAACATGCTTGGCCTGCAACTCCGGGTAAGTGATCGTCACGCCCTGGTTGCGTACGGCACTCGTGAGCCGGCGGCTTATGACTACTACCTGCGTGGCCTGGGGTATTTGCAGGATTTCCACAAGCCGGAAAATGTAAGCAGCGCCATTGCACTCTTCAACCGGGCGCTGGAGCATGATCCCAGCTATGCGTTGGCGTACGCTGGACTGGGAGAGGCCTACTCGGCGAGGTATTACGCAACGTACGAACGAGAATGGATGGACCAAGCGATGCAGGCCTGCGAGCATGCCGTGGCTCTAGGCCCCGACTCGGCCAAGGGTCGCACCTGCTTGGGAACGGTGTACGCCAGCACAGGCAAATACCAAGAAGCGGTGCAGCAATTCCAACGCGCCGTAGAGACGGACCCGACGAGCGACGGCGCCTATCGGGGATTGGCCTCAGCCTATGAGCGGCTCGGCAGGTTAGCCGAAGCCGAAAATACGTATCGGCTTGCCATTCAGGTCCGTCCCGAATATTGGGCGGGATACGGCTGGCTGGGCAGCTTCTACTCTCACCAGGCCAAATACGCGGAAGCGGTGCGCGAATTCAGCCACGCCACAGCCCTCGCTCCCGATGATCCCCATGGCTATCGCATGCTGGGTGGCGTCTACATCTTCATGGGGGATTACGCCAAGGCGATCGAGGTCCTGCAACACGCCATTGCTCTCTTTCCGACACCCGAGGCTTACTCTAATCTTGGCATTGCTTACTTCAACTTGCGCCGCTTTGATGATTCCGTTACTGCGCTTGAACAGGCCTGTACGGCCAACACAAAGGACTACGATCTTTGCGGAAACCTAGCCCGCGCCTACTACTGGAGTCCGAGCAGGCGAAACCAGGCTCGCAACATGTATGAGCGGGCAATTCGCATGGCCGGAGAAAACTTGCGTGTCAATCCCAGAGACGGAGACACTCTCGCGTCGATGGCGAACTATTACGCGATGCTGAGTGATCGCCCCCAGGCTCTCAAACATCTGCAGGAGGCCCTGAATTTGAATTCAGATATCCCCGAATATCTTGCAATTGCCGCCGTCGTCCACAACCAGTTTGGAGAGAAAGATGAGGCCCTCGGTTGGCTGGAAAAGGCGCGGGCACGAGGGTATTCTCCAGCCGAGATCCGGGCATCTCCAGAGCTCGACAATCTGCGGGATGAGCCGAGATTTCAGCAGCTAATCCTCGCCCAATGACGTATCATGGCGAACCGTGAGGGGTAGTAAGGAGGAGTGTATGCCAGAAACTGCCAAGATCCTGCCAATGGAGGCACCGAGGCCAGCGATGGGCTGGCAAATTGAATATGAGATCTATTACGGGAAGAAGCCTGAAGACCATCCACCGGTTGAGATTTCTGTCAGCATGGAGGATTCCATTCACTGGTTTTGCCGCGACCAGAGATTTCGTGTAGTGAGTGTGCTTCCTAATTCTGACAATGCACCTGCAGAGTTGTTCTACCGGCGGTTCCCGAAAGATAATCCCGATTTTGCGTATCACGTCAGTTCGGGGCCGGCCCGGGCGGGCACGGGGAACCACTATACTTACAAGCCGGTTTTCGAGTTTGATGATGATCCAGATCCAGAACATCGCACGAAACTCGACCCGCACATCAAAACAACCCCATGATCTTCGGTACCATGGGGAAAGTGAATGCTGTGTAGTTCGCTACGAGCACGCTTCAAAATGCCTGAGCTTGGCGGCCCGGACATAGCGTGCTCAACTTTTTCTCGATCAACGCGGGCCGCATGCGAATGTTCTCTAAGTGTGTCCGATCTCCCGGGCGGTGTCCTTGGGCAGCCTGTGGCGGAGAAGGCCTTCCGTGTAGAAGTCTTGCCCGCAAGCGATTCGCCGAGACCACAGCTGCTCAGGTGGCAAGGGGTGGGCAACGTTCGTCCGGGCCGGGCATGTGACGGTTCTGTACATCCCAAGAGGTTGCAGAAGGTGTAGTTAGTTTGAGTCAGAGCGAACGGCACGGTGTGTGAAGCAAAAACCGAAGGGAGCCGTTTTCGGCTCCCTTTTAACTTGCTTGTTTTCTCTGAGTGTTTAACTCCACGACTTTCATTGACTACCGGTGTGCCCGTCATCCAGGACTTACTGCCGACCGGCGGATACCACCGCGCGATCACATTTACGCATAAACTCATTCTTGCGGGAACATCGCGCCGGATACGAAGTGGGCGCACCAGACGAGAAGAGCCGGCTCCGCGTCAATACTCAAGCTTCTCGCGAGATGCTGACGGAAGCGGAAAGTTCTTTGGTTGCGGGGGGTGGATTTGAACCACCGACCTTTGGGTTATGAGCCCAAAACGATTAGTAATTTCAACAACTTACAAGACGCGGGTGGCTCCTAAAAACCCTTGTAAGGAACGTTTGGGAAGCGTTCTTGGACAGTTAATGGACAGTCGAGTTTTTCGATGTTTTTCGCGCAGTTCAGCTGTGCGCGTCGGCTAAACCGGAAGCTCCGACTGCGAGTCGTCAGTACTCGCACGGGATATGTTGTCAGAATCTGACTCCCGTTACTGACCCTCAATGGGCGATATCACCAACTTCCGTGTTGCTCGTTATCCGGGCATCTCGATTGCGTGGGTTTAGTTCCCAATCTTCTAGCACGACAGCAGGACCGAGTATTTCAGATGGTACCGATTCAAAAACGGCATGTTCCGTTGAAACTGGACGAGGTCACTTCCCTTCTATGAGTAGCCGACGTAAGGACTGGCCGACAGCTTGACATCCCTCAAGGTCGAGCCTGTAATGGTGGTCTCCAGACCATCCACATTCAACCCACAACTCACCAGACCCGCCGCTGCGTTTGAAATCAAACGAAAAGGAGGAAACCATCATGGACAGAATGCTGGTAGTGGTTTTTGATAACGAGAGCAAAGCCTACGAAGGGTCACGGAGTCTTCAGCAACTGGATGGAGACGGCAGCATCGCTGTGTATGCGGCGAGAGTCGTTGCCAAGAACCCCGAAGGTACGGCATCGGTGAAAGAGGGCGCTGACTCCGGTCCGTTGGGAACTCTGACGGGCACTGCGGTCGGCAGCCTCGTCGGCTTATTGGGCGGTCCTGTCGGTGTGGCAGTAGGTGCCGCCGGGGGCTCTCTCATCGGAGCAATTGCAGATCTTGACAACGTGCGCGTTGGAAGCGACTTTCTCTCGGACGTCGCGGAGACCCTTACGCCCGGCAAGGTCGCTGTAGTCGCCGAGGTGGACGAGGAGTGGACCACTCCGGTGGACACACGCATGGAAGCACTGGGTGGTATTGTCTTGCGTCGTAGCCTTTGGGAAGTGGAAGACACTCAGGATGAACGGGACATCGCATCGATCAAGTCGGACATCGCTCAACTGAAAACCGAACATGCCGAGGCTAAGGCGGAGCGCAAAGCTAAGCTGCAAGCCCGGATTGACACACTCAACGCAAAACTGCAAGAGAAGTTGGACAAAGCCAAAACAAGACTCGAAGCCATCCGACACGAGGCAGATGCCAAGGTAGAGGCGTTGAAGGAAAAGGCGGCCCAATCGAAGCAGGACATCAAGGTCAAGCAAGAACAGCGTATGGCCACTGTGAAAAAACACTATAACGAGTGGCTGGATCGGCAGGAGAGACGCGCAAGTTAAACTCTGTCACGCCAAGTCCCGATCTTCCTGCCTTAGCTCCATTGATGAAGGTCGGGACTTGCACCCATCTCTATCAAACTGCGGAAACGAGGAGAAACGATGACGGCACATAGCGCTTCTCAGGAAACCGCCGGCGCGCGCGCTCACGCCGGAATTCGACAAGGCGCTCAAGAGCGTCGGCATGCGCAGGGGCGAGCTGCAGACGGCTTTCGAGCGCGCCACATCCGCGAGGACGAACGCCGCCGGCGATGCCGGCGAAGGCGGCCCGGTCCCCGAAAAACCCGACAAGCCGCGCGCCCCCCGCGACGAGTTCCGTCTGTACAAATCTGCTTTAGATATCAGTCTCATGTTTTCCTCCTGCTGTTGCGGCTCCGCCACCAGCTGGAACTAAGATTACCGGGCTTGCCTTGTACATCTCGGCTACTCGGGCTTGGCACTCCGCGATGTACCGCATAGCTTCATCGTAGCGTTCAACCGGAATCTGGAGTCCCTTGCGGACTAGGTCCGCCAGATCATCCAGCCGTGAGCCATACTCATTAAATCGTTGTTGATGGAAGCGAGCACCCTCATAGAACTCCACGGTACTGTACATGATGCCGAACTACGATCTCCTTCGGTTCGTTGCGGACAAGTTGTCCGAGTGCAGGCGTGCGGTTCACTTTGGTTCTGCTCAGAGATTTTCTTCAGCTAACATTGGCATCGCGGGTGCGGAGAACGGGTCTCCCGTCTCCATGGCTCTCGCTTCTGTCCTTACTGACGGGCAAACGGTTCAAAAGGCAGGCACTCTCTGGGAAACCATTGCCGTGTGATTGCGATTTCATTGTGGTGTCTTTGCGGTGTCGCAGAACGCCATATTCCTTTAAGAATACGGACTTGTCGATTGACTATAAGTCGCTGATGGACCATCGCGCGCCGCTGGGCTTAAGTTCCGCATTGCCGGTCACTCTCGCCGAAGCACTGCAGCTGTTCCGATCGGTCACGCTGGACACAGGCACAAAGCCAGGGCTCTTAATGCTCGAGATAGATGCGGAAGAGGTTGGCCTTCGCCGAACGGTGCGTACTGACGAATTAGTTCGACGGACACGTGGAGTTGGCTCCCCGGAAAGATATTTCAATTCGCAGCCTTTTCCGCTGGCTCTTGTGGGCAACTCGAAT
>Ga0137377_10001726_pt1 | contig 15606 bp, 17 predicted proteins | sample SagtaG_22_FD_104815 | JGI IMG/M metagenome (GOLD analysis project Ga0137377, IMG submission 104815) | Vadose zone soil microbial communities from Sagehorn Ranch, Mendocino, California, USA - Sage2_L_40_16 metaG | ecosystem: Environmental > Terrestrial > Soil > Vadose zone | place: USA... | reverse complement strand
TTCGAGGCAGCCATCAAGGACGGTCGTCTGTATGCTCGTGGGGTGGCCGATAACAAGGGCAACCTGGTTGCGCGTCTGTGGGCCGTACGGGACTGGCGCGAGGTGCATGGAGCATTGCCATGTGGGGTGACCTTCCTGGTGGAAGGAGAGGAGGAGATCGGCAGCCCAAGCCTGGGTGAGTTTGCCGGCGCCCACCAGGACTTGCTGCAAGCGGATGCCTGTCTCTGGGAGGCGGGTGCACGCAATGAGCAGGGTGCTTTTACCATCACTGCCGGGCTGAAAGGTCTCTTGAGTGTGGAACTGCGTGTGCAGAGCGTGGCCTATGATCTACATTCAAGCAATGCTCCGCTGGCTCCCAACGCTGCTTGGCGGCTGGTTGAAGCGCTTGGATCCCTGCACGAGCCGTCCGGTAGAGTGCGCATTCCCGGTTTCTACGATGCCGTCCGGCCACCAACAGAAACCGAGCGTCGCCTCATGGCGCGTTTTCCGATCGATACGCAATTCCTGCGCCAGAGTTGGAAGGTGGATCACCTGCTGGGACCCGGCCAAGACCCCGTGACCCTGACTGAACACCTCCTCTATGTCCCCCCTGCAACATTTGTGGCATGTGGAGCGGCTACCAGGGACCTGGCGGCAAAACCGTCCTCCCCGCGAGGGCGGGAGCCAAGCTTGATTTCCGCCTGGTACCCGATCAGGACCCGGAGACCATCCTGACGCTCTTACGGCGTCACCTGGCCGAACAGGGGTTCAGAGATGTGGAGGTGATCAGTCTGGAAGCGCCATTTCGCCCGGATCAGAGTTCGATGGAGACACCGCTCGTCGATACCCTTGTCCGCTCGGCTCGCTACGTCTACGGCATCGAACCCCACGTGTTACCACGCAGGCTCGGCTCAGGTCCGATGGAGGAACTTTGCCTGCGCTACGGCTTGCCGGTCGTCAATGGAGCAGGGGTAGGATACGACGGTTCGCGCGTGCATGGTCCTGATGAGCATATCCGGCTGGATGACTTTCTGCTGAACATCAAGCTCATCGTCGTGCTGCTCGCAGAGTTCGCCGCGTAAGGCTCTAGTGGACCTCTTTGGGAAGCAAGGATTTCGCTAGAGCCCTTGGCGAAATCCTTGCTCAATCCACATCATATGCATTGCCGCATGCTGGGCGTTCGCGGCGAACAGCTCACCGGCAGTCCTGTCAGCCACAAAGGAGAGAGACGCAGGCGCGGCCAGTTGTTCATCAGTGAACTGCTCAAGGAGATTCAGCGTTTCCTGGCGTGCTGCAGCCAAATCCGCGAAAAGCGTCTCCATACTATCGTCGTGGTGAGCATGGACATAGCTTTGATTGCGCTGGTTTGCCAACGCCAGCCTTTCCTCGCTGCTCATCGCCCCCAGGGTGCCGGGCAGACTCGTCTCGCCCTTGAGCGTGAGGCGCAGCAAGATCTGGATGTTGCGCTCATTTGCTGCCAGGTGGGCAAAGTGATCTTTCGCTCGCCAGGCTGCTTCGCCGGGAACTGCGCTCGCTGTGCAGGGACGCTCAAGGTCTTGCGGGCTCAGCCCCTGAAAATACGCAGTGACTTGCTCTTGTGATGCAGCAAGGGTGTCCAGGATTTCTGAACGAGTTGGCATCGTTCCCCTCCTAAAAAATTTGCCAGATGGCAATCATACAAATTGTACGTGATCTTGAACGGGGTTGCAAATGGATCCCACCCAGATTGGGCGCATTGTTTTTCAGGTAGAGGTATCGGGTCGGGGTAATATCAATGAGTGCAGAAAAGCGCCGCATCGTCTGTGTGATGGCCAAATACTTGTGACAATAAGCAACAGCTGTAGGATTTCATACATCTTGAGACTAGAGGGGTCGAAAACAGGCCTTTTTTGCGAATATGTTGAGATCGTATGCCGTAAATCTTGAGACTGTCCTACTAAGAGGGAAGAGTGAAGAAACAGATATATAGGCTTGTAAAATAACTCACAACAGTGGCTATTATCTGGCTTTAGCCTTCGAATACTTACCATTTTTACGAACGGATGTGCGAAGTAGCCAAAACAACAAGCTCGCAAACACTTTCCCAACGGAGCACCTACTAGGTCCGAGCTGCTTGTAGTACAACTATTATGACAATCGCTATAGCAATCTGCTGGACTTACTCGTTCATAAGAAGGTAGGAACCGCCCTATCGAGCAAAGCTTCCTCAGTGAAGGCTGGTAACCTCTTAATCAACCATCCAGTCCCAGCACCCGCAGCTGGACTTGATAGTGAATAGTTCTTTGGAGGGCATTTCATAACTTATGCTCCTGTTTCGTATCCGTTAAGGGGAAATTGCCGTGAAACTCGCCAAGTTGGAGCACATTGTGACTGAGTATCCCGATCAGCTCACCACCTCTTTTTTGTCATCACGCCAAAGCGGATACGAATACGTCGTCCAGCCAAAGTAGAACACCGGAAAGCACCCTAGCACCTCATATCTCGCCTCGACGCCATCCATTCTCAATTCTGCGACCTTTTGCAGATGAGCCTTCCAAAAGTCGCAGTGATGGTGCAGAGACTCTCGGAAGTCTCCAGAAGTGACTTGAGCAGAAAATGTCTATTCCATGCAAGCATCGTGCCAGTCAAAAACTCTTCTCACGAAAGACTCTCGGAAACTATTGTTTTCTTCGGCTTCTCATGCTATAGTAGAAGCGCAGCAGCTCGTGGAGAATGGCATTGATCCGCTCAATGCCGTAGCCTTTCTTGTCGATACGCAGGAGTGCATCCAGGCGCGAGAGGACCGTCAGCATCGTGTCCGGCCCCTTTTCCTGCCGTCCAGATGGTAACACGCTGCTGAAGCGATTGGGCCCCAGCCGAACGTGGCTCCATCGATGGATGGGAGGGATGGAGAGAGTCGGTTCGTCATCCTGGTCTCTGTTTGCCTAAAGACTGGAGCCGTTCAGCTAAACTCTCGCCGCTGAAGGAAGTAGCAGCCCCGCTTTGGGGGAATATCTCTGAGTGAAAGGCAGGAATCCTTATGGCCAACCAAGAGCAACTCACTCTCCTCCTCAATCAAGGAGTAGAGGCATGGAACCAATGGAGAAGGGAGCATCCAGAGATTGAAGTTGATCTGAACGAAGCCGACCTCTCTGGAGCCACCCTTGAAAGGGCCAACCTCAACGAGGCCAAACTCAGCAGGGCCACCCTCATCGGAGCCACCCTTAACGGGGCCGGCCTTTTCAGAGCCAGCCTCGACAGGGCCAAACTCGACGCGGCCCACCTCGACATGGCCGATCTCGTAGACCCGGCCGACCTCACCGAAGCTAGCATTACTGGGGCCAGCTTTGTCGGGGCCAGCCTCATCGGAGCCATTCTCCAATCAGCCGACCTCAGTGGGGCCAACTTCAGTGGGGCCAACCTCAACAGTGCCCATTTAGAATTTTCGAACCTCAGTGGAGCAAACCTCAGTGGAGCGAACCTCAGTGATGCGAACCTGTCTGCGATCGGCCTCACTCAGGAACAGTTGAATACAGCTGCCTCACTCCACCACACGATCATGCCCGATGGATCACTCCACGACGGGGAATAGATGTCTGTCAAGAGCTTGGGTATTTTTGACTATCCCGAGGGCATTTCATAACTGAGAATCCTCCCAAAGATGAGCTAAGGCACGTTTGGGAGAACGGATAAGATCAGGACGGTGAGCCTGCCAGGCAGCTGAAGCAACAATGACGGAGGTGGTATAGGTTAAAACCACTTGCCTGACGATGATTTACCAGCCGGAGTAAGGAGATCGTTGCAGCCGAGGTGCCCACGAATTGCGCAACGAGATTGTTGAAAAGCTCATCGCTGATCGGGTGAGCGAAAGTTGTGCAGAACAGGAAACCCTTGTACTGGCTACTTGGCACATCTGTTCGGAAAAAGCTGCTGTAAGAAGGAGAGCGTGTGCCTTCATTGGTTGCAAATGGATGTGCACTGGAGTAAAATTTGCGGACGTGAACATGTGCTCACAAGACAACATGAAAATCAACGGATCTTCTTGAAGGAGCAGCTCATTGTGATTCTTTCTCGTCTCAAGCGGCTTATTGGTACGTCTGTGAGCGTACTCCGTACGCGCTGTGTTCATTGGACCACGCCGCTCACTTCCTCCTTGCCCCTTGGGACACTCGCAGATCTAACCAGAAGCAAAGCGGAGCTCATGGCGGAAAATGCCCTCTTACGACAACAACTCATCATCCTCAAGCGGCAGGTGAAACGGCCTGCATGCACGAAGACGGATCGGGTGCTCCTCGTCCTTTTGGCAAGGGTGGTTCGGGCATGGAAACAAGCGCTCATCATCGTTCAACCAGACACACTGCTGCGGTGGCGTCGTGGGCTCTTCCGCCTGTACTGGAAGCGCAGGTCAAAGGCCTCTTCACACAAGCCCAAGGTAGCCGCGGAAACCATCGCGTTGATCAGAGAGATGGCGAAGGAGAATCGGCTCTGGGGTGCTGAGAGGATTCGCGGGGAATTATTGAAACTCGGCATTCGTGTCTGCAAGCGTACCATTCAGAAGTATATGAGGCAAGTTCGCACGCCCCAGCCAAGAGGCCAGAAGTGGGCAACCTTTGTGCACAATCACGCAGCACAGATCTGGGCTTGCGACTTTTTGCAGGTCACAGATCTCTTCTTTCGACCGCTCTTTGCCTTCTTCATCATCGAACTGAAGTCACGGAGGGTGAGCCACGTAGGCGTGACACGATCTCCGACCGATCCTTGGGTCGCGCAACACCTACGAGAAGCCACACCATATGGGCAAGCACCGAAGTATCTGATTTGCGATCATGATAGTAAATTTGGACCATATTTTGCTCGGGTGGCGACCACGAGTGCCATCGAGATTCTTAAAACGCCCGTTCATGCACCACGAGCCAATGCGATCTGCGAACGTTTCTTGAGGAGTGTGCGTCAAGAATGCCTTGACCACCTATTAATCCTTCACGAGAAGCAGCTTCAACGCGTGCTCAATCAGTATGTGGCTTACTTCAACCTGGCTCGACCGCATCAAGGTATTCAGCAACAGATCCCTGAACAGCGTGGATCGTCTGGTTCCTCTGAGCATACGGAGGGTAAGGTGATAGCTATCCCAATATTGGCTGGACTCCACCACGACTACCAAAGGGTAGCCTGATTGGCTGAAAACATGTTGGGCAGTACAATAGACCGACGAGGGGCGTCCAGCTATCATCGCCGTTAGTAAAGGTACTGCTGGAAGACCTCTAATGTATCTCCCGCATGGCTTCCCTGAGCGTTTTCAGTAAGAAAACGTGTGGCTTTCTCGTAGCATTGAGGCTGTTTCGCTGCAACGATGAGAAGAACTCCCTTGCATCTTCCTTCATCAAGTTCCACTTGGCAAGGATAGAGATGGGTGGGAAAGACGAAATTGTCATTTTTTCGAACGGATACTCTAAGTAGCCATTACAGGAGACGTCCGGCTCGGAGGCATCAGCTACGCCTACATCGATGGCACGTGCCAGGGCTGGCTGCCGCGCGGCGAGTTGTTGGTCGACGTGGCCCGCGGCTTCGAGTACGAGCCGCTCCGCACGCGGACAACGATCGCGCCGGGTCAGCAGGAGTTGACGCTGCGACTCAAGCGCTGGTGCAACATGAACGCCCGGCGCTGGTTCAGCGGCGACACGCACGTTCACTTCCTCTCGACACAGGGGAGCCACACCGTGGCCCGGGGCGAGGACCTCAATGTCGTGAACCTCCTGCTCTCCCAGTGGGGCCATCTCTTTACGAACACGGAAGAGTTCACCGGCGGCGAAAGCCGCTCACGCGACGGCCACACCATCGTCTATGCCTCCCAGGAGAACCGCCAGCACCTGCTCGGGCACCTGACGCTGCTGGGACTCTCGAAGCCTGTCATGCCCTGGTGTAGCGATGGCCCGAGTGAGGCCGAGATGGGCGGAACACTGGAGGTGACGATGTCGGACTGGGCTGACCAATGCCACGCTCAGGGCGGGACGGTGATTCTGCCGCACCTACCTAACCCGAATGGCGAGCCAGCGGCCATGATCGCGACTGGACGCGTCGATGCCGTGGAATTCTTTCGACATGGGGGCGACTGCCCCTGGTGGCGTGGCATGTACAACCACCTGGAGTATTACCGCTACCTGAATGGCGGATATCGCCTGCCGCTGGTGGGAGGTACCGACAAGATGTCCAGCGAGGTCCCGGTTGGGCTGTATCGCACCTACGTCTACATTCCGCCGGAGCAGGACTTCACATACGAAACATGGTGCGCTAACCTGGCGGCAGGACGGACCTTCATGAGCGGCGGGCCCATCATCTCGTTGAGCGTGGATGCCACGCGATCGGGGACACGGTCCGCCTCGGTGGAAATGGCGGGACGGTCGAGGTGGAGGCATTGGCAGAGTCGATCTTCCCGATCCACACTCTCGAGATCGTCCAGCAGGGGCGCGTGGTCACCACGACGGAGGATCGCACGGGCACGCGCCGGCTGGAGTTGAAGACGAGGATCAAAGTGGACGGCGACACCTGGCTGGCCGCGCGTGTAAGCGGCCCCGGCTACACCAACCCGATCCTGCATCACGATGTCTGGAGGCGGGGAGTGATGGCACATACCTCGCCGATCTACGTGGCCTGCGGGGGTGATTGGTGGCTCTTCGACCAGGAGACGGCGCAGTATATGCTCACATTGATCGACGGCAGTCTGACCTACATCCGCGAGCTGAGCCCACGGGATCGACCGGGGACCGTGGCGCACCACCACGGAGAGGAGGACCATGAGGTCTATCTGGAGCGACCTTTCCTGGAAGCGCGGGCGGCCATCCATCAGCGCATCCATGAACTGGGTCTTGCATAGGAGAGAGAGACCTGTCAAGCCATTTGAACTGGACCGTTAACCGAGCAGTTGCATGGTGGCCAGATATTTGTGAGAATTCCGCCAAATTTTATTGGTAATCTGCCAATTATTTGTGAAAATCTACAACGGAAACCGATTTCGGGATAGAGGCGTAGAATAAGGAAGCATAGCCGGGGAGCTGGCCCGCTATGGCAGTGAGTGAAATGACTACGAATATATGGCAGAAGCTCCTGAAACCATCGACATTCTCTCAGCCAGGCCGGGGGATATCTATGATGGGTACAGCAGTTCAGAAGCCATACGTGATGCATGCTTAGTGGGGATATACCAGGGCTTCGAATATTGGACACCGGATGAGCGACCACTAGAGCTATGGGGCGCTGGAATATTGGTCCACATACCCACTAGAAAGGGCGAACGAACACGGACAAACACCAATTGGCCCAGGATACTCCGCCAACGGCAATATACCGGCGGCCTGGTCAAAAAGAAGTACATCGATGCGCTCTCTGACAATGACATCATTGATAGCTACATCACCTGCTCGGGGTATGGCGCGAAGTTCGTCCCGCTTGACGGTCTTGATCTGATTATCAAACGGGCCAGGTCGGCCGAGCAGTTCATCGCGGCTATCGCCCCACACACGCATTGAAGAGTGGGCTGAGATGGCCATCCCAGCCCAAAGAAAGAAAGGACACACCCAGAGAGTATGGCACATACACCACACGATACTAAGAGGGTAATCGAAAAGGCCTTTATTGTGCGGTTTTTCGCCGATGGTGGATTCCGCGTCGAGGGCCCGTTTCCGCCTCTGCAAGTGCAGCGCCTTATCGATACCAACGAATGCCAGGCGTGGTTACAGGACCCTGCACTCTTTGCCATCTGGGGGAGGGAGCCCCTCGCCAATATCAGCGAGCTGTTCACGCTCGCGCCAGAGATCAACGAGATCGCGTCTCGCCTCGCACATAAGCCTTATCAGCCGCTGAAAGCGAACCACTATCGTGCGCAACATGCCCGCCACTGGCAGGACGAGAAAGGACAAACCCCATGAAAGGACATCGTATGCATAAGAAACGACTCTCTACCCCAGAGCGTCACGCCATTGAAGCGGCGCTGAAAGGCGAACCGTTCCCTGGCCTGGTGTACCGGCGTGGCGAGTTCTCTATCGCAGGGAACATGCTGGTTCTGTCAGGCATTGGGCGCATCCCTATCCCTGGCGATATCCCACCGAAAGGCAGGATCGTATCGGTCACGCTCCAGGAAGACGGAGATGGTTGGTCGGCCACGGTCGAGGTCGAGAAAGATGGCGAATGAGAGGTACCGCTAAGATGTAAATCATAAGATCCCGATCATGGAATTCCAAAATTTACACCCACTTGAGCGCAGAGGCACTGGCACAGGCGATCGCCACGATGGTCACGGACCAGGCCAGGAGGCAGCGCGCGGCAACATTGGGAGAGCGAATCCGGGCGGAGGATGGTGAGGGAAATGTTGCCCGACAGTTTGAGCACTCTATCCGAGGCTCTTGAGCGTGGGTAACCTTCTCCCTCCCCGGCGTCTGCATCTCTCACCAAACCGGTCCCAGCACCATCGTTTTTGGCAGCGGCAGTGACCGCGAGTTACGACTCGAGTTGTTGACACCTGAACGAGAGAAAGAGGATACCGATCACCATGGCAACGCAAACAACCGAAAACAAGGAAGATGCAACGATGAGCCACCCATTACTCATCGTTTGACCAGTCCTGGCGTGCTGGTGCTTCTGCGTCCTCTGCATCAATACCCAGTCGTTTCGCTTTCCGTGGCTCATCGGTAACGTGTACCTATCCGAATTGACTCACGAAAGATGAGGAGTATTGAGCGTTTATGACGCGAAACGTTCCCACCTCGACTACCCGATGATTAAAATGGATCGTTTCGCAGCAACCCCAGGTTATCCAGACCATAAGCTTGAAGCATTGACGATGAATGGAGATAAGCGATCTTGCGCTTCGTGGGCTTCTCGTCGTCAAAAGTTACAAACCCTACATTTGTGCGGTAGCCTTCTTCCTGGGCGACATCGGCGAGTCCGGCCAGACTCGTGCAATCAGAGGACTCGATTCCATCAGCTTTTAGTTTACATTCATACCCTTCAACCTGGCGCTTATTCTGCGACAGCGCTGCAACATCTACCTGATCTGTTACACCTCTTCCATGGTTATCGACGAAGCGATGGTTACTATGACACTCATTGGCTTTGTAGCGTGGACCCACCAGATGATAAATCAGCATCTCAAGAATAGCACCGCGTTGGTATCGAATATCTTCATGACGTTGCTGGTAGAGATTGCGCAGAGTCTGTATCAATTCAACAATATGGCTGGGTGGGGCCAAACCAGCATCGCCAGGGCGACTCTGATTCACGCGCAGATATTCAAGATCGGACTCCAGGCCAGCCTGGGCGCGTCGCTCATACGTTTGAAGTATACTTGCGACAGTCCTGAGAAGGCCTGGCTGCTCCAGGTACTGAAACAGAATATGTGCAATTGTCCGTACATGACGATGTATTAACGCTCTTTGCATTTGAGGACTACCTGTGCTGGCTACATGTGATATCCGGCAGGCAAACGAGACCCTCGAGAACACCTTATCACGTCTTTCACTCCTTGCTGATTCCCCAGAAGGAGCGTAGAATCGAAATGCATGTACCTGCTCATCTTCAAAAAAGGAATCGTATTCTGTGTAATATATTATTACCTTCCTCAAGCACTTGACACACCTGTGTTTTCAGTCGTTCCACCACCGCTTCGTCGCCTGGACCAAACCTTCCAATACGTCTCTTATGTTAGGTACGGTGACTGACTTTGCCAGAAGCAAGTCAGAGCTCGTGGCAGAAAACGCCCTCCTCCGGCAACAACTCATTATCCTCCATCGGCAGGTCAAACGACCAACATACGCAAAGACGGATCGTCTGATCTTAGTCCTTCTCGCTCGAGTGTCTGATACATGGAAGCAAGCGCTTTTCATTGTCCAACCAGAGACGCTCCTTCGCTGGCATCGTCTGGGATTTCGACTTTTCTGGAAGTACAAGTCCAGAGCAGCATCTTCCACACCAAAGATACCCGCAGAAACCATGGCTTTGATCAAGGAAATGGCGATGCAGAATCGGCTCTGGGGAGCTGAACGCATCCGTGGCGAATTCCTCAAACTGGGTATTCGCGTCTGCCTGCCGCACCATTCAGAAGTACATGAGACGTACTCGCTCACCAAGACGGCGAGGACAGACCTGGGCTACCTTCCTGCAGAACCATGCCAAAGACATGTGGGCGTGTGATGCGCTTACAGGTCACAGACCTCTTCTTTCGCTCGCTCTTTACTTTTTTTATTATTGATCTGCACTCTCGTAAAGTCATCCATGTGGGTGTCACTCGCTCTCCTACCGATGCCTGGACCGCCCGTACCGCTGCGAGAGGCAACCCCTTATGGGCAATCGCCGAACTATCTCATTCGTGATCGTGATGGCAAGTTTGGATCCTGTTTCGCTCGTGTAGCCGCAACTAGCGGTATTGAGATGCTCAAAACGCCCTACCATACGCCACAGGCCAATGCGATCTGTGAACGGTTCCTCTTGAGTGTGCGGCGAGAATGCCTCGATCATCTTTTCATCTTTCAGGAGAAGCAACTGCACCGTGTCCTGCGTGCCTATGTCCAGTACTTCAATCAAGCCAGGCCGCATCAAGGCATCAAGCAACAGATTCCAGAACGGTATGGTGAGCCTGTCCCTCCAGATCACGAGAGTGGCAAGATCTTCTCCTTCCCGGTCCTGGGTGGATTGCACCACGATTACCGCGAGATTCGCTTGATCTCTGACATGTGTACGAAGAGCGGATAGTTCCGTTGGATGGAGCTCGCTTCAACTGGGAAGTCACAGACCGTCAGTGCCTTTTTGCCATTTTTCTAGATGAATACAACAAGTAAGAGGTATGTGACTTTCCGTGACAGAACGTTTCATGCTTCGAAGAGAAAGCTTCTTTATGACTTTACTTTACTCGCCTGAGAAGCATCAAAGTTGGAGGTTACTGAAGAGATCAAACCCTCTATTTTTCAGCAGATGACTTATGTAGCCAGCACAGGCAGCTTTTTTCTCTGGCATACTATACCCCCACACTGTTAGAATTTGATTCGAACAACGCTAATGATGAGATTACATGATCTTACCACGTTTTCCTGTAATGCCCCAAATCAAATGCTCCAATGGATCAGGGTCCTGTTTACGAAAATCGACCCATGTCATGGCTCTTAAGAAGACGGGAAGCTGTGGCTCGCTTGGAGCGTCTTCCAGCAGTACAGGAATGACCGGAGAATCTCGCTTTGCAAATTCGCGCAGGAAAGCATCTAATTCCTGTCGCTGCCAGGGACCAATCCCTTCTTTGCCAACAAACATGGCTGCAGATTTGATTTGCTCAATCTGATCTTCTAACAATCGTTGCCACGGTAAACCAGGGCGTAGTTCCCACTCATCCAACCAGGGTAAAATACCATGATCTTTCAGGCGTTCCCCGATCTTCTTCACTTCGGATTTGTCAACATTGTTGTGACAGAGAAACACGTCGAAATCACCTATCGCAACCTTGCCCTGTACAGTTGATTGAGATGTTTCACGTTCGACCTGTAAATCCGCAGCACGGTCCATTTCCGAGACAAGCGATATATGTGTTACCGTGAGTCGCTCTTCCCTATCAAGAAGTAGGATCTGTTCACCACAGACAGGGCAATCTAACCAGTTGTAGCCGCGCTGTCGCCGACGTAATACCTGCGAATCCGTAAGTGGCTCTTTACAAACAGAACAAAGAAAAATTCTCCGCCGCTGAATACTATCCTGTAATGCTCTTCGCTTGAGATGTGTATGGACATACTCCTCAAAGTGAAAACGCGTCTCCTCGCTAGCCGCCTCATCGAAGAAAAGAGTCAATTCAGCACGTCCCTCCCCGAAATTGTTCAGGAATATTCCACATACACCACCTACTCTTGCTATGTAGGTCACTGCATCCTTCCACAGATCCTTCTTCTTGAACACTTCACTACGCGAAAGTCGTACAGCTAAAGTCGCATAGACGTTGAGAACTGGCCCCTCGAAGCCAAATATCACTGCCTTCCCTTCTGGATTGGGAATATCAGGGTTCTCGCGAGTAGACTGTGATGGAAAAACCAAGTATGGACCATCTTCACCCTGTTCACGCAATGCAATTTCATATCGCAACAGGTCCTCTATCATTGCAATCAGCAGCAGCTTTTCCTGCCCTATAACTGGAATTCGCTCGTCTCTAGATATCGGAAAGTCGCATACTCGTACCTTTTCTTCGGAGATACTTCCCAGTCCATCAGGCTCATCCCTGACCGCGTTAACAAGTGCGGAGGCGTAAGCATCTAGTAGTTCAGGCTGTAATAGAACAAGGTTACCGAAGCTTAGACGACGGATTAAGCCTCGAGATTCCACTCGTCCAATGCAGATCTCGAATTGGGTACGAAGATCTGAGACCTTAGCAGGAGTAACCTCGGACTTCTGAAAGGAACTATATAGATCGTCTATTGTAGACAAGAGCCTTCCCGCTTCCTTCTCTGCGACTAAGAAGGCTTTGATGTGCTGGAATAGATCTGTCGAACTTACCTTTGGTAATACCTCCCAATCTATCGCATCTCGGATTGCCTCTGCCAATTCCGTAATATTTCGACCATCTTTTGCACTCGTCTCAAAGTACCCATCAAAACTCAGTTCACGCATTAAAGTACGAACACGCAATTGACTTACGCCACTTCCTCCCCGGTCTGTGCGGGCTGCCACAAGAAACTTCTTCATCGGTGGGATAGCGCTTCCTTGTACTCGCTGAGCCAAACGTAGAGCACGATCCCAATGGCTTATTCCTGCAAAGGGATCGGTTTCATTTCGAGAGTCAAAGACGACCAATGCGATTGCTATCTCGTTCAGATGCAATTGATGTATGAGACGGTAACCTGGCTGACCTGCAAGATCCCACAGCAGCGTCTCACGTGTCTCCTTGCGCTTCCCATCGAGTTCAATTTCTCTGCTATCGAACGTCCAAACTCGACGGCCATGTGATGACTCAGTTGGTGCGAAATGTTGTCCCGAGAGGACAAGACCGAGGCCAGATTTGCCGACGCCGCTGTCTCCTACCAAAACGACCTTAGCATTCGTGTAGCTAACTGAGGAAGTGACTGAAGGGGTACTGAGTAGAGTATCGAGATCCAGGTCCCAGATGCAAATTGCCATACCCTCTTCCTTAAGAGTGGCTAACAAAGGCCCGTCGGAATAGAAGGCTATGCCCGTGTACTTTTCGTATAATGGTTCATCTAAAATCGCAATTGTATCCCATGTGTCAGAGCGCCAAAGCCGAATAGTTCCATCGCGAGATTTTGATGCGAGTAGGCGGCCATCAGATGAGAAGGATGTACAAATGACTGTATCCGTGTGACCTTCTAGGATTCGTATTAATTGTCCTGTCTCTTTCTCCCAAAGATGGATGGAACTGTCTGCAGAGCCAGAGGCGATTATTAGGCCATTCGGCGACCACGCTACACTAGTGACAGGTCTGAAATGTCCAGTGAATGTATGAAGAAGTTGTCCAGTTTCGGCATCCCATATGCGAACGGTGTTATCTTCTGAACCAGATGCAATAATTTGGCCATTCGGAGACCAGGCTACACTGGTAAGGCGTCCGGAGTGTCCAGTAAGTGTACAGACAGCATTTCCAATCTCTGCTTCCAGAAGCTCAATTGTGAAGTCATCTGGGACATAGGAGAAGATACGCCCATCTGGAGATCCTACATTGAAGATCGACTTGGTAGGCACTTTCAGGCTTTGCAGAAACTGCTCTGCCTGTGCTTTCCAAAAAATCATGAATTTAGTAGTGGAACCTGGAATAAAGCCCCACCCATCCGTCCACCACATTATTGTGAAATCCAGATCTCTCTGGAATGTTTTGAGTAGTTGCCCTGTTTTTGCATTCCATAATCGAATAGTATCTTCATTGGATAATGAAGCAAGCGTCAGACCATCAATTGACCAAGCAATTTGATTAATCGCCTCTTTTTGCACTCTGAGCATATAGCGCAGTTTGAAGCCTGGAGGGATGTCGTTATCTTGCAATTTCCACCTTACCTCAGAAAGTTGAAGAGGCTGGGTATCATACTTCCCGAAGGTTGATAGAGGGGCTCGTGCAGAGGATGTAAAACTTAAATCACTACTTGCTGTGGTTTTTGCTCCACAGTTTGGGCAGAATCGCTGATTTGGGACTGTTGGCCTGCCGCATCGCAGGCAGGAAGGGGAAGATATCTGCTCCATACCAGGCTTTCCTTTATCTCCTCTACCGCATTAATTTGTGAGAGAGCTGAAGCTTAGTTATGCACTTTCTATGTAATCTTACAAGCCTGCAGATAACCACCTCGATAACATTGGTGGATTACATCACAACTCTTAGATATTTTTTGTAGGAGGAAGATCCGTGTCGATTATACAACAATAGGTTCAGGTAAACAAGGTAGATAGTGAATGGGTAGTGGCACAAATAAGCAGGATAAGGTAGACTGTGAGGACCAATTCCAGAGAAAATAGAGGAGCCTTTCATGGTCACCATCACTGTTCACTGCCCTCACTGTCAGAGTGACGCTCTCGTGCGCAATGGTCACGCCGCCAATGGCAAACAGCTCTATCGCTGCCGTGTGTGCGGACGGCAAAGCCGCGAGAATCCCACTCCCCATGCCTATCCAGAAGCGCGCCGCGAGGAGATCCTGCATGCCTATCAAGAACGCAGCAGTTTGCGCGGTCTCACGCGCACCTTCGGGATTTCGCGTACCACCGTCTCAAGTTGGATCAAAAAAAAGTAGCTCAGCTTCAGCCTTTGTGAACCACGCTGCTCGCTCCAGATCCCGAAGATCCCACGTCCACCATCCTGGAACTGGATGAGCTCTGGTCGTTTGTGCTCATGACATTGTCCTTTTCCAAGTCGCTGATCATGCATGAGGCCTGCTTGCTCCTCTTCCTCCATCGCTACAATACCGAGCGAGCCATCCTGCTCAAGTGAGCCACTACCCAGCAATAGTTATCCGACAGGCATCAAAGTCTCGGACGAAGACTTGGCCACTTTGAACATCAAGAGAGAGCCTTTTCATGGGGATTGGAACTATACCATTCAACCACAGGAGTCGGTACCTTTATTTCAGTGAGCGCCCTAAGCAAGAAGCCAGGCATACTAGCCCAATATTTATGATATAGCTCAATAATTATGATAATCGGCCGAATATATTTGATTATTTACAAACAACTGTCATTTTCCGTACATATCTGGCATTAGCTCAAGCACAAACGAGCTTAACACATATTCTCAATCCACATATATTTGGCCAATTATTCTACACATATTCGGGTTGAGCGTACTTATTACCATAAATATTTGGGTTAGTCCTACATTAATTCCGATACATTGGATTGGGCATGTGCTCCATTTGGCTTGTGTTATTATTACGTACCAAGCCGCAGGCCTATGAGGATAGGTTCAAAATTGCCTATAGAACGAGAGTTAATACAGCCTCTTTTGAGAACAGATGTGCCAAGTAGCCAACACAGTCCATTGTTCACTCAACCTCGTGGCGTTATTGTCAACGGACAGAACGCTTGATCATCACCTATCTGGTGGTATTACCGCAACATACGTGGATATGTTGCTGGGCTGCCAGTGATCGCATAATTGCGCAACGGGTGGGGAAGATAGAGCAGGCGCAAGGT
>Ga0137377_10001718_pt1 | contig 15646 bp, 22 predicted proteins | sample SagtaG_22_FD_104815 | JGI IMG/M metagenome (GOLD analysis project Ga0137377, IMG submission 104815) | Vadose zone soil microbial communities from Sagehorn Ranch, Mendocino, California, USA - Sage2_L_40_16 metaG | ecosystem: Environmental > Terrestrial > Soil > Vadose zone | place: USA... | reverse complement strand
GCCGGGCACGCATTCGCACAAGGTCCGCGTCGCCGGCGGGCTGATGGTGATCAACCGCGAGCGCAACCAGGCCGATCCTTCAGCCCCGCCCGGCGAGTTCCGCGGTGGGCTCGGCATCTACGATGTCAGCAACCGCCAGCGGCCGCGCGAGATCACGCTGTGGCGAAGCGGCGGCACCGGCGTGCACCGGTTCACCTTCGACGGCCGCTACGCGTACATCTCGCCCGAGATGGACGGCTACGTCGGCAACATCGTGATGATCCTCGACCTCGCCGACCCGAGCCGTCCCCAGGAAGTCGGCCGCTGGTGGATGCCCGGGCAGTGGACGGCCGGAGGCGAGACGCCCACCTGGTCCGGACGCCAGCACCGCTGCCACCATCCGATCCGTCTGGGCAACCGGCTCTACGTGAGCTACTGGCACGGCGGCTTCGTCATCCTCGACATCGAGGACCTCGCGAAACCGCGCTTCGTTTCCGGGCTCGACTGGAGCCCGCCGTTTCTGACGCCGACCCACACCGCGCTGCCGGTGCCGTTTCCGCTCCACGGCCGGAAGGTCATGCTCGTCGCCGACGAGGACGTCGCCAAGCTCGCGCAGGGGCCGCCCTCGTTCTTGTGGCTGGTCGATATCTCCGATGAAAAAAAGCCCGTGCCCTTCGCGAGCTTCCAGGTGGACACCGACGGGCAGCCCCAGCCGGAGTTCACGGGGTGCCATCAGCCGTGTGAGTCGATCACTAGTACCGAGATTCCCGTAGCGTGGTTCGCGCACGGCCTGCGCATCGTGGACATCGCCAACCCGCACGCGCCGCGCGAAGTGGGCCACTTCCTGCCGCCGGTGCCGGAGGGATCGTCGCGCGTGTGCAGCAACGACGTGTGTGTGGACGACCGCGGCCTCTTGTACCTCGCCGACCGCGGGCGCGGCGTCCACATTCTCGAGCGCGTGTGATGGCTGATAGTCTGCCGACCCGCCAGCAGGACTTCAACGAGTGGTACAACCAGCTCGTGCTGCGCGCGGATCTGGCGGACTACGCGCCGGTGCGCGGCTGCATGATCGTCAAGCCCTATGGCTGGGCGCTCTGGGAGAACATCCAGGGCGCGCTCGACCGGCGCTTCAAGGCCACCGGCCACGTGAACGCCGCCTTCCCGCTCTTCATCCCGAAGTCGTTCCTCGAAAAGGAGAAGCAGCACGTCGAGGGATTCTCGCCCGAGCTGGCCGTGGTCACGATCGGCGGCGGCGAGGAGCTGACGGAGCCCCTGGTGGTGCGCCCGACATCGGAGACGATCATCGGCCACGCCTACGCCCAGTGGATCAAGTCGTATCGCGACCTGCCGGTGCTGATCAATCAGTGGAACAGCGTCGTGCGCTGGGAGCTTCGCACGAAGCTGTTCCTGCGCACGCTCGAGTTCTGGTGGCAGGAAGGTCACACCGCGCACGCGACCTACGAGGAGGCCGAGGCCGAGACGCGCCAGATGCTCGACGTGTACACGGACTTCGCCGTCAACGAGGCGGCGGTGCCGGTGATCCCCGGCGTCAAGTCGGAGGCGGAGAAGTTCGCCGGCGCGCTGCATTCCTACACCATCGAGGCCATGATGGGCGACAAGCGAGCGCTGCAGTCCGGCACGTCGCACAATCTCGGCCAGAACTTTGCTAAGGCGTTCAACATCCAGTTCCTCGACCGCGACAACCAGCTCCAGCATTGCTGGACGACGTCGTGGGGGCTCTCCACGCGGTTCATCGGCGCCATCATCATGGTCCACGGCGACGACCAGGGCTTGATCCTGCCGCCGCGCCTGGCGCCGCATCAGGTGGTGGTGGTCCCGATCTACCGGAGCGACGCCGAGCGGGCCACCGTACTGGAAGCGGCGGGCCGGGTGAAGAAGCAGCTCGTCGCGGGCGGCGTGCGGGTCAAGCTCGACGAGCGCGACGGGGTCACGCCGGGTTTCAAGTTCAACGACTGGGAGATGCGCGGCGTGCCGCTGCGCATCGAGATCGGCCCGCGAGACGTCGAGAAGCGCTCGGTGGTCCTAGCCCGCCGCGACACGCCGGGCAAGGCCGGGAAGTCGTTCGCGCCGGAGGGGGGGTTGACCGGCGCGGTGACCGCCATGCTGGAATCGATCCACAAGGCGATGTTCGAGCGCGCGCAGTCGTTCATGCGCGAGAACACCGCCGAGCCCCGGACCTACGACGAGCTCAAGCAGGCGATCGAGGCCGGGCTTTTCTGTCGGGTCTGGTGGGCGGGGGACGCGAGCCGCGAGGCGGCGATCAAGGACGAGACGAAGGCCACGATCCGTTGCATCCCGCTCGAGCAACCGGGCGGGGAAGGGGTTTGCATCGGCACCGGCCGTCCGGCCAAGCAGGTGGCGATCTTCGGGCGGGCGTACTAGGCGGTTTAGAGCCCTTCGCGACGGCTAGGTCGCGACGGCGACGCGCGTCAGCACCGCGAGCGGCAGCCGCACCGACTCGGTGCAGGCCAGGCAGGAGAAGTGGAGCTCCTGCGAGTCTCGCGCCGTCAGCACCATCCGCTGAGCACACTTCGCGTGATGGATGCCGCCATCGAGCGCCCAGTACACGGTCTCGGTCGCGACAGATGTCGAGGCGTCCATGTTCGTTCCTCCCGAGGAACTCGAGAGGCTAAAGTCGTGCCAACGCCTCGTCGTGTCGGAACGCTACCAGGATCCAATAGTTGGCCATTCGCCGCGCCTGGCGGCCGTGTAAAGGAGATCATAGAGAAGAGGAAATCTTTACCCAGGTCCATACCCCGGATGCGGGGCCTATCGCTTCAGTCCGAGGATCAGGACGCCGGCGCCGGCGCGACCTTCGAGGCGTCGCCGACCTTCAGCGCGCGGAAGTAACAGACCCACGAGGCGCCGGTGGCCAACCCGGACAGCACCAGGAAGAGCCAGGTGTTCGGGGCGAGCGCGAGCGGGTTGCTCCACTTGCCCGTGGCGTACACGAACCCGGCCAGCACGACGATGATGACCGCCGTGCGAACGAGGGTCGCCAGATCGGAATCGACACCTTCGAGCCCGAGCTTGGCGAAGATGGCGGTGAGCGCAGCGAACGCGGCGGACCAGAGCGCCCAGTAGAACCAGCTGGTGTCACCGCCATGCCCTATCGCCGCCTCGCCGGCAGGACGTGTGGCTCGAAGTGGCGGGGAATGACCACGCGCGTTCGCTGGGAGGCCGCCTTGACCTCCTTCACGAACGCCTCGGCCTCGCGGATCCGCTGGTCTTGCGGCGCGCCGTAAGGCAGTGATTGCTCGTCCCAATGCGTGGCGAAGACGAGCCGCGGGCGATCGAGTGCCCGCATCAGCCGGCCCGTGTAGTCGTGGATCTCGAGCCGCTGGCGGGCGGCCGCGATCAGCGCGACGTCCGGGCGCAGTCCCTCCACTTCGCGCTCGATGTAGTTCATCGAGCCGAACCAGAGGATGCGGCGCCCCGGCACGCGGATCAGATACGCGAGCGTCCCGCCCTCGACGTCGTTGGTCATGCGCCGCGGCCCGCTGAAGTCGCGCGGCACGACGCGGCCGTCGTAGTAGTGCTTGCCGTTCAGCGCCGAGTGCAGGCTGGGGATCACCTTGATCGAGAGCGCGCCGAACTCGTAGTCCTCGCCGCCGCGCACGGTGAGGAGCTGCGCCTCCGGCACCCCGCCGGCGCGGGCGAGGAGCGTCGTGCTCTCGGTGCCGATCACGGTCGCGCCGGTCTTGCGCGCGATGTGCGGCATGTCCAGGCAGTGGTTGAAGTGCGAGTGCGAGATCAGGATGAAGTCGGCCCGCGTGATGCGCACGTCGACGGCCGCCGTGTCGGAGACCAGCTCGTCGTCGGGACCGTAGGCGCGGCGCGTATCGCCGGGCAGCTCGGGGGTGTCGAGAAGACCGAAGCGGGCGCGATACCGCAGGCGTGAGAGATAGGGGTCCGTCAGGATGACCCGCTGGCCGTCCGTGATCTCCCAGCCGGCGGCGCCGAGATGCGTCAGCCGTACCTCGGCGCCCCGGCCGCTACGCGTGGTGCTCGCGCGTGGGATGTTCGCGCCTCAGCAGCCGCCCGAGGCGCCGCCCGACTTGCGCGCCTCGACCAGCTCGACCCTGACGTCGTCGGGCGCCCACATGAAGGCGATGCGCGGACCGTTGGGGTTCTGGATCGGTCCTTCCAGGAGGCGGGCGCCAAGGCCCTCGAGGCGCTTGATGTCGGTCTCGAGGTGGGTGGAGTCGAACCCGAAGTGCTCGAGCCCATGGTGGGCGCTCGCGTCGCCCGGCCCGAGACGCTCGCCCGTGCGTGCGCCGGAGATGTTGACGCCCATTCCGCCGTCCTCGCTCTGGCAGCGGATGAAGCGGTCGCCGAAGACGCGCGTCTCGTCGCTCATGATCTTGAAGTTGAAGGCCCTCACGTACCACTCCGCCGTCTTCCGCGGATCCGGCGCCTTCAGATGGATGTGGTTGATGCGGAACGCCATGGCGGGTCTCCTCTAGAAAGCGCGCCTCGGCCGGCGGGGCCCCAGCCCCGCGACGGCCTGCAGCGCGCACCTCGGTCCTGCTGGAACGTGCTCCAGGAACTCGTATATACACCTTTTCGGGAGGTGCACGATGGGACAGCTCGACGGACGGACGGTGCTCATCACCGGCGCGGCGCGCGGGATCGGCGCGGCGTGCGCGCGCCGGCTCGCGGCCGACGGTGCCAGGCTCGTGCTGGCCGATCTCGATCCCGGCGTGGAGAAGGTGGCCACCGAGCTCGGCCAGGTGGCGCTCCGGGCGGACGTCACGCGGCGCGAGGAGATCGAGCGCATGGTCGACGAGGCGTACCGGCGCTGGGGTCGGCTCGACGTGCTCTTCAACAACGCGGGCGTCATCCGCGTGCAGCCGATGCTGGAGGTGACGGAAGACGAATGGGATCGCGTGATGGCCGTCAACCTGCGCGCGGTGTTCTTCGTCCTGCAGGCGGTGAGCCGGCGCATGCTGCGCCAGGACCTCATCGCCGGCTCGGAGCTCCGCGGCAAGCTTATCCAGACCGCTTCGATCGCCTCGTATCGGGGCGGCAACCACCTGATGACGCCGTACTCGGCCTCGAAGGCCGGCGTGGTGAGCCTGACACGCTCCGCGGCCCAGGCGCTGGCGCGCGAGCGGATCACCTCGAATTGCGTGTGCCCCGGAGCGGTCGAGACCGCCATGTGGGAGCAGATCGACAAGGAATGGGGCGCGCTCGAAGGCCTGGGAGCCGGCGAAGTGTGGAAGCGGCGGATTCGCTCCATCCCGCTCGGACGCCCGGAGCGGCCCGAGGACGTGGCGAAGGTGGTCGCGTTTCTGGCCGGGCCCGACTCCGACTACATGACCGGCCAGGCACTCAACGTCGACGGCGGGCTCGTGATGGGCAACTGAGAGAAGTCGAGCGGGCCTGTCGTCCTTCGAGGCCCAGGACGAGGAGCGCCACGGCTACGCCGGGGCGCTTCCGAGCGCGGGGGGCTTGGGGGGCCTTCGAGGCCCCCCATCTACTCAATGCATGAGGAGCCCGCCGTCGACGCTCAGGGCCTGTCCCGTCATGTAGCCGGACTTGCTCGAGACGAGAAAGCCGATCACGTTGGCGACATCCTCGGGGCGCTCCATGCGCCCGAGCGGGACCGTGCTGGCCCGCTGGCGGGTGAACTCCTCGGCCGTCATTCCCATCAGCTTGCCTTGATCGCGCGCGACGGCGTTCCACATGTCGGTCTCGACGAAGCCCGGGCAGACGCAGTTCACGCGGATCCCGTCGGCGGCATGGGCCAGGGCGAGGCTCTTCGTCATGCTGACCACCGCGGCCTTGCTTGCGTTGTACGGCAGGTTGGTGCGGCTGCCGATCTTGCCGGCCATCGACGCGAGGCTGACGATCGCGCCGCGCTGCTGCGCGATCATCGTCGGCAGCACCGCCTGGGTGGCGAAGAACACCGCTTTGGCGTTCACGTTCATGATCGCGTCCCAGTGCTCCTCGGTGACGTCGAGCGGAAGCGCCGCACGGTAGATACCCGCGTTGTTGATCAGGATGTCGATGCGCCCGAACTCGGCGCGAGCCCGCTCCGCCATGGCCTTGAGGTCGGTGCGCGAGGTCACGTCGGTGCGAACGGCGCTCACGCGGCGTCCCAGGCCCTTCACCTCGGCGGCCGTGCGCTCCACTCCTGCCTGGTCCAGCTCGGCGACGACGATGTCGGCGCCCATCCCGGCCAGCTCCAGCGCGGTGGCGCGTCCGATGCCGCGGCCCGCGCCGGTGACGATCGCAACCTGTCCTGAAAGTTCCATGAGCGCTCTCCCTTCTGAGTTTTAGGCGAGGTCGGAGCCCTGCCGGGTCTCAGGTCTTGACGGGCTCGATGACCCCGGCCGCGTGCAGCGCGTCCAGATCGTCCTTGCTGAGACCCAGGACCTCTCCGAGCACGCGGTCGGTGTCCTGACCGAGGAGCGGGGCCGGGCGGGCGATGGTCGAGGGCTCGGCGCCGTGTAACCGGATCGGCGAGATGGGGACTTTGGTCTTCCCGCGACGCGGGTGATCGATCTCCTTCCAGACGCCGCGGGCGTTCAGGTGGGGATCGGCGACGACCTCACCCGCCGTGCGCACGGGCGCGCAGGGCACGTGGGCGTCTGTCATGATCGCCATCACCTCGTTCTTCGAGCGCTCTCGCGTCCACTCCGTCACCATCGCGTCGATCTGCTCCACCTTGGCGGCCCGGCCGGGCGTCGTCGCGTAGTCCGGGTGCATGAGCAGATCTTCGCGCCCGAGTACCTTGGTGATGCTCTCCCAGTGGCGGTCCGAGGCCGTGAAGATCGCGATGTGGCCGTCACGCGTCTCGTAGACGTTGTAGGGTGCCATCGCGAGCGCGGGGTGGCGGTTGCCGGTACGCGGCGGCACCGAGGTGTCACCGTCCATGAAGACGCCGAGCGCGCTGGCGAGCGCGATGATCGCGGCATCGAGCATCGCGACCTCGACGAACTGGCCCTGGCCGGTGCGCTCGCGCTGCACGAGCGCGCCCAGGATGCCGGCAAAGAGGTGAACGCCGCCGAGGAAGTCGCACACCGCCGGCCCGGCTTTCACGGGCGGGCGATCGGGGAAGCCGGTGGCGTTCATGATCCCGCTCATCGCCTGGATCGTCAGGTCCATCGCCGGCAGGTCGCGGTACGGACCGGAGAGGCCGAAGCCGGTGCCGCTGCCGTACACCAGGCGCGGGTTCTCCCGGCAAAGCACCTCCCAGCCGAGGCCCAGACGATTCATCACGCCGGCGGCGAAGTTCTCGACGACCACGTCGGCCTTGCGCGCCAGCCGGAGGAACAGTGACTTGCCGTCGGGATGCTTGAGGTCGAGCACCACCGACTCCTTGTTCGAGTTGAGCATCACGAGCGGGTAGGGCTCCACCTGACGCTTCCGGCGCCGGACGATGTCGCCTTCGGGCCCCTCGATCTTGAGCACCCGGGCGCCCATGAAGCCGAGCAGCAGACCGCAGTAGGGGCCGTTGTAGATCTGCCCGAGATCGAGCACGAGCATGCCCTCCAGCGGGCGGCGGATCGCACCCGTGGTCGTCATGACGTGCTGGCTCCTCAGGCGCTCGCCGGCATGATCATGGTTTTCACGCCGTGTCCGGCCGCCGCGTGGGCGAACGCGTCGCCGATCCGATCGAGCGGAAATCGCGCGGTGACCAGGCGCTTGAGACCGAGCTTCGGCATCAGCGAGAGCGCGCGGCGGTACGCGGTGCCGCGGCCGAACGCGCTTCCGATCCTGATCTCGCGGAAATGGATGTCCCAGAGGTCGAGCGGCAAGACGCTTCCCTTCGGATTCACGCCGACGAGCTGGAAGAAGCCGTTGGGGCGGGTCAGTGCGACCGCCTCCTTGACCAGCTCGGGCTTGCCGACCGCCTCGCAGACGACGTCGGCGCCGCGTCCGTGCGTGAGCTCCATCACCCGGTCTCTCAGGCTCTCGCGGGTGGGATCGATGACGACCGCTGCGCCGAGGCTCCGCGCCATCTTCCTGCGCTCCTCGATCGGATCCGACATGATCAACCGCTTGGCGCCGAGCCGGCCGGCCAGCACCATCGTGACGAGCCCCATGATGCCGCCGCCGATCACGAGCACCGTCGCGCCGCGCGGCATCTTGAAAGTCTCGAGACCGGCCAGACAGCACGCAGTGGGCTCGGTCATCGCCGCGGTGATCGGATCGAGGCCGCGCGGCAGCGGATGGACGTTGCGCGCGGGTAAGGCGACGCGCTCGGCGAAGCCGCCGACGCGGACACACTGCGGACATTGGCTCACGCGCCCGGCGGCGCACTCCGGGCAATTTCCGCAGCCGTAAGATGGCTCGCAGCCGACCGTGCGCCCGACGAGGCTCTTGCTGACGCCGCGGCCCACCTCGCGGACGATGCCGGTGTACTCGTGGCCGAGCACGAGTGGCGGCTTCCACGGGAACAGGCCCTGCGTCGCGTGGATGTCCGTGCCGCAGATCCCGGCGGCGTGGACGGCGACGACGACCTGACCGGGCCCGGCCACGGGCTCCGGCGCTGCGTCGATGGTGAAGCGGCCCTCGCCCTGCCAGGTGGCGACCTTCATCTCAGCACCTCACCTCGCGGGTGTCGTGTCGGAAAGCTCCGTTCGAATCTCCGTGAGGCTATCACAGGGCACGGAATGACATACAATCCGGCCAATCACTCGAAAAGGAGCCAGACCATGGCCGTGAGCGAGACCTACGAGAAGGGACGCGAGGTGCGTCGTCAGCTGCTCGGCGACGCCTACGTCGAGCGCGTCAACCAGACCGCGTACAACGATCCCATCATGAAGAAGTTCATCGACGTCGCGACCGAGACCGTCTTCGGCGCCCTGTGGACGCGCCCGGGATTGGACCTCAAGACTCGCACGTTGATCTGCGTCGTGTCCGACGCCGCGACCGCGCGCACGCCCGAGCTGGCCATTCATCTCCGGATGGCGCGCCGACAGGGCTGGAGCGAGGACGAGCTGATCGAGGTGCTGCTACACCTCTCCGGTTACGTCGGGGTGCCGCTGATCCGCGAAGCGATGCTGACGGCGAAGGAAGTCTTCACCGAGCTGAAGAAGGAGCGGTGATGAAGACCGCCCTAGGTGAGGAAGCGCCGGTAGGCCAGCGCGACGATCAGCGCCAGCGCGAGCTGGAACAGATCGAGGGGCGAGATCACGGGTAACATGTCGCTTCGCCACCCTCCCACAGGGTGTCTGAATCCTTTTCGGTTTGGGCCGATGCCCCGGCGCGTAGGATGAGGTTGCAAGCGACGTACCCGTCGGACGTGCGGTGGCGCGCGTGTCGACGAACCGCGCGAAAGACAACGGTGATCGAGACGCGGGCGCGTCCGCGCGCTCACGGGCGCTCGCGCGTCGCGATCTGTAATCGTAAAGTTCTCCGACGTCCGGGCCGTTCGGCTTCCAGAATTTGGGACGACCCCGGGCGTGCTATCGTCGCTCCGGGAGGTCCTTGGCGTGGGCGACCGCAGCCGAGGTGAGCAGCAGCAGCGAGGCGATCATCGAAACCCGGCGCAGTCGCATCATCGCTTGCCTCCGTCACGAGATTCGCGCTACGGACGATCTTCGATCCTTGTCCACTTGATGGAGTAGCGGGCGGGTGCTTTGGCTCCCGAGAGTTCGCCATACCAGACTCGCCCTTGGCTATCCAGACCTACCAGACCGACTGCCCCCGCGTTCCCTTGCACCACGACTTGAATCTGAACTAGACCATCCATGTTATTTGCCCTCCTTTGGTCGCCCGCTTCACGCTGACCTTCTCATACGCTCCCCTCATGCGAATCTCCGTCACCCCGGACTTGTCCACTCGCTGGACCCGCACGTTCACATTCTTGCCGCCTACTGTTGTGTAGGGCCTCCCGACCACTTCCCACTCGCCAGTTGAGTCTGTCATCCGATCGCCGATCTGGAGCTGCATCGGGAGGACGCGGGTTGTCCCGGGCGCCGTGGCTTAGCCGCCGACTCTAGCGCAGTCGCACGCCGCGTCGCGGCACAGCTTCTTTCAGCAATTGAATCCGTTTGCCCATTAGCTCGGGGGCCTGAGTGGTCCGGCCCGTGATGTTACCGCCGGGGCGCGCGAAGCTTAGGACGAATCCGGCCTCGATGGGATCCCCCACTTCGACATGACTATTGGAATCGTAGTCGTCGCTTTCTGAGCCGCTTTTATGCTTGGCGAGGTTGACGCGACAATCGCATCCACTCTAAGGCGCACTAGGTCGGCCGCCATCGCTGGAAGACTCTCCAACCTTCCGTTGGCAAAGCGCAACTCGATCGCGACGTTGCGACCCTCCTCGTATCCGAGGTCGCGAAGGCGCCGACTGAGAGCTTCGACTAGATGGGCGCGGGCGTTCAACTCGCCCGGCTCCAGAACGCCGACGCGCCAGACCTTCCCCGCCTGCTGCGCCTGGGCGGCGAGTGACGCAAGTGTGAGGCCGAGAGCGAGAACCAGCCCGATCAGCCGCACGGGATGTCTCGGTGGAAGGTGGCTGGCGGGAGTCTAGCTGAACGCCAGACGCGCACCAGCATGGCACCGTACCGGTAGCAGATGAGTTTGATTTGGGCCAGTGGCCGCTTCTGGTCAGTGTTTCTGGCGCTCTGCCGACACAGCGTCGCGCAGGGCCCGCGTCTTCTGAGACAACCGCTCAATCTCCGGCGATCTTCTCGCAGGACTGTCTTCCTCACCACGGACGTCGCGGACGGATTCGAGGTAGGAGAGCAGTTCGTCGAGGAAGGCGAGTAATTCAGTCAGCATCGAATTTCCGCCAACGCGTCATCGAGTTCGCGAAGGGCCTGCTGCGCCTCGACGGCACGCGGTGCAAGAGCGAGGCTGACAGCCAGAATGACGAAGCCGATCCGCCGCATGCTGCCGGGCAGTCTAGCCGAAGGCCACTGTGCGCACCAGCGCCCGGCCATCTGCAGCGACGCTCCTAGCCCAACTCTGGCAGGGGCAACCTCTGGTCGGATGAGAGTTCGCTACCAGCCTTGACAAGCCCCAGGTTGGCGCCGATGATCTCGTCACCCTACGCTTCCGGCGGTGCCTCACCCCGGCGCGGTCCATCGAAATGAGTGCAGCCCCATCCCATCACAACGCATCGACGCGGCATGACCGGCCTCGGTAGAGAGGGGACCCACGATGCCTGAGTGGTTCTGGCCCACGATATCCGAGCAGTTTTGGCGGCTGACGCTGACGGAGGTCGGCCTCCTACTGATCTTGGGTGCGATCTGCATATACGGTGGTCGAATGCTTGGCGAACTGCGAAGGGTCAATCATAACCTCCGCGCGCTGCGAAACGACGAGGACCGGCTACGGGCCCGAACCGAACGAGCGCTCCTCGCGCGAGACCGAGACGACCGCGGCGAACCTCTTGCCCAAGATGTTCCTAGACGGTCCTGACTCGTAATATTTAGGGGCACGGGGGCTGGGAGCCGATGATTCTCACTTCAGTTGAACTAGTTCAGCCCCGCCGCGCGGAGCAGATCCAGCTCAGCATCCAGGGGCGTGACCCACCGCTCAAACATGACGCCACATGGACACGCCACCGTGAGCCGATAGCCATTCCACGCGGGCGTGGTGGCGTCGGCATTCATCGTTCTCGCCCTCCGTACCTCGATTGGATCGCCATCTTAAGGCGCGCAAGATCCGCATCTTGGAGCGCCGCGCCGCCTAGCTTTTCGCGGTCACCTTCGTAGAACCGGTAGGAACCCATGGCGTCGAGGATCTTCCCGAAGGGTTGCCCGTCGCGGAGGACCCGGATGAATGTTCCCTCGCCGGTGGTGCTGTCCAGCTTGAACGTAAGAGCCATCAGTTTCTCCCTCTTGGCGCGAAGCGGCTGTCAGTGGACGACTCGTGCCCGACATCGTCCACACATAGTCGCCCTCTAGGCCACTCTCCATCTCTCACACTCCGAATTTACTCTGCATTTCGTATCTCGAATATGGCAACGTTTCGATACAGGAGGGGGGAATGGCAATGAAGAAAGTAAAGCCCCACTGGTATCGGCGCATCGTTGATGCGGTGATGCCAAGCATGTGGTCCGATCGGCGGAAGTTCCTGACGGGCGTCGCCTGCGCGGGGCTCGCGTGGATCTTTCATCGGTTTGCAGGTCCGCATGTGCTGTGCGTGCCAACGAATACGGTTCTTAGCCCCCTTACCGGCGAACTGGTCGCGGTCGGTGAGGTTGCGCTCGTGAGGATCAGTACGGGGGACACTATCTCAGTTCGGCTCTGACTCACCCGGCCGGTTCCGGGCAGCTCGGCGGCGCCGGGACGCCTCCCGGGCTGCGTCCCCATACGTCGAGTCGGGCGGGAGATCCAGCCACACGCCCACATCGTGGGGCAGTGGGTCCGTACAGTGCCAGAGCTGGAGCAGGAGCCACGCCAGGCCGTGGCCTACGGGAGTCCGGCCGCGTTGTACCCAGGTGTCGAAGGCGCCTCGCAGAGAGTCGGGAGCGTGCGTCACGAACGATTCAGCAACCGGGACCGCACGAGAGGCTCTGACTTGCGAGGGCGGCGCGGAGAGTCAAGAAACGTCAGCGGGCCGGCGATCAGGCGAACGGACAGCTTTGAGGTGAAGTTCAGAATTGGGAAAGTCTCACACAACCGGATTGCCCAACTTGACCCCTATTCGTCGTCTTCGACTCTCAAACGTCGGCAAGGTCATTTCATATCGATTGGACGATCTACACAGACTCCCTACCTCGAACGGTCCAAGGGCGTTGTCACGTCATCGTCGAGCAACGAGACGTCCGCTTGAGGGCGCGCCGTGGCGCGAGCCCAAGGCCACCAAAGAGAACCTAAAGCGGGCGGGTCGGAGAGTCAATGACCGCGTTACGATTACAGCTGTCGCGTGAGATCGAGGTCCGTGTGAGGGCGGGACAAATCACTGGGCCGCCCGGTGCCGGGGCAAGGCCATTACTGGCGCCCTCGCTTGGAGAGATACGCCATGCCGTGAGCCTCAAGCCAGCAATCAAGCGCGGCATTAGAAAAGCACCCCGCCGCAACGACCCCAGCAAAACCCGCCAGTCCGATCGCGATCACGTCAAGCAGCAGAACCAAGTTGAACACGCCTAGCACCCACCCAAACCAGTTCATCGCCCCTATCGCCAACACGAACAACAAGACGTTCCCTAGGCTGTTCTCGAAGGCCAACCGCTTACCGGCATCCCGAGCCGACTCGTCACGAACACCCCATTTCATGGCTTCAGCTCCTTCCTTCGTCTCTCGTTATAGCGCGTCTCATCGACGCTCGGCGGAGGGAAAGCGGTTCCGGAAAACTGCCTCGTGCTCTTGTGCCTGCGGTGTGCCCGAGAACTCGCGAAACCAGCCCCCGGGGCGCGACACATGGCGCACATTTCATATCCGGAACCCTGCGTAATCGTGGAACTGTGCGAAACTACGGCCGTGCCGTCCGGGCTCTTCTATCAGATGCAGATGAAGACCCCGAGCCAACAGGCTGACGTGGCCCGGGTCATCCACGAAGCGGTGACGGCGAAGGAGCCCAGGCTCCGCTACCTCGTCGGCGACGACGCCGAGCGTCTGGTAGCCGGTCGGCAACGATTGACCGACGAGGAATACGTGGCGACGGGCCGCCTCATGCCCGACACGGAGTACCTCGACCTCATGCGACAGCAGTATGGATTTCAGTGGTAAGGCTTCGAGTCGATCTCGATGGGAGGAGCTGCGATGAGCACGGCTGAGAAGGTCACGGTTCTGAATCCGATGGGGTTCCCGCCGAAAGTGGTCGAGAAATCCCTGGCACCCCGCCTCTCCACGCTCGACGGTAAGACCGTCTATCTGGTCGACTGTCGATTCGACGATTCCGACGTGTTCCTCAAGCAGGTGCAGGCGTGGTTCGGCGAGCACATGCCGAGCGTGCGCACGGTGTTCAAGCCGATCTCGAGCGTCTATCTCAAGGACGATCCGACGACGTGGGAGGAGATCAAGGCGAGGGGGCACGCCGCGATCGTCGGCGTCGGCCACTGAAGCACCTGCGCGCCGGCGGTCGCCGCGCACGCCATGACGATCGAAGCGCAGTACGGAGTTCCCACGGTCGCGATGCACACCGACAAGTTCGACCGCGTGGTCCGTTCAGTGGCCGCGGTGAACGGCATGGCCGAGCTCAGGCAAGTGTTCGTCCCGCAGCCGGTCATGGGCAAATCCCCCCGGGAGCTGCGCGCCTACGTCGATGGCCGGGACCCGCTGACCGGACGGCCGGTCATGCAAGAGGTCATCGAGGGCCTCACCACACCCCTCGACGGCCGGGGCATCGGCACCGTGGAATACGACCGGTCGACACCGCGGCTAGTCGAACCCGACGCCGAGGAGAACCTGCACCGCTTGTTCATGGAAAACCGCTGGACGGATTACCTGCCGATCGTGCTGCCCACGGAAGAGCGCGTGGCCGCGATGCTAGCCGGGACGCGCCGCAAGCCGGACGAGGCCGTGGGCCGCATGCGCCCGACGCATTTCCGGGAGGCATGGGAATACACCGTCGAGAAGGTCGCCGTGAACGCCGTGCTGGCCGGCGCGAGGCCGGAGTACTTCCCGGTCATTCTGGCGCTGGCCGCGACCGGCGTGAGCGCGCGGGGCAGCACGACCAGCTCGATGGCGGCCATGGCCGTGGTCAACGGGCCGATCCGCAACGAGATCGAGATGAACGCGGGGACGGGCGCCCTCGCTCCTTACAACCACGCGAACGCGACGATCGGGCGCGCCTACGGGCTCCTGTCACAGAACCTCCAGGGTGGCTCGGTGCCCGGGCTCACCTACATGGGCTCGCAGGGCAACAACTACGCGTACAACAGCATCACGTTCCCGGAGAACGAAGAGCGAAGCCCGTGGGAGCCATTCCATGTCCAGCACGGCTTCCGCGCGACCGACAGCACCGTGAGCGTCTTCAGCGGCTGCCGCGCCACCGCCTACACCCTGGGGCTTCGCGAGAAGCACTGGCGCGAGCACGTCCGCAACATGCTCCGCGGCATGGATCCGCACATCCCGCCCGTGTTCGTGCTCGATCCGATCACGGCGCGCCAGTTCATCGATCGCGGCGGGTTCACCAAGAAGGACGCCCTGATCGACTGGGTCTACGACAACGCCCGGATGCCGGCCGGCGAGTTCTGGGACTATCAGCTCGTGCAGAATTACCTGTATCCTCGCGCGACGTTCGGCGAGGAGCCGTGGGCCACCAAGCTCCGGGCCGCGCCCGAGGAGATGATCCAGATGTTCAAGCGCGAGGACATCCACGTGGTGGTCGTCGGCGGCGAGACCAACGGCTACTGGCGCATCATGGGCGCGACGTACGCGAAGACCGCGTCGGTCGACGACTGGAGGTAGGGACCGCCGCCCGACGGGACGCTACCCGTCGCGTCTGCCCGGTTTCTTGGTGGCCTGACCGAGACCATCTATCGTGGTGTTATGACTACACATCATCACCACGACAATTCCCGCTGGATCGCTGTCGCGCGGCAAACGCTGTTCGCGAGTCTGCTCGTTGTCGGGCCTTTGGTCGGCTCGGGCTGGGGCCAAGTGACGTTCCCACCCCAGCCCCCTTCGGGCAGCTCCGTCGTCGACGAAGCGACGCTCCTCACGCCGGCTCACCGCCAGGAGATCGAGGGGCTCGCCGGCGCCCTCAAACGTGAGCACGGCTATCCCGTGAGCGT
>Ga0137377_10001707_pt1 | contig 15691 bp, 8 predicted proteins | sample SagtaG_22_FD_104815 | JGI IMG/M metagenome (GOLD analysis project Ga0137377, IMG submission 104815) | Vadose zone soil microbial communities from Sagehorn Ranch, Mendocino, California, USA - Sage2_L_40_16 metaG | ecosystem: Environmental > Terrestrial > Soil > Vadose zone | place: USA... | reverse complement strand
GCGAATAAGCACTTGTTTCTCGCCCAGGTGGCGCTCGACGATCTCGCCATTGGCTGCATTGACCACAAAGTGATCGGGATTGACGGCACCGGAGACAACCGCTTCTCCCAGGCCAGGATTCGCATCGATGACGGCCTGCTGACGACGACCGGTGAGGGGATTGGCCGTAAAGAGGACGCCTGCGACCGAGGCGTTCACCATGTGCTCTACCACGACAGCCAGGCGTACGGTAAGAGGGTCGATATCGTTGCTCGCGCGATAAGTTACCGCGCGATCCGTCCACAAAGAAGCCCAGCAGCGCCGCACCGCGTCGAGTACGGCCTCGATCCCTATAACGTTGAGATAGGTTTCCTGCTGACCGGCGAAGCTCGCGAAAGGGAGGTCTTCGGCAGTAGCGGAGGAGCGTACAGCCACGGGAAGCGGTTCACGATAGTCTTCCCGAATAGCTTCTACGATGGCTGTAGGAATGGAGACCGCTAACAGCGCGGCACGGGCGGTGGCGGCATATTCCTGTAAACGAGCAGCATCGCCAGCGTTGGAGGCGTTGGTGGCAGCAAGCGCGTGGAGTATCGTTTCAAGCTTCGCCTGTTGGCTCGCGAGTTCATAGGCTGCCGTGGTGACGCAGAAGCCATCCGGCACAGGGAGCCCTGCCCGTATGAGTTCGCCTAAATTGGCCGCTTTGCCTCCGACAAGAGGCAATAAACTGGCCTCGATAGCGCTCAAAGGGAGGACGAGGGGGCTATGACTCGCCTGGGATGTCTGATCTGGTTGGTTCTGGTTCTGGATATTCAAAAACGCACCTCCTATGGTGACGCAAGTATCCTGTTGAGTGTCAATTATACAACACCAGCTCACCAACTCGTTGGGATGATCCTGGTGATTCCCCAGAAGTCCGCGAGAGATCCTTCGCTGCGCTCAGGATGACAGCTCGGGGTGTGTCATCCTGAGCGCAGCGAAGGATCTCTCGCGCACATTTGTCCAGCACACCTGACTCACGTCGCCTTGCCGACTTCTGGGGAATCACCAGGAATTATCCTCTTGACAAAACAGCAAACGACCCGGTATAGTTGAGACAGATACACAAGTTGATTAGCCAGACGAAAGAAGTGGTCCATCTATGAGACAGCACGCTTACCAGGTGTTTGCGGGGTGGATCATGCTTCTTCGCGGCGCTCCTCCCCCTCCATGGTTTCTCCGGCAGTATTGAAACAGCCCCGAGCTTTTTTGTGATCATTTAGCGGGGAAGCCTGCTCTTTTTCTGCTGAAGAGTTAACAGTCCCTTACATTTTCGCACCGGCGCTGTATACAGTACCACAGTCCTTGCTTTTTCTTGTCTTGTTTTGTTTTTTCCACAGACCTTTTTGCACAGAAATGAGGTAACGGGTATGTCAACTGAATTACCACCTGCACATTACGATTTACGTGTCAAACGCGACCTCGGGAATGGTCTTCTCCTGCGCTGGTCGGAGGCAAACGATACTGAGGAGCTTGTGTATCTCACCGGCAATGTGTTCCGTGACGAAGCGGACGAGCCGCCCAATACGCGTGCTGAGAACCTGGTGCGCGAGTTGATGAGCGGCCGGCACCCCTTGATGGGGCCGCGTGATTTTATTGTCATTGAGGATACGCGGCGCAGGGAGCACAAGATGGTTGCCTGCACCTGCTTCTGGTCGCAGACGTGGGAGTACGAGGGGATCCGTTTTGGCTTTGGCCGACCAGAGATTGTCGGAACCGACCCCGATTATCGCAATCGCGGGCTGGTGCGCAGCATGTTCGAGGAGATCCACGCGCGCAGTGAGGCCGAGGGCCACCTGGCCCAGGGCATCACAGGCATTCGATACTTTTATCGCCAGTTTGGGTATGAATACGCGCTGAATCTGGGCGGAAGAAGGGTAACCAACCTCTCGCTTATCCCCGCTGCCAAAGAAAATGAACCTGAGCCATACACGCTGCGCGACGCCACAGAAGATGATATCCCGTTGATTGTAGAGCTGTACGACCGCCGCAGACGCGAAAGTATGGTTAGTTCGCCTCTCGAAGCGAACTGGCTGCGCTACCATCTTAAGATGTGGAACGTCATTGAAACTGAAGACAACTGGCATGTGCAGATCATCATGGAGCGCGCAGGGATGGCGGTCGGCTTCCTTTTAGTGCCCATTATGCGTTGGGAGAAGAATATGGAGGTCTTCGCGCTGGAAGTCAGGCCAGAAGTGAACTTGAAGGCCGTCCTGCCGCCTCTTTTGCACGCCCTGGCAGTGCAGGGGCAAGGCTTGAAGGCGAAGCCGGGGGCAGGTCCGTTTCAAGAGATCAGCTTTAGTTTGAGCGCCACGCATCCTGTGTATGAGGTGTTGGGGAGCGCGCTCACCACCAGGTGTGTGCCGCCCTATGCCTGGTATGTGCGCGTGCCTGATGTGCCGCGTTTTCTACGGCATATTGCGCCCGCGCTGGAACGGCGGTTGCTGGAGTCGCCGCTGGGAAGCTACAGCGGCGAACTGCGTATCAGCTTGTATCGCGGCGGGCTGCGCCTGGTCTTCGAGGATGGTAGATTGAAGCTGGCTGAATCCTGGCGCAGTCCGGCCTATGCGAGCAGCGAGGACGCGGCGTTCCCGCCGCTGGTGTTCCTGCAATTGCTGTTTGGCTATCGCAGCCTGGATGAACTGCGCTACGCCTTTCCGGATGTGTGGGTAAAAGATGAGGCTGAGCTGGTGATCAAGACGTTGTTTCCGATGAAGCCATCGTGGGTGGTACCGATTGGATAGGCCAAGGGAGGCAAAGCACACGGGTGAGGATTACGCCGTGTGCTTTGCCAACTGCTGAGTCATGTATAATTGGAAATACTGCACTGGCGTGGCTATTTGTCGGTCTTAGTGCCGGTGAACACAGACGTCCAGTGCTGGACCAGGGCAGCCTGCGTATCGATCATCTTGTGGGCAGACTCTTGCCAGAGTTGTATCATAGCTGCTTGTGGGCTTGTTCCAGACTCTGGTCTGAAATTGATATCCCTCACGATATTGAACCAGCCCTGCCAGAGTTGTCGCTCAGCATCGGTCCAGCGCTGGAACAAATCCCGCCCCTGTCGAGCAAGTTCCCGTAGCTCTTCGGGGGTCCCCTTGGCTTTGGCTAAGGTCTCGGTCCATTCGCGGGTCCATTCCGCCTGTGCATCCAGCGTCTCTTTCACTGACGTTTGCCAGGCTTCCACGGTTTTCGTCCAAAGTTCCGGACCCGGTGCTCCGCCGGAGCGCCGCATTGTGTCAAGCCAGTTCGTCAACAGCTTCTGCTGTGTCTCGGCCCATTTCTTGATGAGGCTTTCAGTTGATTTGCTTTCGCTCATTGCACAAATTCCTTTCGGTATGTCAGGCTTGAGAGCATCTACTCATCGCTGACCATAGTATGCTGCCTTTGAGAGGGCTGACACCACATAGGATGCCGGCTCTAGTGGGCATCAAATGTATTCTAACGCGATCTCTGTTGGGCGACAAACACAACTATCTCTCTGATATTCCTTGACACTGACATTATGAGGTTTAAAAAATTCACCTGGATATGGGTGGGCAGGCATGCCAGGGCCGATAATGAATTTTAAACAATTAACTGGGATATGTTGTGGGTCGCCCCTGGGCCGATAAATCGGCGGTGGGCGCGGTGAACCGGCCCCTACAGCCGTGTCATCGTTAATGATATTCAGGGTATTTTATGAAAGGTCATAATGTCATAGTTTATACGCAGTCAGGAAGAGGGAATGACCAGTAATCAGGGGCTGGCATTGACAGATCCTGTCAATGCCAGGGCTATTGCGCCATGGAGAGATGCATCATTCAAGAATCTCGCAGGGACAATCTCTGGTGGAAAGGGAACTGCGTATCCCAGGCGAAATGCTAGTGCGTGTAGAATCACATCACTCGAACTCATCAGTCCTCCGCCAACGGCTATGCGTGCCGGGTCAATTAAGATAGCGAGATTGGCTACGTGAGTTGCCAGTTCGGCGAGCATTTCATCACGATCAAAGCGATGTGCGGGAAGTGATAGCGTGGGTGTAATTTGCCAAACTGTCGCAGGAAGACGCCATCACGAGCCGCGTTAAATGGCACACGAGAGCCGCCTAGAAGTCCCGCAAAAACCGAGGCAAACGCGGTGATGATAATGAGGCCCGTCACCACGCTTGAAACGCCTTTACCCCAGACACGCTCCAGGACGAGTGAAGCAATTGACGATGATTGTGCAACTTCTTGCCAGCGAACTACTCCCACTACCCCGACGTTGAGAGCCAGGTAGAGTACCATTATTCCCAGGATAGAAACTATAATGGACCAGGGGATGACGCGACCAGGATTGCGCATCTCAGCTCCCATGTACGCTGTCGTATTATAGCCGAGGTAATCATAAATGCCTATGAGCAAGCCCGCGCCCAGTCCAGCAAAAAAGGCACCATTAAGGGTAAAGGCATTGGATGGGTAGGCGAAATTTTCTCGTGAAGCAATTCTTTACCAATGTGATAGCGTACGGGAGTGTGTCTCTAGTCCCGCTTTGCCTTGTTGCCCACTTCCGCGGTAGCCGTGGGACCATCATCACCTGGGGAGCGATTGTCGTTGGCACGGCTTGCTCGTTTTGGGCTTCTTACGGCTTCTCCTGGCCGAGCGGTGTGCTCATTAATTATATTGTCGGCGATATAGCTGGGCTCGTTATCGGTCTGCCAACCGCGCAATTTTTCCAAATGCATCGCCAGATCATTACTGCTCGTTTAGCCGCTCAGGGGCAGGCATTAGAAGTAACTCAGCAGCAACAGATAAGCGAGCTGAAAGACTTGCTACTCATGAATCTGAGTCACGAGTTGCGCACGCCGTTAACGGAAGTCTATGGCTATCTTGAGTTGCTCAGAGACTTTCGCCAGCACCTTAGTATACAAAGGGGATGTTATTCTGGGGGAAGAGTCAATAAAGTCTGGCTTAAAATGTGTAGAACAGGAGATATCTCCTGTTCTACAACAAGATTCCCATTCCAGGGATGCCCTCCAGGCAGCCCTGGTGAAATGCTTATGTCCACCGATTCGATCTACTTACGGTGTGGGATCAGCATAGGAGCCTCCAAAGATGTCCGAGTTGCCAAATGTCGCTGGGCAGTCCTGCTCGGGCGCAGGCTTCGGCGGCACAATGGTCCCGTTCTGTACGGCAGCCTGGGCCGCGGCGCGCCAGTTGTCAATCGCCGGGCAGTCGGCTGCGTTCCGGGTGTCATTCCAGACCCCGGCACCGTAGGTGTCAGTCGCGACTGCATACACATAGTCGCCGAGGAACTCCAGCCACAGGTTGTTCTGGCTCGAGCCTCGCGGATCTCCGGGTGCACCGCGGTGCAGCTCACTCCACGTGCCAGGCACTCCATTTGCATCAATGTCCGCGTGCTTCACCACGCCTACTAGCGTCCGCGTGCTGGTAGTATCAGTGCGTAGCGGCGTGGTGAACGCGTTGTACACGAGGTAGGCGTCCGTCCCGCTAGGCGAGATAGCGATGGCCGAGTAGTAGCCGCGGTCACCCGACGATTCTGTTGCCGAGGGAGCCGACCAGGTGTTCCCACCGTCGGTCGAGAAGCTCACAAACACATGCTCATGGTTGACCCCGTCGCGACCGTCCACCCAGGTGCGCAGGATCTCATTGGTTGCACCGGCACCCGTCGGCGCACCGTTGGCGATATCCACGCTTGGAGCCGCCGAGAGGTCGTCGCGCGCGCCGCCCACGCCGTCCATCACACAGCGAAAGCTGGTTCCGTCGAACTGGACGAGGAAGCAGGTGTCAACGGCAAGCCCAATGTTCACGGGCCGTGTCCACGACTTGCCCCCGTCGAGGGACTTGACCAAGATGTGAGAACTATTCCCTGGCGTGCCGACCCCGAACTGGTTGGCGAAGACGTAGACCGCGCCATGGCTGTCGGTGCGGACCGTGCAGCCGGATCGCCCGAAACCCTGCTTGGTGTTGAAGGGGTTGTTGCTAGCTGACGTGACCTGCTTTTGTGTCCAGGTCGCGCCGCCATCCGTTGAGGTGGCGACGAGCAGTGGCTGCGGCGAGGCATTGCCATGGCTATCGCTGCGGAACGAGGCGAGGCAAAGGTACGCGTTGCCGAAGAACGGGCTACTCGCGGCGTTGTCAGCCCAGATCTGCTCTTTATCGCTGAACGTCGTTGATGACTGCTTGGTGACGATCACAGGGTTCATCCAGGCACTCCCATTACCCGCCGCCGCTGTCACATCATCTGTGCGCGAGACGGCGACGGCTTCAAAGCCCTTAAACGTCTGCGTGCCGGGGAGGTTCGAGGTAAGGTTCGCGTAGTAGAGGCGTGAACCGTTAGACCAGGAGAAATGGCCACTGGCATCTGGGCTAGGGCCGAAGGCCAGCGCGGGGTCGCCATCGGAGACCAGTCCATTTTCAAAATAGTTGGGTAGCGTACCAATCGATCCAACCTGGGCCGTGCAGGGTGGGTCGCTGCTCCCGACGACTCCCAGGCAGCCGCAGGCGGTCAAGCCCTGGTACGTGGGCTGAGTCCAGGTGGTGCCGCTGTCAAATGAGAAGTAGACCCCCGACGTGCCTACTCCCGGAGTGAAGGGGCAAGTGTTGTCGGTTCCGGCGTTGCAGGCCTCCATGTCGATCTCGTCGTTGGAGCCAGCTACTAACACCTTCGGGTGGTTGGCATCCACTGCCAGTGCTGGTTCGTTCATTAGTCCTGGATCACAGTTCACTCGGTCACGAGGTTCACCGCTTCTGCCCGCTCTCTCTTGCATTTGCCCGATGTTTTGAGTATTCTACCTGAGGGAAGGTATTGCTAGCTGCGTGTTGTTTTCATGTCATGCCTGCTCACGTGTCATCTTATCTCAGATGTAGTGCCACCATTTACCACTCGAAGAAGAGGAGACCCATCATGCGCACAGCAACACCGGTTGGCCCGTTTCTCCCGGTGTTGCTCATTGTGATTGCTGCGCCATTGCTGGTTGTGGTGTGAGACTCCCGTGGAGCGTACTTGTAGTGTCAAACGTGTAACCTGGTCACTTGCCGATAGTGTTCACCCAGACGTAGAGTGTTTGGAAAGACCTGTTTCAAGGAGGAACGACGATGTCTTGTATTTCTCAGTTTAGAAGACCAATTCACATACTTGTATCGCTTACCCTCGCCCTCGTGTTCGCCTTTTCGTCAACCATCCTCGCTTTTGCCAGTGGTACCCTTCTCCAGCTCAGTAGCGACCCGTTTACCAATAGCACGAGCCAGCACGCAACGGAAGTCGAACCGGATACCCTGGCCTCTGGCTCCACCTTCGTTTCCGCCTTCCAGGTGGGCCGCTTCTTCAATGGTGGAGCTTCCGATATCGGTTTCGCCACATCTACCAATGGAGGGAAAGGCTTTACCAGCGGCTTCCTGCCTGGCACCACCCCCTTCTCAACGCCAACGGGAATTTATGGCCGTGTCAGTGATCCCTCTGTTGCTTTTGACGCCAAGCACAATGTGTGGATCATCTCCTGGCTTGGCATAGTGACCGCGGCAGGGCCTGTTGATGTGCTTATCAGCCGCTCGACTGATGGCGGACTGAGCTGGGGCAGCCCCGTCGTGGTGAATGCAGATGGTCATTTTAACGACAAAAACTGGAGCGTCTGCGATGATACGGCCACAAGCCCGTTCTACGGCAACTGCTATACCGAATTCGACGACAATACGTTGGGCGATCTGATCCAGATGAGTACCTCCACCGACGGCGGACTGACCTGGGGAGCAGGGCAGTCGACCGCCAACAATGCGCATGGCATCGGTGGGCAGCCCCTCGTGCAGCCCAACGGGACGGTGATCGTGCCGATCAACGGCTTTGCAGGGGTCAATTTTCTCATGGTGTCCTTCACCTCCGCTGATGGCGGGGCAAGCTGGAGCAAAACAAATATCATCGCGAGAGTGGGCTTCCATCATGCAGCCGGGGGGATTCGCGACAGTATCCCGCTGCCCTCCGCTGAAATGGATGCGTCAGGCAAAGTCTATGCCGTCTGGCAAGACTGTCATTTTGAACCTACTTGTAACGCCAGTGATCTCGTGCTGAGCACCTCCACCGACGGGAAGAGTTGGTCAAAGCTGACGCGTATCCCCCTTGATCCGAGAGGGAGCGGGGTGGATCACTTTTTCCCAGGCCTGGCCGTTGACAGATCAACCTCTGGGAGTTCGGCTCAACTGGCAGTAATCTTCTACTTCTACCCCAATGCGAACTGCACCACCTCCACCTGTCAACTGAAGGTGGGGTTCTCGACCTCGGCAGATGGTGGAGCGACGTGGAGTTCCAATGCGCAGCTTGCTGGACCCATGTCGCTTACCTGGCTCCCCAATACGACCCAGGGGTTCATGGTCGGCGATTACATGTCCACCTCCTTTGTAGGTAGCCCGGCCTTGCCCGCGTTTGCGGTTGCCAGTGCTCCCACGGGAAGTACGTTCGATGAAGCCATTTTCACCGTAAAAGGAGGACTGAGTGTGGGAGGGAGTGCCAACCCGGCGAGTGATCAAACCCCCTCCGGCTCGAACGATACGCTCACGTCTAGTTCACTGACTGATCAGTAGCATGTGTGTGCCCTCAAGGGTACCACTGCTCGCGTGACTGGAGGCCCTTGCACCAAACATCTGCAAGGGCCTCCGCCTGTATTCCCTCTTGTCAACGCCAGGTTACTCGTAATAGACGCTCGAAATCAGACGTGATTTCCCGAATCCACAAAGTATGTTTACGCTTGAAGAACTCACGGGACATCTCCTTGTTTTGTGCCTCTTTGAATAAGAAAGGCGAATGAATATGGTCAGGTGCGAACACTACGCTTTAAGGTTAGCTGGCTGCAGGACGACCGCAAGGGATCGTCCCTACTATACGCGGCTTCGCTTCCCCGATTTGTGGTGGAAGGGCTTTCTTTTTACAACTTGGTTAGGATAGTTTACAATGGTGATGAAAAACACAGCATATGATACGGCAAAGGAGTTACTGTGGGGAGGATAGTGTACTTCTCGGCTCAATTGCTATCGCGTTAGAAGTTGTACACGATCTTGTCTTCCAGTTCTATGTCAATAGCAACAATGGTAATTCGACGAGTCTAGTCTAGCCATTTTTTCTCATTTCAGAGAATTTCTTCTTTTTTTTTTGTTGAACAATTATAATGAAATGCAAGAACTCTTTTTATTTTTTTCTTCCGAAATTATAATATTTGTAGGTAGGTTCGTATGTGTGCATTGGATTTGAGTAGTGCGTCGGTGCATACGCTGCAGGATATCTCCGAGGTTTCTGCATCCGTTAGTACCCTTTCTTATCCCTCTCCTGCCGTTATCACCAGACATAGGATTGAAAGCTGGCAAGCATCCGAAAGTGCCTGGATCTTCTTTACTAGAGAATCATCTACCTCTAAACCTCTGGTCATGAAAGTATTACGACCCTATAAGGACATGCGCTACAACCTGTCATCCATAGTTGAGCGCCAGCGCTGCCAGCTCGAGGCCATTCAGCAGAACCGCAACTTTACGCCAGAAGTTTATATAGGTCTGGCACGACTTCATAATCGGCCATCTGAAGAAGAGCACATTTTGATTAGTGATATTATTCAACTTCCTACTCAGGCAGCACTCGAGCCTGGCGCTGAATACGCTCTCATCATGGAGCGCCTCCCTGATAACTTAAGGTTCGATCAGCTACTTAAAGCTGATGACCAGACCGTTCAAGAGTATTTAGATACGTTAACCAGTCACATTGCCTATCTGCATAGGCAACGAACACCATCTCTTCCATTAGAAGAGGGTGCTTACTGGGGAAGTTATTCTCTCTTACAGAGCAAACTGGAAGAAAACCTGACGCTCCTCGCTCTTGCGTTGGATAGAAGCAATTCTTTGAGCTCGGAAGCGACCATTAATCGATTCAAGACGATGCTGCACGAAGTATTTACAAAAGAGCGCTATGCTCGTTACCTCGAGCAACGTGTACAAGTAGGCAATATCAAGCATTGTCACGGTGATATCAAATCGCTCAATATCTGGATTATTCCTGGCAGCACCGGGGAGCACCAGCAATATTCTTCCGTAAAATTGTTGGACGCCATTGACTTCAATCCGCTCTTCTGCAACATCGATATCCTGAGCGATTTTGCCATGCTTGTGATTGATGTCCAAGCACGCACCCAGTCGGCTGAATATGCTCGCAGAATGATCGAAAATTATCTCCTATTGACTCATCAAGAAGATACACCCTCTCGAGTTATTCTTGAATTCTATCTTTTCGAGAAAGCCATCGTTACTGGCGCAATTAACATCCTGTTTGATAACCAGCTTGAGCTAGGACACTACCTGCTTCATCTTGCCCAGGAGCACTTAGACGCCCTATTGGACTGCTGGCTCTATCAACCTGCATGAAATAAAACCGAGAAGGCGCATTCGCTGTGTCCTCTCGGTTTCCTTGCAATATGGTGTAGAAACACGCGCTATTTTCATTCCTCCCGTAAAAGGTAGCCTTTTCCTCGAACGGCAATAAGATAGCGCGGGTTTTCAGGATCGGGTTCGATCTTCTCGCGTATACGTTCGACAATCTTCTGAAGTGCACTGTTAGTTGGCTCATTGCTTTGCCAGACGGCCCACTTGATCTCTTCGCGTGAACAAAGATTTCCTTTATGCGCTTTCAGGTAATCATAGACCTTTTTTTCCTGGTGGGTTAGCCCAGGTATTTCTCTTTGCGTGGTAGAAAGGTCTGGAGATAGTAACCTGGTTGAGGCGAAAGCAGGTTCTTGCTTCAGGACAAAACGCCGCATTGCTTCAGAGAATATAAGCCAGGCACCTTCATATTCGATCAGGTCACGCTGTTCGAGATCAAACAGTATTTTCTGCTTTTCAGAGACATCTAGTTCTGTCAGTATGTGTGCTTCTTCTGTGCCAGCAGGTTCCTTTGCTATATCTAGCAGCGCCTGTTGATGGAGCGAAAGCGATGGAACTGCTTCTTGTAGTTTAGCGCTACCTCTGGTTTCACCCTGTAGTTCTGGTCTGGCAAGACCTTGCCAGAGTTGCATGCAAATTGGTCCAACAGAGTTATCAATGCTGTAATCAAGATACAGTTCGTCACTGTAGCTTTGCTTGCCCAGGAGCATTCGGCTCTCTTGTAACCGGTACTCAAACATATAGGCGCAGGCTCTGCGTAAGAACTCCGGGTGCCGCCCGGCAGTTTTTCTAATATACTCGATATCGCTCGGCTTCCACACACTGTTCTTTGGCCTGGCTCTATCACGAGCTTTGTTGAGGAAGCGATCTACTTCCTCGTCTGGAGGCAAATTCAGGTAGATGGGGTCTCCGAAGAGATTCCACAGCGGCGAGGGAGTTGACCAGCTTCCAGAATGATAGAGCAGGTACAGAAGATCACGGCTCGTAAAAACATAGGTACAGACTCTTGCCATTGAGCGCAGCCATTCACTATCATGTAGCGGAAGACGCGCTACTCCCTCAAAGTTGTCTAAGACAAACGCGACTTTACATGGCTGATTCTGGACCAGGTCCTCCAGTTCCCACCTGATCTCTAAAGCAGTATCGATATATTCCTGATCGGCATGTACCTTCGGTTTTGATAGAGGAGGTGATATACCTCCCTGGAGCTTTTCCCATGCCGCTTCATAGAGGTCCCACCAGAATCGAGCTGAGGCGAGGTTTTTCATATCCGCGACTTCATCACCATAGCAAGCGCAATTCAGATAAACAAAAACAAACTCCCTCTTTAACTGCATCAATGAGCTGTTCAGTTCTGGATATTCGGCAGCTAGCATTTCCTGTGCATTGCTAAGGCACTGCATCAGCGTGGTCTTGCCAAAGGTATCTTCGCCAATGATGGCGCAGCAGCGGGGTGGTTCGCTGAGCAGATAGCGACTGATGGCTTCCAATTCTTTCCGCCTGCCCCAGAACTCTGTTTCACTAAACGGGTTATGGGAGAGTAAAGAAAATGGCAATATATTCATAGCCAACTCACCTCTTTCAGAGCCATATCAAGTGGGTAATGCTGGCGCAGCCAGCGGGCAAATAGATCAACCTTCACTGAATAGCTTGCACGATGATGATCGAGCACTCCCAGCTCTGATAAATCATTGAGCAATTGCACAAGGTCATGTTCAGGCACTGTAGCACCTATGGCGTTAATCAATTGATCATATTCAACGACGTGAGTTGAATCCCCAAGGTGAGCAAGAGCGCTCAAGATCAGTTTATTTCTCTGTGTACTTGTTGGATCATGTCCTTCCCAGAAATGTTTAAAGCGACTGGCATCAACTATTACCAGCCATGCGCGTATACACTGCGAGACGACATCGGAGGTAAGCATCGATCGATTTTCCTGCGCGAAGTCATAGAGCATCGAGCAGAGCAGCTGGAGGTAATAAGGATGACCGGCAGTATAATTCAACAGTAGTGTAATGGCATTGTCGGTGATGCTCCCAACTTTCGACAGGCCATCCTTAATCAGCTTGCTGGCAGCCTTCGGTTCCAGACAGCCAAGTTTCTCAGCATGGGCAATGTTGAACAGAGAAGTAATATCACTCTGATCTTTTAAATAGCTCAACAGTCCTCCGCCACTTAAAATCAAGTGAATACCTTGCCCATGCTGTGAATGACTACGCAACCGGTTAAAAATGGCGCTGCGGCTGGCCCCTTCCTCTCGGAGGGTATTCAGACATTGAAATTCATCCAATGTAAGGACGAGTGGATAGCGCCTGGTAATCTCCTGAATGCGATCCATAAAAGTATCGAAATAAGCAAGCGGATCTTTTCTCAAACGATTGAGAGCAGGAACCGTAATCTCTTGTGGCGTATCTACAGCATTGTCCTTGAGCGCCTGAGTAATCCTGTTCATTAGACGGTGTATAAACATTGCTGTGCTGGCATCTTTCACTCCTTGCAGATCAATATAGATCGAAAGAAATACGCCTGCTGCCCGTTCTTTCAAACTTAAGACAAACGATGTTTTTCCAATGCGACGCTGCCCCCAGAGGAGAATGGCTACGTTCTGTGTCTTGTTGCGAAGGAAGCCCAGAACACGCTCTCTTTCCACTTCTCTACCATAGAAACGTGAACCCTCAGCTATGCCAGAGCCATAAGGATTGGCATAGTGCAATTCCCGAGCTATACCGGTATTAGCCTGAGTAGCCTGGTGAAAAGGAGTCGATGCCTTCGAGGACGTGAACGGCAGTATAGAAGTAGCTAGAAGAGGAGCCTGAATCAATTCAACTGTGTTGACAGAATATACCCCTTCCAGAGCCTTCTGGATACGGTTTCGTTGGGCCAGAGTTGTCTTCCCGAGATACACATGAACATCCGCCATTACTCCATCGGGGCGTCTGGCAGCATAGAACGTCGGCATATCGATACCCGATAGGGTGACAATTTCGCAGATATCGCTTGCCAGTCCTGGGCGATTGATCGCTTCTATACAAATGCAACAATCTGGCTCTGTTTTCATTGTCTTCCATTTGACCTGGATAAGCTGTGTTTTTTCCTGAAGTTGAAGGCAATCCCGTCTATGAATGGCGATAACACTGTCATTGCGTCGATATCCAACGATATCATCACTCCAAACAGGTTGGCAACAGCGGGCAAACGTTCTTGGAAGTTGTTCGTATTCTGGAGAGAGTACCTGAACACTCATATAAGGCTCTCCGTAATACGGAGCATGCACTGACTTCAAACGCATCGACTTCAAACTGGCAACTATTTTGGAAGGCTGGCTACGCTCCACGCCAAGAGCAACCAGCAAATCATCCACATCGCGCAAGTGTTCTTTTTGTGCTAGTTTGCTTAACAGTTGATAGACATGGTCATCAGAGGTATCCAGTCCCAATGCCTGCAATTCCCTATCCAACAACGCACGACCGCGTTCGATCATTTCATTTCGGCGATGTACAGACAGCCAGTGCCGGATACGACTCATGGCCTGTGGTGTTTTGACATACCTCAACCATTCCAACTTCGGGCCACACTCTGATCCACCTGTAATGATTTCCACCTGATCGTCTACCTGCAGTGGCTGATACAGATCTCCTCGCGCTCCATTCACCAGCACATCAATGCAGTGATGCCCAACATCAGTATGAATGCTATAAGCGAAATCAATAGGAGTTGACCCTGGCGGTAGAGGTCTCATTTCACCCTTTGGCGTAAAAACCTGAATCTCTTTATCGGCAGGCTTTTTATATGTCGGTAAGCGTGGCACAAACTCTTCACTGATTCCCCACCAGCAGGCAGTAATGCCATATTCAGCGATCATATCCATTGTCGTAGTTCGAATGGCAACGCGCAGAAGATTCCCAGAACTGTGCTTTACCTGGGTGAGCAAGGATTGGTATTCATTCTCACGACGATTGGCGATCAGGTCGCGGACCAGTCCCTCTATTGGAGGATAACGCTTGTGAAGCAATCCAAGTGCATGATAGCAGTCTATTTCTTTTTGCGTCAGTACAATAAAGGAACCTGCATCCACCATTCTTAACGAGGTGGAATCACGATGGCTCAACTTGCCAGGCTTGAGGTCTTGCAAGACGGCATAGAGCGAAGCAGGTCGCCAGATGATCTTGCTGCCAGGTAAGAGCGTACTGAGCGCCTGTTGCAATTCTCCTCCTACCTCGGCTATCTCCTGCTGAAAGCGGGGGTCTTCACATCGTTTTTGAAGAAGTTGATAGGAGATCGGATCGTTGATCTGAAAACAGTGATCCTCTACCTGGCGCTTGACCATGCCCATACCTAGCTGTCCAGCTAAGGGTGCCAGTAAGTGCAAGCCAGCATTGGCAATTTGCTCCTGAAACGAGCGCGTGAGGACTGAGCATGTTTTTAGATTGTGCAGGCGGTCAGCAATCTTCACAAGAACTGCATCAGCGGCCTGGTCAAGATACATCGCTATGCCCTGCCAAAAATCGTTTGTATCGGCCTGACTATAAAAATCACTACCCTCCACATGTCGGATGAAGCTATTTAATGCGACGACCACATTGAGTAGATGGGAAATGTTCATCCCAAGTTCAAAATGTACCATTTTCAACAAAGCTTCTTGTGAAGAGTATCCCCGTGAATACTCGGGGTTAATCAGGTCATGCAGCAGACCAGCCGCCACTACTTGAACCGGGGCACGCCACTCGGCAAGAATACCGGCTACGGCCAGAGGATGACGTAGATACGGCTGTCCATCAATCCGTTGTACGTCTTCATGAGCCTTCGCGGTTATCCCAAATGCTGTTGTAAGGATTGTTTCAGCTTCGTGAGAATCGCTATAGGCTGTTACAGTCCGAATAAGCTGATATAACTCTTGGAGGTGTTGCTGTTTGTTCATTGCTATTCACCTGACAGGCTGTAACAAAGCCAATAATACTCTATCTCTTCTTATGATTAGTCTGCTAAGACTCTCTATTAGCATAACATAAAGACAGATAAATCTCAATGTTAGAGACACGAAAAGACAGTGCTATTGCAAAGTCGCACCTTGCTGCTTTCGACGGCAGAGACAGGACGATACAATAATCTTGTCTCCATAGAGACAAAACATATCTCTAAGTCTTGACTTTGAAGACTTTTGAAGTTATATTTTAGATACAGAGCATTGTCTTCCATTGATAAGAGGAGAATCAACCTATGAAGCAACAACGACAACCTGGCTCCTCTTCGGTAGCATCTGCACTAATCAAACCTAAAGGAGAGCAGTT
>Ga0137377_10001704_pt1 | contig 15694 bp, 17 predicted proteins | sample SagtaG_22_FD_104815 | JGI IMG/M metagenome (GOLD analysis project Ga0137377, IMG submission 104815) | Vadose zone soil microbial communities from Sagehorn Ranch, Mendocino, California, USA - Sage2_L_40_16 metaG | ecosystem: Environmental > Terrestrial > Soil > Vadose zone | place: USA... | reverse complement strand
TCGCGCGCGACCTCCCCCACTACGGAGCCGATCACGTCGAGCTGTACGTCGTGCGCTACGACGGCAACTTCGCCCGACGGCTGAGCCGAAACGCCTACTTCGACCTCGAGCCTGCCTGGTCCCCGGACGGGCGCCGGATCGCCTACGTGCGGGTGACGAGCTTCGACGGAGCCCTGAACGCCGGGATCGCGCAGGTCGGGTTGAACGGGCTGACGGTGCAGCCGCTCACGACCGGCCCGCGCGACCTCACGCCCTCCTTCGCACCGGACGGTTCGGAGCTCGTCTTCGCCCGGCTACCGCGCCCCGGGGCACCGCTGGAGGATGCGCAGCTCTACCTCGTGGAGAAGGGCGGCGCCAACGTCCGCCCACTCGGCTCGACTCCCGTCGCGGGCTGGCAACCCGCCTGGTCGCCCGACGGCAAGCGGATCGCGTTCGTCAGCTTCCGCGACCACAACGGCCAGAGCTGCGGATCGGGAGACTGCCTGCCGAACGGGGAGCTCTACGTCGTCGGCACCGACGGCTCCGGTCTCACCCGCCTGACGAGGAGCACGGCCGACGACCAGCATCCGACCTGGTCGCCCGACGGAACACGAATCGCGTACGCGAGCGGCTACGACGACTTGCACGCAGGCCATCCGCCGTGGCTCTACATCAGGCCCGCCGTCGGCGGTCCGGCGAAGCTGCTCAGGCGAGGGATCGTCGCCGACCCGGCCTGGAGCTCCGGCTAGCGACCCAGGCGGCCGCTCGAACCGCGAGCCACACCGGAGTCATCAGGATGTAGAAGGCGACGATGCCGAAGAAGAGCAGCAGCCACCAGAGGATCCAGCGCCAGAGCGGAATCGGCTGCTTTTCGATCATGCCGGCGAAGGAGCCTTGGCCTCGACCTTGCGCCGCTCGAGCAGACGGATGACGCGCGCGGCGGTCTCCTCGATCGAAAGGGCCGAGATCTCGATCACGGGGCAGCCGAGCTTGCGGTGCACGGCCTCTGCCGTTTCGAGCTCGTCGTAGATCTTCGCGAGCTCCGTGTACGCGCGCTGGTTGCCGCCCATGCGCCGAGCGCGCTGCTGGCGGATCTCGGCCAAGCGGCTCGCGTCGATCGTCAGGCCGACGATCTTCCTCGGGTCGACCTCGAACAGCGCGGCCGGCGGCTCGATTCCCTTCACGATCGGCACGTTCGCAGCCTTGTATCCGAGGTAGCCAAGGTAGATCGAGAGTGGCGTCTTGGACGTGCGCGAGACGCCGACGAGCACGACGTCCGCTTCCTCGAGACCCGCGGGCACACCGTCGTCGAACTTGACCGCGAACTCGATCGCGGCCATCCGCTTGAAGTAGTTGGAGTCGAGCGGCGGCGGCGCACCCGGCGACATTTTCGCAGGCTGTCCTGACACCTTGGCGACCGCCTCGATCGGCTGGCCGAGCAGGTCGCAGTAGTGGAGCCGCGCGCTGCGGCAAAGCGAGCGCATCGAGGCGCGAAGCTCCGGCTGGACGATCGTGTAGACGACCACCGCGGGCCGCCCGCGCGCCCGCTCGACCGCGAGCCGGAGATCGTCGTTCGTCTCCACCTTCGGATGGCGGATCTCCTCGAACTCCTGATCGGGAAACTGAGCCTCGAGTGCGTGCACCAAGCGCGTCGCCGTCTCGCCGGTGGAGTCGGAGACGACGTGCAGCTCGACGGGAGGTTTGACCACAAACGGAGGGTATCGCCTGTCTAGAAGGGCTTGGCGAAACGCAGCCTGTGCCCTCGGGCCACGCTGCTCATCCCGATGCCGCGTCCTCAGTCACGCCAATAGCTTTGGCTATTGCCGCTCCCTGCGTCCTTGCCTCGGAATGACCATCGCGTCCCGAGGACGAGCGACGTTCCACCAAGCCCTCCTAGCGCGGGATCTGCGACAGCTCGCCGAGCTGGCCCAGAGCGTCCCGGACTTCCAGGAGGAGCCGGAGGCGGTTCGCGCGCACCGCGTCGTCTTCGTCCATCACGAGCACCTCTTCGAAGAAGCTGTCGACCGGGGGACCGAGCTCTTCAGCGGCTGCCAGGGCGGCTTCGACGTCCAGCCGGGTGAGCGCTTCGGCGATGCGGGGCTCTGCGGCGGCAACCGCTTCGGCGAGGGCCTTCTCGGTCACCTCGGTGAGGAGATCCGCACGGAGCGACTCCGCCGCTTCCTCTTCCGCCTTCCCGGCCAGGCGGTCGGCGCGCGAATACGCGGTGTGGAGCAGGCCAAGTCGCTCGTCCGGGAGGTTCGCCAGCGCGACTGCCAGATCCGCCTGCGTCTTCAGGTCGTCCACGCCCGCCCGGCGCGTGGCGCGCAGGAACTCGACCGGGATCTCCAGCATCCCTTCGAGCCGCTCGGCGACGAACTCGGCCACCTCGTCGGCCGGAGATTCGGTCACGTCGGCCTTCTGCTCGACCAGAAGACGATGATCGAGCGAGGACAGCGCCCGCACGGGGATTCGCATTCCCGCCTCGACAGCCAAGCGGCAGAGGCCAATCGCGGCTCGGCGCAGGCCGTAGGGATCGCGCGAACCGGTCGGCCGGTTCCCGAGGGCGAAATTGACCGTCAGGTTGTCGGTCCGATCGGCCACCGCGAGCACGCGGCCTGGCTCGCTCTCCGGTAGCGGTCCCCGCGCCGCCTCCGGCAGGTAGTGCTCCTCGATCGCCCTACAGACCGCGTCGGGGTAGCCCGCGAGCCGGGCGTACTCCGCGCCGATGTAGCCCTCGAGGTCGGGGAACTCGCGCACGAGCTCCGCGGCCTGATCTGCCTTGGCCAACCGCGCGGCTTCGGCCGAGGCCTCGCCACCGCCCAGCTCCTCCGCCAGCCGCTGGAGCCGCGCCGCCTTGTCGGCGAAGCTCCCCGCCCCGGCCACGAACGTGATCGTCCCGAGCTGCTCCGCAAGCTTGTCGATCCCGTGAGCGACGTCGCGCTCGAAGGTGAACGTCGCGTCGTCGAGCCGGCCCTCGAGCACGCCCACATTGCCCGCGCGAACCAGATCCGGATCACCGCCGTTGGCGACGAACGCGAAGCGGTTTCCGCCCAGCGGGAAGTAGCGCTGGTGCGACTGCATCGCGGTCTGCACCACTCGCTCCGGCAGTTGAAGGAAGCGCTCGTCGAACTCCGCCGCCAGCACCAAGGGCTTCTCGACCAGGTAGACGACCTCCTCCAGCTTGCCGCCGGGATCGCTCCAGCCGCCGATCTCGTCCAAACCGGCCACGATCGCGCGCCGCCGCTCCTCCTCGACCGGCTCCACGTCGGACGCCCGCAACGCGTCCGCATACTCATCCGCCGAAGCGATCTCGACCGCCCCATGCGTGAACCGGTGCCCGAGCGACGTCTCGCCGAGCAGCGTCTCGTCGTCCAGCTTCGCCAGCACCCAGCGCACCGGCCGCGCGAAGCGCAAGCCGCTGTCGTCCCAGCGCATCGACTTCGAGAACGAGAGCCCGCGCACGATCCGGTCGAGCTGTTCCGGCAGCACCTCGCGCGCCTCACGCCCCGGCCTCGTCAACCCGAGGAAGCCGTCGCGCAGTTCGAGCTCGTCCACCTTGACGCCGTGCTTCTTCGCAAATCCAGCCGCCGCCTGCTCGCGCAGGTTCTCCGGCGGACCCTGCACCCACTCGTCCGCGGTCCGCTCGGGCAGGTCGGCCACGAGGAACCCGAGCCGCCGTGGCCCGATGAACAGCTCCGTCGGCTCCGAGCCTACGTGAGCCCGGCAGAGCTCCGGCAGCTGCGCGGCCGCCTCACGGCACGCGGAGGCGGGCAGCTCCTCGCAGCCGATCTCAAGCAGCAGCTTCGGCAAGCGATTCCAGATAGAGCTGAGCAACGCGGCGGGCGAGATTGCTAACGCGCCTGATGTAGGCGGCACGCTCGGTCACGGAGATCGCTCCCCGTGCGTCGAGCAAGTTGAAGACGTGCGAGCACTTCAAGACCTGGTCGTAGGCCGGAAGCGGCAACCCCCGTTCGACCAGGCGCAGGCACTCCTCCTCGTGCTCACCGAACCGGCGCACGAGCACGTCGACCGGCGCTTCCTCGAAGTTGTAGGCAGACCACTGGCGCTCGCTCTCGCGGTAGATCTCGCCCCACGTAACCCCCGGCGCCCATTCCAGGTCGAACGCACTCCGCTTCCCCTGCAAGAACATCGCCAGCCGCTCGAGCCCGTAGGTGAGCTCGGCCGGGATCAGGTCGAGATCGTGCCCCCCGAGCTGCTGGAAGTACGTGAACTGCGTCACCTCCATGCCGTCGCACCAGACCTCCCAGCCGAGGCCCCAGGCGCCGAGGGTCGGCCCTTCCCAGTCGTCCTCGACGAGGCGCACGTCGTGACGCCGCGTGTCGATCCCGAGCGCCTCGAGCGAGGCGAAGTAGAGGTCGAGCACGTCTGCAGGCGCCGGCTTCAGGATCACCTGGTACTGGAAGTAGTGCTGGAAGCGGTACGGGTTCTCGCCGTAGCGCCCGTCGGTCGGCCTGATGCTCGGCTCGACGTACGCCGCCTTCCACGGCTCCGGCCCGAGGCAGCGCAGAAACGTGGCCGGATTGAAGGTGCCCGCCCCGAGCTCGGTGTGGTACGGCTGCATGATCACGCAGCCGTAGTCGGCCCAGTAGGCCTGCAGCGCGGCGATCATCTCCTGGTAGTTCAAGGTCGCCACAGAGTTTCAGGTCCGAGGCGGATACACACGCTCCATCAGCCTGGGCTCCGGGGCCTTGAAGCCGAACCTCTCGTACAGGCCGTGCGCATCCTGCGTGTGCAGGAGCCACTTGCTCACCTCTGCGTACGGCCCGTTGTCGATCATCTCGCGGACGAGCTCGGCTCCGAGGCCGCGGCCGCGAAACTCGCGGAGCACGTACACATCCGCGAGGTAGGCGACGACGTGGCCGTCCGTCACCGCCCGAGCGAAGCCGACCTGGCGATTCCCGTGGTAGACGCCGACGACGCGGTCGGCCTCTTGGACGAACCGCCGCTGCAGCTCGAGCGGCCGTCCTTTGCCCCAGTAGGACTCCTCGGAGATGAACTTGTGAACCTCTGCGACGTCGACCCGGCCGGGGTTGTCGTCGAGCTCGAAGCCGTCGGGAAGCCCCCGGCGCATCAGGCAAATCCTACTGGCCCTTCAGCAAACCCTCGAACGGCGCGAGCGGGCCCCGAAGGCCCGCTCGCCTACAGCGCTGTCTAGTTACAGGAAGTTCCTGCCGGACTTCCACGGATTCATCCGCGTGACGTGGCGCGCCACGTCCGTGCACTTCCACGGGTGCGGCTTCGTGACGCCAGTGTCCTTCCACGGGTTCGGCTTCATCACGCTCCCGTTCTTCCACGGGTTGGGCCTCATCGCGCCGCCCTGTGCGACCGGGACGGCCACGGCCATCGCCGCCAGCGCCACCAGCAGTGCCTTCGTCAGCTTCGCCATCGTTTGCCTCCCTCTCTTCGTGGAGCACAAAGCGTGTCCGCCGCCGCTGAAGAACCGCTGAACGTTCGCTTAAGCGCTCGACATCAAGCAGAGAGCGTCTTCAGGCGGAATCCGCCGTAATACTCGTATGACGCCGAGATCACGCCGAGAGCCTCGCGGGCGCCGAGCTCAGTCAAGCTCGGGTCGCTCGCCTCGGCCAGCGGCCGGCGCAGCAGGCCTTCGATCCCGAGCAAGCCCTGGCTCGTCAGCGGCAGCGCTCCCGAAGCGCAGTTCCCGCACACCGCACCGCCGGCGCGAGGCGAGTAGCCGGCGAGGCCCGTCTCGGCACCGCACTCGGCACAGCTCGTCAGATGCGGCAGGTAGCCGGAGAGCCACAGCAGTTTGAGCTGGAACGAGAGCGCGAGCGGATCCACTCCGGCCCGGGTTGCCCGCGGCTCGAGCTCGTCGAGCGCGTCGAGGAACCGCGTCAGCGCCTGGAACGCGCGCGGATTCCCCTCCTGCTCGGTGAAGAGGCGGAGCATCGCCTCGAGCCCCACGAGCCCGACGCCGAGCCGGTACGTGTCCTCGCGCGCCGTCCGGTGCGTGTGGACGAGGTCGACCCCCGTCACGGTGTGAAGCTCGCCGCCGCCCTGGTGGAGCAGCAACTCAACGTGGCTCAGCGGCTCGAGCCGCGCGCCGAAGCGCGACTTCGTCTTGCGGATGCCCTTGGCAACCGCTCCGATCCGCCCGCGCTCGAGGGTGTACAGGTGCAGCACGCGATCGGCCTCGCCCAGGCGGAACGAGCGCAGCACGACCGCCTCTGTTTTCCAGGTCCGAGCCACCCGAGCAAGTGTAGATCCCGCTCAGGCTGGGAATCCTCGGCCTCTACTTCAGCGTTTTAAGAGGTGATGGCACGTATTCAGATGTATACGACCCGCTGGTGCGGCTACTGCGTCCGCGCGAAGGCGCTCCTGGACGGCAAGGGGATCGAGTACGAGGAGATCAACCTCGACGAGGATCCGCATTTCCGCCAGAAGCTGCTCGACCTGACCGGCAGCTGGACGGTGCCCCAGATCCTGCTCGACGGCGACCCGATCGGCGGCTACGCGGAGCTGTGGCAGCTGGATCGCAGCGGTCGGCTGGACGAGAAGCTCGCAGCCTAGGATTCTCCCGAGACGTCGCGCTGGCAGTTTGGGCAGTACCAGGTGCCGCGGCCGCCGGCTCTCGTCTTCTCGATCGGGGTGCCGCAACGCTCACACGGCTCGCCCGCGCGGCCGTAGACCTTGAACTCGTGCTGCATTCGGCCGCGGCCGCCGTCCGGGGTGCGGTAGTCGCGGAGCGTCGCGCCCTGGCGCGCGATTCCGGCTTGCAGGGTCTGGCGGATCGCTCGGTGGAGATCGCGGTGCTGGGCGGGCGTGAGGTCGCCCGCCGGCGTACGGGGGTGAATCTTCGCCCTCCAGAGCGCCTCGTCGGCGTAGATGTTCCCCAGGCCGGCGAGCGTGCGCTGGTCGAGTAGAGCGGCCTTGATCGGGGTGCGGCGGCTCGCGAGGCGTTCACCGAGTGTTTTCGGTGTGAACCCGCCGTGTAGCGGCTCTTCGCCGAGCCGCTTCGCGAGGTACGGCTCGAGCTCGTCGTCTCGGAGGAGGAGCCACGTGCCGAAACGGCGCACGTCGCGGTAGGCGACATCCGATCCGTCGTCTAGTCTGACAACAGCGCGTTGATGAGGGCCGTCGCCCGGGAGTCCTTTCGGCGCGTGTTTCAGGCCACCCGTCATCCGGAGGTGGATCAGGAGTACGAGCCCCGATTCGAAGCGAACAATCAGATACTTGCCACGGCGGTCGAGGGCTGCGACCCGCTCGCCGGTGAGCTCTGCGGCAACCGGTTCCGGCTCGAACGGGCGGGTGAGGCGTGCGTCGTTGATCTCGACCTCGTCGAACCGGCGGCCGACGAGCACGGGTTCCAGACGCGCGCGGACCGTCTCGACCTCGGGTAGCTCGGGCATGGGCGGAAGCGTAGTCGGAGGGAAGAAATGGCCCGAAGGGCGCGTCTCGTGGTCAGCGAAGTTACAGGGAGGCGTGGCAAGGTGCAGAAGCGGAACAGGTCGAAGCTCGCGGGCTGGCTCGTGCTCGGGCTTGCGGTGGTGGCGATTGTCGCGCCCTCCGCTCAGGCTCGCGTGCTGGCTCCCGAGAGCAACGGGGTCGTGGCCACCCCGGCCGGCGCCTCGACGATCCGCACTTCCGACGAATTTGACTGGAGAGCGGCCGGCGTCCTCGCCGGCGTCGGGGTCGCGCTCTCCATCACCATCGGCGCCGCGCTCATGGCTCAAAGCCGTGGCGCGCGGCTCGCAAACGGCTAAGGGCGCCGAAGCGGCGTAAAGCGGGTCCGCCCCCGGGCCCGCTTACGCCCGTCTAGACGATCACGTCGAGGACGACCTTGCGCGGCGGCGGGGGGTCCTCGCCGAATTCGTAGGCGGCGAGGACTTCCTGCTTCGCCTTCTCGGCGGTGTCGGCGTCGCGCGCGTGGACGTCAGCCAGCGGCTCAGCGTCGCTGACGGCGTCGCCTCGCTTCTTGCGCAGGACGATCCCGACCCCGTAGTCGATCGCGTCCTCCTTCGTGCGGCGACCGGCTCCGAGCTCGAGCGCGGCGGTGCCGATCTGCACAGCACCGAGCGCGGTCACGAAGCCGGCGTCCTGTGCCTCGACGTCGACGACGACAGGGGCTTCGGGCAAGACTCTTTCGTCCGGATCGCCGCCCTGGGCCCGGATCCAGCGCTCGTACGTCTCGATCGCGGATCCGTCGCCGAGAGCCGCCTCGGCGCGACGCCTACCTTCCTCCTCGTCGATCTCGAGATCGGACATCGCGAGGAGTCGAGCCGAAGCGGCGACGACGAGCTCCGTGAAGTCGGCCGGACCCTCACCGCGGAGCGTCGCGGCCGCCTCGCGAATCTCGAGCGCGTTTCCGACCGCGTGCCCAAGCGGTTGATCCATGTCGGTGATGAGCGCGGCCACCTCGAGACCGGCCCGGCGGCCGAGCTCGATCATCGCCTCCGCAAGAGCCTGTGCATCTTCCCGTGACTTCATGAAGGCGCCGTCGCCGACCTTGACGTCGAGTACGAGCGCTTCCGCGCCGGCCGCGATCTTCTTGGACATGATGCTCGCCGCGATCAGCGGGATGCTGTCGACCGTTCCCGTCACGTCGCGCAGCGCGTAGAGGCGCTTGTCCGCCGGGACGAGCTTGTCGCTCGAGCCGATGATCGCCACGCCGACGTCGCGGATCTGCTCGACGAACTCGTCGTTGCCGAGCTCGATCCGAAAGCCCGGGATCGCCTCGAGCTTGTCGAGCGTGCCACCGGTGTGGCCGAGTCCGCGGCCGCTCATCTTCCCGAACGGAACGCCGCACGCGGCGACGAGCGGGCCGACCGCGATCGACGTCTTGTCCCCCACGCCGCCGGTCGAGTGCTTGTCCACGACCTTCCGCCCGAGGGCGCTGCGCAGGTCGATCGTCTCGCCGGTTCGGATCATCGCGTCGCACATCGCAAAGGTCTCCCCCGTCGTCAGGCCGCGGAAGTACACGGCCATGCAGAAGGCGGCGAGCTGGTAGTCGGGCACCTCGCCTCGCGCGTAGGCGAGCATCAGCTCGTTCATCTCCTCGGCGGTCAGCTCTCCGCCGTCACGCTTGCGCTCGATCAGCTCGGCCGGTCTGATCACGCCGCGGTCTCCGCGACGAAGACCCGGGAGAGCCGCGTGCAGACGAGGGAGCCGTCCCAGTGGGGGAGCTCATGCGCCGCTTCTGCGCCGACGATACTGGCAGCGACGTACTCCCTGGCCGCCTCACGATCCGGAAAACTCATGGTGCCCCGAGCGTCCCGCTGCTCGACACGGTCGAAATGGCGCCCGAGGAGCTCGGCGCCGTTCTCAGCGTTGAACGAGCCCGCAGTGTCGCTGCTTCTTCCGACGAGGCTCCAGAGCTCCGGAAGGTTGGAGTTCGTGTTGGTGACCGCGACGAGCCGACCTCCTGGCCGCAGCACTCGCGCAAGCTCGGCCAGGCCACGATCGAGCTCGGGCACGTGGTAGAGCATCCACGCGGCGATGGCGGCGTCGAACGAGCCGTCCGCGAAGCGAAGCTCTTGGACGTCGCCGAGTTCGGCGTCGATGCCCCGGTTTCGGGTGAGGTCGACCATCCGCTCGGATTGGTCGATGGCCTTCAGCTCGCAGCCGAGCTCACGCTGGATTCGCTTTGCCAGCTCGCCGCGTCCGCAGCCCACCTCGAGGACCGTTCGCGGCCGTACATCGGCAATGGCCTCCACCGCGAGGTCGCGGGGGTCCGGGCCCACTGAGGTCTCCCACGCCGGCGCCCGCGCGGCGAACCGCGATTCATCGGCGTACTCACGCCGAACGACGTCCGGGTCGTCGAGCCTCACGATTCGGCGATCGGCTGGCCGGGGATGCCGCGCGAAGGCGCTTTTCCGCCGAGCCAGGCGTTGACGGTTGCCCCGACGTCGGCGAACTCGCCCTCGTGGATCCGCCCGGCGGCGTTCTTGCCCTCGACGTAGGCGAGCAGCGGGGCGTGCTCTCGAGAGTGGTCGGTGGAAGGCGTCGTGGGGTCGCAGCCGTGGTCGGCGGTGATGATCAGAAGATCGTTCTGGCGCAGGGCGTCGAGGAGATCGGGCAACCGGCGGTCGAAGTCCTGCAGGCAGCGGTGGAAGTTGACCGGGTCGTTCCTGTGGCCCCAGAGCATGTCGGTCTCGACGAGGTTGGTGAAGACAAACCCTTCGTCGAGCTCGCGCAGAAGCGTCTCGGTCTGCTGGATCCCCTCGACGTTCGACTTCGTCGGGTGCGATTCGTCGATGTCGCAGCCGGCGAAGATGTCGGAGATCTTGCCGACCCCGTGGACTTTCTTGCCCGCGTCCCGCACGAGCGAGAGGTAGTTCGGACGCCGCGGCTCGAGCGAGAAGTCGTGGCGGTTCGGCGTGCGCTCGTAGTTTCCGGGCGTTCCGGTGAACGGGCGGGCGATCACGCGCCCGACGGCGTGCTTGCCGGTCAGGATCTCGCGTGCTGCCCGCGAGGCCTCATACAGCTCCTCGAGCGGGATCGTCTCCTCGTGCGCGGCGATCTGGAAGACCGAGTCGGCCGAGGTGTAGACGATCCACTTGCCCGTACGCTGATGCTCCTCGCCGAGCTCCTGGATGATCTCGGTTCCCGACGCGGGCTTGTTGCCGAGCACGCCGCGGCCGGTTCGGTGCATGAACGGGTCGATCACGTCGTGCGGGAAGCCGTGCGGATAGGTCGGCATCGGCTGCGGGGTGACGACGCCCATCAGCTCCCAGTGGCCGGTGGTCGTGTCCTTCCCCTTGGAGCGCTCGATCAGGCGGCCGGCCACCGCGGGCGCTCCCGGCTGCGGCGGGCAGCCTTCCAGCGGCTCGACGTTCCCGAGCCCGAGCGCCTCGAGGCTGGGCAGGTCGAGTCCTCCGACCGCGCGCGCCACGTTGCCTAGCGTGTCCGACCCCTCGTCGCCGTACTCGGCCGCGTCTGGCAGTGCTCCCGCGCCGACGGCGTCGAGCACGATCACGCACGCGCGCGGCAGTGGGGCTCCCGGTGAGATTGGTGAATGCCTCGCGCGTGAGAACCAAGCAAGGCTAGGACGCAGCGAGTGCTCGGGCTAAGAAGCCCGAGCGCGACTGAGGACGACGCATTGCGCCGCGTTCTCGCGGTCGAGGCGCCGCCGGATCTTGCCGGGTGACCCACGGTGGGTATTGTATTTCAGTCATGAAGACCGCCCTTGGCCTGATCGGAATCGTCGCCTTCATTGTGGGCGTGATCGGCTTCGCCGCGTGCATGACGTGGCTCGTCGTCAAGCTGAGCCCGGCGGGCAGCCCTAAGCCCAAGTCCGGCGAACCCAAACCCTCGTAGGAGAGCTTGGCGAAATACAGTCTGTGCCGTCCGGCCACGGACGAAGAGCAGCATTCCGCCAAGCCCTCCTAGACGCGCGAGAGCGGCAGGACTTCCTCGAGCGGCGTGTGCTCGAGGCCGTGAGCGTCGGCCACCGCTTCGTAGGTGATCTTGCCGTCGAGCACGTTGACGCCACGCGCGAGCCCCGAGTCGCGGGCGACCGCCTCGGCCAGACCGTGGTCGGCGATCGCCTCGACATAGGGAAGCGTCACGTTCGTGAGCGCCTTGGTCGAGGTGATGGGCACCGCGCCCGGCATGTTCGCGACGCAGTAGTGCGTGACACCCTCGACCACGTAGACCGGGTCGCTGTGCGTCGTCGGGTGTGAGGTCTCGAAGCAGCCGCCCTGGTCGATCGCGACGTCGCAGACGACGGCACCTGCCTTCATCTCACCGATCATCTCCCGCGTGACGAGCTTCGGCGCGAGTGCGCCGGGGATCAGCACGGCTCCGATCACGACGTCCGCCTCGACGACCGATTCCTCGATTTGGAGGCTCGAAGACATGACCAGGCTGACCCGTCCGGAGAGGATCTCGTCGAGGTGCCGCATCCGGTCGATCGAGCGCTCGAGGATCGTCACGTTCGCTCCGAGACCGAGCGCGATCACGGCGGCGTTGTAGCCGACGATTCCGCCGCCGATTACGACGACGGTGCCGGGTGCGACCCCGGGAACGCCGCCGAGTAGAAGCCCGCGGCCGCCGAGCGGTTTCTCGAGGAAATAGGCGCCGGCCTGCGCGGAAAGACGGCCCGCGATCTCGCTCATCGGCGCCAGCAGCGGGAGCTGATGGTTGTCGGTCTCCACGGTCTCGTAGGCGACGCACGCCGCGCCGCTCTCGGCGAGTGCGCGGGTCAGCTCCTCGGTCGCCGCGAGGTGGAGGAAGGTGAAGAGGATCAGTCCTTCGCGGAGGCGTGGGTACTCCTCCGGAAGCGGCTCCTTGACCTTCAGCAGGAGCTCGGACTCGGCCCAGACCTCTTCGACGGCGACGATTCGGGCCCCGACGGCTTCGTACGCGCTGTCCGGGAAGGAGCTGCCGTCGCCTGCCCCGCGCTCGATCAGCACGTCGTGCCCGCGCTGGACGAGCTCGCGCGCCCCGGCAGGCGTGAGCGCGACCCGGTACTCGTCGCTCTTGATCTCTCTGACGACGCCGACGTTCATAGAAGCCGCGCAACCATACCGTTTCGCGTCGTCACGATTTCGGCGCACTCGGTTACATACACGCGCGGATTCCCCAAATATGCTCGACTCGGGGAGGAGGTTGGGGCTGCCGTTTTAAGGGACCCGGGTGAGAGCCAGCTCATTCTCACGTTCGCGTCGCGAGGCGGGCGACTAGCTCCCGCTCCTCGGCACCGAACCAGGGCGGAGTGCCCGCTGCGGCATTCACTCTCGCGTGCTCCGGGCTCGAGGTCGCGGAGATGACAACGTCGATCCGCTCGTCCGATAGCGCCCATTTGAGCAGTGCCTGCGGCCACGTCTCGACGCCGAACGCGGCCAGGGGCTCCAGCTCGGACGGCTGCGGCGGCCAGCACGCCAGCGCTCCCACACCGAGCGGGCGCATCACGATCACAGGCACCCCCAGCTCGGCAGCTAGCGGCAGCAGCAGCCGCTCACAGTCGCGCTCGGTCGGGTTGTAGGGAAGCTGCACGGTGTCGAAGCGCCCGGTCCGCAAAGCCTCGGCCATCTCCTGGAAGGCGGTCGACTGGTAGTGCGTGACACCGAGCAGCCCGATCAGGCCCCGCGCGCGCTCGGCCTCGAGCCATGGCAGGTGCTCACGCCAGGCGACGAGGTTGTGCACCTGTTCGACGTCGACACGGCCGTACCAGGCGCACTGCCGCTCGAATTGCTGCCTGCCCTCCGTGAGCGAGCCTGCCCAGATCTTCGACGCCACGGTCGCCTGCTCGCGCCGGCCGTCGAGCCCCGCGGCGAGCGACCGTTCGGCACGCCCGTACATCGGCGAGGTGTCGATGAAGCGAGTCCCCGCCTCCAACGCTGCGTCGACCACGCTCCGCGCAAGCTCCTCGTCGCCGCCGAACGTGTTCCACGTTCCCAGGCCTACGACGGGGCCGAGCCGCCGTTCCTCCACTAGCCGGCCGTGCGGGCCGCTTCGACGAGCTCGAGTGTCACGTCGACCATCCGCTCCAGATCCTCGACCGCGATCTGTTCCTCGGGCGTGTGGATGTTCGCCATCCCGTTGGCGAGGTTCAGGCACTCGAGGCCGCGCTCGTTGAAGACGTTCGCGTCGGCGCCTCCGCCGCTCAACCCGTAGTGCGGCTGGTACCCGCTCTGCTCGAGCGCGGTCGCCGCCAGACGAACCGGAAGAGCATCCTGTTTGAAGCGGTAGCCGCTGAAGTGCTTCTCGACCCGCGTCTCCACGTCGCACTCGGCTCCCGTGGCCGCGAACGTGATCGTGTCGAGCATCTCCTGGACGAGCTCAGACAGCTTTCGCTCGTCATGCGAACGTGCTTCGGCCAGAAAGGAACAATGCTCCGGCACGATGTTCCGCGCGGTTCCGCCCTTGATCTCCCCGACGTTCGCGGTCGTCTCCTCGTCGAGCCGGCCGAGCCGCAGGTCTGCGATCGCGCGCGCCGCCGCCGCAATGGCCGAGCGGCCCTCCTCGGGGTACATGCCGGAGTGCGCTGCGCGACCACGGATGTGGACGTCGATCGAGGCCTGGTGCGGGGCGCCGAGGATGATCTCTCCGATCGGGCCCGCGTGATCGTAGACGAAGCCGGTTCGCGCCCGGAGGCGCTTCTGATCGAAAGCCACGGCACCTTCGAGGCCGACCTCCTCCTTCGGCGTGAACAGGAGCTCCACACCGGCGTGTGGGCGGCTCTCCGCGACGACCCGCCGCGTCGCCTCCAGCATCGCGGCGACGGCCGACTTGTTGTCGGCTCCGAGGATCGTCCCCGCGGCGTTCCGCACGACGCCGTCCTCCACGACCGGCTCGATCGGCCCCTGAGGCGGCACGGTGTCGAGATGCGCGCAGAAAAAGAGCGGGACACCGGTCCCGTGGGTCGGTTCCAGGCGGCAGAAGAGGTTTCCGATCGTCGAGCCGATTCGACTCCCCGCGTCGTCCTCGTCCACCTCGAGCGCGAGGTCGCGGAGATAGGAGGTCACGCGGTCCGCCACCTCCCGCTCTTCGCCCGGAGGGCTCGCCAGCGCGGCTAGCTCGGTGAAGAGCTCGAGGACGTCTGACACGCCTCGATCTTAGGCGGCGCGTCTCTAACGAGACTCGAGTAGCGGCGAGACCCGCTCGCGCGACCGCACAAGCGCTGCACCGATGAACTCGCGAAAGAGCGGCGCAGGCCGGGTGGGCCGCGACTTGAACTCCGGATGGAACTGGCTCGCGACGAACCAGGGATGGTCGGTGAGCTCGACGATCTCGACGAGCCGTCCCTCCTGGAACGTGCCGGAGACGACAAGCCCTGCCTCCACGAGCTTCGGCCGGAAGTGGTTGTTCACCTCGTAGCGGTGGCGATGGCGCTCGTGCACGACCGCCTCGCCGTACGCTCGGAAGGCTCCAGTGCCCTCCGAAAGCTCCACGGCCTGCGCGCCGAGGCGCATCGTCCCGCCGAGATCCTCGATCTCTTTCTGCTCCGGCAGGAGGTCGATCACGGGGTACGGTGTCTCGGGATCCATCTCGGTCGAGTTCGCGCCCTCGAGTCCGACGATGTGGCGCGCGAACTCCGACACGGCGACGTGCATGCCCAGGCAGATGCCGAGGTACGGGATCCCCCGCTCGCGCGCAACGCGGCAGGCGAGGATTTTCCCCTCCCAGCCGCGCGAGCCGAACCCGCCCGGGACGAGCACGCCGTCGACTTGCTCGAGCTCTGCCTGCGCCTGCTCGAACGACATTCCCTCGGCGTCGACCCACCTGACGCTGACCGAGCAGCCGTGGTGGACGGCGGCGTGCTTCAGCGCCTCGTGCACCGACAGGTAGGCGTCCTGGAGCTTCACGTACTTGCCGACGAGCGCGATTTGCACCTCGCCCTCGCGCTCGCGGATCCGCTCGGTCAGCTGTAGCCACTCGCCGAGCTCGGCCTCGCCCGCCGGCAGCCCGAGCTTCTCGCAGACGAGCGTGTCGAGCCCTTCGTCCTGGAGGGCGGCCGGGACGAGGTAGAGGTCGGCGACGTCGATGTTGGAGACGACGGCGCGCGTCTCGAGGTCGGCGAAAAGCGCGATCTTCTCGCGGATGTCCATCGAGATCGGCTCGTGCGAGCGCGCAACGAGGATGTCCGGGTGGATACCGATCCGGCGGAGCTCGTTGACGGAGTGCTGAGTCGGCTTCGTCTTCAGCTCGCCCGCAGCGCCGATCCACGGCACGAGCGTCACGTGCACCGAGACGGTGTTCTGCGAGCCCAGCTCGATCCGCATCTGACGCACGG